>Ga0208277_1000018_pt1 | contig 86677 bp, 81 predicted proteins | sample ETNtaG_5_FD_185782 | JGI IMG/M metagenome (GOLD analysis project Ga0208277, IMG submission 185782) | Marine microbial and viral communities from oxygen minimum zone, Eastern Pacific Ocean - ETNP201406SV205 (SPAdes) (version 2) | ecosystem: Environmental > Aquatic > Marine > Oceanic ...
GCCGCCATCATAGCCGCAATGAATCCGTACATCAGATCATTAGTGAAAGCCGCATTGAAGTAATCCGCCTCTGTATCAAAGTAGAGAATTCCTTTCCTTACGGTGTCAGTAACGGCGTCTCCGGCAAAGAATGCACCCATGAATTCGAAGACTGCAGCAATAATCACCGCTTGCTTCAGAGTTAATGCTCTGGAACCAACAGAAGTCCCCATCGCATTCGCTACGTCATTCGCTCCAATGTTCCATGACATATAGGCACAAACAGCAGTTGCAAGAATCAGGACGAGCCACATTATCGGTTCCATATGGACTGAAGCGAAATATATCTAGTATATTGATTAAAAAATATATTGAATATATAGTTAGACCCATTTTCGCTCTACTGCTCTAAATAAAAAACTATTTATTTAATATCAATGGCCGCTAATCGTGGCAGAAGGTAAGCCTCCAAAGTCAGAGATTAGGAAAATTCAACTCACTGGTGGGTCAACTTACATAGTCAGCCTTCCAAAGAAGTGGATCAGTGAACACGGCCTCGTTGCGAAGGATCAAGTCAGAGTTGAATGGCGACCTTCAGGTACACTACGGATTGTTCCCGAGGCAACGTCATTAGTCAGAAGGAGATTGATTGAGTTAGACCTCAGCAAGATTCCAGATGAAATGGTCTATGACCACTTAGTTGGCTCATATCTGGCGGGCTCACAAGTAATAAAAATAAAATCTCAAAAAGGCTTCAATAGGAGTCTCAGGAAAACATTCAGAAAATTCATAAATTCCACCAGAGGGGTGGAGATATCCTCCGAGACGGAATTCAGCATAGAGATGATTAATCTTCTCAATCCCTCAGAAATGCCACTTTATTCCAGTTTGAATAGAATGTACCTCCTGATTTCAAGTCAGATAAGAGATGTATTGGATGTTCTGTCAGGAGGGGACAAGGAAATCCTAGAGGATTGTCATGACAGAGAACAAGAGGTTGATGCAATAAGACTCCTCTTGGAGAGGCAGGTTGGCCAGATACTGGAGTCTGCCAGTATAGAAGACTCGCTGGGAACCTCAAGGTGGGAAGCCTCCGAGATTGGGAAAGTAGTCAGGTCATTGGAAAGGATGGGGGACCACTCATATGCACTATGCAAACTGTCCTTGAATAGGTCTGACGACTCCCCAATTTCAATAAACTCTGCACCCATTTCGTCAATACAAACCTGGAAATCCTCCATGAAGCTTTTAATTTCAAATCTAAGGAGAAGAAAAATTTCAGAGATTCATTTGGCCAAAGGACAACTTATTAGTGCTATAAAAGCCCTGGATGATTTCGAAATTAGCTTGGTTTCCTCTGAATTGGAATCTTCCGAAGTATTGTTTCTGGGTCGTGTTTCTGAATCAATTAGAAGGATGTGTGCCTATTCAATAAACATGGGAGAAGAGCTTCTCAATATACAGTCACACAGGGACTCTATAGAAATTACAGAGTGAATGTATACGTGATACTACTTCAGGCCTGTCTAGAAAATACATCAATGGCAGGTTCGGTTGAGAATCCCAAATGATGCACCCAATATTAGGACCTCATGCGATCGAGGGGGACAGCTATAGCAGGGAGGTAATCGCTGTATCTGTGCCTGCTGGTCTTGGGTGGATACAGTTTCCCCGATAGGGCCATTTCTACTACCTCCTGCTTCGTCAGTGTCTCCAAGTCGCTACCCGGCCAGATGTCCAGCTCGATTCCTTCGTCATCCAGATAGTCGACCTTGATGACTGGAAGGCGGAGCAAGCCGATCCTAAGCCCCACGTGGTATCTGTGGTGGCCATCGAGGATCGTTCCGGTGCGCCCATCCACCAGAAGGGGCTTGGTGTATGCGTTCCAACGGAGTGTTATGTCGTGCAAGGAGTCCACATTGCCGGGCTTGACCTCCTCATGGGGCTTCAGCCAGGAGATGGGTACCAGCTCGACTTCCACGAATGTCCTGAGGGGCGCTCGTTGAAATCATTTCGCGTTGCTCACACCAGCTAATTCATCCGATTATTCCGGAAACTGCCTCGGTCTGCGTCAGGTAGACCAAGAGCCCCAAACCAGCGAAGATCATCATCCAAGAGCCAGTCGCCTTGACCACCCCGGTGGATCTCCTGAGGAAGCTAATCATCGCCTGCCGCCCCATTCCGACAAGTACCGTCACCATCACCATCAGCAAGGTCACAGAGAGGATCAATCCGCCGAGGCCAGCCACGAAGGCCCCCTCTCCGACAACCGCCAACCATGCCACGAACGGGAAAACCGCGGCGGCCGTACAATCCACAGACGCGGCGGAGTAGCCTATTCCCCACAGGAACATGTTTCTCCGTGGTGTGAAAACCTCATCGGACTCAACCGTCTGGTACCTGTCCAACCACCTCTGCACGAAAGACATCATCTCACTGGTCCAACCAAGAAGCATCAGGCTACCCAGTACCACGAGCAGGCATGCAATTCCGACAGCTATGGTATGGAAAGTCCCTGATAGGTTAACGACCTCACTCAACCCGAAGATGACTATCCCAACGGACACGAAAAACGTCAGTTGCCCGAGAGCGGCAAAGCTCCCAATCTCGAATGAACCCGGTATCCTCCCGCTTATCTTCCCCTCTGCATGCAACTCCTCCTCCCTCATCCCCAGGCTGAGGTAGTAGGTGATGTACGAAGGCAGGACCGGGAAGGCGCAAGGGGAAAAGTACACCAATACCCCTAGGAACAGTCCGATGACGAATACGCCCGTGACCGATCTGTCTGATTTCGCTATGCCTATCCTTAGGTTCTCCGCATCGCCCTCGTTGGCCTTCAGAACCGCGTTGTCAAAAGCCTTCCATCTGTCCAAGGGCGTCCCAGTGTTATCCTTCGCTACCACATATCCTTCATGGTCAATCACTAGGACCAATGGGAGAAGCTGAGCAGAGTAGTATTCGGCCATGTCGCCCCTCGATCCATTTTCCAGGATTATTGATTCGGTTCCGCCGTTCACTACAGTCCAATTCATGAATTTCTCAGAATCATAATCCCCGAATGTCGAATTTATCTGTGCGAAGGTTTCACCAAATCTGTACCAGGCCGCCACTGAAACCACTACCACGGGATACTCTCCCTCGAGCTCGCTCCACTCAGCGATATTGTTCTCAATATGTTCTTGGACATAGTGACAGTTCGCACAATCTATTGCCATGAAGTCCAGGATAACGACACTCCCTCTGAGGGAACTCAACTGTACAGTGCCGTTCTCATCGGCGATAATGCTGTCAATGCCGGTCCTGTTCATCGACTGAGCTTCAAAATCGTACACCTCATTGACGTCTCCAGAGACCCCGTATATCGAGGAGGTCATTCCGAAAAGGGATAGAGAGGAATATCCGATGACGCAGAAAAGCACGACTGCGACGCCGAAAGCCCTCCATGTGTCGCCCTCCCTGAGGATACTGAAATCAAGCCTCTGAGTTAGCGAGACTCCTTCTGGCTCACTCATGCACTGTGAAGTGACGTGTTCTTTTTCATTACAGTGGGTGAATGTTTTCTCTTCGACAGAGAGTGAAATTTCGGTTTTTATCGGATTTTTATCATCATGAAAGAAATGATTTCCGCCTCATCATCCTTATGCGTACAGCTCTTTTGCGAGATACGGGGCTCGTGGTCTAGGGGTTATGACGTCGCCTTCACATGGCGAAGATCGCAGGTTCAATTCCTGCCGAGCCCACCATCGATCAGATCGTCCAACAGTGACGATGCGCCTATCCTAGCCTCATTCGGATCTCTGGTCGAAACCCCTTCTCCTTCCATTATTGAGAGCAGGCGTCGTGCGTCTCGCTTGTTTCTAATGCCACCTGAGATCTTCACTCCTTTCCTCTCGCCCATTGTCACGTGGTGTCTCTTCGCCTCCATGGAAAGTATTCTTGCATCCTCGTCGCTGCATGGTCCCCTTTTACCAGTACAAGTTTTTACGAAATCAGCTCCGGATGCCATTGCCATTCTGCAAACTGCTCGGATCGAGCGCTCGTCAAGAAGGGGCGTTTCAATGATGACCTTGAGCGTTTTCCCCTGGCATGATTCCTTCATGGATGAAAGCATTAGAAGCTCTTCTTCCCCCACCGAAACCCCATCCTCTCTCGGTTCCAATACACAATCTATCTCATCGGCACCACTTTCTATCGCCTCCATAATCGCTTGGGAAATCTTCGACGGATCCCTCCACCCCCTTGGAAATCCGCCCACAACGGCAGCCACCCTAATGTTCTCCGATAATTTGCTTCTGACATACCTAACATGCTCAGAGAAAACGCAGACAGCAGCCGTACGATACTTTTCTGCCCTCAGACAAAGGGACGCTAGCTCCTCCTCGGACGCCCCTCTGTCCAGTAAGGTCAGATCCAGTATGGAGACTATCTCGGAATCTTCCATAATTCCACTACCCATGAATTGACTCAAATCCCCTCATGAAGTCAACTAATGCCTCAACGCTCTCTAGTGGACATCCGTTGTACAGACTAGCCCTGATCCCTCCGACGCTCCTATGACCTTTCAGTCCACCAAAGCCCTTCTTATCGGCCTCCTCGAGGAACACACTCTCCATTTCTTGGTCTCGCAGCCTCCATGTCACGTTCATGTTGGATCGAGACCCAGGGTCGGCGTGAGGCACCCAGAATGAAGTCCTGTCCAACTCCCGATATAGAAGGGACGCTTTGTGCATGTTCCTTTTTATCGCCCCTTCCAAGCCTCCATTTTCTTCTACCCATTCAAGGACCTTGTCCAGCACAAAAATACCAAAGGTGTTCGGCGTGTTGAACATAGATCCCTTGGAAATATGGGTCCTGTAGTCTAGCATTGTTGGAAGGTCGCCACCAATCCTGGAAACTGCCCAAGGTGAAAGAATGACAAGGGTGACCCCGCTCGGACCTAGATTCTTTTGAGCTCCAGCATATATCACATCATGTGCCGAGACATCTATCGGAGCCCCGCATATATCTGAACTAGCGTCAACAACAAGCTTCACACCGCCAGTATCTGGAGTATGATGATATTGTGTGCCAAAAAGAGTATTGTTGGAAGTGTAGTGGACATAGTCAGAACCATCCCTGACTTCGTATTCTCCGTTCCGGGGGACCGTCTTGAAACCACTCTCGCTACCATCCCAGATAGAAGCGCAGTCTCCTACCCTTCGCCCCTCCTTGAGTGCCTTCTGAGACCAACCTCCTGTGATCAGGAAATCCGCCTTACTCCCGTCATCGAGAAGATTCAGCGCAGTCATATAGAACTGTGTCGAGGCACCTCCTTGGAGAAAAAGAACGTGATAGTCATCAGGGACCGAGAGTATCCTTCTTACTCTATTCATCGCCGAGTCAATCACTTCTTGGAAGAAGGAGCTCCTATGAGATACCTCTAGAAGGCCGAATCCACTTCCATTGAGATTAGCCATGGATGACGAGACAATATTCACCACTTCCAATGGGAGGACCGCAGGACCGGCCCCAAAGTTGTGTATGCGCCCGTGTCCGTCCATGACACTACGTACGATATCCAGTCTTTCAGGTCATCGATTTCACGGCAGGGTTCTTTTCTGGAAGTCTGGACGCAGGGGTATGATTAGGGTAGGTCTCGTGATGCTTCAGGGAGCAAGGCATGCCCATATCAGCTCTCTAAATGAAGCATCAGAAGATTTAGGCTTGGAAATTGAGATTTTTGAGATAAGGAAGCTAAGCCATCTAATTTCTTCGAATCCAGATGTCATAGTGCTGCCAGGGGGAGAATCCACGACTATGAGGAAAACAGGCCAGGATAAGTCATCGAATCTGATACCGGGAATCTTCGAATGGATTAGAGAAAACCCATCAAAGGCAGTTATGGGGACATGTGCCGGAGCGATACTTCTGGCCGATCCCCAGGATGGCAAACCCCCTCTGATCGGAGCGAAAGTAGATCGCAATGCATACGGCCCCCAGAATGAATCATTCCAAGGCATAGTCCACTCAACTCTTTTGGATAGGGAGTTTCCAGGGATATTCATCAGGGCCCCGAAGTTCCTTTCATCGACTGACGAGGTCTGTGCGACTATAGGGGACGAAATCGTGGGAGTCAGGAACGGCAGAGTAATAGCACTAACTTTCCACCCCGAGTTGTCATTGGACAAGGGCTTCCATAAGTGGCTGCTAGAGAGTGCGAGTAGTGAATAAGATGTCAGATCTCACTCAATTCATCGAAATCGAGGAATCTCCAAACTCTATGGATTGTGAAGGGTGCATACAGTGTCAAATGGGCAGCAAGCTAGTTCTTTTCATCACCGGAAATTGTCATTGGAGGTGCGACTACTGCCCCTTATCCGAAACTAGGAGGGATATCGACTTCATGTATGCAAATGAAAGGCCCTGCAACAACTTCGATGAAGTCATCGAGGAAGCCAAAGCAATGAGGGCTACAGGAGCCGGAATTACCGGAGGGGATCCTTTGATGGCCAAAGATAGAAGCATAGAAGGAATAAGGAGGCTCAAGCAAGAATTCGGTGATGCCTTCCATATTCACATGTATACTAGCATTCCATTCAGGGCACAGTGGGCCAAGGAGTTTGCAGATGCGGGCCTAGATGAGATAAGATTCCACTTCCTAGATCTTTCTAGCAAGGAATATAGGGAGGTAATCAAGGCATGTTATGAAGCAGGAATATTCACTGGCGTCGAACTCCCATGTGAGCCAGATAAGGAGGATCAGCTTTTACAGATCATTGAGGATCTGAGGGAGTTCGATGTCAGCTTCATGAATCTTAACGAATTAGAGATTACAGTAGGTAATCATGAAAATATGGAACTCAGGGGATTCAACCTTTCCACTGAGATAACAGCTGGGGCCGAGGGGTCATCCCAGCTGGCACAATCGATCAGAGACAGGGTCATGGCAGCTTCCATAGGGGCGCCCGATCCTATTGATGGCGTCAAGAGGGAACCATATGGGTTCCATCTGAAATACTGCACCTCTTCATACAAGGATGCCGGTCAAATGAGGAGGAGATTCATGCGTAGAGGGGAAGCTACAATCTCTCCCCATGAGACATTGAGTGATGACGCCACATTGCTGTTTGGAGTGGTTTACACCGAAAAGGATCTCCATGAGTCGTGGATATCGGAGATATCCGATTTCACAGGCCTTCCTGCTAGATTCATGTTTTACGATGAAGAAAAATCCAGAATAGAGGTCCCGATAGCCGTCGCTGAGCAGATTGCCGGGGAAGTGTCGGCACCTGTTGCAATCGTCGAGGTGACTCCGACTTTCGATAGAACCGAAGTGATGCTCATATGGCTCAACAGTCACAGAATTTGACTGATGCCGCGTTGGGTTGATACGTCTCTCGCTACTGTACATGAACGTGCCAGTTAGTGTCGCTGACCCGGATACGAACATAGCAGACCCATACAGGAGGCTCTCAGCGTCCCAGATGGTGACATGGCAAGCATGTCCAAGGCTTTGGTATTACAATAATATCCTGAAGCTAAGAGGGCCACTGCCTCCGCAGATCATCAGGGGTAATGCAGCCGAGTCATGTATTTCGAGAGTAATGAGGGACTCTCCCTCGCTGGTTTCCAAAGAGTCAGATGATATCCTTAAGTCCCCTATTTTGGATGATGGCAATCCCGCATATGATTTCGATGAGCTGTGGCCATCTCCGTCCATTCAGCCACTAGATGAATCCGAGTGGCCCAAAGACAGAGCTTCGCTAGAGGAATGGGCTATGGCAAGGGTGGATGCCCACTTCGGCAGGTGCTGGGACGATGCGGTCAAGGAATGGGAATCCCTCACAAATAGAGTCGGGGAATCGAGTCATGCAGACATGTCTGAATGCCGAATGATGGTGGAGAATGGTATCAGAATGCACATCGATCAAGTTGAGATGTGCCTCAATAATATCAGCAATGAGCTGTTGGAATCTTGGAGACAGGGGGGAAATCGACCTGAATGGCCTTCTCCAGATGGATTCCCATTGCTTTGGACAGAACCCCACCCTTGTGCAATGCCTGCTGGAGATGAAGTGACATGGACAGAGTCATGGGAGATATCCCGTCCATGGTTTGTGGACCCCGACGCAGACTCGTTTACTCAGACTACATCCCATCCAGAGGGATGGTTCCAGGGAGAATACGATCTAGTTTACAGGTGGACGGGAAAGCCATCGGTAATTGACATCAAGGCTTCGCAAGGAAAGGGCGATAGATCGGGGGGGTACATCGAGCAGCTACGACTCTACGCTTGGCTTTGGTGGGAGACTCATGGCAGAATTGAGGAATTGGAGTCCCTTGGAATCTGGTACCTCGGGCCAGGAATAGTAAAAGAAGTAGTCAAACCAACTCCGGGGGAACTAGAGAAATACTCTCATGAACTCAAGGGATTATATTCCAAGATACACGCTTCCAGGCCATCACTAACGGACTGTCCAACTACTCCCTCTCCGTTGAGGTACTTCGAGTCCGGAGGAGTTCCGGCAGACCCTCCCACTGACTCCGACCACATGGCAAGATGCAAGACCTGTGACCTCAGGGGGATATGTGAAAACGGGAACTATGAACTAGACCTTCCATCCCATACTAGGATAGAGAGATTCGGTCATTCTTGGCCTATTACCATGATTGCGGACATCAATACTAGAGTAGACGCTACAGGAACCGTCTCCGACCTAAGGGGTCCATCGCTAGATGAAAAAGGAGGAGTGGAGCTATCATTCAGACTACAAGATGGATATGATAGAGCCAAAGTTAGAACAAGTAGGTACGGATCCCCCTCCAATGTCACAAGATCAATTTCCAATGGCTCTAATGTCAGGATTAGGGATGCCATACCTTCCGTTTGGAGAGGAGAGGTGGTTTTGGATATGGACAGTGAGTCATCAGTCGATTTGGCCGGGGAGGCAGATGTACATCCGATAGTTGAGATCGAAACTAGAATAAATGTGATCGGAAGGATATGGTCAGTCAACGCCTTTCCCGACGGCCAAGGAGTATCCCGTTGGTCTGTCACACTCGTAGACAGCTCCGGTACCGCAGGTGTAATCGCCTTCAAGCAATTCATTCCAGTTCTGGCAGCTGGACTTTCTAGGGGCGATGAGATAGCCATACTCAATGGAGAGGTTGGAGAATTCAATGGACTCAAACAAGTAAAGATAGGTCCCAACACAAGAGTTGTTTCAGTAAGAACTTCTGAGGACGTTCCAGAATTTTGATGGCGCCGAGAGAGGGATTTGAACCCCCGCGTCCAATGGACAGTGGATTTCGAATCCACCGCAATACCGGGCTATGCGATCTCGGCAGCGTCCGACCCACCAGCGAATCAGAGATAAGGGTGACTGGGTTCGAGAGATGCATGAAGATAGAGGTCAGGAACGGCGACGAACTATATTCGGTTGATTCCGAAGTCCCAATTTCCGTAGGATCAGTGCTCGATAGGCTAGGCATAGCTCATTCGACAGTTCTTGCAGTAGTAGGCGATACCATCATCCCCCATACGTCAATAATTACCGATGATGCAAGTTTAGAGCTGGTCATCGTTTCAAGTGGGGGTTAGTTCCTTCGTAAGAATTGCCCCTGGCTCCACAGTCGTCAAATCACTACCTTTCCTGATTAGTACCGCCTTATTTCCTATGAGTTGGAAAAAGTCCCCCTCGCTCCTAAGGTACGACCCCTCGTACATTCCAATCACTGGGTAATCACTCATTTCATGGAACTCACTGATCCGCCTGGCTCTGCTTTCTCCATAGTGTTTGGACAAATCACCTTCTTCGGATTCTCTAAACCATAGTCCTCCTGGGTAGTAATGCGGATTAATCTGAAATGGCACCAAACCTAGGGTTTCGAAAGAGGGTACCATCGTTATTGGCATGTCATTGGTTGTCTGCATTGTTGGACATGCAACATTGGCCCCCGCACTCACGCCAGCGTAGGGCTTTTCTCCGGCGATCACCGACTCCCTGATGGGGCCTATCAGTCCCCGCTGATGCAGTTCCCTGACAAGAAGCCAAGTATTTCCACCTCCAACATAGATTCCATCCATATCATCCAATGCAGATACCGGATCATCGAATCGATGAATTCCGATTAGGTCAACCTCCCCTCCTGCAAACTCCCTCATCCTCTCTGTGTAGGAGTCATGGTTATTGGAAGCGTATGGAACAAAAGCAACTCTTTCACACTCAGAGAAGTTCTCACTGATTAATCTCCTATACGTAGATCTTCTCTCATCAGTGCCTATTCCACCACTGCCTAGGAGTAACTTCACAATAATCACCTAGACGTAGAAATCACTTGTCTGAGTCGGCTCTTCTAATCCCATCGCCTCCTCTAAAGAGCTCGAGACCTCGTAGCTTTCCATTAATTTTCTAGCAATCTCTTCCGTAGAGTCCATATCCAAATCAAGCGGCAAATCCAATCCAGTCTCAATCCAATTAGCCAGTCTACTAGCTGCTAAAACATCTGTAGTGGAGCCCACGGTTTCTGCTACAAGGGCAAAGGTGTTTACCCCAAAAAGAGGGGACATGGAGACAAGTAGCCCTGCTACTCCAATCATTCCGGCCTCCGGCCTCTCTTTGCTGACGGGTATGTCATTGTCCTCTAGATCCCTCCTTACATTTTCGTCAGCACAGATGACATGGATCCCCCTATCTTCAGTACCAGAAGCCAAACCCGCCAAGACTAGTAGCATGGGCGTAGAAGAATCAGAGCACATTGTCAAGATCTCCTCCGCAACTTCATTCTGCCCAGATGATGTCATTGGCTGCATCTCCCCTCCAATCACAATAACAGTTTGCCCATCTGGTAGTATCACAGATTTTATCTCCATTCGAGGAGGTCTCATCAGCCCATCTGAATCAAAGGTAGAGTGAGGTGGAAAATCATGATTTAAGATCCAACCTAGGGTTCTTGAGGGATGTTTTTCTACCAATGAATCAACTAAGATTTTACCTACATTTCCGACACCAGGTACAGCCTCCAGAACCGCAGAATGCTCGGGCAGACTATCTCCCACAATCCAGTGTACTCTGCTCCTGTTCATTCCCCTGCCTCCTCATTAGGCGAGGGAAGCGACTCTGCCCACTCATCACTCCCTGCATTCTCTCTCTCACGCCTCCTTTTTCCTTGCGGGTCCTCGGGAGAATACTTGAGCGGAGCCGATGAAACCATCACGTCACCACAAACTTTGCAATTAGGGCCCAAGCCATACGAATCACAGGACTTGCAATACTGCAGTTTGCTTCTTACCATGCCTATCAGGAGTATAGCGGCACCTAGTAGTCAATGAACCATCCGGAAGCTTGGCGTCGTCAAGTGCGGTCTATTGATAGAGATCCATCCACCGTGGACATACTTTTCTTGACAGCGTCAACAGCGGATTCCCATACTGACTCAGCAGCTTGATAGTCGGGCGCCCTGATATCTATTCGATAGTTAGGGGCGCCATCGTAATGGCAAGAAAGTGTGACCTCTTCTAATCCTTCAGCACAAGCCTCAGCGTCTAGCAAAGCATCCCTTATTGCATAGACTCCCTCTTCGCCCCAAACCTGAATCTCTAAAACACCCCTAATTTCGACGAATGGGGGAATGATGTTTTCCATTGCCAGAGATGTAACTACGTCCGTCCAATCTCCTTCAAATCCCGCATCAGTAAGGGCACTCTCACTAATTGCGCACTCTTCTAGAGCGCCATACAGGGTTCCGAACGTCTCGATCATTGAATTGGAAATTTCCGTACTCTTGTTATCGTCCCAACCCACTCTCTCAGAGGCCACTCTCATTATCTGATTGGCCCGTTCTTCGTTTTTCCAGGCCTGAACAGTATCACGCCTCCGTTCCTCTGAGACACTTTTCAGAGAGAGCTCAACTCTCTTCCTATCTTTCTTGACCTGAATTACCTTGGCAACGACCCTCTGTCCCTCTCTGACATGAGCTCTGATATTTCGAACCCATCCCGCGGCAATTTCACCGACAAACACGAATCCCTCTCTGCCCTCATAGGAATCTAGGCCCAAGTATGCACCATTCTGCTTTATGTCCTTGACAGTGCATATCAGAAGATCACCTTCTTCAGGCCACTCTTCATCAATTTCAGTCATCTAATGCCCCCTTCACTCGAGGACATCAACAACGGTACTTCCTGAGAGAACGGCCTTTCCGCCCCTCGGGATAGCAAGCGTAGAACCACAAACTGAGCACATGATCTCAGTTGACGCCCGATCAAAAACAATCGACTCTGCCCCGCAGTCTCTACAACTAACTCTCAGAAACTTACCAGACATTCTAATCCTCACTTATCAACTAGCTCGAACTTTCGAGCCCTCTTTCCTCTCGGGGAATGAGCCTTCCCCGTTTCGCTACATCTGTAAACCAGATTGACCCTCTTTGTTGGCTTCTCGCCTGATGGCTTCGGCCTTGGGAATCCTCTGTAACCCGATGTAACCTTACGGAATCTTCTCTGACCCCACTTCAACTCGCTGGCACGCCTCTTCTTGACTCGCTCGACGGTGTGCTCGGTGTGCTTACCTGCGGCAGGACTGTATCTCTTCACCTTCCTTGGCATCTTCACCATAATTTGCACCTCGTTGCCTAGTAGCGAGGCGGGCGACCGATGGCCTGTTTATGAAGTCTATCGAGAGAAATACCCTCAGCAAATTAATGAGTTTGCCTCGTCCGAAACAAAATCAACAATAATCGCCTTCTACTCCGAGGCCTGTGACTGATTGGTGGTTACAGTGGTGGATTGCCCTTTTTCTCATCATTTCAGGCTATTTTATGTCTAGGATGGGGCCCGCTTTCCAAAGATCGAAACTCGGCGGTTTGGTATTCTTATTTGGCCTATTTTTGGCCCTCTTTCCTCCAGGGGGGTTGATGGGCCCAGAAGCCGCGGCATCAGAATCACTCAGGGCCACCCTTTCTTGGGCAATACCCGGGGCATTGGGGTTATTCATTGCTGCATCAGGTGCGCCGATTTACTATGTTTCAAACTTTCCAAGACTTATTTTGGGCTGGATCCTATCATTGTACTCACTGAGTGTAATGATCGTGGAATGGAATCCCAACACGGGAATGCTCGCCACTACTGCCTCGTCCGCTGCAGGGGTATCAGTAACGGTCCTGATATATCTTTACTCGATACGGCTAACAGAATCTATGGGCCAAGGCGATGGCGTTACAAAACCTCTTGAGGATGACGAGATAGAGCACGTCTCGAAAATTCTTTTGGCGAATTTGGATGAGGGGGGCTTACAGTAAATGAGCGAGCTACTCACATTATTTTTTGGCTCGATGGCCTTGTCAGCCATTGTGATAGTTATCCACATGATTTCTGCATTTCATCCCTACCACAGGCCGACACCGACTCTTGTGGCATCTCTACTGATACTCTCCCTAGCAGTCTATGCCATGTCAATGATAAATGGAGAGATGAGTTACATGGAGATAATCAGAAAGTCAGTCTCAGAATCAATCTTGTCATTGCTGAATATTCTGCCCCTGATTTACATCTCCATTGCAATTATTCTTGCTAGGGTGTCGGTCTCACAGAGAAAATCAGGCCCCGTCTAGCTTTACTGAATCCCAATTCACAGAGGGGAACGCTGATAACACCCATTCCGGTCGCAGCGCCGTCCAATAGGTGGTTCGTATGTCAAAGGGTACTCCAAGCATGGGAAAAAGGCAGAAGTCTACACACATAAGGTGTAGGAGGTGCGGAAGGCACTCGTTCCACAAGACCAAGGGAGTCTGTTCAAGTTGTGGCTACGGTCAGACTGCCAAGCTAAGGAAGTATAGATGGAGCAAAAGGAATCGCTCCATGGGCAGCAAGTAATTTCACGAAAGGGCTAAGTCCCTCGTCCTCGAGCGGTGTTTGGTAGCCGATGTGCGGGATCATCGGAATTTTGGCTCATCCCGATTCTCAAGTCGCCCAATCGCTCTATGATGGATTGTTGGTGCTCCAACACAGGGGGCAAGATGCAGCGGGAATTGTAACAAGTGATCGTGAGAATATTTCTCATAGGAGGGCCAACGGACTAGTGAGGGACGTCTTCAGGTCAAAGCACTCACAGTCTCTCCGAGGCTCCATGGGCCTGGGGCATGTTAGGTACCCGACTGCAGGTTCGAGCTCTGTCGCAGAAGCCCAGCCATTCTACACGAATACCCCGTTCGGAGTTAGCTTGGCACACAATGGCAATCTGAATAACACTTCAGATATTATCTCCGGGCTTCTGGAGTATGATCATAGGAGGATAAATACAAGTTCAGATTCAGAGGCTTTACTGAATCTCTTCGCCGCAGAAATCCAAAGATCACTGAACGGAAGGCCAGGTGGACTAGATTCACTCTCCAATGAAGATATTTTCAGAGCAGTGGAAAGACTACACCTCAGAGCAGAAGGAAGCTACAGTGTAGTGGCCATGATAACGGGATGGGGAATAGTTGCATTCAGGGACCCGAATGGAATCCGGCCGCTTTCAATGGGGAGTCGTGTCGTAGAAGGATTCACTGAGAGGTTATTTTCATCGGAGAGTGTAGTATGCGATACATTAGGTTTCAAACATGACGGCGACGTACCTCCAGGTGAAGCCATTATTGCGAGGATGGATGGAACCATGTCTTCAAAGCAGTGCTCTAGCGATGTGTTACATAGTCCCTGCATTTTTGAGCATGTATACTTCGCTAGGCCAGACTCAGTAATAGATGGCATTTCAGTTCACTCTTCTAGGATAAGAATGGGTGCTGCATTGGCAAGACGAATCATAGAAGAGTTTCCTGATCATGGCATAGAGTCAGTTGTTGCTGTCCCCGACAGTGGAAGAATTGCAGCACTGGAACTGGCCAGAGTTTTGGGCATCCCTTACAGAGAAGGATTCGTCAAGAACAGATACATTGGCAGAACTTTCATAATGCCAGGTCAGACAGTCAGAAAAGACTCGGTAAGGAAGAAGCTAAACACAATTGAGGGGGAATTTTCAGGTAAGGTAGTACTCATAGTGGACGATAGTATAGTCAGAGGAAACACATCCAGAAGAATCGTCACAATGGCCAGAGAAGCAGGTGCAAAGAAGGTGTACTTTGCTTCTTGCTCTCCTCCAATCGTCCACCCAAATGTCTACGGAATAGATATGCCCGCAAAGTCAGAATACGTTGCATATGGAAGAACGATAGATCAAATCTCCGAAGCTATAGGATCGGACTGGATGATCTATCAAAAATTGGAAGACCTAGTACATGCTTGTAAGGGCGATTCAAAATCCGATTTAGCGACATTTGATTGCTCATGCTTCGATGGAGTCTATGTCACAGGCGGAATAAATGACGAGTATTTGGAAAGAATCGAGAGGATGAGAAGTGACTCGGCCAAGGAAACGGCCTCAATCTGAATATAGTCAATGTCAAGCCTACATCCCTCTTCCTATGCATATGGCCAATACCATCGCGGCGTTCTCTGAGATGGTTACGAGCCAAGAAATAGTTTGTGCCACAAAGACACAAAATGGTTTCGCTATTTCATTGTCGAGTAATGAGATCGTGTTTTTGGACGAAGTATGTGAGATTGTATCTAAGCATAATTCCGATGAAGAAATCATAGCACTGAATGATACAGATAGGGGGATATTTGCCGTAAATGTCGAAGGCGATATCATCATCATAGAAAAACATCAGATAGAGAAGATTTTCAGCGGCAACGGATGTAAAGACGCATCATTCTCTAAAGACAAATTTTTCATTTTGCAAGAAAGTAATGAGCTATTTTTGATCGACAATGCAGGGAAGTCAAGATTTTCCACAATCCTCAATGACCCGATAATTATCCATTCCTCCGACCAGGGGGATTATGTTGTCGTGGCTAGTGAGGATGGGTCGTTGACAATATTGGATGATAATTTACAGGTATCTCATCACTCAGTCCCTAGGGATGATGATGTGGAGGTAATTTCCAAAATATCTACCGATGGACTTGGAAAAATCCTTGTTTCGAGGTCTTCATTGGGCTTGGTGGTCGATGAGAGGGCTGTAAATAGAATAGAGCTGTGGGACTTTGAGGAGGGCCTGATTGGAGAGGCCGAGGTGCCATCAAGGATTACTTGTATAACGCCATATCGTGATGGATATGTGGCGGGCTGTTTTGAAGGCGAAATAATACTAATAAAGAGTAATTTACAGGTATCTATAATATCAAAAATGGAATATTCAATTTCAGAAATCTTGGAGTGGGAAGGAGACATAATTGCTTCATATTGGTTTTTTGTTGAAAGACTTAGCCCCTTAGGAAGAAAAATCTGGTCATTCGAGCATCAGAATCTTGTGAAGGGGCTACTCAAACTAGAGAATGACGGAATACTGATTTTCGGTAACAGCGTAAGTACGAATGACAGTAACCACATCACAATTATCCATCCAAATACAGATCCAAAGGAAGACGACATCATCCCCTCTCAGGATTTTGATTCAATCGACTTATCCAATGAGGGACACTCAGGAATGCTCACCGACAATGAGTCTTCTGCTGCATTATCAAGGTCCACGATAGACGGAATCGAGAGCCTGATTTCTGATATCAATGAGCCTATTGAAGATATTACCCACGCAAATGAGCAGGCTAATGAGGACTTGCTACAGTCATTGTCATCAACAGCAAGATCGCTAAACATTCCCCCAGTGGCCAATGCAGGAGAGGATATCACCATGGCCTCCAATGAAGATTCAAAGGCGGATGTTACCCTAGACGGTTCCGGCTCATATGATCCAGATGGCGAGATAGTAGCATGGTCTTGGAGTACCGGAGGCGGAAGGAAGCTGGGGCAATCAAAGATAGTCAGAGTCAGGCTTGTGCCCGGTGTCCACGTTTTTACCCTGAGGGTGACTGACAATATGGGCGCAGAGTCTGAAAGTAGCATGACTGTCAGAATCATATAGCTAAAGATTGGCCAATTCATCCCTCAAAGAAGGCAACGCCTCTTCCCAAGTCGCTACTATCCCATAGTCCGCTACTCCAAAAATAGGTGCGTCTGGATCTTTGTTTATGGCAACTATGTACTTGCTAGAGCGCATCCCTGCTAAGTGCTGTATTGCACCGCTAATTCCCACGGCGATATACAGGGAAGGATTGACCGTCTTTCCTGTCTGCCCGACCTGCATGCTATGAGGAATCTCGTCCCATGAATCTACAGCAGCTCGGCTTGCCCCAACTGCTGCACCGATGATATCAGCAACCTCATTCAAGTGTGAGAAGTTAGCAGGATCCCCCATTCCTCTCCCTCCAGATATAATGATATCAGCTTCAGAGACATCGAGCCTTTCACCAGCTTTAGCAATGGCTTCTTTCACAGCAACAGATACTTCAGATGAGCTATCCACTGTAACTACCTCTGCACTGCCTCCCAGACTTGCGGCCTCAAAGGCATTCTGCCTGAGGGTAATCACGCACGATCCAGAAGCATTGGAAGTCTCGACAGCTTTCCCTGAGTAAATCGATCGAGTCATCATGAGGCCATTGTCAATTCCAGTAAGATCCTGAACTACCGGAACTCCCATTTTCGAGGCTATCTGAGCAGCTAATTCCCTGCCCGAAGGGGACGAGGAACCCATCACAATGCCATCTCCACAATGAGGCGTCATTACATGTGACCATGCCCCGCTATCGAAAGAAGAGAAACAATCTCCCTTCAAGGACACTACCTTGGCCACACCTGAAATTTCAGAGGCCTCTTTCTCCCCTATTCCTCCGGGGCACAATACGGTTACCGTGCCTCCCAATGTACTGGCCGCACCAACGAGTTGACTTGTGACCGGATGCAATTCATTCCCATTTGATTCAGCAATTATTGTTATGTCCATCTTCATTCCTCCTAAATTACATTCGCCTCTTCGCGAAGCTTCGCGACAACAGTTGGGACCGATTCCGCCCCCTCGAACTTCTGGCCCGGGGGCTTCTCGGGAGGAGGGGCATGGGAGTTGATCTTCACACCAGATTCTCCAAGATCGACGCCCAGGTCTCCCGCGCTGACGGATTCGATGACCTTCTTCTTGGCCATCATAATTCCCTTAACATTAGGTCTTCGGAGCTCTGTCAGGCCTTTATCGAATGTGAACAGACACGGTTTTGAAACTACAACCCGTTCATCTCCCGAAGAAATCCCCCTCTGTGCAATAAAGCCGTCTCCCTCTATGCCGACCTCAGAGACCATCCCAACGCATGACGCACCAAGTAGACTGGCCACTCCCGGCCCAGTTGACCCAGAGTTTGTGTCTGCAGCTTGCTTACCACACAAGATGATCTCGGCACCGCAGTGCTTGATAGCCGCTGCAAGAATAGACTGAATTTGCGTGCTGTCCATCTCGGAGGTATCTGCCACAACATGCAACATCGAGTCCACCCCTACAGCTGCAGCGTCTGTGAGCATCTTGGAAGACCTATCTGGACCACAAGTAATAGCTACTAAATCGCCGCCTCCGGCCTCCTTCAACTGAAGTGCATATTCAAGTGCATATTCGTCATAAGGACTGGTAGACCATTTGGCTACCGAACTCTGGTCAACTCGTCCTCCAGATACGGCAATTTTCGCTGTGGTGTCAGGAACTTGCTTCAGTAATACTGCTATTGTCATGTAATCCCTAACGTTGCGACTGTAGATTCGCCTATCAAGATTGACCCACGACAATCTCTTCAAGTTAGCTTAAATCTCTGGTAAATGACTGAATTCCAGTGATGTATCTGCCCAAAATTAGATTGTGAATATCATGAGTTCCCTCGTACGTCTTTACAGACTCCAGATTCGCCATATGCCTCATTACGGGATATTCATCAAGTATTCCGTTTGCTCCATGGATGTCTCTCGCCACCCTCGCAATCTCCAATGCAATATCGACATTATTCATCTTTGCAAGTGAGATATGCTCCGGAATCCAATCTCCCGCATCCTTCTTTTGAGAAAGATGGTATGCCAGCAGCTGAGCTTTGGTTATCTCCCTGAGCATCCAAGACAATTTATTCTGAACGAGCTGGTAAGAAGCTATTGGGTGATCGAATTGAATTCTGCTGAGAGAATACTCCTTAGCCGAATCAAAACAGGCCTGGGCAGCGCCTATCGCTCCCCAAGAAATGCCATATCTGGCATTATTTAGACAAGAGAACGGACCTCTCAGACCCTTCACCCCTGGAAGGATCCTATCCTTGGGTATCTTGCAGTCTTGGAATACCAACTCACTTGTTACAGATGCCTTGAGAGAATGTTTACCCTTCATCTCAGGGGCAGAGAAACCTTCATCCTCGTCCTCGACAATGAATCCTCTGATCACTCCATCCAACTTGGCCCAGACTACAGCTACTTTGGCAATGGACCCATTGGTAATCCACATCTTCGCACCATTCAAGAGGTAGTGATCGCCCATGTCCTCGGCTCTTGTTATCATATCTCCCGGGTTAGAGCCGTAATCAGGCTCAGTAAGGCCAAAGCAGCCAATCCATTCTCCACTGGCCATTTTTGGGAGATAGTGATTCTTTTGTTCTTCGGATCCAAAATCCCAAATCGGGTACATGGCCAAAGAACCCTGGACAGACGCAAAGGAACGGAGGCCACTGTCCCCTCTTTCAAGCTCTCTGCAAATAACCCCATATGCCGCATACGATAAGCCCGGGCACCCATATCCCTTCAAAGGAGCGCCGAGAACACCCATTTCTCCCAAGGTAACTCGCCACTCATCGGGGAAAACGCCATCCCTGCATGCATGCTCTATTTTTGGGAGGACTTCATTGTCAACAAAATCTCGTACCATGTCCCTAACCATTCTTTCCTCATCAGTCAGGAGCGAGTCGACATCGTAGAAGTCCAGTGCTTCGAATGGCATATTCTCAGTCACCGCGAGGTACTTTCACTCATCAAGGTATGGAATGAACTATCTCTTTCTTCGTCTCTCTTTGAGCTTCTTGCCCTTGCGACGGATATTACGCTGTTTGCCCTTGCCAATGTCCGATATTGACATAAAAAACGTAATTATCATTCCAGAAATGGCCAATATTACTCCCAATAAAACAATATTTGAAAACATAGAATCTTGACTAGTCTCATTCAAAGGATGGAACGATGCAAAGCTCCCTCTGTCTGTGAGAATCCAACCCGAGTCACTCCCGGTCCCCCATGTATAAACCACTGACTCCCCCGAGAGCTGCACACTTCTTTGGGAAACATCCAAGTTGCCCAACCAAGGATAAGTCGCATTATCCTCCATATCGTGTTCGATAATGCTGAATGGGGCCAATGAGATCAGGAATCTGTTTTCCTCAAGAATCGAAATACCAGTAAAAATTCCATCAATACCAACTATCTCAACTCCACCAACAGTAGACTCTTCAGGATTAGATGGGTCAAGCTCAACAGTTCCTAAGATTTCAGCTGAAATAACTATGCATGAAGGAATCAAATCAGAGCACTCTAAATCAAACCAATTGGTAGAGAAACCCCCTATCCAATTCATTGAATGGTCTCTTTGGATAACTGCGATACCAGAATAGGAAGTCGATACTACGCAAAGTGAAGAGTCCAGTGAACAATCTATCGATGTAATGGGCCCTATGCCTTCGGTTCCATTTAGGGGGTGTATCTCAGATCCGCCATCGCCAGATGACCTGAATCTCCAAATTTCTCCTTCATCGGAGCCAATATATGCCCAAGAACCCGAGGGATTCCAAGTTACGGAAGACAGGTTGTATCCCTCTAATCCATTGTTATCAGCTACAGTCAGTGATTTATCCAGATCCGAGTACCTCAGAATCGTTCCATTATCTCCCACAATTATTGCTGATTTCCCACCGGGATGGAAGCCAGCGTCATTTAGTGACTCCTGCCCGATTGAGGGCATCTCAATAATCTGAGCAGGGTCTTCAGAGGAGAATAAAATCACTTTGGAATCCACTCCGTAAGCAAGGACAAGAGACCTATTTGGACTCAATTCAGCCCCATCCAATCCTAGATCGTCGCCTGAAAATGAGTCTATTCTTTCGATAAAAACTGCTGATTCAGAGGCCGAAAATGTTGTGGCGGCAGAGATAGCAACAATGACGACAAGGAGCTTCACTCTGATGTCCTGCATGATTTCCGATATGCACATCATCTATAGCCCGTTCGTAACTCAAAATGGATGCCTCTCTGATGACAGAATTGAATAGTGTCCCAGTCAGCGCATGGGCATGGAGCGATTCGACGTACGACGAGGGAAGGTAAAGCAAATCGAGGAAGAAGGAGGGTTATCTGCTCTCGCTGGAAGCTTTTTTGACAATATTGAATCCGATGACAGTAGCTCATTTTCTGGATCACATGGAATAATGACATCAATTTCAGGAAGATTCGAGGGAAATGCTTTGATCGTAGACGTAACCAATGTCGCCCCTAACTTCGAAGACCCCGAGGCCATGAAGGTAGCTATGGATGATAGGAAGAGGTGGACTGCATTTCTGGATGAGGCCACGGGATACAACTCGAAGCAACGAGGAGATAAGGCCAAGGAGTGGGCAAAGAAAGCCTCCAAAGCAAAGTCCGCCATTTCTTCTGCACGTCACTTCATGGAGATGTCTGAAACCATAAGTCAGGACAAGAAGGACAAGGCGGAAGAATTAATTTCAGAGATTGAAAGTGCCTTGGAGTCCAATGAAAATACCAAGGCAGCCGGAAGAGCTGAGAAACTGAACAAGCTGTTTAACTAGGTGAAAAAATGTCCAATGAGAGCGACTCATTGCCCGATGAAGCAATCCAAATGAAAGTTGAAAGGATGTTTTCAGGCTGCGAAGAGGTTGTCGGAAAGGAACATGTAGAGAGCGTCCTTTCTGGAAATCCGTCTCATTCAGGAGATGGCAATCTAGTTGCATACATTGGTCTAGAGCCCAGTGGTAAGGCACATCTTGGTTGGCTTTTACTCTCAGGAACCATCAGGAAAATGTTAGACGAGGGAGTTAATGTGATCATCCTTCTTGCAGATTGGCATGCATGGGTAAATGACAAGTTCGGCAGGGACATGGAAAAAATCTCACTTGCAGCGGATTATATGTCAGAGGTTTTCTTATCATTATTGGGGCATCCACAGATCGGAGATGGCCCAGGGCAAATACGATTCATCAGGGCTTCCGAGATTATGGACTCAGGAAAATACTGGGAAAGGGTCCTAAGATGTTCTAAAAATATGAGCTTATCCAGGGTTAGAAGGACATTCAGCATAATGGGGAGGGACGAGGACTCCTCCGACCACGACCTCTCAGCATTCTTTTACCCAGCTCTTCAGGCAGCTGATATATTCGAGCTTGAGGTCGATATCGCTTTCGGAGGCATGGACCAGAGAAAGGCGCACATGTACATGAGAGAGGTCGCGGACAGAAATAGTTGGATAAAACCCACTTGCATTCACACTCCGATGCTTTCCGGACTAAAAGGACCAGGGGGCAGAATGGACTCATTTGATCATAAGATGTCGAAATCAGATCCAAATAACGCCGTTATTCTTCACGACACTAAAGAAATACTACAAAAAAAGATGAAGAAGGCATTTCTTGAAGTCGGAAACAGATCTTCAGCCATCTTCGAGATAACTGAACATATCATAATTCCAATCTTAGGGGAAATATCAATCACGCCAGATCCAAAATATGGGGAGCCGTCCAATTTTTCTAATTGCCAAAAGTTCGTAGACGCGGTTTCAGATGGAACTGTACACCCTCTGGATGCCAAGATAGCTGTAGCGGACTCATTATCGGAAATCCTGATGCCTCTGTCAGAATATTTCCAAGATAATCCTGAAATTATTGAAATCATGGATTCTATAGCCGCAAAGAGCTGAGCCTTACATTTTCGCCTTTTTGCTGGAATTATCAGGGACAGGTATCATAACCCCCATTGCCACGCGAGGTCGGTGAAATAATGTCAGATGTTGGTATAGATGATATCGCAATTCACTTCCCTCGACTGTACTTCGATATGAGGGATTTTGCAGATTTTAGGGGCGCGGACTTTGGAAAGCTCAACAAGGGACTGGGCCTCTCAGCAATGGCGATACCCGATGTTCATGAAGATACGGCAACAATGGGGGCAAACGCCGCATCTAGACTTATTGATAGGAATGAGATAGACCCAAATAAAATCGGCCGAATTTACCTCGGTACAGAATCTGCTCTTGATGGCGCGAAGCCGACTGCCACCTACATTATGGACATGCTAGAGCAAAGATACTCGACCAAGTATGGCGATAATTGCTTCAGGAACTGCGATGTTGTTGATCTGACATTTGCTTGCATAGGGGCAGTTGATGCTATGCACAATACTCTAGACTGGGTAGCCAGGGGGGGCGAGGAAAAAGATAGAATCGGAATAGTGGTGTTCGCTGATAATGCCAAGTATGATCTTGAATCCAGTGGAGAGTACACTCAAGGAGCTGGAGGGGGCGCGATCCTGATCCGTCACAATCCAAGACTTCTCACAATTCCAGATATATGGGGAGTTTCAACTATGCCAGTACACGACTTCTTCAAACCTAGAAGGGAAGTTAATACAAGGATGATTGTTGAGAATGTGTTGGACGTGGCCAGAGAGAGCGGAGAGAGAATAAAGGAGGGTCTCGCCGAGAAGATTCTCAAGTACTTGCCAAAATCATCCAAGAAAGACGATATCATGTTTGAAAATGAGAAGTTGATGATCCACAAGGACATGCCAGTCTTCGATGGCCAATTCTCAAATCGATGCTATTCAGAATCAGTAAAAACTGCATTCATAAATTTCAGATCTAAAGCCATTGTAGATGGAAGGTATAATCCCGAAGAAGATGAGATCCTCACGGAGCAATGGATGAGGATAATAGTACATCTCCCGTATGCGTTTCAGGGGAAGAGGATGTTCCCAGATGTCTTCAGGCACGATCGGAGGGAACTCCCAGTTTGGGATTCCATAACTGAGGAGATCGGACCTGAGCCGCTTCCCCAAGATTTTCCACAGACTTCAGAAGGAATTGAGGAATTTGAACGTGCAAATGATCTCTACAGGAGACTAATATCCAAGACAGATGAGTTCAAGATATTCGCAGAGCAAAGAATCGAAAAAACTCAGAGGGCATCTAGTTTGATTGGAAATCAGTATACTGGTTCCATCTTCCTGGCCTTAATGTCCACAATGGAAAGTGACTATTTGGATGGAACTGAAATGAACGGTAAGAAGGTCGGCCTTTGTGGATACGGGTCAGGGGCTAAGGCGAAGGTCTTCGAAGGAGAGGTCCAAGAACAGTGGAAAGAAATCTCATCTCGCTTCGAACTGTTCGAGAGACTCTCTAAGAGGACCCCAATCGATAAAACAATTTACGAGTCACTTCACAGGGGCACTAGAAAAGACTCTGTAGTATCTCCAAATGCGGAGTTTGCATTGATTGGAATTGGCGCAGAGGGAGATCTGGAAGGCCAGAGAAGGTATGCTTGGGTCGAATAGGATCATCAAGGCTTTATCGCGCGATTGATTACAATCCTCTGAACTTCCTGAGTGCCTTCATAGATCTGCGTTATCTTGGCATCTCTGAAGAATCTCTCAACAGGGAAATCTGTCGTATACCCATACCCTCCAAGAACTTGCACGGCCCTTTCTGAGACCCACATGGCAGTATCCCCTGCGAATAATTTAGCCATACTGGCCTCCTTTGTGTGCCTTGCCCCGCCTTCTTCGTAATGCTTCTGCTTAGCCCATGCCGCTTTGTAAACCATCATTCTCGATGCTTCTATCTGGGTAGCCATATCTGCAAGAATGTTACCAACACTTTGATGGTATGAGATCGGCTTCCCAAATGTCTGCCTCTCATAAGAATAATTCAGAGCCGATTCGTATGCTCCCTGTGAAATTCCAAGTGCCTGTGCAGCTATTCCGATCCTGGAATTATCCAACGCGTTCATGGCTATGGGAAAACCTTCTCCCGGCTCCCTTAGAACATTCTCAACAGGAACCATACAATCCTTGAGCAGAAGCGAGCATGTATCTGACGATCTAATCCCTAGCTTATCCTCCTTCTTCCCAACTGAGAATCCCTCAAATCCTTTCTCGACAATGAATGCGGTAGTTCCGCCATGCTTCTTCACACCATATTCTGGATGATCAACATCCTTGGCAAAAAGAACGTATATGTCAGCACTAGATCCATTTGTAACCCACATTTTTTCACCGTTGAGAATGTAATGCCGCCCGTCTTCACTAAGCTTAGCTTTGCAAGACATTGCTGCGGCATCTGTCCCAGATCCAGCTTCAGAAAGTGAATATGCGCCTATTTCATTTTCTGCCAACCTTGTGAGATACTTACTCTTCTGCTCTTCGCTTCCATGAATCGAAATTGTCTTCGAGCAGAGTCCAACATGAACGCAGTACATCACAGAAAATGAAGGGTCAACTCTTGCCAACTCCTCTACGATAATGGCCTCCGTGATATCGTCTACTGGGCTTCCACCGTATTCCTCTCCAATAGTAATACCTTGCAAGCTAGTTTCACAAAATTTCGCCCATTCATCTAATGGTGGCCGTTGTTCCTGATCTCTAACAAGAGTAGTCGGAAGTAGTACCTCCTCCGCGAAATCTCTTACCATGTTTCGGATCATGTTCTGCTCTTCGGTCTCTTCAAAATTCATGGGCCTCAATACATCCGAAAGGCGGCCCATTGTTAATCTCTCGTCACTCAATTCTCAAATTCACTCAAACGAATAGTTGAAATTAGACATCGGAGGCCGCGGTGCGAGAATCATGGCCGATAGCGACTATGCCGAGTTCAGTATTGCACACGACCGACTTTACACACTTGATCATCTATGGATGCAAGTCCTAGATGAAGACAAGGATGAGGGCACGACTAGTATTAAGATAGGATTGAGCGAGTTTCTAATGGCGGAATTCGGTGAAGTGATTCAGATAGTTCTAGCCAGACCAAGGGATGATAGTGATTTCGAGATCGATGCTGACTCTGGACTTTCCGAAGACGACGATGAAGATGAGAAGCCATCAAAGTCAGATACAATGGGTGCGCAAGTGGATACAGACGAGTTGCTAATAACTGTCACAACGAGGTATGATGGTGAATTCGATAGAATGCTAATCAATGCCCCTATATCTTGCACAATTATGGAGCTAAATGGGCATGTTGAGGACAACCCAGACATAGCAAACGAAGATGCCTATGGAGACGCATGGTGCGTAATCGTAAAGACATTCACAGATGATTTTGATGAGGATCAGTTCATGGATAAGGACGAATATTTGGCTATGCTAAATGAACTTCCATGATTATGGCCACTGAAGTTCCCCCCAATCTTCATGATTAGATCCAACCCAGTCAAAATCGGAAAGAAGTGAAAGGACTTCTTCCTCTGTTTTTAGCCCCCGTTCAATTTGTTTTCTGTACAACCAGTCCTTGAGTCTGCCCAGTCTAGGGCCAGGGCCAAGTCCTGTTACTTCTGCTAACCTATCGCCCCTAATTAGGGGGGAAATCACCCCTTCTTCATTTTCTAAGTCCTCTAATGAAATTCTAAACTCAATCAAATCGGCCCCGGCCTTATCCAAATAATCCAAAATCAACCCTCTTCTAATTTCGGGGATTAATGCCTTGAATCTCCTGACTGACTCTATGGATGAATCAACCTTGATAGATCTACAGTCGTGCATCATAGATATCTCAGCAAGTTCCCTTTTGGAAAGCACTAGCAATTTCCTCAGTGTTTCAGAAAGAGATCCACTGGAAATATTTTGTTTCCTGAATAATAAGGCCAGATTAACTAAGTGATTGCCAGAGAGTTTGGTCGGAATATCTATTTTATGACCCTCAAAGACTTGGTCTAAAACCCCCAGAGAACTCATCTTTAGGACTATCTGATGAGTATTTTCACCAGTAAGAATTTTTGAAATCTCAACCCCAATTCTCTCTTTTGATACTCCTGATAGGAAATCCCCGGCCTGCCTGATTCCCGCCTCGAGAGATTCGTCCATCTCCCTCATCCCTGAAGTTCCAGCATCCAGAAATCTGAAAGCCCTCAGTACCCTTAAGCCATCTTCACTGAATCTCCGTTCAGCAGATCCCACAGTTTTCAGCACACCATTGGATAAGTCAGTTAATCCGCCATATGGGTCTATCAGATTTCCATCGACATCCACCGCCATGGAATTAATGGTGAAATCCCTCCTGCTAAGATCCTCCAAAATACTCTCATCTCCATCTCCCCCTTCAAGAAAAGTTACCCTTTCCGGCCTCCTCCTGTCAAGATAGCCGTCCTCGCTTCTCAAAGTGGTAACTTGCATATCTTCTTCCGGATCAAATTCACCACTATCCGCCCTAATTATTACAGTCCCGAAGCTAGCACCGACCATTATCGACCTAGGGAAAATAGACTTAATTTGCTCTGGAGTCAGTGTGGTAGCTATGTCCATGTCCTCGGTTTTTACTCCCATCAGTGAGTCTCTGACCCAACCTCCGACAATCCATGCAGACCCCCTGCCTCTCAAGACCTTCAGTACATTCAGGTTAGCTTTTGAAATCGAGGTCAATGCTCGGCTTAGGTTACCTCGCATCAGGTCCTCCATGGCACATGCTGGGGACTACTAGACATCACTCCTTCGATAGAAATTACGATTTTACATGTCATGGGACGAAGTCTTGATGCCTCTTCCCAAAAAGAACTTCATCCGTTTCAGAAACCGGCTCAACCAAGTCAAAACCAACCAATCTGCTGAAAGTAGGCCATAGTTCACTTAACCACTCTGCTTCAGTCATCAGAAGCTCTATCACCGGATGCTCAATAATTTCCTCATCAGTGTAGCTTTCATCGATTTCAGGAAGGCCGGACGGTAAATCTCGGAGGGATTGTACCAATTTTTCAAGCCTGAAAAACTCCTCAGAATCATCGCCCAATATGGATCCGATTAGTTTTAGAGCGTCCTCAAATTCATCCGCAATGAATAATGGGTCCGGAAATGCACTATCGGACTCAGAAATATCCAAAGGCCCGAAAACCACTCCTCCAAGATCAGTTTCATTCCATATATCGCCCTGCCACTCCTTTTTCAGAAGCCGCTGCTGAATTCTGCCTCCGAACGGCCCCAGAACAAATCCTCCTTCTTCAATCAGTAGTTCTATCTGGTGTGGAATCTCCCTCACAGACCCTGTAAATAGTACTCTATCAACATCTCTAACCCATGATGGATCTTCCAATGCCTCTTTTCCTAGGACCCTTATTACTCCATATTGGGATCGCCTCTCAAGAACCGCTGAAGTGTATTGTGAAACCTCCTCATGCGGCTCTATGATGGTAACTCTTCCTGTAGGGCCGCAAATCTTGTCTACGAGCGTGGCCACATAACCTCCTTTTGATCCCATTAATAGGACATGCAGTCCCTCCATCAGCTCCAAGTGATGCAACATTGTTACAATCATGTGAGGTGCAGAGATAGTTTTTGTCGCACCCTTCTCGGTCACAAGAAACGGGACTGGATAGTCTTGCCAGAAACTTTCTAACGGGAAATCAGTAAATTCGGAAGGATCAGTAGACAGAACAGCCTCGACAATGCCCTCACTCATTGGAATCCCAGTTTTTTTGAGCATTTCGATCAAATCTGTAACCCCGGACATGCAAACTCTCAGCACTCCTTTAGCCGCAGTCCATTTGAACACAACGCCCCCCCGGGTAGACAGGGTCCGTGGTCTAGGGGTTATGACGTTGCTCTTACAAAGCGAAGATCGCAGGTTCAATTCCTGCCGGACCCACCAATAATTTTCCAATTAATCTTTCAATTGGCAGTATCTCATTTCACATCAGATTCAAAAGGTAACGACCTAAGGGCAATGTGTGGTCGAAGAGACCGCTGGACTCGCGTCCCGCGTAGCAAGAAGGCTCAGGAAGAGAGACTGGGTCGTGTCTGTTGCTGAATCTTGTACTGGGGGCTTAGTCGCATCTCTGATCACTGACATATCCGGGGCATCGACATGGTTCAACCAGGGTTGGATTACATATTCCAATGAATCAAAGATGAGGGAGTTGGGAGTTGAAAAGTCAGCTTTCGACAGTGGGGATGCAGGTGCTGTATCTCATGAAGTTGCAATTCAGATGGCTCAAGGGGCCAAGTACCAATCTGGATCTGACGTTTCAATAGGGATAACTGGAATTGCTGGGCCAGGCGGTTCGACTGGTGACAAGGAGGTAGGAAGGGTTCATGTCGCTGTAATTGCCGGGGACTATTTTCTCTCAAGAAGGATGGATTTTGGTGACAATGACAGGTTGGACAACAAGAAGTCGTTCGCTGCGTTTGCATTGAGGCTGACATTGGAGGCTTTGGACAGAGTAGACGAAAATGATGCTGTTGTTGAAGAGGTGTTGAGTAAAGATGAAGCTGAGATTTCCTTTGATACTTCTCAGTTAGATCCACTCTCCGAAGAATGGGAAGGCAGTCTGGAGTGGCAGAAAAGCCCTAGGACAGTCGCCGAAGACATCGGCAAAGTAGACCTAGCTTCCTTGACGGATTGGGATGACAAAGAATAATTCAACAATTATTTTGCGATATCATCATGAGGTGACTATCCCCCCTGATGGGCATGGCCTCAGACGATTGGCCTGAAAGACAGCGAATATTGGCTTCTTCAGGTATGCTTGTTATTGGCAGAAAGTCACAAGAGGCCATCCAAGAACTCGAGGATATCCAGCCATTAATTGAAGCTGCTAGGTCTTCCGGAGTGAAAATACTTGATTTCAGAACAGTAAGCGAATTACTAGCCATGTCTACGAAGGTCCAAACAGGTCCAATAGTATCCGATTCTTCCAAAACAGAACAAGTTTCCCTGCCGAGTCCAGATAGCCCTTCTCCAATCGGGAGGACAATAGCGCCTTCCAAATCACTAGAGATGGCCCCGGCTCCGAGGCCACATGGCCTAGATCATTACAGTCTAGTGGATTTTCCAATGGTTGCTACAGATGTAGATTCAGAAATTGAGATACATTTTGACATAACTGGAAACTCAGTAACCGAAGGCAAGATGTCAGATATGAGATCCTGCTTTACAGATCGCCTACAGAGAATAAGGGCGATGATGGTGTCTTCTAATACGCTCCCTAGGAGGCCAGTGCCCGCTTCGGAGGCATGGAGGAATAGGCAACGACACTCAAGCAGGGAATACGAGGTCACCCTAGTTGGATTGGCTACAGATATGAGATGGGCCAAAAGCAAAAATCTGATGTTCGCGGTTGAAGATGAGACGGCTCAGATTAGATGCGTAGTGAAGCCACCCTCAGATGCCTCAGAGGTTCATCCAGCTCTAGATGGCCTGATGGATGACGATGTCGTTGGCGTCAGTGGCTATTTCTTAGTAGGAGAAGGTGATCCGATTTTCTTCGTCCAAGACATCCATCTGCCTCCACTGGGATTCCATTCAAAAACTACATCTGGCGAGGATAGAGCGGTCTCTGCAGCGTTCCTTTCAGACACCCATGTCGGTAGCATGACATTCCTAGGGCCCCAATGGGAGAAAATGATTCAATGGTTCAACAATGACCCACTTGCTCGAACGATCAAATATTTTGTACTAAGCGGAGATGGTGTCGATGGAGTCGGGATTTATCCGGGACAAGATCGCCACCTTTCAATCAAAGATTTATTCAATCAATATTCTGAGCTTGCTAGATTACTAGAGGCACTTCCAGATTGGGTTGATGTGATCATCCTGCCAGGCAATCACGATGCAGTAAGGCCAGCCGAACCACAACCTGCATTGGATCCAGAGGTTCAGCAAGATTACTCAGATGCCACATTTGTAGGCAATCCATGCGACTTTAGCCTGCATGGAGTAAGGGTGCTCTCATACCATGGAAAGAGTATAGATGATTTCGTCGCAACACTCAGGTCTGTCTCATACTCCCAGCCAGAAAGGGCAATGCAAGCAATGCTAGAGAGGAGGCACCTAGCTCCCTCATGGGGCGGCAAAACTCCTCTCTCGCCCGAGCCAGAGGACAATCTTGTAATTTCAAATGTCCCTGATATTTTTGTCACCGGGCATGTCCATGGCCACTTTGTAGGTAATTACAAAGGAACTACAATGGTTCACAGCTCAACATGGCAGAACCAAACAGACTTCCAAAGAATGCTTGGTTTCCAGCCCAAGCCTTGCATCTTAACGGTCGTCAATCTACATACGTATGCAACAGCATCCATCCCATTCGCTTAGTCCGTCGTAGGAAACTCCTCTCCATCAAAAATATAAGGCCAAATTTTTCTTAAGTCCTTGGCCTCTACTATCGGCACTCCGGCATTCTTGAATTCCTCTAATGCCCTGGAACGTGCTGGATTGAATCCAATGAAAGAGGACTCCCCGACTTTCATGGATAGATCCGTACCTGAGTCTCCCACAGATATCATTTCTCCAGTTTCGAAACTATTTATCCTTGCAAGCTTCTCCACCATAATTCCCTTATTATGCGAGTAAACTCTTGTTGGTAGCCCTTTGATAAGATATCCATCTTCATCCCACTCAAAACCATTAGCTGCCCAGTCATCCACCTTCAGCATATTAGCTATCGCACCCACGAACAAATCTACCCCAGATGAGACAATTGCAACATACACACCTCTTCTTTTCAGCTCTTCAATGACATCTCTAGCACCATCAATTAGCCCGATTCCGCTGTAGCACCGGATAATGTCATCCTTGTGAATCTCAGACTGCACGCTCCTCCAAAGGCGTATGTCATGCTCCACAAATTCCTCTTCAGTAATTTTACCATCAAGGAACTTTTCCAAAGTCCTTTTGTGGGCTCCGCCATCGTTTGTATCCGTGCCAAACCTCCTATGGATATTCTGCCATGATGAGCCATTGTCAGTTAGTACTCCATCACAGTCGAAAACCACAGCAGCAACACGACTCATGCTTCTCGGACAAACTCCGACTTAATTTACTATAGTTCGTTCCGATGAATTGATTTCTGAGTGCATCGTAAGATGTCCATGAGCGGACCCCCGGGCGCTGATAGGAGGGCAATAATGGTCAGGGTCCTATTCTTCGGGCCTTTGGCAGAGTCTCTAGGGGAGAGGGAAGTAGAGATCGCGGTGGAATTCGGATCTTCAATAATTGAACTAGTTGAAAGATTGGGGTTACAGGATCTTGTTTCGAGAGGGCTCAGAGTCGCAATAAATAGCAATGTAGTGAGTGATTTGGATTCTGTGATCGAAGATTCATCCGAGATAGCATTCCTTCCTCCTGTTTCTGGAGGATAAGTGGGTCTTTTTCCGAAGCATTCAACCGATATGCCCTCTAGCAGTGTATGATAGAATGGCACTTGGTACAGTCGAAGTCGTTGCTCTCGTTGTTTTTGGAGTACTAATTTTTGGAGTCGACAAGATCCCTAAGCTAGCCAGAAGTGTCGGACTCGCCAAGGGGGAATACCAGAAGGCCGTGAATGAGGTGGCAAGGCCCTCAAAGGCCGAAATAGATCTTGATAGAGGCGGCCAAACCGATGAAGCTCTGTCAGAAGATGAATAGCTAGATCCTCTTCAACTTCAACTTACTTCCACAGTCTATGCATTCACCTAGTAGCCCCTTTCTTTTAGCTGGAGTCTCTGGTGAATCGTATTCTCTTCCGCAGCCTAGGCATTTCAGCTTCCACGTCCAAAACTGAGAAATCCCATCAGAATTCACTGACTCCCATCTTATGCCCATTCTCTCAGCTAAGTTCTGCATGCGGTAGTCATCAGTAACAAGTACGCCCCCCCTCTCATATGCCGTAGCTACCAAATGCAAGTCAGTGACCGATAATCCTCCCATATCTCCAGTTTCCATTGCGAACATCGAAGTGGAGGAAATTGCATCTTGGCTAGGTCCAGAAACTATTACTCCAATGGCATCGATCATGTCTGCCCTACTCGGAGAATGCCTCTCTAGCTCTTGAATCTGTGATTTTACTATCACTGCTCCAGACAATTCTGTTATCGGCCATGAAATTAGGGCCGAAGTATCCACTACAAGCTCATCTATCACACACACGCCACTTGCCATCCACTCATTGGTTTTCCCTTTGATAGTCTACATAAAAACCACTATTTCATACACAATGACTTGGACGAAGGTATGTGAGCATGTTACCCAGTGGATTCTGGGATGTCTGGGATTCCTATGTCCAGTGGGCATTGAATTTAGGATTACCTGGATTGGGAATCCTTTCCTTTACCGAGGCCATAATCCAGCCAATTCCGCCAGAGGCTCTCACATTTCCAATGTTTCTAGATGCGCAGGATGATCCTCTGACAATTTTCCTAATCTGGGCTATTGTCACACTAACCAGTGTCTCTGGAGCACTCGTAGGGTGGTGGCTGGGCAGAATAATTGGGAGGGGTGCTGCTGAGCGATACATTCAGAAAACGCATATTCAAAGACTGGATAATCTGATTTTGAGATATGGTAGTGCTGGGATATTTGTCGCAGCCATATCCCCCATCCCCTACAAGGTCCTTGCATGGGTAGCTGGAATGGGGGAGATGGACAAGGGTCAATTCGTATTCGCGGGTCTTTTTGGCAGAGGGCTAAGATTTGGCATTCAAGCTTTGGCGATTGGAATTTGGGGAGATGAATTGCTTAGGCTACTGGAAAATCCAATTGTTTGGATACTCCTGACACTCATCTCCCTCTTGGCTTTCATACCTGCTAAAAGATGGTGGGACGGACTTCTACAGGAAGACTGACTCATTCACTGCAGACTTTTCACAACCTTTCTACCCGATTTGATTATGTGGGATGCATATCTCCGACAAGCCAGCTCCTGTGGTGTAGTTCGGTCCATCATACCGGGTTTTCATCCCGGCGACCCGGGTTCAAATCCCGGCAGGAGCACCAAAATCAAGTAATTTCGTGTATTTCGATAGGTATCATTCTCCTTGAAGCCTCCATGATTACTACTCTGGTCCACTTGCTTGTTGTTGAGGGGATGGCCAGAATATGGCTGGAAGAACCAAGAATCTTCTCAGTCAATGAATTGGGAGCCTCTGGCCTCCCTCTGTCTTGGAGTCCTATTCTTGGATCATCCCATTCTTCGGAGAATACAGCTATTGGTATAGAATGATTAGTGGCCCATCTTTCAGCTAAGTAGTCAACACCACTTGCCCCGCCTACAATAACTAGGTCGGGATATCCATTAATCCCTATCCAAGAGTCGATAATATTCTCGAAGTTCTCATAGTCATAGTATCTGCTTGAACCCACTACTGCTAGGTTGATTATTTCCCCATCTTCGTTCAAATCTCTGCTCCCGAGTCTTTCGACAACGTCCTGTCCCGCACTATCTGTCATGGTATCCAAACAGGGTCTGGAAAAATAAAGTCATTCTAGAAAATAATGTATTTGACGTATAAATTCAAATTTCCATACAATCGATTTGAAAGCCTGAACCCCGACGTCGTATGGGGGTTGTTGACATGGCACTCGACGTAGAATCCATTCGTTCCCAGTTTCCAATACTCCAGAGAACCCTTCCTAATGGTAAGAAACTTGTATACTTCGATAATGCTGCTACATCTCAGAAGCCATTAGCAGTGATCGATGCAATGTCGGACTTCTACAAGAACTACCATGCTAATGCCCATAGGGCTAACCACACCTTGGCTGATGAGTCCACCGCAGCTTTAGAAGGTGCTAGGGACAGGATTTCAAAATTCTTCGGAACTTCAGAGAGTCAGATGATTTACACAGGTAGTGCTACTGAAGCGATGAATCTAGTGGCATATGGTTGGGCTAGATATAACCTGAGCGAAGGAGACGTGGTCGTCACTACTGAGATGGAGCATCATGCAAACATAGTTCCATGGCAAGAGTTGTCCAAGGAGAGGGGAATAGAGCTGAGATATGTCCCAGTAGATACCGAGAAATTTACACTCGACTACGATGCTATGGAAATTGCAGTTGAGGGTGCTTCTCTGGTTTGCGTGGGCCATGTTAGTAATGTCCTCGGCGTAAGGAATGACATCGAGAGAGTAATTCGAATGGCACGATCTCAAGGCGCTAGAATAGCAATAGACAGTGCCCAAGGAGCTCCACACGAGAAGATCAAATTCGATGACCTGGGTGCTGACTTTCTTTCAGTGGCAGCTCACAAGATGGCAGGACCCACTGGAATAGGTTGTCTATTGGTTAGTGAAGAAGCTCTTTCAGAGATGGGGCCATTCTTGACTGGAGGTTCTATCGTCAAGCGGGTTTCTTTGGAAGATACCCTTTTCCAAGAAGGATATGCGATGTTTGAAACTGGTACTCCTAGGATGGCGGAAGCGATCGGGTGGAGGGTCGCAGTTGACTGGCTAGAGGAGAATGTAGATTTTGAAGAGGCCCATAGACATGTACAGAGTATCGCATCATGGATGGCATCAAGAATGCGTGAGATTCCTGGAATTACCGTTTTTGGTTTCCCAGAAAGAGAGGAAGCGATAGGAGTAGTTTCATTCCTGCATGACACCATTCAGGCACAAGATCTCGGATATCTCTTAGATGCTGGCGGATTCGCTGTTAGGACCGGCCATCACTGCGCTCAGCCACTAATGGAAGCCATGGGCGTTGGATCAACAAACAGGGCTTCTGTCTGGATATACAATACCATGGAAGAGGCAGAGGCATTCGTATCTCATTTGGAAGCTATCGTTTCTAGATTCGGCTAAATGCCAGAATTGTGAAATCCTAAACTATGTTCGCACTCACATGGACGATGACAGCCGATGGTCCGAAGAGGTACAAAGAATCGTTGAAAGATTCCAATCTTGTTTCGACACAATGGAGCGTTATGAGCTTCTTTTCGAATACGCAAATTTGCACCCTTCTGTCTTATCTATGGAAGATTGGGATGATGAAAACATGGTCCACGGTTGCCAATCAAGAGCACATGTCGAATGTTCACTCGATGTTGATGGCGGTTTCATCGCCAGAGGGGGGGCTGATGCTCAGATTGTCCAAGGACTGATGGCCATCACCGCAATCGCCGTGAATGGACTTCCTCCTGAAGATGTGGCTCGTCACGATCCGTCTTACGTTGAGGAGATGGGCCTCAGTCAAATCCTCACTCCAAGTAGGGCCAATGGATTCATGAACATGGTGAAGAAGGTGAAAGAAGAGGCCTCAACGTTGATGTGATATTATGTCTGTAGAATCCAGTGTCAGGGAATCTCTCAGATCAGTAGAGGATCCAGAGATGAAAATCTCGGTTATTGAGTTAGGACTGATCTATGACATTAAGGCAGAACAAAGGGAAGATGGCATTCATGTGGAGGTAGATATGACTCTGACAAGTCCCGGTTGCCCTATCGCCCCGGAGCTTATGGCGGCTGTTCACAGGGCAACCGAACAGACAGAGGGAGTTTCCAGCGCCCATGTCAATCTAACTTTCTCCCCACTCTGGGATCCAAAGAAACACGCTTCCGAAGATGCGTTAATAGATATGGGAATTTTCTGACTTTCGCTCACTCATTGTTGCATCTCAGTGGCCCTTACTGTGTTTGACATGAGCATTGCAATTGTCATTGGCCCAACCCCTCCTGGGACAGGAGATAGTGCACCTGCGACCTCTCCAACTTCAGGATGGACATCGCCAGTTAGGTGGTATCCTTTCTCAGAATCGTCATTCACACGATTTACACCTACGTCTATCACTATTGAGCCTGGCTTGACCCAGTCCCGAGTCACCATATTTGAGATTCCCACAGCAGCTATTATCACGTCTGCTTCTCGGCACAAAGTAGCCATATCTGCAGTCCTAGAATGAGCTATGGTAACAGTGGCATCCACTCCTTTCTGCGACAATAAAATTGATTGAGGCATTCCAACAATCCTACTGCGACCAATGACGACCGCCCTTTTCCCTGTTAGGTCAACATCTGCAGACTCTAACATATGCATGACCCCGGCAGGGGTGCATGGCAACAAACCACTAGTATCGCCTTGAACCAAGCGACCCAGATTTTGAGCATGGAATCCATCAACATCCTTTTTCGGGTCGATGAGGTCAGTAATCTTGATCTCATCCATTCCTTCTGGCAGAGGGGACTGGACGAGTATCCCATTCACATCGGGGTCCGAATTCAGCTTCCTCACTGTGCGGACAACTTCTTCAAATTCCACATCAGATGGGACATCTATACGCACGCTTCTAATTCCTAATCTTGCACATGCACGCTCCTTAGCTCTAACATACACATGAGATGCAGGATCATCTCCCACAATCACAACAGCAAGACAAGGAGTTACTCCCAAATCTAGCAAATTAGCTACTCTGACTTTCAGGCCATTCTCAATTTCTCGGGACATTTCTCTGCCGTCAAGTACCGTTGCAGCCATATCGTGCCGTCTGGCTACCGCCCTTTGACCTTGACGTATTTTGGAGCCCCAGGAGGGAGTCGAACCCCCGACCGTCTGATTACAAATCAGATGCTCTACCAGGCTGAGCTACTGAGGCGGCGACCCTTGGAAGGCAAACCACTATTGAAACCTATAGGTCACAATGGGGGACTTTGATGAATAGAGTCCCCTAGCCGAACCATGGTTTCGTCCAGTCGCGGGAACACCAGGGTTAACCTAGCCATATCCGGATGGGCTTGCATCGTCATAGGAAGTGGAATTATTTTGAGTTCCGGAACTTCAGGATTATCACTGGCAATAGCGGCACCGATTTCCATCTCCGGCATAGTACTACTGATGGCGGCAATTGGCATGTCTAACGAAGAAGGAATCAGTATTGAGGAGGTTCACGCTTGGTCTCCAGAAGAGGATTTACTTCCTGATGCAGGAGGTCCGATGTATAGGATCGACACAACTCTGATTGATCCAATCAGGACTACCATATTGTGCGGGAGGTGTGGTAATCTGGAGATGATCGAGGGCCGTCGACCTAGTATGTATAGGTGTGAAATATGTGAAGTAGACTTATGGGAGGAGGAATAAGCCCTCACGGCAGTATCAAGTGGGATAGCCTTCTGGATAGGGTAATGGTCGCTGAATTGAGCAACAACGACAAGGCCATGCTAAAGGCGATGCTTACTGATTGCGATAGGGATTGGACTGTTCAAGAACTACTGGATTTAACGGGCTGGAATGACCAAGTCCATGTTGCAGGGTCAGGAAAATCCCTCAATGAATTGGGCCTAGTAAAAATTACTGAAAATCAAGTCAAGCTCATTTCATTGGATTCAGAGGGCAAGAGGGCATTAGAATTCGGACTCCTGGAGAATAGGATTTGGGATTGGTTTCTTGAGTCAGAAATAGAAGGCCGAACAATGAATAATCTCTTCAAAGCAGGTTTTCAGAGAAACGAAGCGGGTCCCGGCATAGGCCTTCTAAAGTCCATAGGGGTCAATCTTGAATCCGGTAGACTAGTGGCGGCCGATGAAGAAAAAATATCTTCAATCATCTCCAAAAGAGCCGAATTCATCTCGTCGATTTCGACTGAGTCTACTGACTCATCAGATCTAGATCAACAATTAATACAACATTTTTCTGGTAGAAAGGGACTAATATCAATCGAGGAAAGGGTTTCGCGGACATGGGCACTGACCGAAAAGGGAGCAACAGTCGATGTTAGTGAACTATCTCACGTTGAAATGATTGGCGAATTAACGCCCGAACTGTTGCAGGGAGACTCATGGAAGGGAATCAAGTTCAAGCCATTCGACATCAATGCTCCTGCAATAACTCCAACAGGTGGAAGGCCGCATCCAATGCAGGCGCTAATTGAGAGGATCAGGAAGGTGTTCTTGGAAATGGGGTTCTCCGAGATAGAGGGAAATTTCGTACAGTCAGCAGGATGGAACATGGATGCCCTGTACATACCACAGTCACACCCTGCGAGAACCATGCAGGATACGTTCTACCTCTCCAATCCCGAGAGGGTAGATGTCGATGAAAGGTATCTGAATTTGTGGTCCAAGGTTCATGAGCATGGACATGATACTGGTAGCAGAGGATGGGGCGGAGTATTCGATAAGGACGAAGCCCAGAAAGGCTTGCTCAGAACACACACAACAGTCAACACTGTCAAGCATATAGCAGAGAATCCAGATGTTCCTTCTCGGGTATTCGGTATTGGCAGAGTTTTCAGACAGGAGACCATCGATAGGACGCATTTACCAGAGTTCCACCAAATAGAGGGAATTATCCACGAAGAAAATGCAAATCTGCCAATGCTCATCACAACTTTGAAGACATTCTATTCCAAAATGGGATATGATGACGTCAGGGTGAGGCCTGCCTACTTCCCTTACACGGAGCCCAGTGTCGAAGTGGATATCCTTTGGAGGGGAGAATGGCTAGAGCTGGGCGGGGCAGGAATTTTCCGTCCAGAGGTTACTGAGCCACTCGGGACCGAATGGCCCGTTTGTGCATGGGGAATGGGCCTTGAGAGGCTTGCCATGTTAGTTCTTGGACTCACTGATATAAGGCAGCTTTATCAGCCCGATTTGGAGAAATTGGGACAGATGCCAATACTCTGACAGATACCACTGCAAGTATCAGTAAGCCTAGCAACTCCCCTCCCGGAGGTTCCGTGGCAATGATATCACCAATAGTGCCAGAGATCTCGGAGGACTGTCCGTTTTGACCTCCTTGGCCACCGCCTCCACAACCGGCAGGAGGAGGCCCTATTCCTGGCCCCCAAGTCTCACCATATCCGGAGCAATCATCATCTCCACCTCCATTATTATCTCCTCTGGCATCATCAATTGAAACCTCTCCCCTGTAGCAATTGATGAAGTAGGGGAATCCAATTTCCCCTTCGCCATTCTCCCAAGTGCTGTGATAGTGATAAATTCCATCTGGATGGTCAGGAGTAGCTCCAAAATGCCCATTGCAAGAATCCAGATCCCCAAGTCCCTGAACATATTCGTAATCTACGATTCCATTGTATCCGGTCTCCCCGTCTTTCAAACGATATGAGGACTTCATTTCTGAAATATTCCCCTCTTCATCCCATCCAACGAATCCATAAATGGGATACCCATCGAATGCGAATCCAATAATTTCGGAATGTCTCGAGAGTGTTCGAGAAGAGTTGATACTGTAGTCCATCCATGTTTGATTAGTTTCCTCGTCTGGATGCCAGTGGGCGCAGTTAGCGTCTGCATGGTAGTGGTACGCCCCTCCAGGACCTGAATGGCCGTGACAGATTCCCAACCAAATGTGTTGCCTGTCTTCTTCATAGGCACCCTCATGTCCAGCAACTGCATCTCCACCAGGGCCATCTTCAGGCCCGAAAATTGGAACCCCATTCACCGAGAAGGCCACAGAATCTCGCTCTGGAGCCATAGTGCAACCATCTGTTGAAATGGAAGGTTCACAACCTGTCTGATTAATTGGGGTGAGTGGGATAGTCCATTCAAGGTTCTGCTCACTCGTGCAGCAACCAGGTCCAGACTCTAGGTCATGGTTGGGTATCCCATTAGACTGAATTACTATTTCCGACTCACCTATCTCAAAACTCAGTTGACAAATATGATTGTCAGACTCAGTGGTATTGTAGTCATCTACCGGACTCACTTGTTCGGTCGAGTCACAGAGAAGCACCTTCTCCCACCAAGCCTTGGAACCGGTGCTATTGTCCACTGGTTCTTCGTCATATAAGCAGGATCCATCATCTTCGGTGGCATCCTCATCATAATTCAATGCGTTTTGATCCATGCATCCCAGTACTGGCTCCGGCTCAGTCTCGTATTCACAGGAGCCATCATCCTCTTCGGCATCATCATTGTAGTTGGTCGCCTCTGAATCAGTACAGCCAGTAACTATTTCCTGAACTACTGTAATTTTCGTAGTTACCACAGAGGAAGTCTCGGTCCAAAGGCCGCATGTTGCTTCCATAGAAATCGTGGTATTTTCTTGAATGTTGGAGAGCTCCAATTCGAAACTACCAGTATCGGAGATTGGCAGCCCAAGGCTGGACTCCGAAATATCCCCTGAGGACCACCTAAGGGAGCAGGTGTCAACATAGTCATGGATGACAATACCGGAAATTGGTGCCGTCCCTCCTTTTGATATCTCCAGTGTCTCAGGGGTAATAGAGATGGCTGTATTACTCTCAGGGGGATGATTGATTGAGAATACCTTGATGAATGTAGAATCCTGTCCAAGACTATCTGTGGCTACAACACTAACTACGTGACTTCCAACATCGAGATGCGAGATATCTAGAGATGCATTTCCATTAGAATCTAGATCATTATTCACCTGCTCATCATTCAATGTAATTAGTAGGGACAGGCCTCCCATTTCCTCATCAAATACTGTAATATTAATGGTTCCTAATTCCCCCATTATCATCGAATCGGGAACATCTGAATCAATAGTAGGAGCCTTATTTACTCCTTCATCTTCTATCCCAAAGAATAGTATCCCAGTCATCACACTAGTTATCATAAGTGCCGCCAGGAATAGTGATCTCGCCGCCCCATTGTCTTCTGCCATGTTGTGATGTATATTCGCTATAGCATATAATTGGAACAGTGCAAATGGGTAAAAAAATCCAAAAAAGTTGTCACTCGTCCACTAGGGTAATCACATCTTGCAAGAAATCATCAGCATCCCAGTGGATTCCCGAATATGCGACCCTCTTCCTCATCTCTTTCCCAACGATGAAAGTTGTTGTAGAATGGCCAACCTCATATTCTCCCAGTGACTGATCATGTGGGTCAGTTGCATCGGATATTTCAGAATCTCCAGAACCTTCGATCACACATGAAAGCCAATCACTACTAGGTCTTTCATATCCCTCATTGCACATGCAATGAGCGCTTTCCCCTGAGCCCATTATCCACCCATCTCCATTGCAATCGACCCCTGGTGGGGCCAAGCTAAGATTGGAGTTACTCGCAATCCAAGCCAAATGTGTATCTCCGCTGACCTCTATAGATGAGCTAGACGACTCTGATTGATTCCAACTCTCACTTTGTGAGTCCCAGTAGTGCAGAACCCACGACCAATCGCTGTCCGTACTCCAATTGCCTATTGTCCCCTCGCTAATCGGACCATCGCTGACTACGAAGTTCGAACCCGACTCGTTCAGTGAATCGGATATGAACTCCGAGCCGTTCATTCCGAACCCCTTCATATCTATTGTCGAGCTTGTGTTGTCTGGATACAGGACGACCAAACGATTCAGATTATCTTCAGGAGGCTGACTCGCCTCGATATGCTCGTTATCGATAATTACGTTCCATGAACGATAAATCTGTTGAAGTTCAGATGCAGGTCCAGTGAGATGAGGCCATTCATAACCTCTGCTGTCAGTCCACTCCGATAGGTGGTTTATCGTGTCTCTAGCTGGGTCAATTGTCACGGATAGGATCAATACCTCTTCAGATCTATAGCCTAGATTGTCATACACATAATCAAGGTTTGAGGATATTATCAAGCAAATATCCGGGCAGGATGTGTAGACAAAAGCAACCACAATGACCTTGCCTTGATGCTCACTGAGTCTAAAGGCATCACCATCCTGATCGAATAGCGTGAAATCAGGGGCATCTGGGGGGTCCCTGTACTCTATCCCGAGGAACTCAGGGTCTTCTCCTTGACCAAGACATCCAGATGAAAGAAGTAAGAATCCGACGACAAATACGCCAAACCTCATTTTCAAGACCCCTCCTCAATTAGAATCTTGATATCCTCCATTGCAAGTTCTACATTCCAGTCAGTATCTCCCCACCAAACCCTCTGCCTGAGTTGCTTATCCAGAATGATGGTCCCAGTAGTGTGATCGACCCAATAGTCCAGAGGATGATGTTTTACAGAAACATCTCCCTCATCACCTTCTTGCTGAGTTTCAACTCCACATCCATTATTGTCTACTTCCTCTCCTTCTGGAGTGCCCAAGCAAGTATCAAAGCCATCTGAAACCCCATCACCATCCGAATCGGTGGAATATGTCTGAAGTCCAACATCGAACTCTAGCCATACACCCTCTAGATCTTCCACAGAACCTGTAAGATGGGGCCAATGAAGCCCCCTCTGCTCGCTGTAGTTGTGTAATACAGAGCTATTGTCCGTCCATGGGTCTACTGTGATGGTGAGTATCTCCACTGTTTCGCCATAGTCGTCTCCAAGCATATTGGAAAGATAATCCAGATTTGCACTTACTATGGGGCAGATATCCGGACATCGCGTGAATAGAAATGTGACCACAACTACCTTTCCTTGAAACTCAGAGAGCTGGAAAAGCTCACCATTTTGATCTGTCAGAACGAAATCACTAACTGGAACGGGGGGACTAATATCCTCGCCATAAAAAATGTCAGACTCGGAATCTCCCATGCAACCTGGTACCAGCAGCGTCAAAACTAGAAATAGGGCCATTTCTTTTTTCATCTCATTTCCTCCTGATGGTGAGGGTAATAATTCCAAGAACTACAACCAATCCAATTGGGGCCATGTATGAGTTCCCAACACTTTCAGATTTATCATTATCTTCAACCTCCCCAAATGAGTATCCAGAAGGGGGGCCAGACTCATTGTGGACATCTTCTAATAAGATCAAGTTGAGTACATTCCACAGACTCGAATTGGAAAAAATCTCGATTTGATAGTTTCCTGCAGACCAGTTCAGAGGATCAAGCCAAAGTCTGCATTCATCCTCAGTATTGGATGAGTTCATACTGGACGTAATACATTCGAACTCAGGATTTCCATCGGAATCAACATCTAACATTATGCTCCTATTATGGCTCGCTACGTTATAGAAAATCAGAGTGTCATTTTGCACCACTTCCGCAGATTCGGGCTGGAGGGCACCCTCTCTCATGATGAATGAGAACGAGTTTGCACCATGGGCGGAAACCGTGGGCATGAGAAGAACAATCACTAGAAGAACTGTGATTATTCCCCCTCTAGGAGTTCTCATTGGTCACTAGCCTCCGCTGTCCATAGTGGTGGATAATCGTACCTAGAGTCGCGATCTTCATCAAACTGAACTACATACACTCCAGAGACCATCTCTGAGATGAAGACGAAACCTCTGGGGTCATATTGTAGCCCCCAGTCAAAAGGTATCATGCAAGACGCCCAACAATCGGCCATGTCATACCCCAGTTCAGTCGTGGGGTCCTCGATCCAATACGGTCCTGCTGGCAAGTAATAACCCAATGTGTGTGAAGGCGCCAATTCAGAGATTGCCTGGAAACCCCTCTCTGGTTCTGGAACGCCATTCTCCCAGACCAACTCGTCCCAGATGTGGCCATGGTCTGTAATCCAAACTCCAGCATGATAATGGGTCCAGTAGACATGCCCACTCAGTCCAGTATCGCCATTGTGGGGGCTGAAAATATACCCTCCTGGGATGTAGTGATGAGGATGTGAAGTTCCATCTGGCAGGGTACTCTCGCCTGGTAGCTTCCATTTGGAAACAAGGAAAGGCTGAGTTGGGTCAGTAGTATCGATAGTCCACAAATATCCAGTGTGATTGGTATTGGAGCCGTACTCCGGGGCGATGTAGGTGTAATGCCTCCAATTGACGCCATATGTGGCATCAGAAGGCCCTATGCCGCATTGTTCAGGCCATGTTTCAACTGGATCATACTCACTTATGCCGGAGCAAATCAGGTTATCTTGGGGGACCGCGTAGTGAATGTTGTCATTACCATCATTTGCATCTAGCCACACCTCAGGCGCCATGTTTGCATGACCTCCTCCCTCTGGGCCGTACCATCCGGAGTCATCCGTTGGGCACCCAAGCCATCTGCTAGTTTCAGGTGGCCATGAAATCCCCAGTGGGTCAGCAATTTGGGGCGGTTCGGAAACATCGACAAGCCTAAGTCCAGCGCCCCAGTATGACACTGCCAACAATTTTTGTTTGGTAATTGGATGGATGAAGAAAACATTGTCATGATTGAAAATGGACCCCCCACAGGTTGTCTGAGGCTCTGGCGTATACCCTCCCCAACGTATTATCTCCCTACTTGCGTTTTGTTGTTCTTCGTTGTTTGTAGGATTGAGTCCAGCGAAGTCTATCAAGGCATAGAAAATCTGTGTTCCTTTGTAGAATGTCCCACTCGATCCTTCTACCATCTCTGGATAGGGGTCGGCACCGAACAGGAAGAGGTGACAGTCATCTTGCCAAATTGCCGTTGGATTTGCTGGCGTCCAGTCGCAATATACATGCAAATCCTGATTGTGGAATCCAGCGGGTGGGTTATCCCATTCTGCGACCTTTATTGGGCTAGTCTTGTCCCCGACATATATCAGGTCTAGTCGATTTGCACCACTGTTGGCGTCATCATCATTGGGTATGGGGTCCAACTCAGAATTTGTCAGCTCATGATTCACCAAAACCCAGTTGTTATCAGCTGTGACTTTGATGTCTATCATTCTGGCAATTTCCGCGTAATATGTCGACAATAGCCTAATTTCGTTCGGCTTGCTGATATCCAGAATTTCGAATTGATTGTACGATGAGACGTAGGCGAAACATCCTCCCGTGCCGTCCCCATAAATCTCACAGTCATCTAGAAAGTTACCTTCTATGGCTATCTCCGAATTATCCCCGGGGGTTGGGCCGACATTCTTGAATTCATCAAGACATGGCCTACCCGCAACATTGTCTAGGTCTGCCGGCGGCTTAACATTGCCATCACAGTTCAAGTTGTGATAGTCAATCAGCTTGGCATTAGGCGTGGAAAGTCGATGTGCAAGCAAATCATTGTGTGAGTGATTCCCATCCTCTATTTCTGTGACAGGATCTATCCACCAATCTTCTCCATCATCTCCTCCAGAGCCATCCGAGGAAGACAAGCAACCAGATAGTGGGGCCAAAATCATCAAGGAGGTCAATATCCATACCGGACGCACAAACATGAGCCTGCGGACTAAAGGAGACATATCAAATTCCCGCTGTAGCGTTCGGCCCCTAAGGGGCCGATCAAACCGAACCATAGGGCGCATCTATGTCCAGCTGAACAATGTACAATCCACTTGTGATGCACGAGAGATAGGTGTACCCATTATGATATTCCGCTGCCCATAGAAAAGGAGTCCAGCCGAAGTCATAAAATGAACTGTCGAGGGGAGTTCCATCCGCCCCATGTGGAAGGTGATATCCTATTGTAGACAGGCTATGGGCGTCAGTCTTGTTCCCTCCGGTCAAACCCTCGACCATCAAAGTCTCAATATCAATTACCCAGAGTCCGGCGTGATAACTGCTAAGGTAGATCCTACCGTCCCATGCCCCTCCGAAACTATTGTCTGGAAGTCCCGGGAGGCCAGTTTGGAAGATTTGAGTGTCAGCATTATGGGGGCTGAAAAGTAACCACTCCTCTCCTTCAGGGATGTGATGGTCCATCGCGAAAGGAATCTCCCACCCGTGAATTAACCGAGGAAGAAAGCGGAAATTTCCATTATTCATCTCATACGAAGTAGTATCTAATAGGTAACTCATACCTGTACCGACAGTCGTACTAAGTACTTCTGTGGCAACAATAGTGAGGTGCATTTTGCCTGTTGGATAGCCCAAATGACTTGCATCGACCATATCGTCAATCGGTTCAGCGTAGTGAATGTATGAAGCACGTCCCCCATTCTCGTTACTAGTACAGCCACAGTCAATCTCGCCATCCCCGTCAAAATCCTCGAACTCCATCCATTGGCCCACTTCTGGTGCCCTCCAATTACAACCCAATTGCGTACCAAAAGATCCTCTACAAGCAGCAGCAATGGCTAGATATTCTGCCATGTCATTTCCAGGATGAGGGACGTCGGACACATCGAAAATCCTCAATCCTGCTTCCCAATAAGCACCGTAAACAAACGTCCTTCCAAATCTAGGGTCATTGGAATCCTCTCCCGGCCAAGTTTGAACCGTCATGTCATGAATGTATATCCATCCCCCAAGCGTCGACTCCCAGCTAACTTCGGCCTCTCCAACTTTCACTATTCTGGGGAGGTCCCCATATCCAGCGAAGTTTAGGTGTGCAACTGTTATTCCCCCGCATGCATCACCTTGCCCGACATCGCATTGTTCGTAATCAGGGTTGGCCACGAAGATGTACCACTCGTTATCTATCATGTGTGTGTAGAGATTATGCGGGCCACTCGGGTGATCCGCGTCATACCAAGAATCAACCCAGCTCGGATTAGACTTGTCAGTAACATCAACTAGTGTCACGGTAACTTGTGCTGGGTCTTCCCATGAGCCCACATTGGGGTCCGCTGCTCCAGGGTCGACTAATTGATTCTGTACAATCACGTACTCCCTAGCATTGTATTGAAGATACTTCACATCCAAAACCTGTGTGTTGGGGTCATAATATACCCCTGTCACAGTTGTATTTTCAGGATTGGTGACGTCGACAATGTGCATTTCAGACCATCCAGCAATGTAGGCATAGGTCTTACCATCCGGCGAATCGGCTACTTGGACTTCAGCATTTCCCGGCGCGGTTAGGGGGTTGTAACTGATTGGAGCGATATTCTCTGTATACAAGACATGCTGACTTGCATTTCTGTGGTCATGCCCTTCTGTCTGGATCAAAGGATCGACCAAAGATTCGGATTCCATGTCATTATCTAGTTCATCATTGAATAATAGAAAAGATGTTGAAATTGCAACTGCGATACATGCGAACAACCCAGCCGCAACTAATGCTCTTTCCAGGCCCACGGGCTTCGGAAGGAGCAGGTCATGTTGAAGTCATCGCCCCTGCACGCAGGTCCATGCGCGGAGCCGCGGTAGCCACACTAGCATTCTTGGTGATTCTAGCTATGCCCTTTGTGTCAGCACACGAACCCAAAGAGTACACGGTTCTGTTGAAAGACGATGGGCCGACCCCCAATGGAATTTCCTCAGGGATTTTAGTTTCATCAGATTCTCTCTTCTTCTATAACGTCGATAAGAGAGAAAATGTGACACATAGGATCCTCATTGATGTTGAAGGAGACGGAGATTTCCAAGGCTTGGACGATATTTCAACTCCTTGGCTTAGTGGCGAATGCCAACTCAATGAGACAGGAGACAGGGTCGATCCCGATTGTCAAGTAACCAACCTACTATTGCTTGACCCATCTAATGGCTTGCTGCCTTCAAATATTTCAATGATCCATCAGATTGATGTCAATGGCACTATCGAGGAGTTTCTCTTTTCAGTCTCTTTCTCAGAAGACACTCACTCAGAGGATCAAGATTTACCAACCGGTCCATCTGAGCAAAGCGATGCAAAACAAGATGGTGAAGATTTGCTGAAAACCTTACTGTTGCTGTCATTAGTAGGCATGTTAGTGCTTATTCCAAGATTCCTAGCTAGTGATAGCTGATGGCCCTACTCAACGGTTGACCTCAATAACCCCTAGCCCTCCCGGGGGGTTAGGGGCGCTTAGCTCAGCTTGGAAGAGCGCCTGGTTTGCAACCAGGCGGCCGGGGGTTCAAATCCCCCAGCGTCCACCATACATCTAAGTCAGTAGAATCATTTTTTCTGATTCCAAAACGGTCTGGTGTTTTAGGGGGAAACATAGTAAAAACCTTCACAAAGCAGACTGGAACCTTTCTAGGGTCTTTTCGAACCAGTCTTCCGCGTAGTCATCATAGTCTGTGTCGCAATCTATTCGCTCATTGATCCTAGTTCCTCCCTTATTCTCTAGTACTGCATCCCATTCCTTTCCAGACTCGCAAAACAAATCAAATGCAGTATCCCCTAGAGCCAACACTGCGAACTCTAGGTCGCTTAGTGAGTCATCAGCCATTTCCATGGTGGAATCATATAGGTCCTGGGCATTGACTGGCTGCTCACCATCTCCCCATGTGCTGCATACGACGATTAATCTCTTGCATTCTTTTAGCATGTCTACTGTTACGTCTTCCATATCTAGGAGCTTTCCAGCCAGATCATAATTAGAGGCCATCCCAACCGCCGTCTCAGCCAATTCTTCCGCATTCCCAGTTTCAGTACCAAACATAACCATTATTTCATTTTCCATAGAAATCACCTCAGTGCACCATAAGGGGCCTTACACCCCTTCCCAAGGTAGATCATCATTTCAAATTTAGGTTGCCCTAAACTCCATAAATCATTGTGTGCACACATTGACATGGGAGCCTTATCGGACCACAGCCTATCCATTGTTGGCATGGTATTTGGAGCTGCATTAATGCAACTAAGCCTACTTCTTCTTGGATAATAAAATGGTGATAAGATGCAAGAATTTACCAATGCCAGATCTCTATCTTGCATTCTTATTCTCTTCATGATACTGATTTGGAGCGTTTCTCCACTCAAGTCCATTCAGATCGAATCCGAGGATTTAGATGATGATTCAAAATTCTTGACGTACGAAAAAGATGACGATGACGACGACGATGACGAAGATGACGACGACGATGACGACGATGACGAAGATGACGACGATGACGACGATGAAAATTCAAAAGAAAACTCAAACAGTGGGATGAAAAATCAACCAAGGACAATTAATACATCACTCAAGTTACTTGCATACATCATATTCTTCACACTAGCAATAACCGCTCCTTCATACCTTTTCGATAAACCAGGCGAGTCAGAAGAAGAGTGACTATCAATTGGCTTCTGGATTCCTAGCGATTTCATTTCAGAAATTATGGTTTGTAACTAGTTGAAAGGTGGTTCAAAACCGGCCCTCCGAATTATGATGTTTGACCAATCCAATCCAAGCAAGCATCATGTGTGCAACTGGGTGGGCTGAAGAGCAATTTTTCCTCTCTATCAATAATGTCTATGATTAGATTAGAATTCAAGCCCTCAGAAATCTCGACTATGGAGCTTGTGGAAGCAGGCAGGTAGTCCTCGCCTGTACTGGCAAGTGACAGGCGTATGGTGTGGCCTGCCTCAATCTGAACGTCCATGGCGAAGAACTCCATCTTGGCATTGATAGTCTCAAAGATTGGTATCCAGGTTTGTTCCTGATTACCTCCCTCATGATATCTCAGGTCCATTATGGCGTGGCCGATGTGTATGCATGTACCTCCGTCTTCGGAACAGTCTTCCAATAGGGCATAGATCTGTCCCCCAACAGTGCTTGTGGAAACATCGATGTGCAATCTCGGTAAGCCAGAGATCCAAATATCCTCAGTAAGAGGGGCGCTCTCATAAATCGGTCCAAAGTTACCATTCGGAAGTATCCTTGTCGTCCCACCTGCTACGTTTGAGAGGGACCCTCCCAAATCAAAGGAGAGGGTTTCCATATTATCCGGGGGGTATCTTTCTTCAATCCTCCATTGTCCCTGATTAGACTGAATCTCCACAAATAGTCCGGGCTGATCTCCAAAATCCTTCAGGTACCAGTCGAACCATTCTAGTAAATCCTGCATCCAGTCGAATCTGACCATCTCGGGATATGCTTCTCTGCCCCTCCCCTCTCCAGAGCGGTCGAAGTGATAATCAGGCCTGTCTGGATAATCGTGATCCCATTGTCCAAAAAGTCCCTTGGATTCAATTCCAGCGTCCTTAAGTTGATTGATCACAGGAATTGCCATGTGGGGGTCGACATTCCAATCATGCATCCCTTGAATCAAGTATACAGAGCCCTTGTAGTTCTGGAGGACCCTCTCCAAGAAATACCTCTCTTCCCAGTAAGTGCCCGCAAATTCACTTCCCCAAATGTATGCAGAAATCCCCGTGCCGGGTCCAATGATGTAATCTGGACACATGTTTCCAATATCTTCCTGATCGCCATCCATCCCATAAGACCCATAAACTCCATTGTGCATTATGGCCGCCCTAGCTTCACTGCTACCGTTTTTCCACATCAGTTCCATTACTCCAATTAGTCCGGAAATAGGGACAATCGTTGCTAAGTGCTCATTGCCGAATGTTGCGGCCTGCCATGGTGTGGATCCATCATAGGATTTTCCGATCATGGCGACTCTGCCATTACTCCATTCCTGGCTTCCTAACCAAGTAACGGCGGCATCAACACCAAGTTGCTCAGCATTACCCATGAGATCCATACAGTGATTGGACCTACCTGTGCCCATTACAGAAACCTGAGCAAATGCGTACCCATGAGGTAGTATCTGATCAATGATCATCTGACCGAGCCAAGTCCCAGGAACTTCTATCGAAGGAGTCTCCACACTAATTTCATCGAAATAAGGGCCAAATTCAGCAATAACTGGAACCGTTGTTCCCTCTGGGACTTTGGGGAGCCACACGGCGAGGCTGACCAATCCATTCGGAGCAGAGCCCCCCTCGCTAAGTGGTAGGTCGAACTCAACAAAATAGTGAGTCGAGCCCCATTCGTTGTCAGTCTCCAATAAATCATACTCGCCGTATTCCATGACAAAACCATTGGAGTAATTAGTTAGATATGGCCATTCAGATCTTTCCCATACAGGAACTCTTTCGTAGATGCCTAGCTCCTTCTTAATTTCCTTGATAACATCATCGACAATCCATCCCTGCAGTGAGACAAGAATCAGTATTGAAGCTAGGAATGAAGCTGAAATGTATATTTTAGCCTTCATTGAAAAAAGACCACTTCTTTCAGGCTTCTGATATGGGGTAAATTTCCTGTACCCCTCATCATCAATAATCTCCCCCTCAATCATCTGAACAAACCCTCCAATTTGACGATACTATTCAGGGTTCCCCGTCTATGGTATTTTCTTATTCAAATTAGTACCTGAACAAATCCATCTTTTACCCTAGTCTCATAAATCCCAAGATTCCTTTCCTTAACAAGGGAGCCAACTAGTTTTCCATAGGGGGGGAATAGAGGAAATGGTGCCCACCTCACTAGTTCCCCGTCAGATATACGGTGGGTGGTCTGGTGAAGGGGGCAAGTCACACACCCGTCTTCGAATTTCCCACCCCAAGACAACGGCCATTTCATGTGTTTGCAAAGTCCCTCGGTCGCGTGTATGGCGCCCTCTATTTTCACAATCATCAGAATCTTACTTCCGAGGTTCACCATTTTCCCCTTTCCTTCCGATAACCTCTCGTCTTTGATAGCATCTGTCCAATCCATGAAATCACCGAATACTGGTCATTCCTCCATCCAGATTGAGAATTTGCCCAGTTAGATTGTCCGGTGCGTCAGTTAGTAACCAATCAATGGCACCAGCAATTTCGCCAGGCTCATTAATTCTATTCAAGGGGATCTTGCTCACTGCTGCTTCCTTGGAAGACTCAGTTTTGGTTATTGGAGATGCAAGCCTTGTGTCAGTCAGCCCAGGTGCTACTGTGTTCACTCTTATTCCTCTCCGGCTGTATGTGGCAGCGGCAGATCGCGACATCGACTCCACTCCTCCCTTTGCCGCTGAAATGGCTTCGTGGTTAGTCAGCCCAACTCCGGCAGCAACACTAGAAGTGAAAACTAATCTCCCTCCACCATTTCGTAGCATGTACTTACAGGATTTAGAAAGCACCAAGAAGGCAGACGTTAGATTGGTCCTCAATACATCCTCGAAGGCGTCAATTTTCATTGCATGGGGGGGTCTAATCGATATCGATCCCACCAAGTGAGCCACCCCGTCCAATTTCCCCGAGTCGATTGCTTCGAAACTGTTTACAGTATTTTCAACAAAGGCCTCATCAGTCGCATCGCCGATATGGATCATCACACCAAGTTCCTGAAGCTCTTTCATCCTAGATAGGTCCCTACCAGTGGCACATACGGTATGCCCCTTGGAAACTAATGATTTACAGAGAATCTGGCCTATATCGCTACTGCCTCCGAATACCAAGAAGGAACCCATACACACGCCTCCAAAACATCAACTAGCTTTTGATGGATCTGCGGTGAATTCCCAAGAATCAAGTTGAAGCTCCAATTTCCTCCAAAGAACATCATTATTACCGGCTGAACTCATGCACTTCCATGAACGGACTTGCATATATACAGTCGTTTTCGAATAAGGCGATAGTGGCATCAAATCTGTTTATCGGACAGTTTTTGATTCAGGATTTTCAGAAGACCCCTCAACGTGACCTCACTTATGCCAGATACCTTGCAAACCTCGCTCTGCGTCCTAGGGGAATCGCTTTCTTGGGACGCCCTGTAAATTATCACTCCAGCTATCCCAGAGGGCTTCTTCCCCTGCCAAGATAGGTCATCCTTTACCAATCTCCACATTTCTCTAACTCTGCCGAGTACTTCTGGCTTCATTCCTAAGTCAGAGTGGAACTTCTCGAAGTACTCTTCAGGCCCTGTGATATGGTGGGCGCCAAGGAATCTTGACACTAATCGAATGGTTCTCTTCAACTCTTTTAGCTCTACATCTTTTGTCATATCAAAGGACTCTGCCACATCTTCTATCCTCCGGGGGATTTTGGCTTCCCTCGCTGCTACATAGACACATGCGGCAGAAACTCCTCTAATGCTCCTCCCTGTTACCAGTCCCCTGTCAACAGAATGCCTGTAGAGTCCAGCCGCTTCCTGCTCAATCTGAGGGGGGAGGTCCCCTCTGTCTCTGATAAATTGCATCGCTTTAGCAAGATTCCTACTCCTACTGTCCCTGGTCTTACTTCTCTGATCGATTCGTTGCCTTCTCCTCCAATCTCTCAGTGCCTTACCAGACATGCCATGCCTCTTTGCCGCACCAGAAGTCAGATCCGACCTTCTGATTTCAGTGGAGAGGCCCTTGTCCGATAGTGTTAGGGTTGTGGGCGCGCCGACTCTACTCTTGTCCTCGCCCCCGGAGTGATTGGTCCATTCCGCGCCAAGGTCAATCATGTTCTCCTCAGCAACATATCCGCACTCTGAGCATGACGTCTCGCCCCTTATTTCGTCGGTGTCCCAAGAACTGGACCCACAAACGGAACAAGGCCTGAAAACTGATTCGGTCTTCCTACTTTCAGAAGGCCTCATAGAGGGAGAAATCGCTCTTCTGCGGCTAGACTTTACACGCTTCGCCGAATCAGAATTTCGAGGCTCGCCAGTCTTCTCTTCAATCATATGAACCAGTAGTTGTATAGTCAAAGCTGCCATACTTAAACCTGCGCATCAATTGATCTCCTCGTGCAATGGTACGAATCATATTTCACTATCGTCCCACGCCAAACTTATTCTCCTCCCCTCTCTCCCTGAGGCCATGGAATCTGTGCCCCTCAAGACTCCACTTTACCAATCTCACATTGAAAATGGTGGAAAAATAGTCGATTTCCATGGTTTCGAGCTTCCAATATGGTATTCATCTATCAAGGAAGAGCACATGGCCACACGTTCAGCAGTCGGTATTTTCGATGTTTCGCATATGGGATTCTTTAGATTCACCGGAATCAACGTCAAAGAATGGCTTTCAGGAATTGGTACGCAAGATTTCAGGAAATTTGGCCGAGGGACTTGTGGATACACTCATTTTTTGGATGAGGATGGAAACCTGATTGACGATATGATTTTCGCAGTAAAGTCGGATAGTGAAATTCTTGGCGTACCAAACGCATCAATGGTTTCTACGATGCTCAGCTGGTTCAATAGCCACCTTCCCGAAGACGGTACAGTTGAAATCTTCAATGATTCCGAGCAAATCAGTATTATTGCCGTTCAAGGTCCGAAATCTGGAGATGCAATTTCTAAGGTAATTGGGGCTGAAAATAATATTGGGCGTTTTAGATGTCAAGAAATAGCTACAAATGATTTAGGAATTACCGGATGGATTCAGGGAACTGGCTACACCGGTGAGAAGGGGATGGAGATCTTCGTCCCCAATGATCAGGCAAGCATTCTCTGGAGAGAACTTATTTCCAAAGGATCTGACTTAGGTTTGGTCCCTGTAGGATTAGGTGCTAGAGACACTCTGAGGTTGGAAAAAGGGTACTTGTTATCAGGACAGGATTTTCTCTGGCCAGGGCTCGGAAGCTCTCCCGATATAGATTTGCCAGAAGGCTTCCTCCATCGAAATACTGCTGAAACCAACGTTCCATTCGGACTTAATATGAACCATGAATTCTTAGGAAAATCAAGTGTCGAATCTTCTCTTGGAAAATCTCCAAGGTGGATGGCAATAAGGTGCGTTTCCAGAGGCCCGTCCCCGAGGCCAGGCCATCAAGTACTAGGTTCGGACTCTGATGACTCAGAACCCATCGGATATGTAACCAGTGGCGCCCCTTCTCCAAGCCTAGGTGGAATGGGAATTGCAATGGCCTACATGGAAAATGCGGAAGTCGGCCAAACAGTTTGGATAAAATCCTCTTCCAGAAGGACTGTTGAAGCCATCGTGGTAAGGGCCCCATTCCTGTAGTGCAGTGGCAAAACTCATTGCTGAATGGCCCGTGTGGTAAGCAGGGTAGATACAGTGAGTGGCGGAATTGAGGCTGTAGCGATTAAGAATCTGCAAACAATTTTGAGATCAAGAGGAATATCGGCTGAGGCACTTTTCTCCAAGTACGACCTCGACGGCAATGGAAGCCTCAACCTCGATGAGTTCGAAGCCGCATTAAGCTCTATTACCGGTCAGAAAGCCCCAGGGGCCATAGTAACAGCTATTTTCTCGGTTTTAGATTCTGATGGAAACGGCTCGATAGATCTGCAAGAGATCCTTGTTCTAGTTGAATCCGGGCCTTCTGAATCATACGTTGGCGGCAATTCTCTAACGGTCTCAGGACATCCCAACGAGCTCTATAATGGGACTTACGCCCCAAATGGCGAAATGAACGGCAAGCCTCTATTCATCAATCAAAATGGTGCTAGAATGTATTTCTACAATGCTGGATCAGGAGGCGCTAGCTCTTGGAGCCTAGATGATAGGGAACAGAGTGGTAATCAGGATTACTACAGAGGGGGGTGGACAAGGCCACCTGCAAGTGGGGACCTCCCACTAGGAACTAGGAGATGGGTGGGGGTCGGAAGGATCAATGTCGAAATGGCAAGCTCCGCTACAGCCGATAATGCCGTCGAACGAGACGCATCAACAGAAACAAAATCTTACTCGGATTCCGACGAAAAAGAACAGAATTATGGAAATTCGGAAATTGAGGTCATCGAGGAGGATGACCCGAGTCAACTAATGGGGGATGTTTCCAATGATTTCACAGACATCATTGGAGCTCTTGAGGCCTCAGAATTCTCAACTGTTGAATCATTGCAAACAGCTCGAGAAGCTGCCGATAGTCAGGCCGAATCGAAGATTTCCAAGCTCCCCTCTATATTTCAGAACCCAGCTAGAGAATTGTGGAAAGCCAAAGCAGACTCGTTTCAGTCAATCGCTACATCTAGGATGTTGTCTAGCGCAGATGTCGCTCTAGGGATTTCTGCAGCAGCAATAGGGTCTGCAGCAATTTCTTCCATTGAAAGCGAAGATACTCAGATTGGAGAATCCGAAGAAGTCGAAGCCCCTGCAGAAACAAAGTCCATGCCGGACCCCGTTGAGCAGTCTCAGACAACACCATCAGAGGATCCTCAGGTTTCAAAGCCAGAATCGGAAAATGATACTATTCGTTCCATAATAGAGTCATTTTCCTCGGCTAGGATGCTTTCAGAGCAGAATTCTCTAAAAGAGAAATTTTCAGGCACCCAAGTTAATATCTTGGTCAAGATATCTTCAGTAGAGAGAAGCTTTGGGATTGGGATTGACGACAGATATAGGGGGGGAAGTACCATCATCGCCTCTTTGCTAGTACCTAGTGGCGGTGCATCATCCAATTCTGTAGAGATTAGGTTGCCATCGGATAGTGACGTCTCATCATTCAAGACAGGGTATGAGTTAGAAATTCCATGTATGGTCGACGGATGGAATTCAATAAGGAATAGGGTAATATTGAATGCTCAATAACCAGAATACTCCAATGATTCGGCAATCATCTCTTCTAGGCTAATTGATGGCCTGAATCCGCATCTGTGATCTAGGAACCATGCATCAACAATCCCCCAAACCTCTCCCTCGGATGATTGATTCAACTCAACAGATGCCCCCGTTTTCTCATTGTAGATGTTCGCTAGATCGTTCATAGTGATGCCCATTCCCGAACCAACTGCAAAACTCTCGCGCGTTAGGGGCGGGTTATCAAGTACCGAGAGAATCACTCTGACTAAATCCTCAATATGGACAAGATCCTTGATATCATCTCCAGAACCGGGCACATTTATCCAGCCTATCTGACTCTCACTGGCCCACCTATGAAGTATCCCATTCCCAGGAGGTCCTGAAAGTGGGATCCCTTGAACATTCGAAGCTCTGATTACACTCACCGGTCTGCCCGACTCAGCCCTCTCTAAGGCATTCTCTTCAATCCAAAGCTGGCCTTCTGCCGCTGTATCTCTTGGGGATAATGAAGACTCAGGGCCGTAGTAGTCATCACCAGGTGACCAATCCGCATAGACTCTTAGAGTTCCGACAATAATCATGTGTAGCTCCCCATGCCTGTTTACGGCATCCAAAACAGGCCTTGCAGCTTCCCGCATCATTATCTTCGCCTCCCTGTCGTTCCTCGCCACTCCTGTGTCAACCGGCCTTGAATTGATATGAATCAGTGCACTACAGGGGGTTAACATGACGTCTAGGGCCATATTGTCCTCTAAGACATCATCAGGAATGACCACAGCTGAATCGCCGAGAGCATCAATGATGTAGGGTGCGACGAATGCGTCGGAAGCAGTTATCGCGACCTTCATGATGTACTGACTGACTTGGGAGTAATAAGAGTGTGTCGGTGCACCATTGCAGAATCCCTGCCAAAGATAATCATAAACTATCTACTCCTCGAACATTGCGAGGGATAGCGTGGACCAGTTACCAAATCTCGGAAGAGAGCAAGAAATGCTTGAAATTATGGGCCTAAAATCCATGGACGACCTTTTCGATGACATACCTGAGAAAATCAGGTCTGAAGGGCCCCTTCCACTCCGTGCTCCCCAATCAGAGGAAGAAATAATCAGGGACGCCCAGAAGTTATTGGGGGCAAATGTGAATCTTGATAGCCGCCCCTCGTTCCTATCGGCTGGCCTAGCCAGAAACTTTGTGCCTTCCATGGTACCTATGATCGCTACTAGGGGCGAGTTTCTGACATCATACACTCCCTACCAACCAGAGGTCAGTCAAGGAATGCTCCAAGCCATGTGGGAGTTCCAGACTATGATCTCAGAGCTTGTCGAGCTCCCCATATCTAATGTCTCGATGTATGATGCCAGTACCTCCGCAGCTGAGGCTATTACTTGCGCTGTCAGGGTCAAATCAAAGAAAGTAGAGAAGCCAAACACAGTCTTCATCTCTGAACTGGTCCCCCCTCATAGGTTGTCAGTAATAGAGAATTATACACAAGGGGTCGGAATCGAAATAATGAAGCTCCCCCATGGGAGTGATGGCCTTCTGGATCTTGAAATGGCTTCATCCGCATTCGGATCGTGCGCAGTATACGTCGAGCAACCAAACTCATTTGGAATCTTAGACGAGGGTCTGATGAGGCTCAGGGAAATCGTCGGGGAGAAAACCGCAATCATTGTAGGCGTGGATGTAACTACTCTTGGACTGATAGAACCTCCTGGGAATTGGGGGGCCGATATCGTTGTTGGCGAAGGGCAGCCCTTCGGAATAGGGCCTACGGCTGGAGGTCCAATATACGGGATATTTGCATGTACCAAGGATTTTCTTAGACTGATGCCTGGTAGAATCGTCGGACAGAGTATCGATACCAATGGAAAAACAGCATATACGCTGACTTTATCCACTAGGGAGCAGCATATCAGAAGGCACAGGGCAACATCAAACATTTGCTCTAACGAGACTCTAATAGCTTTGATGGGGGCAATGCACATGGCATTGCTAGGGCCCGTAGGATTGGAGCAACTCTCTACCAGAGTATTAGCGTCAACTATTCAGACAATGAATGAAATCTCATCTTTGGAAGGAGTGGATTTGGCATTCCCTGACTCTCCCGTCTTCAGAGAATTCGCTATCAAGATCCCCGGATTAGCAAGGGATGCACTATCTCACATGGATAATCTCGGTGTGACTGCAGGATTCGACTTGGGTAACTGGTGGGGTGACAAGTCCTCTTGGATTCTTGTTGGATGCGACGAGAGAACCTCTGAGTCCGATATTTCGGCTTTGAAGGAAGGCCTCTCTTCATGGATGGAGGCATTAGAATGACAGGTACCATTTTTGATTTCAATGGCTCCAAAGATGCGGGATGGTCGCAGCCGCCACCAATCTCACATGATGCCATAAAATCCATACCAGAATCAATGAGGCGAAAAAAATTACCAGAATGGCCTAGAGCCAGTGAGCCAGAGCTTGTAAGGCACTACACCCAACTATCCCAGAAAAACTTTGGAATAGACACAGGATTCTACCCCCTAGGGTCCTGTACAATGAAGCACAACCCTCGACTCAATGAGAGAATTGTTCAGCACCCCGGTATTGACCGAATTCATCCTCTACAGCCAGAGTCGCAGGTCCAAGGGCTCTTGGCAATCTATTACGAGATGCAGGAAATGCTAGCTATCTGCTCAGGCATGGACTCTGTAACGCTTCAGCCAGTGGCAGGTGCGCAAGGTGAATTCACAGCTATCAGGTGCATCCAGGAGTATCACAGGGAGAGGGGAGAGGGACACAGGGACAAGGTCATAGTTCCAGATTCTGCTCATGGTACCAATCCCGCTTCAGCTTCTATGTGCGGATACCAGATTATAGAGATCCCAAGCGCCAGTGACGGAAGGATAGATCTGGACGCGTTGCGTTCAGCAGTTGGAGATGACACGGCAGCAATGATGATTACTAATCCAAGCACATTGGGCGTATTCGAGCCCGAGATAGCAGAAGCAGCAGAGATTGTCCACAATGCAGGAGGGCAAATGTACTACGATGGTGCAAACTTCAATGCCATTCTTGGAAAGACCGACCCAGGAAGAATGGGATTCGATGCAGTACATTATAATCTACACAAAACATTCAGCCAACCGCATGGTGGAGGAGGGCCAGGAAGTGGTCCAATTGGGGTCAAGGAGCATTTGTCTAAATTCCTTCCAACCCCATTAGCGGGACGCTATGAGGCTAAAGATGGAGACTCACTAGTGGGAGATGGCTATTGGTACCATTGGATCAGTCCTGAGCGCACAATTGGTAAGGTGCAGCAATGGAATGGAAATGCAGGAGCAGTAGTAAGGTCTTGGGCGTTTTACAGGAGATACGGCCGCGAACTGGAAAGAATGAGTGAGCATGCCGTTCTGAACGCAAACTATCTGAGGCATGTAATAATGAATCCAGATCCAGAATTAGATATTCACGCAATGCCCTTAGAAGGTTGTCCGGCGGACGTTGTTAAACATGAGTTCACCCTATCTATGTCCCCTTTGAAGGAGGCCAATGGAGTTACTGGGAAGGACGTCGCAAAGAGGCTCCTAGATTATGGATATATGGCACCGACTCTATATTTCCCACAGATAGTCCCCGAATGTTTGATGTTCGAGCCTACTGAGACAGAATCAAAAGAGGTTCTGGACAAATTCGCACAAGATTTCCATGCCATACTGGCAGAGGATCCAGAAGTCGTTTTATCATCACCGCATACTACTCCTGTAGGCAGAGTGGACGAAGTATGGGCGGCAAGAAACCTGATTTTGAGATACAATAAGTCACAAGAACAATCCTAACGCATATTCGTCACTTCCCCCTCGGGGTTCCATGGAGGCCCATGGGGACAGGAATTGGCTCAGGGGAGATCCATCATGGTGGAGGCTTCCGAGTACATCCCCCGTCCCCAGGATGAGGCCTTCGGAGGTTATTTTCCCTGAGGAGTTCACAACTCCCGAGGCGGAATCAAGATTTGGATGGGAGCGTCAGAGAATGAGGCCCTTGGCTTGGACAGTTCTGAAGCCCTTAGCTTGGTCGCCATTCTTCCTGATCGCGAGCGTAATTCCATTACTTTTCACGGGATCGACTCCCGATGATCAAGCTGTTTCAGGATCATTGTTCATCATATCTTGGCTACTACTTATCCTCCCGGTGGCCAATGCAAGAAACAACCAACCAACTTCCGATGATTCCCTGTTAGCTTTACCTGTGGATTGGTTTTCAATATCCTTGGGATTGATATTTTTCATATTTCACATAGAATATTCCCCCATACTGGGGTGGCTCTCATATGCGATATTTTGGGTAGCCTTTTTCAGATCAATAAAGATGATATCAGATGTATTTTCAGTTCCTCCAGCTAGAATCATCCTGCCGATAGACAGGGAATCTTGGAATTCCACCGATCTTAGTAGTGATTGGGTAGTAACTGAAAAAATATGGAAAAATGGACAAATAGCCGTAGCTCACTTAGGAAGTGGCAAATTGACATTACACGGAATGAGTAGAGGAAATACAAACTTCATGTCCTTGTCTTACATTTGTAGATTCGGCTTTGTTCAAGACTGTCTCTTTGTCAATAACCCTGAATCTGAAGGCATTTTCAAACTCCTCCGAGAATTCCCAGTCACTAGTTCAGAAGTAGAGTGGCCGGCAAATCTCATAATATTCGACGAGGAAGAATGAACGGCAGGCATTTGAACCTCCTTACTTCCCGAGTGCCATGGACATATGTGTCGTACTAGGCTCTAAGTCAGACCTTCCGATTGCTGAGAAATGCAGATCCGTTCTTGAAAAGTTCGATGTGAGCTTCGAAATTAGAGTGGCATCCGCACACAGGGCCCCGAAGTACTTGGAGGGGATAATCAGCTCCGCGGAGGATTCTGGCTGTCAGGTTTTCATTGGCATGGCAGGTGTCGCGGCCGCTCTCCCTGGTGTTATCGCATCGATGACCAGCAAGCCAGTAATTGGGGTTCCAGTTGGGGGCAAGGTACCTTTCGATTCTCTGCTCTCTATTGTTCAGATGCCTCCCGGGATGCCAGTCGCTACCGTGGGTGTCGACAGGGGTGACAATGCAGGGGCTCTCGCAGTGCAGATTCTTGCTACCAAGAATGACGACCTTTCCAATGCCTATTCGGAATATAGGTCGTCCATGACCGCCAAGGTCATTTCGGATGATGAATCGATTCAGGGGTGAGTATGTTGGATACTCAAGTTCTGGTCGATGAGGCCATCGAGGCTCTGCAGTCACAGATAGATGATACAGCAATAATCGCATGTTCCGGAGGAATTGACAGCTCAGTCGCAGCGGTTCTTGCTCATCGGGCAGTTGGAAGCCTCCTACATTGCGTTTACGTGGATACTGGATTCATGCGAAAGGATGAGACCGATGAAGTCAGCAAGATGTTCGAAGATATGGGGATTACACTGCAGGTCGTAGATGCATCGGAGAGATTCTTCAGCAATCTCGAGGGTGTCACAGATCCCGAAGAAAAGCGCAAAGTGATAGGGGAGCAATTCATACGAGTTTTTGAAGAGGAGCAGGAAAAATGCGGCGCCAAGTTTCTTGTTCAAGGAACCATAGCCCCCGATTGGATTGAGTCAGGGGGAGGGCAGCGTGATGTTATCAAGAGTCACCACAATGTCGGAGGCCTGCCAGATGATGTTGACCTTGAGATAGTTGAACCACTTCGTGAGTTCTACAAAGACGAAGTCAGGCAAATCGCTAGGGAATTGGGCATCCAGTCCAGTGAGAGGCAACCATTCCCGGGACCTGGACTGGCAGTACGCGTTTTAGGCCAATTGACTAGGCCACGCGTGGAAGCTTGCAGGGAGGCTTGCCACATCGTGGAGACAAGGCTGAGAGAGGCCTCCGAGAAGGGCTTGTGCGAACTTCCATGGCAATATTTCGCTGCTCTACTACCTGTCAGAAGTGTTGGTGTCCACGGAGATACCAGGGTTCATGGAGAGACAGTAGTCGTCAGAGCAGTCACAAGCCTTGATGGAATGAGTGCTAGATTTTCTGAAATTCCACATGAGGTCTTGGCATCAATCAGTACGGAGATTACGAACTCACTGAAGGGCCAAGTTAATCGGGTTGTGTATGATATTACACACAAGCCACCAGGCACAATTGAGTGGGAATGATTCCGATTCATTGATGAATGTGTTATGCGGCGGCCGGGTTGGGCCGACATAGCTTAGTTGGTGGAGCGGTGGACTGTTAATCCACAGGTCGCAGGTTCAAGTCCTGCTGTCGGCGCCATCAATCCCTTCTAGTTAGCGCAGCTAAAGCCACGGCAGAAACCATCGTCACCATTCCAAATCCGGGAGTATCGTTACTTTCATTATCATTGTAATCATCAAGTGCATCACAAATACCATCTCCGTCAGAATCACCAGGGGTAGAATCAGAGTCCTTAGGATCGCTTTCACATTGGCTTTCGTATTCATCCGTGTATTGATCACCATCATCATCTAGGTCGGAATTATCACCTTCTCCGTCATCATCCGTGTCCAGCCATTCTGCTGCGTTCACTGGGAAGTCATCATTTCCATCTGCAACTCCATCGCCATCGTCGTCCTCATCAAGCAAACCGCATATCCCATCGTCATCTATGTCAGACGGGAAGTCATCTGAATCTCCGCTCTCGGTCCCACATTCCCCTTCATAGACATCACTCCAGCCATCATTGTCATCATCCGTGTCTTCATTGTCACCTGTTCCATCGCTGTCTGTGTCTAAGCACTCGTTCGCATTGTAGGGAAGTGCATCACTAATGTCATCGCATCCATCGCCATCATCATCCGTGTCAGCGTTGTCACCTAATCCATCGCCATCGTAATCGCTCCATTCCTGCGAGTCTTCTGGAAATAAGTCGGAATTGTCATCAACCCCATCTCCATCAGAATCTATCGCGCAAGTTGATTGATCGCCACCACACACTCCACACTCGTCCAAGACATTTCCCGCACAGTCACAAGTACCCTCAGGAATGCCTTCACCACCGCAAACGCCACACTCATCGAAGGAATTGCCGTCGCAATCACAGGCCCCTTCGGAGATCCCACTTCCTCCGCATATTCCACACTCATCAACAGTATTATTGCCGCCACAGACTCCGTCACAGTCCAGCTCAGATATAGATGCATCAAATGGCGCGCAGTCGTTTTCGTCATTGACCATATCGTTGTCATCATCAGCGTCCACGATATCGCAAATCCCATCTCCATCAGAATCGTCAGGCACACTAAAGGCCGAGCTTGGTTCGGTCATGCAGTCAACTTCCTCTGAGTCGGACCATCCATCGCCATCGTCGTCTGTGTCAGCATTGCTTCCAATTCCGTCCCCATCTGCGTCATCCCACTCTGTTGGATCTAGGGGGAAGGCATCATATTCATCGTCGTAGCCATCGTTATCGTCGTCAGGGTCACTGTCATTTGGTATCCCATCGCCATCAAAGTCATCTCCCTCAATTGCATCACATACTCCGTTTCCGTTACTGTCAATAGGGATTTCATTTGAATCGAGTGGATCCGTGCCACATGAGTTCTCATCTACGTCATCCCAGCCATCATTATCGTCGTCGGTATCTTCTACAAGCTGTGATGTGGATGTGAATGCTACATTATCGATGTATACGGATTCAGTTTGAGAATTGGAAGTAAATTCGATTTCTAAATTTCCAATCCCCTGAGAACTTATGTCAGAACTAAAACTAGTCCAAACTCCCATGTAAGTAGCGAAACCGCCGTTATTGCCAGTACCAGTGGCGCCGGTCACATTTACCAATTCGACTGTCGAGGTGCTCCCTACAAATCGAATAATTAGATTGTCTGAGGCCTCGTAACTATTACTCGATCCGCCCTGGACAAAAATATCTAGTGACATAGAATCTGCAGCTACAGAATCCAATGATAGAGTAGTCGTCCCATCAACATCGCCCATTTGGTAACCCTGTGCCCCTTCAGTGAAATTTCCCACTGTTCCTGTGTAATTTGCAGTACCAAAGAAGTCCCCGTCCGTCAAGCCCACTCCCCCAGTTGAGGTATAGTACAGAGTAAAGCCCATCTCGTCACCCGTGGATTTGTTGTGAGAGACGTGAGGCTCATTCGCATTGTTCCAGAGATGCCTACTTACAGACTTGTTTCCGGTGTCATAATATTTTGCGCCATTAGTAAAGGGGTCTTCGAAAGACGTGTATGCCACAATCGAATTAGAGGTGCAACCACTAACTACTGTGTCAGGCAAACCGTCCCCGTCCGTATCGGTGTCGGCACAAGGATCATGGGGAAAATCATCATACTGATCATCGGTTCCATCTCCGTCGGAGTCATTGGCTGAGACTATTTGGGCAGATGCTAGAACGATAGTTGCAATAATAATCGGCATTATCAAGCGGCGTTGTGTCATGACTCTCATAAGGGGGACAATTCAATAACGATTGCGCATTGATTCTACAACTGTAGAAATTCACTTTCCGTTAAACTCTTTGACCTTCCTCCAATCGAGAAGCATGAATCCAAGTGATGCGGCGACTAACATACTACGAGCAGTAGAAGACTCAGGCAATCACTATCGGAATAGCATCCCAATGATTGCTAGCGAGAATATCTTAAGTCCACTAGTTAGAAAGGCATGTGATTCAGATTTACATGGAAGATATGCCGAAGGGCTCCCGGGCAAGAGATACTACCAAGGTTGTGATGACTTCGATACCATTGAAGACATAGGTATTGAATCGGCCAAGCGAGTCTTCAGCTGTAATTTTGCCAATATCCAGTCGACTTCAGGAACCGTTTCCAATATTGCCGCTCTCAAAGCTCTTGTAAATCCGGGCGACACAATTACTGCGGTCTCAACAGCTGATGGCGGGCACATATCACATGCTAGGATGGGGGCAGTAGGCGTCAGGGGGCTGAATTTAGTTACTTATCCATGGGATGAGGGAAGAATGGAGCCAGACATCGATGCTTCACTCGATCTCATTAGGAAAAATGAGCCAAATCTGGTACTTTTTGGGCAGTCGGTATTTCTTTTCCCTACTCCCATGCAAGAGCTTGCTGACGCCGCACATGAATGTGGCTCTAAGGTAATGTATGACGGTGCACATGTCATGGGCTTGATCGCAGGCGGGGTGTTTCAAGACCCGCTAAGGGAGGGTGCTGATGTTTTGACAGGAAGTAGCCATAAGACATTCCCAGGGCCTCAGGGGGGCTTCCTTCTATCCAATTCCGATGATCCGATCTTCCATAAGAAGCTGAACAATTCAATATTCCCAGGAGTCTGCTCTTCCTACCACTTGCATCATGTTGCAGGCAAGGCGGTAGCATTGGCGGAATTTGAGCAATTCGGGACTAGTTATGCTAGAGATATCGTTAGTAACGCTAAGGCATTAGGCGAAGCTCTCTCAGCAGAGGGCTTCGATGTCCTAGCGGAGGAGAGAGGATTCACAGAGAGCCACCAGGTACTGACTCGACACGGGGGGCCAGACTCTGGAGAAGGTATGATGGCTGCCAAAAGGCTTGAAAAATGTGGAATAATTACCAATATGAATATGCTGCCAGGAGATACAAAGGCCATGTCTGGGCCTAGTGGCCTTAGGCTAGGTGTCCCCGAGCTCACGAGGGTCGGAATGGGAGTCAATGAGATGACAGAGATAGCGAGATATTTCTCTAGAGCGCTTCTGACAGAAGAGGGCCACGACTCGATCAAATCAGATATCACGGAATTTAAATCCGAATTCCAAACTGTTAGGTACTGCTTTGAATCTGGTCCTGCATATCCATAAATTTGGTCGATACAGCCCCAGACTTATTCCCCTAAACCTACTCGCAATCCCATGAGCCAGCATCGCTCGACAGCACTATTACTCTGCACGTTGATGCTATCTTCGGGTTGTTTGGGTCTTTTTGAAAATGATTCTGATCAGATCGAAGAAGTAGATTGCCAGAATCAACCCACTCATTCAGATTGTTTTGTACACGTCATTACTCCTGAGGACTGCACAATTCAACAGATTTTCACCGGTGATTCTTGCAGGCCAATGCAGGTCCCTTCACAACTCTCCTACGGAACAGGCTCAACAATCATGTTTGTCGGTGTGGAAATACAGGCACTAACGCCCTCGTTCCAAGGAGACGGCCCCCAGAGCTGGTCAGTTAACCCACCACTCCCTGAAGGCCTGGAGCTGGATGAATCAGGCGTAATCTCAGGAGTCCCTTTAGTGGAGGCAGAAGCAGTTCCCCACACAATCACGGGGACCAATGCGATGGGCTCTGCAACCGTCATCCTAGATATCGTAATTCGGGCACCCATGCCAGAGTCCATTCGCTATCCGATCGACACTCTGACATGCACCTTGGATTCGAATTGTGAAATCGGGCCTCCAATATTGATCGGAGGACCTGTGCAGGCATGGGCCGTCGAACCGACCTTACCAGGTGAGATGGAAATCTCGGAGAATGGCTCTATTTCTGGAATAGTCAGAGTTTTAGGTCACTATAATCTAACTATCTGGGCGAACAATTCAGGAGGTTCTGCATCAACTAATATACAATTGAGTATCACCAGCCTTCCTCCGGATGGGATATCTTGGCCTAGTGGCCAATTTGCTCTTCGCTCTAATCAGAGCGCACATATCCCAGTGACAAACTACGGCCCAGATATTGAAACTTGGGAGATCCTTCCAGAACTACCCATGGGCCTCACTCTACATTCGGAAGGTATCTCTGGCACTCCAACAGAGAGGACAGATTGGATACAATATACCATCTGGGCAAACAATTCTGGGGGCTCATCAGAACAAATTCTTTGGATTGCTATTCACGACCTACGAGCGGATCAATCAGACTTACTGAAAGGCATTGGTGAGACTAACTGGGGAGGTTGGCCATCCCCCATACTGCCTGTAGGAGAGTTTGCATTTCCTATTGGATTCGCTGAAGGGGGTTATGGCTCCAAGATTCCTGTAATCTCTGCCAGCCATGTTGGACGAGGTAAGATTCTAGGCTATGGGCATGAGAGTTGGGTTGATGGGCATGGAGAGGAGGAGACCGAGTTTTCCCTACGTGCAGTTGAATGGGCTTGTGGGGCGAATGCCGATGTAGGGCTTGCCTATGGGGCTGGTTTTGATGACTTCAAGGATGAGCTACAAGAAGAAGGCCACACTGTCCATCTTTCTGTGGCCCCAGGAGACCTTTCTGGCTTAGACTGCCTTTTGGATGAGTTCTGGAACGGTCATGACGATCAAGATAATCAGAATCTGGTCGATTTTATGCTGGACGGAGGGGGCCTAATTATGGGTGGACATGCTTGGTATTGGTCATATTCAAACACAGATTTGGCACATAACTATCCAGGCAATAAGATTGCCAAAACATCCGGACTATTCGTTTCAGATGCATGGGGTTACAATAATGTCGATTTGTCTGATATGCCTCACGAACTATCAACGCCTAATGAGGCCATTAAGGCAATAAGAGGCGACAGGATTGACAATCTGACCTTGTCAATGGAAGATGCGACCGTAGTAGATGAGACCCTATCTGTTTGCACGGGTGTAGTGACTCTAGATTTCAATGAATTCTGGTCACCACTCAGGGAGACGGTCAATGCAACCGGCTGGTCAGTGATTGAATATGGTACACTCTGGCAGGACGTAGGGCACAACATGGGAGAAGACCCGGTAGCGGATACGCTACTAAGGGTAGAGGCCGCACTAACACAGAATCTTCCCGCGGACGAATTACCTGCTCATCCCAGTCATGTTGAATTCCCGGGAGAAGTTCCCGCCAATGCTACCAGAATATCTCGTATTGTTACTATCGATGGAAACCAGAGTGGCCTGCCGAGTAACTTTGGCTACTCTCAGGCCAGATCTCATGTTAGGATGACTACTGGATTGTATGCAGCACCAGGAGAGGTTGTTACCGTAACACTTCCTTCGGAGGCAGTAGACTCGGATATTTACGTTCTCGTGGGGGCGCATAGTGACAATCTGTGGGAAAAGAGTCAGTTGCACCGACATCCAGAGATAGTACGATGGTGGAATGTTGATCAACATCATATGGAGGTCGGCAATGCTTTCGGCGGACCTATCTATATCGCTGTATCTCCAGGGTCAACATTGGGTGTTTTTCAAGTGACAATATCCAATGCCGTAAAGGCCCCAACCTATATTCATGGCCATACAGACGTCCTTCAATGGCTCCAAGAGTACCGTCATGATCCAGCGCCTTGGGCAGAGATTGGCAGTGACCAGTTCATTCTGACAGTGCCGAGCAATGAAATCAGGGACTTGGATGACCCCGATGATTTGATGGATTGGTGGGACGAAGCCTTGGGTATGGAGCACGAACTCTATGGTTTCCTCCCATGGCCTAGGGTAGAGAGGGCTGTTTTCGATACTCAGATTTCAGCAGGATGGATGCATTCCGGATATCCATTCATGGCCCACGACCTTAGTGTCCCCGGAGTAGTCAACGTATCTTACATGGCTGAGAACGGGGATTGGGGGATGTTCCACGAACTTGGCCATAATCACCAATGGATGCCATCGACACTTCCGGGAACAACTGAGTCCAGTTGCAATTTCGCTAGTGTATATCTAATGGAAGAGCTGGTCGGTATAGAGGGGCATGGAGCGATCAGTCCAGACCAGAGAAGCTCACGTATGAGAAGCTACTTCGAAGATGGCTCAAACATCTCAAATTGGTCAGTATGGGTTGCCCTGGACACCTATCTCATCATAAAGGAGGAATGGGGGTGGGAGCCGATTACTGAGGCTCTCAGTGTCTATTACAATCTTCCTAATGATGAGGTCCCAGAAGGCGACATTGAGGAATTTAATGAATGGGTCGTCCGCATTTCAAATTCCACAGGGTACAATCTAGCCCCATACCATGAAGCATGGGGATTCCCACTTACCCAGGCGACATTTGATGCTTTGGAATATCTCCCAGTATGGGTTGATGACCCTTTACGGGGAGAGTACTTTTCTTACTCTGCCATTCTAAGAAATATCTCTTCAACCGATCCGTCAGATGCTACCTCATCTACGATTTCTTGGCAAACTTACGATAATGGTACGGATACTACTTTGATGTTCTACTATGGTAGAACAGACATGGGGAATCAGACTTCGGGCTGGGAAGGAAGTAATAGTTTCGGCAGCACAAATGTAGGTAATCACTCACAGACCATTTCTGGTCTAACTTGCTGCGGAACCGATTACTATGGCCGGATAAAGGCGTCTAATGCGGAGGAAACAGTTTGGTTCGGCCCGATCAATTGGACAACGGACTATCTTCTCGATTAGAGGCTCATTTGCTGATTCGACGTAGAAATTCTTCAATGCAAATGTTTGGACAATGCCGTTGATGCAGTATCGCCAAGGGTATCCAGACCAGAGTGTGCCCTATTGTGGCGACGAATGCAGGAAGAAACTCCAAGCGAGCCTCTCCTTGCACGGCCAAAGCGACAACCCCCAGTACTGCGAAGTGAGCTACATATACAGTTAGGGTGATTCTCCCCAATGGTTCTAGGAAGGACAGGCTATCTCCCTTCCAAGGGTCTCCTCCATCCGCCTCATTGCCCTCAAGTATCCTGTGGGCTAGTAGAGCGAATGTCCCTGAAACAACTAGGAATGCAGGACTGGCTGGGAAGAATGTTAGGACGGCTTCTCCCTCCGTTAGCGCCCATGGGATATCTCTCAAAACTGCAAATACAATAGTGATTGCCGTTAGTATGAGGCCCATTGCAATATATCGTTCTCTTATCAAACGACTCTTTGAGGTATCATGTACCATAGTTCCAAGGACGATATAGAACATCCATGGAATGACTGGATATGTCCCATTCCAAAGAAGTCTAGATATCCACTCTGTCCCCCCTGCAGACGATACTCTCTCCCACCAAGTCCAGTCTAGGCCAGATGCATCTCCCAGAATGACCGGAGAAACTGCCATGGCAAGCAAAAGAGATGCCCTTGCACGCGCCCCTAGGCCCACAAGAATTGGCGCCGTTAGAGCGGCCACCGCCAATAGGGTGAGCACTCCAGGGGTGTGCCACTCAAACCTTCCTCCCCTATCGACATTGAGCAGAATATTGACTAAGATCTGGCAGAAGGTCAGAATGGCCACCCTGGGAATCATCCAATTAATCCACTGTGATGCGCCCATTTGTCCCTGAGATGACCTACGAGTAGCACTCATGTGCATCCCCCATCCTGATATCATTATGAACATCGGAGCTGCCATTCCGCCGAATGCTGCGGCCATGAATGCAGCTGGATCGCCCACTGTCATTCCCCGTGGCGGTATTATGGCTGCTGTGTGCACTTCGACCATGCACAATACGGCTATCGCTCTTGCCCTATCGATATGGCGCAGCCTCATTTTATGACCTCGACAATTCTCGATACCAATTGAGGTTTAGAATCTGTTACTGAGATAGATGAAAGCAGCCTTTCAGAAATTTCCGACTCTTCTGCACCTCGATGATAGATCGTCCCTAGGTCATCTCCATGCTCTACATAATCTCCCACCTGGACGTCCAAAACGACTCCAACACTTCGATCTATGCCCTCGTCTTTGGTCAATCTACCTGCACCAATTTCAAGACATATTTCGGCAATTTTCATGGCATCAATATCTGTAATCCAACCATCTTTACGGCACTGAACAGTGATTGACCCCAGTTCGCTATCCAGAAGTCCGAGCCCCTCCATAAGTGAAATATCAGTCTCAAGAATCGAAGGGTCCCCGCCCTGTGCAGTCACCATTTGCTTGAATTTTTCAAAGGCGCTCCCATCATACAAGCTGTCCTGGATCATCGTGGCTCCATCCATAAAGTCGTTACAGGCCCCTTCCGATTCCAATAGTAGACCTCCTAAAACGCAAACTAACTCTTCCAGATCAGCTGGGCCTCTTCCACACATGGTCTCGACACTCTCCAATATCTCCACAGAATTTCCTATGCTGTGCCCTATCGGGCAATCCATGGTTGTTAGTACAGCTACTGTTGAGATGCCCAAACCGTTGGAGGTGTCCACCATCGATCTTGCTAATTCTCTCGCCTCACCAATTTCTTTCATGAAGGCCCCCCTTCCGAACTTTACATCAAGCACAAGTGACGAAAGCCCTTCAGCTCCCTTCTTCGAAACTATCGATGAAGTAATCAGAGGCAATGACGCAATAGTTCCTGTCACATCCCTTAGGGAATAGAGCCTTTTGTCAGCAGGGACCAGTTCCTCGGTCTGACCTACCATGGCTAGTCCGATTTCCCTAATCTGAGATTGCATCTCCTCAATGCTCAAGTTAGTTCTGAATCCGGGTATGGATTCCAATTTGTCAAGAGTCCCACCTGTATGCCCAAGGCCTCTTCCAGAAATCATTGGAACTATCATCCCACATGCTGCTAATGCAGGGGCCAGGGGGACAGAAACCTTGTCTCCGACGCCGCCAGTGGAGTGCTTATCGACCAGAGCCCTCTCTTCTGCGCCCCATTCTATTGTCCTTCCAGACTTCATCATTCTATTAGTGAGCTCAATTATTTCTGATTTAGACATTCCATTATCATAAACTTCCCTGAGCCACTGAATAATTCTGTCATCTGTCAGATTCCCATCAACAACGCCGTCGATGAAATCCTCCATCGACTCCGCCATTATTCTTCCTCACCGAGATCAGCCTTAATCTCATCCATGGTTTGCCCCGAATCCAATCTCCATTGAATCTCATCCCTGGATGTCTTACTCCTGTCAAAACCGAAACCGTCTAGCACAATTCGCCCATGTTCCCCATCATCCTTCCCCTTAGTCAAAGATCTGGAGTCGATGGAAGACTTGTCAAAGCTAGTACCCTTTAAGATAGCCATTTCATTTTTAGCGTCATCGAACCTATATCCTGAGTCGTCCACGAGTATCTCCTCAGTGGAACTGGCAGGTCTCCTGAAAGAGAACCAGGCAGATACAGCTAGAGATAGTATTGACAGTACGATTAAACCGAACAAAACCCTAGCGCCCGGCCTAGTCATAGCATCCTCTCTGATGTTGATAAATCCGGAGTCATCATCTACAGGTGTGCAAGCCATCTCAGTACAAACCCATTCTTCACCCATACATACACAATTATTGCATACGCCTTCAGACTCGTTTCCTGGTCGCGTCTCGCCATCAATACATGGCAGCTCTGGTTCGTCGGGTTCGTCACACCCCCATTGCTCGCCATCTGGCACTCCATTCTCATCGGCGTCCCCTGAGAGCATCGCAATGTTCGGCGACCGAAGAACACTCTGTGCAAAATCTCGTTCATTTCCATCGAAAATACAGTCTCCGTCTGTATCGGCGACAAGTGGATCGCCACCTAATAGGAACTCATTCAAATTATCTAGCCCATCCAAATCCGGATCCATTGATTGCTCGCTCAGAGCAGTGCCGATTATTGCTGCAGAGTGACGATTCAAACCATACAAATCTTCCCAGTAGTCAGGCATAAGGTCCCCATCCGAGTCAGTTTCGGTGTCAACCCTGTTCCAATCTTCCTCGAAAGTGGTTGAAAATTCAGCAGTCACTCCTTGATCATGAATGAGAATCCCCATCTCCCTGTTTCTGAGGGCCGCACTTGAGCCCCAGTTCATACTACCGATTAGGACACTAGAGCCATCAACGATCGCTCCCTTGTTGTGGAGCTTGGTGATATTGTCTGATGTTGACATCAGTCTTGCAGTTGTGTCAAGTCCCTGTGTGCCATTCCAATCCGTGTTGAAAAGATGAATGGTGTCTCTTATCTCTTCGTCCCACTCAGCATAGAATCCATTCAGGATTAGTCTAATTTGGACCCCCCTGGTTGCAGCATCGTGTAGTGCTTCGATAATTGGGTTTTCGCCGAATCCCCAGTACCAATCCAGATCAAGATATTGCACGGAAAGGTCAATTGAGATTTCTGATGATGAAATCATCTCAACTATTGATCCCACGCAATCATCAGGACAAGTAATCAGCTTGCCTGAGAACGCACCTTCATGGAATACAGATTCAGAAATCTCCGGTGCTTCTGATGGCTCCTCCATCTCCCAGTCGACAGATGGAGAATGCCTAGTCTGGTGAGGGGAAATGTGGAGATGATTTTGATTTTCATCCCATGCCATTCTTGATAGGACAAGATTTGCAAGATTCTCCGAATCCATGATTAGGGACCACTCCCTGTTGCCCACTCTATCTGGGGGGACACTGGTATCTTTCCAGTTTCCAGAAGAAATCCATATGCTTTCTGAGTCCTTTACCCCAACCTTGCTGTGAATGTACCGGTAAGGGGAACTGATTTGTGAAGGGTCTTCCATCCATAGGACCAACCCACCTGCGTCATGTATGGCCTGGGCATGCCCCCTTTGATTGTCTATTGTACTGGATCCATCCAAAATCCCTTCTTCGAGCAACAAAGTAACTTCTACGCCCCTTTCTATTGCCGAAACTAGTGCATTAGTCAGATCCGGACTCATGAATTGGTAAAGATGCAAGTGAATATCATTTTCTGCTCCATTGATCCACTGTATGAGATCGCTGAATGCCGTGTCTGGGCCGATAGATGCAATTGCTCTAGAGTCATTTTCGGTCATAAAATCACCTCCATCGCAGAATGTAGAAGCGCCAATTCTAATCCATCTAATTTCCCAATCAGAGCCTGAGTCTGTGTCTGGATAGTCTCCACAGCCTAAACCTCTCATCAGAATCAGTCCTGGTGAACCATCTCCTGGGACAGATATGGCCGGCCCGACCCACCCCTCTATTTCTGCGATTCCTCCGCCGTAAACTATTGAATCAATAGCTGTCCCATTGGGTTCAGATAAAATCAATGATCCGCCGGAATTGACAAGCCAAGGAGGGGCACTTAGGACCTGATTGGCATCAATCGCTTCAATTCCCCCATCGAGTAAAAGATTGTATGGATTTTCCGAAATTACAACTGATGACAAAGGCGGAATTTGAAGTGAGATAATAGTAGAGTGGAATGGCCCAGAGGGGCCTATCTTGGTAACATTCCACCCAGAAATATCAACTTCCTGCTCTCCAGTGTTACTTATTTCAAACCAGTCGTTACTTCTCCCGGGAACTTCTCCTGGCATAATTCTGGTAAATTTCACATCATACTCTCCATTCCACCATGAGACCTCCGCATCGATCGGCCCCTCTCCTCCTTGGTTGCCCGGGTTTTGAAATCCAGGGCTCGGAGATTGTGAATCTATCCAGATCCCGCTCTCGTCATTAGGGTCTGCGATTTTAGATACTCCATTAGATGCTGCCCCTGTCTCAATCTCATCCATTGTCTGGTTCGAGTTGTTTATGAGAAAAATTGTCTCTCCCCCATTGTTCAGTCTGAGAGTGCCTATTTCATTCTCGGCAATAATAGCGAACTCGCCCGGTTGCAATACGAATGGTGAATCCAAATCTTCGAAATCCACCCAGCTCTCTTCTGTTATTGGGTGGTACCATCCGCCTATGTCCAGTATCCCCCATCCTTCCAGACTAATTCCTTCAGTGCCAGAGTTGAGTAGCTCTACCCACTCTCCTTGAGGAAAAATCCCTTGATCAGGGCCATCAGCATTTGTCATAACCTCATTTATGCATACTTCGAGGCATGCATCATTGCCAGTGGAAGAAGCCTGTCCAGAGACCATGGCCATCCCAGAAAAGCCCAGCAGCATCGAGACTACAACCAGTAATGAGAACCAACTCTGCCCGCTCTGCATGACTATCCGTCCGTACTCAGGGGTTCAAACCCTTCGTGGACTGGCTTCAAATCTACTCGGAAAGAAAGAGGCCTACGGACTCCTCCTCGAATGGCCTAATTTCCATCCTCATCCTTCATGACTATTCCCCCATAGCCAAGAAGACCTATTCCTAGTAAGTAGAATAATGCTTGTACATAGGAAATAATTGCCAGGGTTCCTCCAACGCTACCGCCGAAGTTTGTCCAACCAAAGGGTCCCATGTTATCTGTCACCTGACCGTTGAAATCAGATGCATCCTCATCCGCTATCTCACTGAATGTGTGAATTTCGAAGACCTCCATGGTGTCCTCTCCGATAACGGGGTCTGTAGCACCCGTGCCCCTCATGTCTAGATGGAAAACGACTTTCACCTTGCCGTACATCACTGCGTTTGATATCGGCTCGACCTTCATGTCAATATCAGCACCAAGGTAGACGGGCAATGCACCGGGAAGAGCATCCACCCATGTTCCAGCTCCCAAGATCTTGCCTTGAATCTGTGTCTGAGCAGGATCTAGGCTGACAGTATGCTCAACCATTGGAATTCCCTTGAATGTAACCTCTTCGCCGACTTCCGATGTCGCGATGGCATAACCAGCGACATTTACCAGGAAGGGATCGTTAGGGCTGGCAAGTGGTGCAGAAACTCCTCCTATGGTGCCCATGAGGGAAGTATCTGTATTTCCAGCATGGTCCGAAAGAAGGTTCAGTGCCCCCTCCTCTCTATGAGGGGCCCTCCAAGTCAGATACTCGGTCATCCCGTATACCTGTCCCTCCTCGCAAGGAAGATCCACTCCTATGAAGTCACCATTCGAATCGTAGTCGTAGTCACAAAGTCCGTCGCCGTCAGAGTTAATGTATCCTTGTGCCATCCTCTGTCCCTTGGTCTCGCCCGCAGTACTCATCTTGTATACGGAGAAGTCCCCAGTTCCAATGCCATCAGAACCGTAGTATGTCAGGTTGGTCTCCAAGCTCACCCATGGGAAGAATCCGAAAGCAGCACTCGCAGCATCACTGAATCCAAATAGCCAGTGAGTGATCGGCATAGAGTAGTATTCGGTGTTTCCACTCAGGAATGTGATTAGGACAGGCATGACAACATCAAACACGAAATCGCCAACCCACGATCTGAGAGCGGCTGCAGAGTCCTCATCAATATCATAGAGATTAGCAACATAGGCATCATCCCATACCGACTGTACCCCATTCTCGTCTGGAAGGGACATTCCTGCAAGCTCACCGTAAACGAAGTCCCTGGAGAAAGTCGTCTTCAAACCAATATTCTCGTCATTGAGGATATAGTCCGCTTTCTCAGAGGAGAGGGCTGCCATTCCTACATGGTCCCCAATGTTAAGTCCGACTTCCACATAGGTTCCCGCTAGAGGATCTAGGCCTCCGAAAGCGCCCTGCCACCATTCGCCAGCAGTCAGGGTCCCCTGTCCGCCGAGCAAGATCTTCTCGAACTCAGTAGGCGAACCAAGTAGTCCCAGTCCGACCCAAGTCTCAGCATACTCGGCAATATCCACAATTGTCAGAAGGCCAACGTTGTATGTTTCCATTGCAGTGAAGTAGTCCGCACTCTGAAGCGGCAGAAGTAGCCCTACTACCATGCCTGGGAGAGTTACTCCTGAGAGGGTGAATGTCCCCAATAAACCGTTGAAGTCATCGAAAAGAAGGAATTCAAGGGTTTCTGGGTTGATTATATTTACACCGCTAACCTCCTGAAATCTCTCTCTCAGTTGGGGGGTTTCGTTATTGATCTCATCTCCTCCTCCTCTGGCGGAGAACATACTACCTGCCAATGCATAAACTCCCAGATCGATTGTCGATAGCTCAGGCTCTGACCTATCGGAATATCCGTAAAGTGCTGCTCTTGTCTGAGTCACTTCTCCTCCATCTGGGGCTCCCATCCCTGCTACAAGCATCGGACCCAGTTCACAAGTCAAGGCAATACAGAATCCAGTGGATGGGTCCACAGCATCATACATTACTGATTGTTCAAGGTTGGAGAAAGCCGTGATTGCATCACTAGATCCGCCTGCTGCCAGATACGCTCCAGCAAGGGCTTCTTCCCCGGTTGAAGAGGCCAATAACAAGCTGATGTCCTCAGATGCCCATATGCTTGGAGCTCTGTACTTGAGATCGAATTCAATCATCTGCGATGCGAACATGCCCTGAGCGAAAATCTCTAGGTACTCTATGCCAGTATTCATTCCAGCTACCCTTTGTGTGTTCCAGAGGATATTTACTTGGTTGGTTAGCGTGTCTCCAGAAACAGAAGTGTGAGCGACTCCATCATCATCCGTCCAAGTGCAATCCTCGCACCACTCATATATTTCGTATCCCGAGTATGTGATGGTGTTCTCTTCATAGTCAAAATCTAGAATCTCACGAGTAGTATTCTCGTAGTAAATGAAAGGTCCAATCTTTTCATACGTGGGGGCAGATCCATTTGCTTGAACGTCGTCCAGATTAGAAATCGAATGAGCGAAGTAAGCCTTCTCGGATGAAACATTCAACCAATCTTCGTCATAGTCGAATGTGTAATCCTCATTTCCATCCTCGTCGTTTCCATCCATTCCTTCGGATACCGCACTCTCAACAGTACTCTCAATCTGACCATCGACGAAACCTGTTGCCATCAGTCCTAAATTCACTAGCAAGAGCAGAGCTCCTAAGCCAATTGCCATTGTTCTTTTGTCAGTCATCACTGCCACACTCTCTCCCCGGGAGTCATGTGCAAGACATAAGCGTTGCAGTGACACTGATTTTCAATAATGCCGTTTTTTCATATGAATCCGAAGCTATCGAATGTCTGTGCAAAGGTGTAGAGCATTATCGGAACCAGGATTATTCCCATTGCATGGCTCCTCCTGATTCCAATACGCGGGGGCATTAGTCCCAAACCAGTTCCGACCATCAAAACTCCTACACCGACCCATCCAGTGGATAGCCATACTAGAATGCTGACAAACCCAGCCACGGAAATGACCAGTGTTCTAAGTGGAACTATCTCATGCATCTTTAGCATCCCCTTTCCTACCTCAATCATGACAGGTACTGCGAAGAGGCCCGCTGCAATAGTGATTCCAAGAAGTCTAACGAAGTCTGCAGGTGGATCAACGGCATTCCAACCATCTATTGGATACATCATATTCAATGCAAGGGCCGCGCCACTCCTTGGCCTTCCAACCATGTACAGGAAACCAAGTACCATTACCGTAACCGCAGTATTTACCGAAGATAGAACCGCTATTACTTCCAAGTCTTGTTGTTGGCTTTGAGCACTTAGGTCCAAGTCAGGACTAGATTCTGCTGCTTCTCCCAATGCTGCCTCGAAAAGCTCCCTTTCATCTTCTGTCAGCCCCTCCAAATCTCCTGCTATATCTTCGAATGATTGCTTAGGTACAAATCCTGGTTGGATCCCATGCTCAAAATCTGCAGGAATGTAATTTGGATCTGTGAGTCTTCCCCATAGATTTCTGGCGCTCATTACAACAACCGTTGCTTGCGCAGCAGTCATCCCAGGAAGTATGGCCATCACCGATGACACAACTGCCGAAAGGAATGTGGGGACCGCGAGAGGCCTCATTGGAGGCATCTCCCAATTTTGCTTCTGAGGAGGTATCTCAGATGTTGTGACATAGATGTCAATCAGATTTGCAATCCCAAAAAGTCCTGCTAAACCCGGGAAAAGAAGAGTTGCAGACGGCATCCCCACAGGTGAACGTCCAGGCAACTCGAAAACTGCCCACCCGTAGAATCCACATATCAGGAAGAAAGCTGTAGCCACGAGAATTCCTGCAACTCTGGAACTCGAACCCAAACTGAGGTCGATTTCATTCCAGCTCCTTTTGTACCTGAATCTGCCAATGGGAATATTCACCTTAAATGTAGTGGGAAGGGGGATTTTGAACTTCCTTGTAGCTCGCTGCATCCACTCGGGCCATGCTAGTCTGGTGGTCTCAGTCATGATAAGGAAAATTGAAATCACCAACAACAGCCAAGGCAGGATGTCTCGACTGGATTCATACAGGCCCAAGCCCGGATTCTCTCCGAACATCAGCCTCGCTACAATTAGCAAGGGGATGGACATAAGCATCCCCATTTGTGATCCTCTTGCTGAATAGGCCACTCCCTGTGCCGCTTGCCCTGAGATTAGCATACGATGTCCCGGGAGCAAAGCTAGAGCCATGTTATCATCTGGTGCACCTACTAGCGCGCTCGGAATGTAATTCAGGAATGTATGGACAGTTCCACAAGCAACAATTATTCCCGCTACAGCATCAAGGGGAATTCCAATTCCAACTGCTACCGGAGACAAGCTAAGCGCTATCAATGCCACGTTATTGACGTGGAATCCCGGAATCAGGCCAGTCAGACAACCAAGCCCGACCCCGAAAACAAAAGAGGCGATAAGCCATCCAAAATCAACTAGAACCGGATCCAACTAATCACCTATCTGACATCTATGCAGAACCGGGCAGTACTCTCCATGCCGAACTCTTCCATGCTAAGCCTTCCAACCCAATCCACAGGCTCTCCTATGGAAAGCTGCTCTATGGACTCGGTACCATCCCCTAGGAGGCATACCTTCTCATCAGAACCAGATCTTGAGATCCAGTCGACCCCATCATCATCGGTGATCGCTTCGCCAGTCAATTGGACAATTTTGCCAAGATCCCATCTCCAAGAGTTGTAACCATCCCCCCAATTTAGCAGAATTGGATCTGGAGCTTCTCCCAATGTCCAGGAGCGTGCCTCTAAGACTACTCTGCCATCAGCATCGGACCACAAAACCGTGGCGTTAAACCTGATTGGCTGGTTGGCTTCGATATATTCAGCATGCTCGCCAATTAACTGGAGCCTCAACTTAGTCTCTCTCTCATAGTAATCAGCACCGTCTCCCACATATCCTTTGTCATAATCTGGCGATATTGGGTCAGTCACCCATCCCTCAAACGTGTAATTCCCTCCGACGTAGGAGAAGGGGTCCGAAGCAACGTTGGAGAGTTCAGTCACATCATCCCCGAAATTCCCCGTCTCTCTCTCAGACATCAAGTCGTATCCTCTATCCAAGCAAACCTCAGCCTCATCGGCCGCCCACGCCAACCTTCCGGCCCAAACTCCCTCAGTACCGTTAAAATCGGCCACACCAAGATCTTCGTCCGAGGGAAGGAGGCATAGGGTATCACTGGGAGATGGTCCTTTCAAAATCCACTCTCCCCCATTCGACATCACTGTTCCAGTCACGAAAACCATCTTTCCTACATCGAAGGTGAGTGAGTACGGATCTGCTTCCCAATTCACACTCGTGGGGATGCCTTGACTGAGGACCTCGACTTCACTGGCCTGAACGAGGAGTCTCCACCTGTAGGATCTCTCATCGAATTGTAACCAACCATTCATCCTAACATGACTGCCTGCTTCAACCCACTCAATCACACGACCTTCAATTTGGACATACAGCAGATGATCGGCCCCTCCATAAACGTGATTGTCCATCAGGTAAAGTGAGTGATATGTTACATCGGGAGCCAGTGGCTCGCTCAACCATCCATCAATCTGGAGCGATTGATTAGCGAAGGACAGAGGATCCCTGCCCACCTCGACAAGTTTGGTCTCAGTGAAGTCCACGAAACCATTCTGGGCAATTATCGCCCCATATCCATTCGATTGCAGCCATATCCTGCCATTCCACTCAGAAACCTCCCCTTCAACAGTAACTACCGTCCCTATTGGGGGGACCTCATTATTCCAATCCACATTCCACCTAACTTTTGCTACGGAATGACCATTGATTTCTTGAACCTGTAGGTCTATTCTGTCCGCGCCCTCGCCATAGGGATCTCTGACATACCCCGTAAGGACGCCTTCGATCTTTACAGTCTCACGAGGAAAGTTTCTTATTTCATCAATTTCAATCATATCTGGCTCTCGAACAACGGCATAGAAATTCATTGCCGAGACAAGGAGAAGGGATGTGAAGAACATCACCCATAGCTTAGTCATGATTGTCGTGAAGGGGGTCCAACGCTTCATGGTTGCCATTGTGAAATATCAGGTCATTCTTCGGCAAGGTTCTTGACTCGGTGGCTAGCCAGAGAGGACAGGACCCGTAGCTCAGTTGGTTAGAGCGCTCGGCTCATAACCGAGTGGTCATCGGTTCAAATCCGGTCGGGTCCACCACCATCTCAACAACTTGATATTTTGGTCGTTTTCATAAGCGGATGGGGCGAAGTCTCAAATACGGTCTTGACTGCCATCATCATGATGTCAAGCCGAAGCTCAGTGAGGACCAGCATGCTGATTCTGATGGTTTACTTCCTGAGCACGTGGGCAGGGGCTGCTTCAGTCCATGCTCAGACCAACCCTACTCCCGACATCACTCTAACCTGTGACAACCCTCAGCCCATCGAGGTCTACCCTGGTGCGACTAGGACATCAATTGTCTATTGTACCCTCCAGAATCCAACAGTCCACAGTGAGAAAGTCGACCTCCAGATACAATCCGGTGCTTTGATTTCAGCTGGGCCAGCTTCGATGTCCGTAGGTTCAGGTGCAGATGTAAGCTTCCAGGTAATTCTCAGGGCGGATCTGAGAATGCCTGAGGGGCAGCATCAGATCTCCATAACAGCTCAGGTGGTTCAGGCAGACGGGATCACATGGCCCAACGGAGCTCCTACGACCTACAAGGTTCTAGCAGTCATCAAGCAATTCAGCAGGCTCAGAGTCGCTTCCGACGTTGCATTCATGCAACTCGCTCCAAGAAAAGACGTTCTAATGTCGTTCGATGTTTACAACGATGGTAACGCTATGGACAGATTCAATGTCGAAATCGTCAATTATGACGAGCTAAACGATGAGGGATTCCAAATCAGCCTTCCTCTGGTTTCGGTCGAGATAGAGTCTTCTGCACCTCCTGAGAAGGTCCGTGTTCAGATAAGAACGCCGAAAAATCAAGGCTGGACAGACAAATTCTTCAATCTGCAGTTCAAAGCGACCTCTGAATATTCAGTAAGGACTGAAGGAATTCCAAATTATATGGTACAGTCAATGACTATTTACATCCGTGGAGTATATCTTCCAGGGTTCGGAATGCTCGGCTCAATGATGATGACCGCATTAGCGGCTGCAGCCATTGTCGGCAGCAAGAGGGAAGATCATGTCCTGGAGCTAGATGATGATGGCAATTTGGTACCCATGGATTCTAGAATATTCTAACGATGCATATTTTTCGGTGCTTCATGGCAACGGGTTGATAACTAGACCTCCTCCCTTGAATTGATAGAGGCATTACAGTGAGCGGCGGAGGGTTGTTGGAGAAGGCCATGGGGCAACAGATGTCCCCTGAAGGAGAATCAATGGTTAACGAAGTAGTAGCAGAGGCATTGCCACAACCTATTGCTTCCAGAAAACTTGAGTTTTCAATGACGGTAAAGATTGGTGCTGCAGTTGGTATACTAGCATTCCTCCTAATGTGGTTCCTGGACAGCTACGCCCTCCAAGACATAGTTGACCCAATTCCATTCGGCCTTATCCCCCTTGCATTATTTTCCGGTTCTTTCTATTTGGTTTGGAATGGATTAGGCAGGCAGAAGACTGTTGTTCTAGTGATATGCTATCTCATGCTAGCTGCAGTCCCATATATCGCTGGTATGACATTCTCCGAGTCGATTACCATATCCGAAAGCGAGCTATCCGATGATTCGACGGAGCTCACACTTACCATAAGGGGATCCTCTCCAGCCACATCGGCCGATGTTTCGATAACCTACGGGGGAGACTCAGTTTATGATGAGAATGTCCCATTCTCCATAAATAGGGAAGACGGCATAGGCGACTATGGTGAAATTACCCTTTTGGTATCTGATTGGTACTCGGGTAATGCAGACTCTTCGAGTGATTATGTTGTGACGGTCTCAGCCGGGTCGTCTCAAGCCTCCTTCATCCTGCAGTCAATCCATCTGCAAAGGACAATCGACGACGTCAAGAGCGCCACGGCCGCCTCGATCGGAACAGGTGCCGATTGTGATAGCTCCAAGGACTCGTGCGTCATAGGGGTCGCCTTGACTGCATGGGCTGGACTCGACGCAATAGGGTCCAATCCTCCCGGAGGCCTTCCTTATGCCGACTACACTCTGGATGCAGTACTCATGCACGAGGGCGGCGCAGTCGCAATTACATATCCTACGGTCACAGTTGTAAATGGGCTCGCACAGTGGGACTCTGGCAATGGGCAGTATGGAGGAGGGTCAGCCAACGTCGGCGCAGAGGGTTCCCAGCTGCCATTAGAAGGATCCGTGGATGATTTCAACCTCAACACCAGGTATGTCCCGATAGAGGATTGGGGCACAGATGATTATGGCTGCTACGAATTCACCGTATCCGTTGTTCAAACATCCCCCTGGTCCGATGGGGCAGTGGTTTCATACACTTCGTTCTATGACTATGAGGAGCAAGGAGGGGATCAGGAAAATGACCCCAACAACACTAATCCTCAGGATACAGAGGAATCTTGGACCGTTGCTAGTAGCTGCTAGTATGGGCCCTTATTAGACCATTCAAAAAGTGAGTGGCAACTGTAGGATAAATTTTGGCGGAATCACGATTATTCACTCGTAATTCTCAGCCATCCAATCAAACAGATTACTCAATATCAACCCCAACTCAGTTCCCTTATCTGAGAGTGAATATTCAACTCTAATTGGAACCTCAGGATATGCCTCTCTGTCTAATAATCCAACTTTGACCAGTTCTTCCAATCTCCTGCTGAGTGTTGTAGAAGTGATCGATATTTTTCTTTTCAATTCATTAAACCGAATTGAAGAATGCGATTTTTTCAGTAAATACAGGATTTCCAAAACATGTGATTTACCCAATAATACAACGATGTCCTTTGCGATTGCTTGCAAACAAATTGGTTGACGATCCCCCTGAATAGTAGGTTGCATAATGCAACCAAGTCTGTGTTCTATATCAACTAGCAAGTATCGATTAAGGTACTAGGATTTCGACTAGATACTCGCCACTTCAAGTAAGGATGCTCGATGCGAACCTCATGACAAAGTGTGGATGTGGAAGATCACCGACGGGAATGTGCAAAGGTTGGCATGGTCTCTCAAAAGAAGAGTATGAAGCAAAATTGAAACAATACAAAGAAGAGAATATGGAGGTTTGAGCATGGCTAGAAATTGGAATACAACCCTAAGGTGGGTGCACCTTATTTTTGGATTCGGGATTTCAATTTATTTTGGAGCGATTACTCTTAGTGGAGACACAGGCTATTGGAACGATCAACCAGAAGTAACTAATTTTGTAGCAACTGCAGTACTAGGAATCGTATTCTGGACTGGAATAATTAAATGGCAGCTTCCTAGAATAAAGAAATGGAATCGAAATCGAAATAAGAATCTCAACTCTTGAAAAAACTAGCAATTAAGCGTGAAGCCTCAGGTGTGTGAAACATGCGCAGCACTCGTAGTGTGACCGAAATAGTTCCAACTCACATTGTCCGAGAGGGGGGCGGATTCAAGGTACGCAGGCCCTACAGAATGGGAAAGGTACTGAGCCCGTTTTTGTTAATAGACGAAATGGGGCCAGTGGATTATGGCCCAGGGGAGGCCATAGGGGCTCCATGGCACCCGCATCGGGGTTTTGAGACTGTGACATACCTCCTAGATGGAAGGATGAGGCATGAGGACAGTGCCGGAAATAGCGGAGAACTAAATCCGGGAGATGTTCAGTGGATGACTGCCGGGCGCGGGATAATCCACTGTGAGGAGCCCCATGAGGATTTTCTCAGAACAGGGGGCAGGACACATGGGTTCCAGATATGGGTTAATCTTCCCTCATCGCACAAAATGATGGAGCCCAGATATCAGGAAGTCCCATCATCTGAGTCTCCTACTGTGGAGAAAGACGGGGTTTGGGCACGAGTCATAGCAGGTGAATGCATGGGCACCACTTCATCAATAGACACTACGATACCAATCACGTTGATCCATGTTAGAATGCATGATGGCTCGAGACTGGTCCAGAATTTCGAATCAGACCTAAATGGCATGATTTACGTATTTGGAGGAGAGATCGCATTAGAAAACGAAATACGAGTGAAAACTACTCCTTTCGCATTCGGCACTAAGGCGAGACAGCAAATACGCGATGGCGAACTGGCGATCCTTTCCAAAGGAGAGGAACTCGCAATCCGTGCTAGGTCTGAATCCGAGTTCCTGATTTTCGCGGGTCCTGAATTGAACGAGCCAATATCTCGCTACGGCCCATTCGTGATGAACACGAGAGAAGAAATTGAACAGGCATTCATCGACTATCGAAACGGTACATTCGCCAACTGATCAGTGTCTTTGCACCCAATACTGAGATCGCACCCACAACTGCTCTTCTTGATTCAGGCCATATCTTCAGATCTTTCAATGACATAACTAATGTATCAATCGGGAATTATTACCTTCCAAATTATCTGCGATTTTCACTGTATTTATCGAATATAATCTTCTTCTTCATCGACTTCTGATCTACTTCTGACTAGCCACATTCCAACCAACAAGACAGATACAAATATCGCAACTAGTATGGAAACCATTGGGAGACTTTCCTCATCTACGCGCTCTGTCCATGAAATAGTTTCAGATGCCATGGAGCCTCCTCCAAATGAGTCATCCGAGACAAGCTGTGTTGGAGTTAGAGCCTCACAATTCAGCGTGAAATCACCAGTCTCCCCTCCTCTCCAATCGAACAGTATCTCGCCGGACTCACCGGCGCCAAGTACAATTCCCTGGAAACCACCGATGTCGGCGTCCAAGCCAGTCTCTACTACATCGCAAGAGATGTAGAAGCTTGCAGATGCTGTTCCGCTATTGGAAAAGGAGGCACGCATCGGAACAGATCCGCCCGAATATCCCATAGGGTCCGAGCCCTCTTCTTCTACGAAATCCAGGGCCATCCACTCAATGTAGGGCGTGTTATCCCCTACATATTGCATGTCATGCCATGACAGTGGTACGCTGTAACCGCCGTAGTCATCAATCCCAGAGCCATCCGGGTTCCAACCAGTCCTGTATGAGATTATCTCAATCGTTGCAGACTCGCTCCAAATTGTCCCATTCGACCAGCCTACCTCGACCACTCTCTCTCCGCCTCCATTTACCAAGGCCTCCCCG
>Ga0208277_1000019_pt1 | contig 86322 bp, 73 predicted proteins | sample ETNtaG_5_FD_185782 | JGI IMG/M metagenome (GOLD analysis project Ga0208277, IMG submission 185782) | Marine microbial and viral communities from oxygen minimum zone, Eastern Pacific Ocean - ETNP201406SV205 (SPAdes) (version 2) | ecosystem: Environmental > Aquatic > Marine > Oceanic ...
TTATTGGACGGTTTAGTCCTTTTAGTTTGCGCACAGAAGAATCAGAGTTCAGCCCAAGGATTAGCGTGTCTGCAAATGCCGCCGCAGTTTGCAAATACCTGATGTGACCAGCATGAAGCAAATCAAAACAACCGTTAGTAAAAACCAGACTTCGACCTTCTTTACGCCATTTCCGGACTTGCCCTGCAATCTCTGATATAGCTATTATTTTATAATCGGTAAATGTATTTCCTGTAGGCATCTGTTTTTTTATCTAAGTGAGTTAGCTTATTTTATCATAACAACATCCTGAAAACGAATTAAAAATGATAGAGACTTCTTGCAATATCAAAGAAATAATTAGCACTTTTTAAGCTCTGATGCCTAGTTTAACTTGCAAGAATGCCCAAAATAAAATCTAATAATTGGTTACGTATTGCCTAAAATGCAGGCATCATAAAATTAAAACAATATCGGAACTAAGATGATTCAGGAATTAAGAGAATATTCAAATAACTTATTTTTCAAACTTCTCATGGGAGTCATTGCGGTAACCTTCGTGTTATCGTTTGGAGTGGGTGGTTTTTTTGGTGACCGTAAAGAAGTTGTGGCGAAAGTTAATGGCCAGGAAATTTTGCTCAAGGAGTACCGTGAAGCATATCAAAACCGTCTGCGTGCTTTGCAACAGCAGTTTGGAGAAAATGCAGATAAATTTGCAGAACAGCTTAATTTAAGGCAGCAGGTCTTCAATCAACTGGTCGATCGTTATCTGCTTTTGACTGACGCAGAGGACCTTAATCTTGCGGCGACTGATTTAGAACTTCAAGATTTTATCAGTAAGCAGCCTTATTTTCAACAAAACGGTCAGTTTGACTATAATACTTATGAAACGGTTTTAAGTCAAAACCGGATCGTTCGTTATGAATATGAAGATTCTTTGAGATCAGACATTCTACTGACCAAAAAACAACAGTTTCTCGGTACTGGACTGGTGATAAACGACAACGAAGTAGAACAAGCTTTCCGAAGAGAATTTGAGAAAATTGAATTAGAGTATGTATATTTTGATCCTCAGGTTTTTGTTGAAAAAACAGCTGTAGAGGAGGTGGAACTCAGAAGACACTTTAAGGATAATCCTCAGGATTTTCAAACACTAAACCAGTTCCGTATGGAGTATTTCACAATTTCGGGAGACTACTTTCAGGACAATGTAAAAGTTCGTGAACGTGAAGTACGTCGTTATTACAAAAAATATGCTGAAAATTATGTTACCCCACCGGAAGTTAAAGCACGTCACATACTAGTCAAAATCGTTCAGGACGCTCCTGAATTAGAACAAGAGAAGAAACGTGAAAAGCTCAACAAATTGTTGGCAAAAATAAAGGAAGGATCTTCATTCGAGGAACTGGCAAAAAAACATTCCGAAGATGCAACTTCTGCTGAAGGTGGTGATTTAGGTTGGTTTAAGCCTGGTGAAATGGTCCCTGCTTTTGAATCTGCAGCTTTTGCACTTGAAGTAGGACAAGTAAGTGAAATAGTTCAGTCACCATTTGGACTGCATCTGATTAAAGTAGAGGAACGTAAGGACGAAATCACAAAATCACTGGATGACTCGCGTGAAGAAATCACACTCATACTTGCCAAAAGTAGAGCAGAAAAACGGCTTGAAGAAGAACTCGACCGTTTAGCGGGTCTAGCTGGTGAAGTATTTACGGAAGAAGCACAAAAATTGAACAGAGAGATTGTTAAGACAGAATGGTTCGACCGAACTGAAGTCATTCCTGGATTAGGTTCTTCAGCCGCACTTGTGACGGAGCTAATGAGCCGTAAAGACGGTGAAATGGGTGTCTGGAAACGTAATCCGGTTTTGGGGCATGTAATTTACCGTCTCAGTGAGACAAAAATTCCAGAAACTAGGCTTTTTGAAGATTCAAGAGAAGATGTTTCTAAGGCAGTGCGTTTGGAAAAAGCAACAGCAATTGCTATCGAAAACGCCAAAAGTTCATTAAATCAACTTCAGGCAGGTACAACATTAAAGAATATTGTTAAAAAACATGGCCTCAAAACTGAAAAGCTTGAATTTACTGCAAACACAAGATTCCTACCCAACATAGGTGACAATACGGAATTCCGTAAAGTCGGTTTACATTTGAATGAAAATTCGCGTTTTGGTCTAAGTCTGTATGGGAACAGAGCTGACCTGATTCTATTCAGGAAACGCAGTTTGAATGAAGAAAATACACTAGAACAAAAAAATAAAGTTAGATTGCAGCTACTCCAGAACATGCAACAGGCTCTGCTCAGTAAAGAATTAAAACGCTTACGTAGCTCAGCATCTATAGAGGTAATTGATCCGGTTTTCAGTACACCAGATTCTTCATGATTTTAGACTTACGATTGATCTATGCTCGTTGAGCATTGTACATTGATCAGAGACAAATGTTCATTGACAAATGCCCTGCCTTCATTATTCAAACCAGCTGGAAAGCTTGATTGTACCGCTGGCACATGAACTTGACAAAAGGGATCCGTTCGACACTACGGAAATTGTGGTGCCGAATTTCAGCCTAGAAAAATGGATTTCACTTAAGCTAGCACAAATCAGTGGGATTGCCGCAAACTTGCGTTTCATTACTCTCGAAAAAGCAATCAATGAGGGGCTCCAAAAAAAGCTGAGTGAACGTCACTATTCTTTACTTAAACCGGAAACCATCCAATGTCTTTTGCTAGGTATTTTAAGGGAAAAGCTTGAATCATCTGACCCCCTCTGGCTACCGGTACGTAGTTATCTCACACCCCAAACATTTTTAAATCAACAAGCTCGCGAACATCGAATATTTCAGTTCGCAGGCAGGCTAACACGCCTGTTTATGGAGTATGAATTTTCCAGATACGACGAACTTTTGACTTCCTGGCTGGCAGGTCAAAACGCAATTGACCAAGATCTACTTGGAGTTGAAAGTTGGCAACGAGCTCTTTGGACTGAACTTTTTGGTCAAGAAGGCATTTTAACTCGTTACAACCTCAAAGCACGTCGTTCATTAACAGAAGATTTTCAACCTGAACTTTTTAGCCTGAGCCAGATTTACAGAATTTGTCAGGACAAGGTAAATCATCAGACGGGCCTGACAATAGAGAACACCAAACCTGAAAAAGATCCATTACATGTTTTTGGTATTTCATACCTCTCACAGTTTCACCAAAAAGCCCTCACCGAGCAACTTTCGTTTGTTCGTGATATTCATGTTTATACACTTAATCCATGTATGGAATTCTGGGAAGATGTTCAAAGTCTCGGTGAATCAAAAGCATATAATCTGAGAACTTTAGCAGCAGAAAAACCACATTTTAAAAAGCAAAAGTATCTAACTGAAAAAGAAATTGCCCTCGGAGAATTATTGCAGAATGAGGAAGATAATCCATTTTTAAAAGCATGGGGACGTCCTGGACGTGAAAATATTAGGTTGCTGAACCAATGGACTGACTGGAATTTTAACCCATGGTTCAAAAAAACAGGTTCTTCTCCAGAAAATACTGAAGGGATGGAAAATCAGAAGAAAAATGTTCTTAACCAATTGCAGGAAGATATCTTGCTCAGGGAACCACGGCGAATCAAATCACTCGAACTGGATCAGGATGATAGCCTGATGATTTTGGCCTGTGCAAATCCGCGCAGGGAGGTTGAAGCTGTGGCAAGTTTAATTTGGGACTGGATTAGGCTTGATTCAAATTTGTGCTTCAATGAATGTGCTGTGATAGTTCATGACATGGAGCGATATCAGAATGAAATTGAACAGGTCTTTGAAAGTATCTACAAATTACCTTACCACTTGATTGATGGAGTCAGCGGCAGTGCTGGACGTTTGGAAGAAGCTGCCGAGGCGCTTTTAAGTTTATGTTTTACAGAATACACTCGGCGAGATATATTTGCTTTGATCAAAAACCCTTGTTTTTTGGGGAAATTTGAAGATAAAATCCCATCTGGAGGAAGCCAATTTGGAGAGGCCCTACAAATTGAACAGTGGCTGGACTGGGCTGATGAACTAAATATATTTTACGGTGTCGACAAAGAGTTTCAGGAAGGACAGGGTTATTTACATTTAGAACATGATATCTACCACTGGGAACAGGCTTTTCGGCGTTTGACTTTAGCTGATATGTTGACCACTCATTCGGAGACAGGAATGTTTTCAATTGCAGGAAAAAAAATAGCTCCAGCTAATTTACCTGATGAATGGAGTGAAGAGGCAGCACGTTTCATGCTGGTATTACGTTCATTAATTGCCGATACACGTGACCTGCCAAAATGGGAAATGAGTGGGAAAGAGTGGGGAGAATACCTACGAATATTATTCACTACCTACCTAAAACCGATTGAACCGGCAGACGAAGAAGCTTTCCAGAACTTACTACGAAATGTGCAAACAGCGAGTTACCTGGATTTTGCTCAAGAATATGGAAGCAGTTTCAGTTTCAGTACAATACACCAATTCTTCAAACAAAAAATACAGTCTTCAACTTTACAACGCGGCCATTATTTAGCAGAAGGCGTTACAGTTTCATCTTTCCAACCAATGAGGCCTATTCCTTTTAAAGCAGTATTTTTATTAGGTTTAGGTGAAGGTATGTTTCCTACACCTTACCAACACGACACACTAGACTTACGACACATTCCTGTAAAATTGAGTCCTGCTGTAGAAGGGCATAATTTTCGTGAACGCTGCTTAGGTGACGTGTCTGTGACCGAGCGTGATCGCTACATGTTTTTGGAAACTCTGGTTTCCACCAAAAAACATCTGGTGCTGAGTTACGTTTCCCGCAACGACCGCACTGATGATGAAATCAATCCTTCCTCAATCATCCAGACTTTAGTCGAAGAACTCAACAGGGGTTATTTGAAGACTAATTTTCAACACATCAAGCATCCGCTCAAACCTTATTCTTTATGCTATTTCCCGGAATTAACTGATACCAAAAGCAAAAGCTTAGCCCACAAACATCAACTGCCAAACTATGACCCTGCAGCATTTAGGCAGGCAAGGGCTTTTCGAACACGCGAGTTACTTAATCATGAATTACTTGGTACTGACCAATCTATAGCATTTCAACGGATCTCTCCAGATTGCTTTTCTCCAGAAGTAAAACAAATTTTAAACGAAAATGATTTTCTCCATTTTGCTCCTGAAGATAGTGCGAAAAGTAATCTAAATCCGGTTTCTTTTACACACCTGAGAAAATTTCTCGAGTCACCTCTCCAGTCAACCGCAAGTCATCTGTTAGGCCTTAGCGAAGATGAGGGGGAACGAGATGGTAAAATAGACGAACCTTTTTTACTTGAACGCCTTAGTGAATGGTCTCTACTTCGGAAAGTATGGGACTGTGCACTGACGCTTCCAGAAAATAATCATCACTCCTCAATGGAACCAGTCTGGGAGGAACTCTATTGCTTACACGCACAACGGATGGAACTGGAAGGTAATATGCCATCCGGAATTTTCGGGAGAGCTATGCAGTCAAGACACCTTAGAATTCTAAATAGCTGGCAGAAACAAATCTGCACAGTACTTAAAATTGATTGGTCTGTCCTGAAGAAGAATCTTCGACAATATCATTTAGGTCCAATTCAGGAAGGAACATTTTATGACGGGTTGAATAACTCACATAAGTTTTTTCCTGCACTCTGTATCAGTAATGAAAATTCCAGTAAATCGGGAGCAAAAAAAAATACGACTAAGTTTTACGGAAAGACAGAATGGTGGTATGCTGACGAATCAGAAAATTGGCACGTAATTTATCTAAGTGAAAATGAGAGCAGAGACAAAAGCTGGCTGCGTCATTTTCTCGATGTATTGATTTTGCGTTCGGCAAATTTGTTGCCGGAAAATGCAAAAGTAAAAGGTTTGTGTATCGGAGGAGAAGGCAAAATAAAATCCAAAACTATCAATATCCCAGTCCAGCAGTGTGCTCGAACTTACCTGTTTGATATTCTACAGGAGATGAATGCAGAGGATGCAGCAGTCCTGATGCCGATTGAATCAGTACTTGAAATTGCAAAGGAAAATTTGAATGCAACAAGTTACAATCGTAGATTTAAACAGTGGATGGACAATAAACTCAATTCACCAATGAAAAACAAAGGGATAAGTTCACAGTACGGGCCTGTCAAATATATAAAAGACATACCTTACCCGAAAAATCCATATCAACTGATGAATCGACGCTTCGGGTTGTTTTTTGAAACATTTTCGGCTTAAGCCATAAAAAATTTGATGGAAAAACATCTCAAACAAATGCAGTTTTTTTTGGAATCAGGTATACCTTTTGTTGCGGTTACCTTAGTAGAGGTCAAAGGGAGTACCCCACGTGCGCAAGGGGGAAGAATGCTGCTTACCAACGAAGGCCTGATTTCTGGGACTATAGGTGGAGGTCTAGTTGAAGCAAAAGCACTGGATTTTGCATTGGATTTTTTAGCAGATAATCAGCTAACTGAACAAACTAAATTTGTTCAGTGGAATCTCAACCGCGATGCAGGTATGAGCTGCGGTGGTTCAGTTAAATTGTTTTTTGAACGTTTCAATACCAACTTCTGGGAAATTGTTATTTATGGTGCAGGACATGTTGCGCAGGCTCTGATACCATTGCTCTTGACTTTTGAAAGTCAATTGACCTGTCTCGATACACGGCAGGAGTGGCTAGATAGATTACCTGATTCTCCAAAACTAAAAAAATTTTGTGTTAAGTCGTTACCGGAAACAGTTGAAAACACCACTGAGAAAGCTTTTGTGCTGATCATGACTCAAGGACACCGTAGCGACTTTTACGTTGCTCAACGATTTCTTGAGCGGAATACACAGCCTTTTTTAGGAGTAATCGGCAGTCGTTCAAAAGCTGCCACATTACAAAAAGAACTCAAAAAAGAAGGTCTTAAAAAAGTAGTGACAGAACGTCTCGTTTGTCCACTTGGTTTTTCACTCGGTGGAAATAATCCAAAGGAAATTGCGGTCAGCATCAGTGCTCAATTGCTTTATGAGCGCGACAAACTTTATCAGAAAATTCATCCTCGTAACCCTCTACCTGAAATGTCATGAACCAGATAAATTTAAGTCTCCCAGACTGGGTTGAATTATTTTTAAATGAACAGCCAAAAGTTCTTCCTACACAAGAAGAACAAATGCGTTTTGTACTCGCATTAACTGAACGAAATATACGAGAAAAAACAGGAGGTCCTTTTGGTTCTGCAGTTTTTGAAATTGATTCCGGTCAAATTGTTTCGGTCGGTGTTAATGTAGTAGTTCAAGAAAACTGCTCTGCTGCTCATGGAGAAATGATGGCACTAATGCTGGCGCAAAAAAAACTATCTCACTTTGATTTAGGAGCCCCTAACTTTCCATCTCACCGATTGGTAACAAGCGGAAAAATGTGCGCGATGTGTTTAGGAAATGTTTGCTGGTCTGGAGTTAAGGAGGTCTTGTCCTCCGCAGAGCCAGAAGATGTAGAAAGCATTACTGGTTTTGACGAGGGTCCAACACCCCCAGATTATAATGCCCAGCTTGAGAGGAGAGGAATTAAAATTATTCCCGGGCTACTGCGCAGTGAAGGACAGAAAGTCCTAAAACTTTATGTTGATTTGGGGGGGATTATTTATAACCCTGAGCGCAAATAATTAGTCAAAACTTTTCGTAACTCTTCTACTATCTGTAAAAAAGTATGAATCTTGCGAGAATTTTGCGCCCCCTCAAACAAACTATGTGGTATAAAAATCTTAATTTACAAGAGTATATATACGCAGATCAGGATTCCACATTGATTTCTCATCTTGAAACACACCATTTCACAACCCTTTGGAAACTGCCAACCAAAATACTTCTCTGCTACCGATTTCCATCACTGAACTGGTCTTAACTGAAGCTGTTTGACAAAATATCAATTTTTCATGTACTTAATAATTAGGGATTCTATTTAAATTATTCTCCAGCTTGCGATACTTAATGGTTACATGGTATTATTGGATGAGTAATTAAGCGCTCCTTATTTTTACATCCCACGAATTATCCCTAAACTAGACTATCTGTTACCAATAGCCTCAAAGTGAAACCTAAAAGAATTGTCATCAAAATTGGTACAAATGTTCTGCATCGATCAAATGGTAAGCTAGATTATAAACTGATCACCGAACTTGCCAAGCAGATAACCAATATTCGTAGTAGGGGACACGAGGTTTTAGTAGTAAGTTCCGGTTCTGTAGGTGCGGGTAGAGAACTATGTTCTGTAGACGAATCAAGAAATACACTGACTTCACATCAAATTCTGGCTTCAGTTGGTCAGGCAAGACTGATTCAGATTTATGCGGATGCTTTTAGGGAACATAAAATAACTGTTGCTCAAATTTTGTTAACGAGAGGTGATTTTGGTCTGCGCAAGTCATATCTGAACATTAGAAATACTCTTGAGAATTTACTCAAATATAAAATTGTGCCGATTGTTAATGAGAACGATGTTGTGGCGACAGAGGAATTGGACCTTAACTTTGGTGACAATGATTTACTTGCAGTTTATCTGGCAACTCTGATAGGAGCAGATCAGCTTTTTTTTTTAACTGTAGCACCGGGTTTGCTCAAAGAAGAAACTACCGCAAAAGGCAAGTGTTCGGTTGTTGTAGAAAAAGTGCATGAACTTACAGACGAAATTATAAAGCATTGTGTGCCAGTCACTTCCGCAGGTGGAAAAGGTGGAATGGAAAGTAAAGTCCGCTCAGCTGGCATGGCGATGTCTTTTGGAATTGATACCTACATTATTGACGGAAAATCTCCGTCTGGTGTTTGTGATATCATTGAGGGGCAAGCCTGTGGAACTCATTTTAAGGCACATGGGCGGAAAATCCGCAGTTATCAAAAATGGCTTGCTGCAGGAGCACTTAACAAAGGAACTTTATTCATTGATGAAGGTGCAGAGAAAGCCCTTTTAAAAAATAAAAAAAGTTTATTGGCAAAAGGTGTGACCCGTGTTGAAGGTCAATTTGAGATTAAAGATCTTTTAGAAATATGTAATTGTGAAGGTGTGCGTATTGGTGTTGGACGTGCTGGTTGTAATGCAAAAGAGTTGCGTCATCAAATAAAAGAACATAAGTTAACAAATAAAGGTGGGAAAGGAATTCTCAGTAAACCTGTTATTCATCGGAATCACTTATTTTTGGAGTAAGTTATGACAGTTAGCCTACCTGTAATTAATGCCAGCAACAGCATTATCGTCAGACTTAAAATTGATAATAATATCGGAATGTTAGCCAACGTAACCAAGGCCATTTCGGAAATGCATGGTATAGTCGGATCAATTGATTTAGTGCAACCTGAGGACGGGTATTTAGTCCGTGACATCAGCATTTATACTCATGATCAAGAGCACAGGGACAAAATAATTTCTGCAATCAAAAACATACCGGGTGTGAAATATGTTAATTTTTCTGATAGGACGATCTTGGTTCATTTAGGTGGAAAAATAAGTATCCAGAACCGCGTCCCTGTCAAAACACGTGACGATCTTTCAATGGCCTACACGCCGGGGGTCGCGAGGGTTTGTATGGATATTTATGATGAACCGGAAGATGCTTATAGGCTGACCATCAAAGGTAATACTATAGCGGTAGTCTCAGATGGAACTGCTGTTCTGGGACTTGGTGATATAGGTCCCAAAGCTGCTATGCCTGTTATGGAAGGTAAGGCTATGCTTTTTAAAGAATTTGCCAATATAGATGCATGGCCCATTTGTCTCGATACGACAGATTCAGAAGAAATTATCCGCACTGTGAAGGCTATCGCACCAGGTTTTGGGGGAATTAACCTTGAAGACATTTCAGCCCCACGTTGCTTCGAAATTGAGAGCAGACTCCGAGAGGAACTAGAAATTCCAGTTTTTCATGATGATCAGCATGGAACCGCGGTTGTTTCAACTGCAGCTTTGGTCAACGCTTTGAAGTTCGTTGGCAAAAAAGCTGAAGAAATAAAAGTTGTTGTCTCAGGAGTTGGTGCAGCGGGGACAGCATGTTCCAAAATGATTCTGCAGCTGGGAGTAAAAAACCTTGTTGGTTGTGACAGCAAAGGTGCGATTAATGCCAAACGAAATGATCTAAATTCAAGTAAACAATGGTTTGTTGAAAACACTAATCCAAATAACGAGGATGGTACTCTTAAACAAGTAATTGCAGAAGCTGATGTGTTTCTCGGTGTTTCCGCACCTAATGTAATCAACCAGCAGGATTTAAAAGTTATGGCTAAAGACCCTATAGTTTTCGCAATGTCAAATCCTGATCCGGAGATCAGTCCTGAAGAAGCTTTAAAGTACGTGGCGGTAATGGCAACAGGTCGCAGCGATTTTCCAAACCAAATCAATAATGTCCTCTGTTTTCCAGGTATTTTTCGTGGAGCACTGGATTGTCAAGCAAGTACAATAAATGAAGAAATGAAATTAGCTGCAGCTCACGCCATTGCAGGTACAGTTAAAGAATCACACCTGGGAGCAGACTACATTATACCGAGTGTTTTTGACACTACCGTTGCACCTAAAATTGCTAAAGCAGTTCAGAAAGCTGCGATGAAAACCGGTGTGGCCCGTCGAACAAATAATTGACTACAGAGCTTTTGGGGTTCTATTGTATAAACAGCTGATGCACATTGTATCGGTATTTATTAGGAGAAAAAATGGTAACAGCTGAGTATGGAACCATCTCATTAATGGCTGCCTTTGCTGTTTGTGTATATGGTACTGTAGTCCCTCACATGGGAGTAAAAAGCAATAACTGGAATTTAATACGATCTGCGCAAAACGCGAGTGTTCTCAGCTTTTTATTAATCGCAATTGCTTCAGCTGTTCTCCTCAAGGCGTTGGTTGTAAGTGATTTTAGCTTGCGTTATGTATGGGAACATTCCAGCACAGATATGCCTTTAATTTACAAATTATCATCATTTTGGGGAGGGTTAGAAGGTTCTCTGTTATTTTGGGTTTTGATACAAAGTTTTTTCGCAATGATAGTTGCTTTCCGTTATCAATACTCTAACCGAGAAATAATTCCTTATGTAATTGCGACTCTAAATGCCATTTTAGCTTTTTTGTTGATTTTGCTAATCGGCTGGTCAAATCCTTTGGATTTACAAGGTGTCCTTCCTCTTGAAGGAAGGGGGCTAAATCCTCTATTGCAAAACCCAGCCATGGCAATTCATCCACCATCTTTGTATTTAGGATTCATTGGATTTAGTGTCCCTTTTGCTTTTGCAATGGGGGGATTGATACTTGGTAAAATGGATAACGAATGGGTCATGACTACACGACGCTGGACGTTGACTGCTTGGTATTTCCTATCTGCAGGACTCATATTAGGCGGACAATGGGCCTATGAAGAATTAGGATGGGGAGGATTTTGGGCATGGGATCCTGTAGAAAATGCGGCTTTGATGCCCTGGTTGACAGGCACTGCATTTTTGCACTCTGTGATGATCCAGGAAAAGCGTAATATGTTGAAAATCTGGAATGTGGTATTGATCATTCTCACTTTCGGATTAACAATAGTCGGCACCTTCCTGACACGTTCTGGAATCATTAATTCGGTTCATGCGTTTACTCAATCTGAAATCGGTCCTGCGTTTTTAATTTTTCTGGCATTCATACTAGTCATTGGTTTTTCCCTGCTGTTCAAGCGCATTCAAATGTTGGAATCAGAGCACAAAATTGAATCAGTACTTTGTCGTGAAAATACTTTCTTGGCACAGAATGTCCTGCTTGTAGGAATAGCATTTACTGTATTACTCGGTACAACATTTCCTTTGCTAGCAGAAGCAGTGCGAGGTACTAAGCTTTCTATTCAAGCACCGTTTTTTAATACCATCATTGCACCAATGGGATATCTAGTACTATTTTTGATGGGAATTGGGACTTTGATTGCATGGAGAAAATCCAGCTGGGAAGGACTAAGTCGAAATTTTAAAAAACCGTTTATTTTGGCAACAGCAGGCACAGTATTTTTATGGTGGTTATTGTCAGACAGGAATTTACTCTGGAATGTTCATTTAATATTCTGGCTGACTATTTTTGTTAGTTCAACCATCATATTTGAAATTGTAAAATCAATACAGGTAAAAAGCAGCCAGGCTAAAAGTAATTATTTAATGGGACTGTTTTATGTCATTTCTGGTAACCCAAGACGTTATGGAGGTTTGCTGATTCACTTTGGAGTTGTGTTGATGTTTTTAGGTTTTGCCGGAACTTTTTTCAGTGTGGAACGTAATATGACTCTTGAGTCAGGAGTTACCAGACAGATCGGTGAATATAGTTTGGAGTTCAAGCAGGTGGAAGAATTTACTGTCGGCAACGCTACACATCGTGCGGCTATTATAGAAGTCTTTGATATGCAAGGGAGTTTATTGGAAGTGATGAAGCCTGCGAAAAGTTTTTATCCCACACAACCACAGCCGCTGACGGAAGTTGCTATCCGACGCTCTTTTATGGAAGATCTCTATCTTATATTTTCAAGTGAAACTGGTGGAGAGCATAGGTCTGTTACGCTACGTGTTTTCATCAATCCCTTAGTTGGATGGGCTTGGATGGCTTTGCCGGTTTTTACTCTAGGTGTGGCTCTAAGTCTATCGTATAGACCAAAAAGACTGGGGGTTCATGAGGAAGTTCTACGTGAACCTAATTTAGACGTGCAAGCTCTAGACTCATAAAAAAATATCATGTGGATATCATGGAAATTTTGGGCAGTTTGGGTACTTATAATCGGACTAATTGCTCTGTTTGCTTTTGGTTTTACGATTGATCCAAAAAAAGTTCCGTCTCCCCTTGTTGGAAAACCTGCTCCTGATTTCGAGATTAAAGCTTTAAACGGTAATGAAAAGATTCGTTTGAGCGAACTAAAAGGGAAACCTGTTTTGCTGAATTTTTGGGCATCCTGGTGTCAAGAATGCAAGGTCGAAGCTTATATTCTGGAAGCGTTTCATCAAAAATATGGTTCAAAAACTCAGCAAATAAAAGTCATTGGTATTGCGATTCAGGATACAGCTGATAAGGCTAAAGCGTTTGCGCGTCTTTTTGGAAAGACATATTTTCTGAGCCTGGATGATAACACTGGAAATATAGCTCTCGATTATGGAATATACGGCGTGCCGGAGACATTTATAATAGATCATGAAGGCATAGTTGTATATAAACACATAGGGGCGTTTGATGTTGAATTGCTTGAGGAAAAGTTTAAACCGTTATTTTATAAAGGATAAAATTGTATTCAGGGAATAACTCGCAGAAGAATACTGTAAGGGGATTCGGAGCGCAAAATTTTGGGAAGGGATTCAAAGTGTGCTTTATTTAAATCATTCTCTACTGCGAGTTGGAATCTCACTGATTCCCCAGGTAGTAGCAAATTTTTCTCCACTATTTTTCCGGAACGACTGATTGCGAGCTCTATCTGCATTTCCAGACCTGACTCAAAACGCTGATTTGGTTTAAAATGTGATGAAAATTCCTGCCGTAACTCTTCAAGAAATGAAGCCCTGGCTTTTTTAATTCGCTGCTTCATGAGGATTTTTTGAGCCATTTTAGAAACCATGCTGACCCCATCATCAGTTTTGTTTTCCTGAAGCATCAAAACAGCTTTCATTTGATCTGTGTCTGTTTTAATTAGATGTTGAATTCGAGAATGAGCAAAGCGGAACTCAACTTTAAGAATGTCATCAGGGAACTTTTCCGGAAGCGGAGGTAATGCAATCAGTCGTGTTGCTTCTAATGCCGCTTCACTCATCTTCTCTGAAACTTCACCGAAGCTGGTAACCTGATAATTACTCACAAGCCCGTCTCTTCCTACTGTGGCCAACACAAAAACCTCTCCACCTTCAGGGTATGAGCCATTCAAATAATCCGTAGCAGGATGATTTTCCCAATGGAAACGGGCTAACCTATGCCAGCGCTCGATGTATTTTTGATAATTCCAATTGTAATTACTGAGTCGGTATTTTTGGTAATAGCGAATCGTCAATTCAGGGCGTGTAAAGTCAGGTAATTTTTTTGTTTTAGAGTTGTTAGTGCTTTTAGTTTTTGCTGATGTTTGCTGTGAACTCACTAATTTTTTTGTAGCAGCTGTTTCAAGAGTTGTAGGGCTTTTCGCAATTTGCATATCTGTTTCCGGAATATCAAGTTTATCCAGGAATTCAAATTTGATTATAAATTGGGGGGACAGCATGGCATCTTCTTCACTGGAGCTAGACTCCTTTAGATAATCTTCGCTACCAGTAAAACTTTTTCCGGAAAAAATTAGCCATTCACCTTCATTAAAATTTGCGAGCCATTTATGGAGGGGTGTTGCAGGCAGTATGAGAGTGTTGTAATCCAAGTCTGTGTAGGCATTATTCCAGGTTCCCATCGTCACCCTGAATTCAGGGACAGGGTGATTGTTTTCTGCATTTTTAGAGGGAAATATCGGGAGTTCTAGTACCAGATAAGCTTTGCCGTTCTCGGTTGTCCGCAGAGTCTTAATACGGCCGATCCATTCAGATACAACAAGATCTTTTAATTGTTCTGTTAGAAATTTTTTGCGTTTTTTTCTCAAGAGATATTTTTTTATTGAATTTGGTGACGTTTTGTATTTTTCGGCAAACTCCGCTAACCCGCTCATGATTATTTGTTGTTTTTCTGGTATCAATGTCCTTAGTATTTCCGGAATAGGATTCATCACGTGCACAGAATTATCTGTCAGCTGACACCAGGCTACAGGACAAAAAATGAAAACATAAAGCAATAGCAATGTTGTAAAAAACGTTTTTTTAATTAGAGTTGTGTCCATGTATTTATGTTTTTGTTTGAATATTATTACTGGTTAAAAAACTATAATCTGAATCTTAAGTTTTTTCGATCAAGCACTAATTGCTGATTATCATAGTTTTTCGCCGTCTTTGTTAAACTGTACTAGAAAAATATCTCTACCCCCGCTGTATTTTGCTCCATCCATTTGACCTTCGGTATAACCTGTAATATATATTTGTCCTGATCTACCTATAGCTAAAGCAAAAGGGCGTTCGTTTTCAGGTGTTCCAAATTGCCTCAGCCAGACTAGTACACCCTCTGGGTTATACTTTGCTAAAAACACATCCTCTTTACCTGAGTGGAGCTGATCTTCGAGGCTGCTGTTTGTAAAACCTCCAACAAGCAGATCACCTCTTGGAGTCCACTTTGCAACTGTGCTTTGTTCAGAATTTATACCTTTCAAAATGTGTGACCACTTTTTTTTACCAGCAGAATTGTAATTTTCAACAAACACATCGTACTTTTCTGTCTCATCATTTGCGTTTCTCATTTTTTGTGAAAGGTAACCCACAACCGCCACCGCTTCAGCATCCTTAGTTGCCAAAGCGGTTCCTGATTCATCAAATTCAGTGCCAAAGGATTTTTTCCAGAGTTTTGGACCTTGCTGAGAAATCTTTAGCAGGAAAATATCTGTTGCTCCGTTTGATTTTTTTTCATCCAGTGACTGTTCGATATTCCCGCTAATATACAGGCCATTTTCTGTATCTGTAGCAAGTGCGCGAATATTGAGTCTTTTACTTAGTTCAGTCCCCCAGCTTTTTTCACCACCTTTACGGATTTTTAAAATATTAAAAGGTGTAGCTGCAGGAATAAAAATATGGCCGTCTTTATCCATTGTCAATCCATACCCTAGCGTAGTTCCTGGAAGATCATATATTTTAGAGAAAATTTTTCCTCCGTCCACGTTGAAATCAGCTAAAATCACAGCTGAACGATGTTCTTCATTAGAATAAGCACACAAGCGGATTTGATCTGCTTCTTTTAACTGCAAAACTACTGACGTTACTGGCCTCCCAAAGCCAGCCTGCTGAATCCAATGCTGAAATCCGTCCTGAGAATATTTTGCTAAAAACAAATCTTTTTCTTCTCCGCTTTCTCCGGCAATAGTTTGACCTGCCAGATAGATATTGCCTTCTAAATCAACAGTTGCAGCAAAACCAGTATCATTACCGGCAGTTCCAATTTGCTTACTCCATGAAGTCTGGAATCCGGGTTTGCCTGTAATTTCTTTTCTTAAGGGCACACCATTTATATTTTTGATTTTAGAATTCAAGCGAAAACTATGAAACTTTTGCGCAGCATATATTCCAACAGGAGATAAAATGATTTTTTTGAAATTATCATTTAACTCAAATGGATTCATCCGAACACATCGCTTGAAATCATTTGTACTAATCTGGATTGTTCCCGAACATTCTGTGTCTTCGGTATTAACACTTAACGTTTGAGGATCTAAAGGTTCGCTGAAAGAGAAAATTATTTCCGCGTTACGTTTTACTCTGCTTGCATTATTTGAAGGTTCAACGGAGACAAGTTCAGGGAATTTTAGAGAATTTTTTGCAGGTGTTTCAAGTCTAACAACGGCTGCTTCTCGGCATCCTAACAAAAAAATTGTAAAATTAAAAATAACAAAAATTACTGATACAGAAAAGTTGTGGCTGAAATTTAAAAAGTAAGTCATGAGTCGTTTTAGTTAAGTGCAAATTTATTTTTTTCCTTACTATGCGATTTTACTGTAAGCTTGTCAATATTTGTAGCGGATGGATAAAATCTTTTCTTAAAATTTGCTATGCTAAGGATTGGCTGTCAGCAGCGTTAGGATTTTATGTAAATCAATTGAACAAAAACTCGTGTTTATAATAAGAATTTTTTACCTCCGCATATATCTTTTACTTTGCTTACTGTTTTTACACTCCGGTACTTTGCTTCAAGCTGGAACAGTTAGTCCAGAACCTTTACCTTCCACACGATCTCAACTTCTGTTGTCTCTCTGGGAACAAGCACTCGAACTTCAACTTCCTAAGCATCCATATTGGTTAAAACTTTTACATTATTATTCACTTGGCGAATCAGTAGGGCAATGGAGTTTTAAAAGTGATGTAACAAGCGACGAATTTTTTCTATCTGCCGAAGGTAAAATAGATCCTCAGGCAGAACTCATAAAAACTTTAAAAGCTTTGATTTCTCCTTCTGGTGATGACCACAATCAACATGCTCGTTGCAAGTTTATTGCCCGTTTTAACTGGCTCCGGAGCAAACTTAATTTTTCCGAACTACCTGAACATCCATGTCCACTTTTTGAGCGGTGGGCAAATTTGTCAGATGCGACCGGTATTAGCATTGTCTTCGTTTCTGCTTATTTGAAAAATCCTGCTTCAACATTTGGACATTTACTCATCAAATTCAATTCTAGCGACAGACTTTTCGGGCACTCCTTGCTAAGGCCTACTTTGAATTATGGTGCAAAGATTGAAGTCGGAGAGAATCCTTTGATGTATGCTTTACGTGGTATTTTTGGTACTTATGACGGTAGTTTTACGGATGAACGTTTTTACAATTACAATCATATTTATGGAGAGAACGAATTACGTGATTTGTGGGAATATCCACTTAATTTTTCTGTGGAAGAACGGCAGAGAATTACTTATCACGCATGGGAACTGCTGCAGAACATTAACTTTAAATATTATTTTTTTCTTGACAATTGTGCTTACCGAATGGCTGAATTGTTGGAAATGGCTTGGGATGATGCATCTCGGATAAATACTTCCGGCGCGCTTTGGGCAATTCCGGTCGATGTTTTGTTTAAACTGAAAAAATTCAGAAACGGCAGTCGGCAGCATCCTTTACTTGGGAGTCCAAAGTTGATTCCGTCAAGACAAAGAAAATTACAGCAGCGTGTAGCTCAATTGACTGAAATGGAACAAGTTCAATTGAAGTCACTGATTGAAACAGCTGATCATTTGTATTCAGCGGAATTTATAGGCTTAACTGAAAGATCACGCGCGCGAATTATTGATGCTCAGCTAGATTTTCAACAATATCAAAAAAATGGGGAGTTCAGTTTGCTACAGCAAAAAGAACTCAACAAACTTCTTAGTCTGCGTAGTACGCTGCCTGTTCTGGAAAATAAAATGTCAGTTGATCCTCCTAATTCTCCAACAGAGGGTAATCCTCCTATGAGGTTCCGTTTTGGAACAGCTTACAACGTTTCATCTGGAGCTGCTCTTGAAGTCGGAAGTTGGTCAAATTACCATGATTTGCTTGGGAATGAATCAGGACACTTTAGAAATGCCGAAGTTGTAACTCTAGATTTAAATATGCAGATCCGTTCAGATTCATTTGAGGTAACAAAATTTCAATTATTTAATATTCAAAAATATACCATCAGTCCAAGCGGAATTCCAGGAGATTTTGATTGGTCATGGAGAGCCCGCGGGGGTTGGGAACGAGAAAATTATAACTGTTTAGCATGTCTCAAATTCCGGATGGCCGGAGGTTTCGGGCCGTCTATTTCATTAATGGGGAAAGATCTGGAATATCTTTTAGTAGATTTTTTTGGAGAAACCTCAAGTGACCTACGTTCAGCAGCAACATTGGGGTTTGCACCTCATCTCGGAGTGACATGGAGTTCACTGGATCTTTGGAAAATTAAACTTGAAGGAGGTTGGTTTAAAAGTATTTACGGTCCAAACAAAGAATTTTACCGAGGTAGTTTAGAACAACGTTTGACCCTTTATCAAGATTGGGATATTCGTTTGGAAATCAAACAACTAGAAATTATTGAAGGAACTTTAGCCTTACATTATTATTGGTGAAAAATTATTTCTCTACAGAATTATTTTTTTTCTCTGGAGCTTAATCATGTCTTAACAGCAGCGGGTTATTAAGATTCAATTTCCCAGAGTAAACTTGGTAAGTGAGGCCGCTACCATGCATAGTGTGACCTTCGCGGATCATCCTTAAAGGTTTAGGTATGGTCAGAGTGTCATTTTTTGAATCGTAGATCGCTGTCTCAGTAAAAACTTCTGAGACGTTGCCATGAAACAATACAACGTTGCCTGAAAGTGTAACCCGGTTATCATACCTTTCAATTAGCCCCTGATCTGCAGTGATGTGGAATTCTAGCTTTTGTGTAGAAAATTTTGAGTTCTTAGAAAGATCTGCAGAAGGCTTTGCGGAAGAATTGTCTCGGGCATAAACCCAGATTTTGACCTGTTCAATTCGCATGTGCTTGGATTTTTCTGAAATAAGTGCACGCTTACCTTTGAGCTTCCATTTTTTATTTTCCATATAGTAATCATTAACAGTAATCTGGTGCAAATCCAAAACACCTTTTTCTTCAATAGGTTTAATTTGTGTAGGCTGACTGAAAGAGAAAAAGTAATAAGCTGCTCCAGCAACAGTACAAAGTAGAAGAAGAGCCAAGAGTTCTTTCCGATTTTCACTCAGGAAGGACGAGTAGGTATAAATATCCTGATTTCCCATGGAGAGTTGGAGAAGATTGTTCAAAAACGAAATGCGTAAATTGGGACCTTCCACACAGTTGGATCTATTTTTATTGAACTTTTGTAAAGAGGCATCATCTCTGCTTCAAGAAAAGCAGTATTTTGTTGCTGTGGTTGAAACTTTGGTGAGGGAAGCTCTAGCAGGAAAGATTTGTCGAAACTAAGTCCGCTTACCACAAGATAAATTCCAAGTCCATAACCGAGTACTCCTCCGATCGTTGTCGCTGAGATCAGTGATTCACGTAGCTTAATCCCTGAAACTAAATGGTAAGAGAAACCCATTGCTGCTCCCCATGCTGAACCCCAAAGTGTATTCCAGAAAACCGAATACATTACAGGTTTTTTGCTACCAAGAGGCGCTAAATCTTTTTCCTGAGCGGAGATAATTGGAAGATTTATGCATCCCACTAAAACAAATATTATAAATAATTTATTAAACCTGAGTCTCATTTATTTAGTTCACGCGAATTTTCAAACATTCTAAAATTGAAATCCAAAGATTTTCAGTGTAATGACTGGATCAGATATACTCTCTTCCTTACTAACAATTGATCTGTGAATAGGGCCCGAAAGATCATACCGTCCCAAAAGTTGATCAAGATTTTCGGGCAATTTGTTTTCTTGAGGGATGATTATCGCATTCTGCAGCATATAAAAGCCAAATAATGCGCCCAAGGCAGTGCCAGCAATAAATCCGTTTTGTACTGTGCTTTTCAAGGTAACATTTGGATTGAGGGGATCCATGAACCACACCACAATTCCTAACCCAGCCCCGAACACTCCCCCCCCAAGTGTGTATCCCAATTCCTGTTTCATCAGCAAAGGCCCTGTTTCCTGTGCATGTGAAGGGATAATATTCAGCAAAAGAAAGAAAAGCGGGATAATCAATTTTGTTTTCCAGGATCTGACGTTGATATTATTTGGAAAATAGCGCTTCTTTGTATTTAAAGGAATATCTGATGTTGAGCATTCCATAATGTGTTTCTCTATAATTTTTTAATACCAAATATTAGTGTATGATTATAAATACTAAAGGCTAAATAAACAGAGTTAATAGCAGTTTTTCTGAGATTGAATGAGAATTGCATTCAGGCTTCTGTTAATTTATTTGCTCGTAGAGCTTAATTTACTATAGTTATAATAATTCAAAATTAGTCTTCTTTTTTTATGCTTTACTATCCCGTTGTTCGAAGGATCATGAAAGTGTTGATAGCACTATTTTTTCTTGTAAATTCAGTAGTTGAAATCGCTGCACAAAACTTCGACGATGACCCATTAAAGTTAGATGGAGGTGATGAATTCGGTTTTGAGCCATTCGTAGAAGATGATTTCCAGAACAGTGATTTTGGTGTGGATGGATTCCAGAGTTTTGGAACCCAGCCCGGACAAGACTCCCAGGACCCTTTTGATCCTCGATTTGATTCCGGTAATAATTACCTTGATGAAGGCGCTTTTTCTGATGAAACTGAGTCAACATTGAAGGGAGATCTAATTGTTCGTCGTGAATTATTAACAAAAGAAGGAAAAGACGCTCCTTCAAACCTCGGTTATGGTGCAGGTACCGGTTTGATGATAGGTACTTGGTTCGCGTTCATTAGAAAAGAAACCAACACCCGTCAACAATTCCGTACAATCGGTACAAGTACTGTACTTGGGTCTTTAATTGGACTCATGTTAGGTACACGAAGTGTTTGGAATCCAGATGCCCCACGACCCGAAGAAATTTCAGAACCTACCGGCTTTTTCCAAACTCCCTCAGGCTGGCTTTATGCCAAAAGGGGAGAAGAGTTAAAAATTGCCTACCGTTGGAAGTTTTAGCAACACTTACGCCAAATTCGACCATAGTAGCTTCATTGAAAGCAGTCCGGTTCTTACATGTAATTTTTTTCTTCTGAAGAACGAATTTTTCATATTTCATTTCCTCATTGTTTACGAATAATTTTGTTTAATAGTCTCATATTTTCCCGAAAACGATAGCTGATAGTATTCAGTAAAATTCCTATCCCAATACTGCCAAAACCTAACAGCATCAATCCTGTAGACAAAATTGCTGTTGGTATCTTGTTTACATATTCGTCTTCCAGATAATCCAGAATGACCCAGATTCCAAAAACTAATCCCACTATAATGAAAATCAGTCCAATTAGTCCAAAAAATGTAAGAGGTTTGTAGGCTTTTGCAATCCTACTAATTTCTGAAAGGACCCTCAATCCGTCTTGAACAGTTCGCAATTTTGATTCAGAACCCTCAGGGCGTTCCCTGTATGGGAGTGGTATTTCTTCAATCCTTAAACCATAATCCAAGACTCGGATAGTCATTTCAGTTTCAACCTCAAAACCAGAGGAAAGTATCGGGATGGACTGAACCAAGTCTTTATTGAATGCACGGTATCCTGACATGATGTCAGTTAGCTTGTTATTAAAAATCCAGTTAACCAGTCTGCGCACCAGATTATTACCAAAGATATGGAACAGTCTAAAAGATTTTTTAGTATATTGTTCTAGTCTTACGCCAACTGTCATATCTGCGCAGTTCTTCATGACCGGTTTTAACAAATCCCAAACATGCTCTGCTGAATAAGTGTCATCCCCATCAACCAGAACGAAATAATCTGCTTCCACTTTTCGGAACATGCTTGAAACTACATTCCCTTTGCCTGGGCGAAGCTCCTTTATAACTTTTGCGCCACATTCCAGAGCGATAGCACCGGTACGGTCAGTACTATTGTTATCAAAAACAATAATTTCCGCTTCAGGAATTGTTGTTTTAAAATCCTGAATTACTTTACCAATAGTTATTTCTTCATTCAGGCACGGAATTAGGATGACAATTTTTGTATTCTTGTTGTTCTTCATAAGCTTCAGAGAATTGTTTTTGCTCAAAGTCTATATTTTTTTTTAATACTTCGCAACTCCTCTTCGATTTCATTTTCAGTATATTTGATATTTTTTGTAAAAGCCGCTTTTGAACCAGAATTAATTTCACGTTTCAAACGCTCCAGTTCTGCTTCTATATTTTCCAGAGGTTCTTTGCGATTATTGACTGTCTGTGTATTTTTATTATCCTTTTCTCTAGCATAACTATTTTCTGTTTGTTCGGAAACTACTTCAGTAATTTCTTGATAAATATTTCTGGCCCACTCAACCAATATTTCTAGTGGATCTCTGAAATTTAAACCAAATTTTCTTAGCATTTCTTCAACTTCTTTTAGGAGATCTTCTAGGGTATCTTCCGGATTGGAAGTTGAAGAATTTTGCGCATTCACTGAGTGTTCTTTTTTACGTTTAAAGCTACTTCTGCCATAAGAAAAACTTGAGCTTCTTCCATTTTTCTGCTTATGTGGATGTTGATATTTTTTTTCAAATTTACCTAATTGGCTGTCAAAATCCTGCCGTTTTTGCGGATTTGCCAGAATTTCATAAGCTTGAGTTAATCGTACAAATTCTTTTTGCCGTTTTTTCTGTTCTTCTACGGAAAGTTGTTGAAACAAGTCAGGGTGGCAGGATTTAGCTTTTTTTCGAAATGCTTTGCGGATCAAATCAATATCTGCTGTCGGAGATACATTGAGCAGTTTATAATAATTTTCCATTTTTTAACAAACAACTAATAATTTATATACTATGGTACGTATCCTCTATTTTGACTTAGAAACAAAATATTCTGCCGATGAAGTGGGCGGATGGGGTAATATTGAAGACATGGGGATGTCAATCGGAGTTATCTGGGATACAACCGATGAAAAATTCCATGTTTATATTGAACACCAAATTCAGGAAATGGTCGATCATTTTTATCGCGCAGACCAAATTGTTGGATTTAATCATGTAGGTTTTGATTATCGTGTAGTTGCTGGGGTTCGTCATTCAGATTCACATGAACGCTCACAGCTTCACACAGAATTGGCAGGATTAAATAATTTTGACATGCTGCTCGAATTAAAAAAACTGCTAGGTCACAGGCTAAAACTTGAAGCCATCGCAAGACCCACTCTAGGTAAAGGAAAATCAGCTGACGGCCTGCAGGCGCTTAAGTGGTACAAAGAGGGTAAGCTTGAAAAAATTATCGAATACTGCAAAATTGATGTTGAAGTAACTCGTGATGTTCATCGTTATGCATTAGAAAATCGAAAATTGCATTATGATTCAAGAAGTGGAATTAAAACTGTTGGATTGGACTGGGATGTCCTGCCAGCAAAAAAGGAGCCTCAGCAAATGTCTTTGTTTTAGTTTCAGATTTAAGTGAGGAGGACATTGATTGTGCCAAAAAATTTTTGTGGAGCTTGACAAATTTAGTACTCATTTTTCTTAAATTATGACATTTTTTGAAAAACTGGAGGAGCGGGTTTGCTCCACACAGAGCTATCTTTGTGTTGGCCTAGATCCAATTTGGGAAAAAATTCCTCAACATTTACCACGCACTCAGGAAGGTTTGCTTGAATTTCTTTTAAAAATTGTAGAAGAAACTAAAGCTTATGCTGCGGCTTTCAAACCTAATTTTTCCTACTTTGAAATTTTAGGTGCCTCCGGAATGGAGGTTTTACAGGAATTAATACGTCAAATCCCTAGGGAAATACCTGTACTTGGTGATGCTAAAAGGGGTGATGTTGGACACTCATCGCAAATGTATGCAAAAGCTGTCTTTGAAACTTTCAAATGTGACGCTGTGACGGTATCACCCTACATGGGAGAAGATTCACTACAGCCTTTTTTTTCATATTCGGAGCGTGGCATTTTTGTCCTGTGTTTAACATCAAATCCCAGCGCCACTGATTTTCAACTCCCGGAAATGTATTTGCAGGTCGCAAGAAAAGTAAAAGAGTTAAATGTTGAGGGGAACGCTGGTTTAGTTGTTGGTGCCACCCGCCCGGGAAACATTGCCGCAGTTCGAAAAACCTGCGGACAGATGCCGTTTCTAATTCCCGGAGTCGGTGCTCAAGGAGGTGATTTGGAAAAAACTTTGATAGCAGCCGACGATGGTTCATTTATACCTTATCTTTTCAATGCTTCACGCAGTATTCTCTATGTTGACTCGAGCATAGATTATGCACAACAAGCAGGGAATGCCGCCAAAATGTTTCGTGATCAAATCAATTCCTGTCGCTTAAATTTGTAAGCATGAAAGTAACTTCAGACAAGAAACTCTGTTTCTTTACAACAAATTCTGTTTGAAGTGCAACTTGTTTGAGCATCTTCCCATCCAGCCAGTATTCAAGTGTTCCGAGCTTTTGTTTCACTTTAACGGGTGCTATTGTTTGATAAGGGATTTGCGGCCGGATTTCCAGACGCTGAAGCTCTTCAGCATTTAACAAAAGACGTACAGATTCATTCGCACTTAACGAAACATTTTCTACCTCTCCCCCTTTTACACCTGCGGAATATGAAGAAACATCTTTTTTGTTAAATTCATAAATTTGATACTTATCAAATCCGTAATCTAACAAATGTCTGGCGGACTTGCTTCGCAACCGAGAATTCTTTGTGCCTAATACTATACAAATATAGCGTTGTCCATTACGCTTTGCTGAAGAAACCAGGTTGAACCCAGCACGTCGGTGATAGCCTGTTTTTAAACCCTCCATCCCACGGTAACCCCGGATCAGTCTATGATTTGTGTTCAGTAATTGAAATGTTCCATTTCTGAAACTATCAAGCCGAGTTGAAGACCAGCGCAAAAATTGTGGATGCTTAATCAGTTCAAGCGCAAGTAAATATAAATCATATGCACTGCTCACATCGAATTTTTGACCGCGTCCTGGGGGCAAGCCGTGAACTGAATAAAAATCGGTATTGTTCATGCCAAGTTCGAGTGCACGTTCATTCATTCTTTTGATAAAGATTTTGACGTTCCCTTTAACATGTTCAGCAACTGCGACAGCCGCATCGTTTGCAGAAGAGATGACAGTAGCTTTCATTAGCTCTGAGAATTTAAAAATTTCTCCTTGTTTTAAATAAACCTGATGTCCACCAATTTTACTTGCCCAGCGCGATACCTTGACACTATCCTGCAAACTAATGTGCCCTGACTCAATTTCTTCAAGAGCAATCAAGGCGACCATCATTTTCACTAGTGATGCGGAATATAATTTTTGATGGATCCGGTCATGATGTAAAATTCGGCCGGAATTGGCATCGGCTAAAAGTGCAGCTTTGTAATTTGAGCGGTAACGGTTAACCTTTTCTTTAGGAAATACTGAATTTGTGGTGAAAAGAGTAATGAAAAATAATGCACCCAAAATGATTGTAAAACGTTTAAAAACAATTGAATTTATCAAGGTCTCTTTCTTCCAATGGTGTGAGGTTTTGTAAGACTAAATTTAGTACTAGCTTGGCTTCCACTACTTCAAGGATTGTACCGTTCTTATAAGTATTGCTTACTCAACTTTCAGGAAAATTAAAAAATTGTGTATCAATCAGGTTAATGAATATCCCAGTTTGACTTTATTTTAACTTTTTACTAATCTAAATGCAATTCGTTAGGGGTGGGGTTCCTGAACAAGGAGACCGCCTGAGAAAGTCCCTTGGAACCTGATCCAGATAATGCTGGCGCAGGAAAACGATTCGTCCGTTTTGCAGTCTCTGCTACCAATTTCCGGCCATTTGCCTTTCTCCCCCCGAGGATATTGTCTAAAAGATTTTTTCTGGTTTTGCCGGGGAATTGTAATTATCTGAGAATGTTGTGAAAATAAAAATTTTGTCAATTTATTTCCTGTTATTCTTTGTTTCGGGAATTAATATCATTCCGGCTGCAACCGAGGCATTAACGATTTACACTTACGATTCTTTCAACAGTGAATGGGGTCCGGGACCGATAGTATTTAAAGGTTTTGAGGAGAAATGCTCCTGTAAACTAAAAGTTGTTTCAATAGGTGATTCCGGAAAAGTGTTGAATCGTGTAATCTTGGAAAAAGTGAATCCACAAGCCGATATTCTGCTAGGTTTGAATAACAGTGAACTTGAAAAATCATTCAGTTATGACTTGTGGCAACCATACCGTTCATCACTTTTAGTAAAGGTGCCTACGGATTTACGTGTGGATAAAAAATATCGTGTGACCCCTTTTGATTACGGATACATTGGGTTTGTTTACGACAGTCAAAAATTGAGAAAAGCTCCAAAAAGTCTGCAGGACTTGCTCGATCCAAAATACAAAAGAAAAATTGTTATCCAAAATCCGAAAACTTCTTCTCCGGGTTTGTCTATGTTACATTGGACAATTGCGGTTTACGGTGAACAGGGCTATCTGGATTACTGGAAAAAACTGCAGCCGAATTTACTTTCTATAACAGATGGGTGGTCGGCGGCTTACGGTATGTTTAGTAAAGGCGAAGTTCCGATTGTCTTAAGTTACGTAACCAGTCCGGCTTATCATTTGGAATACGAAAAAACGGAACGTTATCAAACCGCTGTGTTTCAGGAAGGACATTATAGGCAGATTGAATTTGCCGGAATTCTTAAAGGCACAAAAAGGATTAAACTCGCTCGTGCGTTTATCGATTTTATGCTTTCCGATATATTCCAAAACGCAATTCCGCTAAAAAATTGGATGTTTCCGGTCATACACTATCAAGCTCTGCCAGACTCTTTCAGAATTGTTCCTAAACCAAAAAGTGCTCCGGAATTGAATCCAGCACGTGTTAATCAGCAAAACTCAAAATGGCTGAAAGCATGGTCACGGGCAATGTCAGAGTAGTTGAAAAATGAAATTTCACCCTCTGCGTCCTCTGCAAATATCCTCTCTTCTTTTGCTTGGAGCAGGATTTTACTGGCCGGTTTTAAGTTTTCTTTCCGGAAGCAATCCTCTGAATTCAGAAGAAAGTTTCTTCCATGGAGAGTTTTTTCTAGATTTTTTAAGTGACCCATGGAACTTAAAAGTCATTGCTTTCTCAATCGTTCAGGCATTTCTGAGCGCGCTTATTTCAATCCTTGTTGGGCTCCCCGGAGCATGGTTACTTACACACTATAATTTTCCGGGGCAGCGCTGGTTCCGTCTGCTGACATATCTCCCTTTTATTTTGCCTTCAATTTTGGTGGTTTTGGCGATGGTTCTTTTTTTTGGTAACAATGGCTGGATCAACCGTGGTTTAATGTTTTTTTTGGGCACAGAAGAACCACCTGTGCAATTCCTCTATTCACTGTCCGGAATTTTAATTGCGCATGTTTTTTATAATTTCCCCATTGCAATGAAAATAATTGGTGACCAGTGGGAAAGGATTTCTGAGCAATATCTCCAGGCTGCGCGATCACTCGGTGCAGGAAGTATCAAGCGTTTTTTTGGTATAACTTTCCCTTTGCTGCTGCCTTCAATTGGTTCTGCTTTTGTGTTGATATTTATTCTCTGTATGAACAGTTTTGCGATTATACTAGTTCTCGGCGGGGGTATTCGTTACACAACAATCGAAGTTTTGATTTATCAATTAGCACGCATTGAACTAGATTTTTCAGGAGCCGGGAGTTTAGCTTTTCTGCAGGGGTGTTTGAGCTTGGTCAGCATGGTAATTCTGTTCAGGGGGAGGAACCGCTGGGTTGAACAGAAATCTCCAGTAAAAAGTTGGCTGCCGTTAAAACTGAGGAATTATTCCCTGAAAGCCTGGTTTGCTTTGTGTTGGATCATATTTGTCTTAATTTTTACATTGGGACCTCTGTCTGCGATAGTACTGGACTCTTTTCGTAAATTTGAGAATGGTGAGTGGATTTACACCTGGTACTGGTATGACAAACTTTTCAGCTGGAGTGAAAACAATTATTTTCTCTCATCACTCTGGAACTCACTTCGAATAGGTCTCGGCAGTGCTCTTATTTCATCCTTGTGCGGAATTGGGCTGGTAAGTTTAATTGCCTATAAAAAAGGTGGACAGCGTCGTTTTTGGGAAGTGCTGACGTTGTTTCCGCTCACACTGTCAACGGTAGTTTTTGGTGTAGCATGGTTTCATTTTTATCAGGGTAATCTAGTTGACACTGTTCCGTTGATTTATGTAGTAATAGCTATGCATGCGTTGTTGACTTGTCCTTACTGGATTCGAGTGGTTCTACCAACTCTGGAAAGCATACCGCAAAAGTGGCACATAGAGTCAAAAATGCTCGGGGGAACAATTCTGGAATATGGATTTCGAATTTTGTGGCCCTGGCTGCGCAAAACATTTTTGATCGCGTTTTTCTTCAGTTTTTCGCTTTCACTCGGAGAACTTAACTCCACCATGATGATTGCGGATGATAGCGTACGTACCCTCCCGCTGGAAATATACGGAGCGATTTCCGGTTATCGTTTTTCATATGCTTCGGCGGTTGCGGTTATTCTCCTTTTTCTCTCTGTATCTATATTCTTCGCAGTGGAACGTAGTTTGGGACACTTTGAACTTTATAAATAAAATTAAAGAATATTTCCGTGAAAAAACTTTACACTTATTCAGGACAAAGTATATGCTGAAACAGTAGAATGTAACTCGGTTTGATAACTAAAAAATCCTATGGGAAGGAATGTATGGGAATTGGGTGCATAAGAGAGGAAACGTATATTGCAGAAAAAAATGCTGCTGGAGACATATCTGCTTCATTCTTGGAGCAAGATTTAGAATCAGTAATTTTTAAATATGCTATCAGAACATTCCCTTTCTCGAGTGCTTTCGAAAACGTTCCTGGTTATCGTGAAGAAGAACTACCGGAATTGATCCAGGGACTGATTTCAGAAGGTATAATCAAAGTTGGATTTTATTACGAAGAAATGCAGGAAGACCTAACAATTTTTTATTTCCTGCGTTTGAGTAAAGAAAAACATTTAGTTCTGGGACTCGATCCTAAAGAGGTATCAGTATTTATTTCAAATGTAAACGGAATCTTTCGTTTGAGCGATGAACAATACGTTAACTTGCTGAAAATCCCGCTCTGTTGAGTCATTCCTGATTTAGCAAAATCTCTGTTTTTACTTCCATCCACAATTATAATGGCAGAACTCTTGTTTTCTTAATTTTCTGGAATAATAATATATGCAATTTACATTGATAGGCATGTCCGGAGTTGGAAAATCTCATTGGTCTAAAAAAGTTGAAGCCCAGGGATACCGCAGATATAGTTGTGATGAACTAATTGCAGAACGTTTCGGCGTAGAACTTGGTAAGAAAGGAAAGGCTACACAGAACCTCGCAAAATGGATGGGGCAGCCTTATTCAAAAGACTATGAGGATGCCGAAGCACTGTATCTTGAACTTGAAAACGATGTTGTCACACAGATATGTGATGAGCTAGAATTTGGTAGCCAAAAACATAAACCAGTGGTGGTTGATACGACAGGGAGTTTGGTTTATCTGAAAGAATCGTTGCTTAAACGTTTGCGGAAGCTGACACGCACAGTTCTTCTAAGTATCCCTGTCAATAAAAATGAAGAACTTTTTGAGGCTTATCTTCAGGATCCTAAACCAGTTATCTGGAATGGGAAATATCTTCCTTTTGAAGGGGAAAATCCGCAAAAGGCCCTCGCCAGATGTTACAGGGAATTACTGTCTTTTCGCAAGGAGCGCTACGAATTGATGTCTGATTATAATATGGATTATTCTTTTCACCACAACTCAGAAACCACGGTGGAGGATTTGCTTGAATTTGTTGGTATCAGTTTGAAAAAGTAGATCTAAATCTCTATGAGGTTATGTACCGCCTGTCCATATCAAAAACTTGATTCTAAATCATTCGAAGATTTTATGATGATCAGGACGGATCCTGAATACTCCTTCTGTAACTAAAAATATTTGCTTGAGTTAAAGATTCAGTTTAAACTAAAAATCAAAAAATCTTGTGGTAAAAAGTTTTATCAGGGTTTTCTTAAATTTGCTTGATCCTTGCATTTAAAGCTTGAATTAGTACCTTACTGGTGCTAATTTGAGATCATTAATAATAAAGTTACAAACATACTTTTAACTACTTTTAGGAGGTGCTATGGATATCATTTCAGGTCTTGGTCTAGAATTATTGTTGCGTTGGATACATTTTTTGGCTGGAATAACATGGATTGGTCTGTTGTATTATTTCAATTTTGTGCAGGGGGAATGGTTCAAAGAAACTGATGCTTCTGCAAAAACGGCTGCGGTGCAAAAACTTGTGCCGAGGGCACTTTGGTGGTTTAGATGGGCGGCTTTGTTTACTTTTCTTGCAGGAGCATTGACCTTAATAAATAAGGGTATGCATGCAGGAGGAGGATGGTCAGTGGTTTATGCTTCATCTTGGGGTATCATGATATTAACCGGATCCGCTCTGGGCACATTAATGTTTTTAAATGTATGGCTTATTATTTGGCCAAATCAACAAGTTGTTATTGCTTCTACTAATAAGGTTGCAGATGGGGGAGAGGCCTTGCCTGAAGCAGCAAGTTGTGGTGCAAAAGCAGCATTAGCATCTAGAACAAATACTTTGTTTTCCATTCCGATGCTACTCTTTATGGGCGCGGCATCTCATTATCCTCTGGCGCTGCCTGTAGATACTAATTTTTCAGGACTATTTTGGGTTTTGGCTATAATTATAGGCTTGCTTGAAGTTAATGGAATAGTTGGAAAACCAGGACCAATGGCTTCCGTAAAAGGTGTCATAACCTCAGGTTTTATCCTTACAGTTGTTTTATTTGGGGCGATTGGGGTTTTAATTTAGGTAAAGTTCTTCTTCAAAATTTATAAAAAACATCCTATTAATTATTCTCTAAAGTTTCTTCTGATCTAGAGAAAAATCAACTGTTCCCAAGAGTTTGCTATTTAGAGTTTTACTTGTGGGAACAGTTAAATTTAAAATATTAGTACTGGCAGTTAAAAAAATTTTAACCCATCCTGTATTGAAGATCGATCTCCTCAATAAAAGTCACCACAAAAGAGGCAAAAAATATTTTTGATGGCAGGTTAAGGATTATAAAAACATTATAAATACCCCTCTTGGCTCAAATATTCTGCCTTCAAAAAATACTTACTTTTTGTTTTCAATCAACGTAAAAATCCTAGACAAATAGAGAGGATAATGGTGCTCTAAAAAGAATCAGTAGAATCTCCCATGATTTTTTAAGCTACTGGCTTAGAAGAATGGAAAAACTAAAATGAGATTTGACAACTTTTTTCAACCCCTACAGGTTTTATTTCTTTATAAATATAAGGATAATAAATTATACTTTCTTAATAAATCCAACGATTTTTTCACAATTTCAAAGTAATTATTTGATACACAAAAGGTTGTAGTATCTGAAAAAATTTTCTAAAACAAGCATAATAATTATTGCGTTTGACCGCAATTGATATAGAAATTAAAAATATTAAAAACTGAAAAATGTAAAAAAAAGACATGCTAAAAATTATTTACTAAAAATTAGGGATTCAATACTTCAGATTAGATGTCAAATTACATAAGCACTCATTGGGGGACTTACAAAGTTTCTCATGATAAAAATAATAAAATAAAACTTGAAAATTGGGAGTTAGATTCAAGTCCAACTGAATTTGGATTAGGTTTAACTGATGCAGCAGTGGATGATTTAAGAATTAAACAGCCGTATGTCAGAAGAGGGTGGTTGGAAAAAAAGGATAAGAATGATGGGAAAAGAGGAAGAGATGAATTTATTGCAATCACTTGGGAGGAGGCTTTTAATCTTGCATCCAAAGAATTGTTGAGAGTGAAGGATGAGTACGGTAATTCTTCTATTTTTGGAGGCTCTTACGGGTGGTCTAGCGCAGGAAGATTCCATCATGCAAAAAGCCAGATAAATCGTTTTTTAAATTTATTTGGAGGTTTTACTTTTTCATATCAAAGTTACTCTTATGCAGCAGCTCAAACAATTTTGCCTCATATAATTGGTTTAGATTTATATTCTACTTTGTCAGAACATACTTCATGGGATGCGCTTTCGGAAGATTGTGAATTAATAGTCATGTTCGGAGGGATGCCTTTAAAAAATTCAAAAGTTTCAGCAGGAGGCGTGGGGAAGCATGTTACAGAAAAAGGATTAAGAAAATGTCTAAATAATGGAATAAATTTTGTCAATATTAGTCCTGTAAAATCTGACGCCCCAGAATTTCTAAAGGCAGAACAATTTAAAATTAGACCAAATACAGATACTGCCCTGATGTTAAGCCTTGCCTTCATTATGATTAAGGAAGATTCATATGATAAAGATTTTGTCAAAAAGTACACAGTAGGCTTTGATGAATTTTCAGATTATGTAATGGGAATAAATGATAATGCAGAATGTTCACCTAGTTGGGCATCTGAAATAACAGGAATTGAGGTTGATTCAATAAATAAATTAGCGGAAAAAATTATTTCCAAAAAAACTCTCATCTCAATGTCCTGGAGCCTACAGAGGGCCTCACGGGGTGAGCAGCCATTGTGGATGGGGATTACTTTAGCTTCAATGCTTGGATATATAGGCACAGCGGGAGGTGGTTTTGGTTTTGGTTATGCTTGTGTTAACAGTATTGGAGATTCATTCTCAAGAGTTCCATGGAAAAGTTTGCCTCAAGGGCAAAATAAAGTAAAAGATTTTATTCCTGTTGCCAGAATAACTGATATGCTAGAAAGCCCTAGTAGTGAATTTAGTTATGATGGCAAAAAATTACTTTATCCTGATATCAGGCTAATTTATTGGGCAGGTGGTAATCCTTTTCATCATCATCAGGATTTAAATCGCTTGGTAAAAGCATGGCAAAAACCGGATACGGTAATTGTCAATGAAATATGGTGGAACTCTCTGGCTCGTCATGCTGATTTAGTGTTTCCTGCAAATACTGCATTAGAACGAAACGATATAATGCTTAATCCAAGAGATCCTACAATAGTGGCAAATCACAAAGCCATGAAAAATTTTGGAGACTCAAAAACAGATTATGAAATTTTCAGTGGTTTGGCTAGTAAACTTGGGTTCGAAGAATTGTTTACTCAAAACAGGAATGAAATGGATTGGATAAAATTTATTTGGAATGAATCGTCAGGAATATGCAATGAACATAATATAAATTTGCCTGAATTTTCAGAATTTTGGGATAAAGGATTTTTTGAAGTTCCGTTTAATGAAAATAAAAAAGTGTTACTTGAAGATTTCTATCAAAATCCAATTGCTAATCCTTTAAACACACCTTCAGGTAAGATAGAAATATCCTCAAAAACTATTGCCAGTTTCAACCTAACCGATTGTCCGTCTCATCCAAAATGGCTAGAGCCATATGAATGGCTTGGTAAAGTCGGAAAATACCCCTTGCATCTAATTTCTAACCAGCCAACCAATCGTTTACATAGTCAACTAGATAATGCGGTTAGTAGTCAAAATGACAAAATAGCTGGAAGGGAGCCAGTATTGATTAATTCTAGAGATGCGGAGAAAAGGGGTATTAAATCAGGAGATATAGTTGTTTTATGCAATGAAAGAGGTTCCGTACTAGCAGGTGCAGATATTACAGATGATGTAATGTCCGGCGTTGTTGTGTTATCTACGGGGGCATGGTTTGACCCTGATGATGAAATTAGTTTGGATCGTCATGGGAATCCGAATGTTCTAACAAAGGACGTCGGTACATCTTCACTTGCACAAGGGCCAACGTCTCATACAACCCTTGTAGAGGTGAAAAAGGCGAAAAAAGAGATAATTAAAGATGTACAAATCTTCAATAGTCCTAAAATAAATTGTTAACAATACTTTAATAAATTAACTATCTCATAAAATTTTTTTAAATGGAAAATATAATAGAATTTCAGAATGTTTCAAAGTCTTTTGGAGATTTAAAAGTATTAAATAATTTAAATTTACAAGTAAAAGATGGTGAAAAATTAGCGTTAATAGGTCCTAGTGGCTCCGGAAAAACAACTATCTTAAGAATATTGATGACCTTGGAAAACATAGATGATGGATATGTTTTTGTTAATGGTGAATATTTGTGGCATGAAAAAGTTAATGAAAATATTATATCGGCATCGGAGAAACATTTGCACAAGATGAGGGATCAAATTGGAATGGTATTTCAGCAATTTAATTTATTTCCACACTTGACTGCAATTGAGAATGTAGAACAACCTCAAATTCTAAACAAACAAAAGAGCAAATCAGAGGCAAAAGAGAAAGCTGAGAGGTTATTTAATTTGGTTGGATTAGGTGATAAAAAAAATCAATACCCTCACCAGCTTTCAGGAGGCCAACAACAACGAGTTGCAATTGCAAGAGCATTAGCGATGGATCCCAAAATTATGCTGTTTGATGAAGTTACTTCAGCTTTAGATCCTGAACTTGTAGATGAAGTTTTGACTGTTTTACGAAAATTGGCGGCTGATTCTGATACAACTATGTTAACAGTCACACATGAGATGAATTTTGCTCGTGAGTTTGCCGACAGGGTTTTGTTTTTTGATGGAGGACAAATAGTTGAGGCTGGACTGCCAAAGGATATATTTACAAATCCTCAAGAAATAAGAACAAAAGAATTTCTGAAAAAATTCATTAACAATATTAATTAAAAATATTTTTTTAATAGAGTGTTTAGTCAGTAGAGAATAATCATTATATTCAAAAATAATCCTCATGATTCACCCAGACTCATTTAAAGGTAATAACTTAATCTCTATCCAATTGAGATAATACTCACCTAACACTAAAAGTACGACGTCTTCCTAGATTTCATTATCGACCTCAGATTGTGAGCCTGTCTATTTCGGATCAAAGTATGTGAAATATTAGCTGTAAAATACAATTTATTTTGTTTGCCAAAAAATTTTTATTGCAAATGATTATTGACATATAAAAAATTCTAGAATATAAATACATCACCATGATTTATTTATATCCTTTTAGCTTTCTTTAGTAGAACTAATAAGGTCTTAAAGTTAACTCGATGATTTTTTATTAATTAAACAATAATTAGTTGAGTTTTGGGTTACTGATAAACACCATTCCATTCTTAAGAAAGATGATTTAATCGTGGGTTTAAATATTATTATGATGAATCAATGGGTTCAGTTATTAATATTTCTAATAGCCTGGGTCCTTTCCTAGGTAATATCTTAATCAAAATGCTCATATAAAATGAGTATGGTTTTAACTTAATGTAAGGGTTAATTATGAAAATTGTTAATATTAGTATGAAGAAAGGGATCCTCTGCTGTATGTTGTCGTTAGGTCTTGTTTGCGGATTTGCTACGATATCATTTGCTGAATCAGACACCTTAAAAAGATTAAAGAAACAAGGTTATGCAACCGTAGCGGTAGCGAATGAACCGCCATACAGTGATATTAAACCTGATGGTTTTGTTGGGGGCGCAGCACCTGATATAGCAAGAGCAGTTTTAAATAAATTAGGAGTTAAGGATCTCAAAGCAAAAGTAATTATGTATGGGGCCATGATCCCAGCATTGCAGGCTAGGAGAGTTGATATGGCTACTTCAGGACTCTACATAAAGCCTACAAGATGTAAATCAATTATTTATTCTGAGCCAGATCTATGTGGTGCAGAAGCTTTTGCAGTCCCTAAAGGAAATCCAAATAATCTTCTAACATATGAAGATATCGCGGCTAACCCATCTTTAAAAATGACAACATGTGCTGGATGTGCAGAAGAAAAATATGCTTTAGATCGAGGAGTTAAAAAAAGCCAAATTAAATATTTTTCTGACCCTCCCAGCGGAATTAAAATGCTTCAACAAGGAAGAGTTGATGTTTTTGCTTTGTCTGGTTTAGGTACGCAGGATTTACTTAAGAAAACCAAAGATCCAAATCTTGAATTGGTTATGCCTGTAACAGGTGTTCCAATGGGTTGTGCAGGGACAGCATTTAATATGGACGATAAGGAATTTAGAGCTGAATTTAATATGGCTTTAGCAGCGATTAAAGCAAGCGGAGAATTTGCAGCGATTATTGAGCCATATGGTTTCTCTGCAGAGGCAACCTCATTCAAGTCTTACTTAGGTTTATGCCCAGAGGGCAAATAATATATCTTCTTTTTTAGCAGCCTTGTATTTATTGCGAGGCTGTTAAAACCTTCCCATGATTGAAATACTTGAATATTATCCAATACTGATTACTGGCACTATAACTACGGTGCAACTAACAGTGATGAGCGCTATTATGGCGTTATTTATTTCATTTGTTGTTGGTTTAGCAAGGATCTCAAAATTTATTACTGTAAGAATTATCGCAACTATATATTTGGAATTTTTCAGAGGAAGTTCCGCAATAGTTCAGATGTTTTTTATATTTTATGTTTTACCTTTACTAGGTATTTATTTCGACGCTTTGACTTCAGGAATTCTCGCATGTGGATTAAATTTAGGTAGTTACGGTTCTGAGGTGGTTAGGGGAGCTATATTGGCAATAGGTAAGGAACAACATGAGGCAGCTGTAGCTTTAAATTACAATACATATAAAAGGTTTAGGTATGTAATTATTCCTCAAGCAATTCCAATTATGATCCCTACTTTTGCGAATTTGTTGATTGAACTTTTAAAATTAACAGCAGTTGCTTCTCTAATTACAATTTCAGATTTAACATATATGGCACAAATTATTAGAGTACAAACTGCGCTTACATTAGAACCTTTTGTGGTCATTCTTATAATTTATTTTATAATTTCTTCTATCCTATTAAAGATCCCAGATTATTTTACTAGAAAATTTTCAAAGGGAAGGAATATGATGTTAGCAGGGCAAAATTAAAGATGGAATGGAGCTGGGAAGTAGCATTTGATGTATTACCACAATTAGCCAGTGGTCTAATTGTGACTGTAGAGGCAACCTTTGTAGGAGCATTTATCGCTTACCTTTTAGGTCTTGTGATTGCGGTACTGCGAATGTCTAGAAGTAAAATTGTAAGAGTTACTGTTTACTGGAATGCAGAATTCATCAGAAGGACACCTCTTCTAGTACAATTGTATTTTTTATTTTACGTATTACCTGATTTAGGAATATTCCTATCTCCATTTGCTGCGGGTGTCTTTGGATTAGGTTTGCATTTTAGTACATATACATCAGAAGTTTTTAGAGCAGGAATAGATAATGTTCCCAAAGGCCAATGGGAGGCAGCAAAGTCACTTAACTATAACAGCTACCAAACTTGGAGAAATGTTATTTTACCTCAAGCGATTCCACCAATGGTACCCCCTCTGGCAAATTATTTAATTACTATGTTTAAGGAAACTCCTTTATTGGCTGCAATAACGGTTGTTGAATTATTTAGAGCAGCTGATCAATATAGTAATAGCCACTATAAATATCTGGAGCCAATGACATTTGTTGGGGTATTATTTTTGTTGGTATCAATTCCTTCAGCAATTGCCGCAATGAAGTTAGAGAAGAGATTTAATAAACTTAGATAGCCCTAAAAATTTTAGTTTGAGGACTTTTGGACTATTATTGAAGCATATTTTTTTACCTAAAATTTAGAACTCTCTATTAAGCATTTCAGTATATAAAAAATGAAGGATCTTTTTTTAGTTTTCATTGTATTTCCATTTCTTGCAGCTTGTGATTAGAAGATTTTCAATGAGACAGAGTTTACTTTGGAAGTTGAGAAAATATGAGATTAATACTTCAATCCGTGATTCTTTAAAAGTTGAGCGTGTCTTTTAGGCCAACTACACTTCATATCATATTTATAATCCAAAAAAATCTTACGGTATCATTTAATAGGATTTCAAACAGAAAAGAATTCAATTCGGGAAGCCCAATACGAATTTCCAAGCAAAATTATGCCACTGCTCCTAAATTCGAATCTGCAAACCTTAAAATTTCACGCGTTCCAAAATTTGCCTTCAAAGAAAACATTGGTAATCCTAGTCATTTATAATTCACTTCTAACCTTATTTATATGGCATGAGAATTGCGTTTTTCAGACGATAAAGCGTGTGTAACCGAGAGTAAGATCTGCTTGATTTAAGCATTTCTGAAGCCAATAAATATTAATTATAATCTCCAATCGTTGCCATGCCGGTTTACCAGCTGATTCCCGAATTATCTTTGTTCCCTCCGACTGAAGAAGCAGAAGAGGATGGTTTATTAGCAATTGGGGGAGACTTAACTAAAGAGCGTTTGCTCGCTGCATACAGTAAAGGTATTTTCCCATGGTATGAAATAGGGCAACCGATTTTATGGTGGAGTCCAGATCCGCGTTTAGTTTTAATTCCCGAAGAGTTAAAGATTTCACGCAGTCTCCGCAAAGTCCTTCGCAAACAAAAATTTGAAATTCGGGTTGACTCTTCTTTTCAACAAGTTATAAAAGCATGTGCTGATGTTAGAAAGCGACAGGACGAAGGAACGTGGATAATACCTGAAATGCAGCAGGCCTACACAGATCTGCATGAGGAAGGATTCGCACATTCTATAGAAAGTTGGCTGGATGGTAAATTAGCCGGCGGACTATACGGTATTTCATTAGGACAGTGTTTCTTCGGTGAATCGATGTTTAGTACAAGGAATGATTCTTCCAAAGTAGCACTGGTAGCTCTGGTAGATTTTTCAATACAGGTCGGAATAAAGATGATTGACTGCCAAATGACAACGGCGCACCTCTTGAGTTTAGGTGCAAGGGAAATCAAGCGGAAAGTGTTTTTAAAAAAATTAAAAAAATGCCTTGAGCAACCAACTCTAAAAGGAAACTGGAACAGTCACTCAGTTTCAATTGGAACAAATTATTTTCAAAATTAAAATGGCAGAATCACAAGGGAAAAAAGTATTTCGCATTCAGCTATCTGTGTCGATTGTTTTACTTTTGCTTACTCTGAGTGGCGTAAGTTTACTTGCGTCATTTTATTTGGGCATGATTACCGGTAAAAGTATGCAGCGTCCATCGGAAAATTCTTCAGAAGAAACAGAATCATTGGTAGAGGAACCAATGTCAGATGAAGATTTGAAATTCTTCAGTCTGGGAGAACGGGAAAAGCGACAGGATTTACTTGATCTTGAAGAAATAAGCGATTTAAAAAGGAAAACAGAAGAGCTGACAAAAATACCTAAAAAGCCGAAAACAAATTTACCGGTAAAGCCAAAAACTGCTGTTACCAAAGTATCTACCCCTGACAGTTCTGCTACGGAACAAAAAATTGTAAGTAATAAACAGAATCCTGTAATAAAAAAAGACATTTTAGAAAGTCCAGAAAAACCAAAAACCCCTTTAGTTAAAATCAAAAAAGAGCCAGCTTATACTATTCAGGTTTTCGCTTCACGTAATCATCAAAACGCCAAAATTTTAGTCGGAAAACTTAAGAAAAGCGGTTATAAAGAGGCATTTATTTTTAAGCACACTGCAGGTAGCAAAACCCTTTATCGAGTCCGCGTAGGTAAATTAGAGCGTTCAAAAACACAAAAATTTGCGAATGAACTTAAAAAGCTTAAATATATTGATTCCGTCCAAGTAACACGCTTCTAAAGATTTTTTATTATTAATCTTCATATTTTCAAATTTCTATCTTAAAAATTTATTTGGTCAGCCATGGGTAATTATTGGCGTTTTTCACGATCAGCTTATTATTCGGTTGTTTCTGCACTGCCGTTACTGGTGGTTTATGAAATACTGGTTATTATGACCCAGTCTCGTTATTGGGGGATTAGAAATGCTGCAGATATGTGGATACGAACTTTCCTGATGGCCTTTGATTTACGTGCTCAGCATTTGACTTTCGTGATGATAGGGATTGCTTTTGCGCTGATTCCGGTGGCTAAGACTCGCTCTTATGGCGTTAAATTAAAAGCTAATTTCTTTTTACTAATGCTTGCGGAGGCTTTTACTTACAGCCTAGTGCTAGGAGGGGTTTTGCAGTCTATTTTAAGGCTCAGTGGACTAGCCGCGGGCGGACCCGGAAACGGAGCACTACAGAATTTTGCACTTTCTCTGGGAGCGGGTTTATTTGAGGAAATTATTTTTCGGGTACTCTTGCTAAATCTGTTATTTTTCCTACTCAACTACATTTTCAAAAACAAGGTTACAACCGCCGTTATTTCTGTTTTAGCCGCATCTTTTCTGTTCTCATTGAGTCACTATATCGGCTCTATGGCAGATTCATGGGAACTATACAGCTTCATGTTCCGCTGGATTGCAGGTATGATTTTCACTGTTCTGTATTTCATCCGAGGTTTTGCCATAACAGCCTATACACACGCACTCTATGATATTTGGGTGCTTGTTTGATTTTAAGCTTTCGGATTTGTTCTTGGAAATTTACAATCAAACTTTAGCAATTCAACCAAATTCAATAATTTCCTGGCACAATTAAATAATAGTATGAAAGTTCCTTTGCTCGATCTTCGCCCTCCTTTAGAGGAGTTGCATGATGAAATTGTAAAAGCCGTTACTCAAGTCATTGATTCAACTTGCTACATTATGGGGCCGGAAATAGATGGTCTTGAAAAAGAAATATCTGCATATTGCGGAACTAATGATGCGGTAGGTGTATCTTCAGGAACTGATGCACTTCTTTTGGCACTGATGGTTTTAGACGTAGGTCCTGGAGATTTAGTCCTCACGAGTGATTTTTCTTTTTTTGCAACTGCTGGGGTGATTGCACGTTTGAATTCAACTCCGGTTTTTGTTGATATAGATCCGCAAACTTTCAACATAGATCCAGAAAGTTTGAGAAATACTTTAACTGAAATGGACGCTCAAACCCGAAAACGTGTCAAAGCAATTATTCCGGTGCACCTCTATGGACAATGTGCGGATATGGAAGCAATATTAAACATTTCTAGAGAGTATAATATTCCTGTGATTGAAGACGGTGCACAGGCTATCGGTGCAGAATGTGAACTTGATGGTCAAAAAAAAAGGGCCGGTAGTACAGGAGATTTTGGCTGTTTTTCATTTTTTCCTTCAAAAAATTTAGGTGGTGTTGGTGATGGTGGAATTGTTACAGTCAACAACCCTGAAATAGCAGAGCAATTACGTCTCAAAAGGGTTCATGGTGGAGAACGTAAATATTACCACCGTGTCATTGGAGGCAATTTCAGGCTTGATCCAATTCAGGCAGCAGTGATTCGTGTTAAACTGCCTCACTTGAATGAGTGGCACAAGCAGCGGCAGGAAAATGCAGAGCACTACAATAAGTTGTTTGTTGAAAAGGATTTATTAGGAAAAGTTCAGTTACCTTTTATTGCACATCCACAGAATCTGCAGAATGCTCATATATTTAACCAATATGTGATTAAAGCAGAAAGGCGCGATGAACTGCAGTCGTATTTAGCGGAAAATGAAATTGCTTCTGAAGTTTATTATCCGCGGCCTTTTCACCTTCAGGAATGTTTCCTACATTTAGGTGGAAAGATAGGGGATTTCCCTGTCGCAGAAGCAGTAACAACAGAAGTGCTTGCCCTACCTATTTATCCTGGAATGACTAAGGAAATGCGGGAAACTGTGGTAGAGCAAATTGCAAATTTCTACTAGTCTTAAGCTTCTTTTTCTTTAAGTTTTTCTTGTCGTTCCTTAATAACCTTTTCTTGAACAAAGGAAGGACACTCTGCATATTTCTCAAATTCCATCGTGTAGTTTGCTTTTCCAGCAGACATCGAACGCAAGATAGTAGCGTACCCAAACATTTCAGCCAGTGGCACCCCGGAATTTATTACCGTGTCATCGCCTTTTACTTCAGAACCGTAGATCACCCCGCGGCGTGAACTCAAGTCACCGATTACAGAACCCTGATACTCGCTTGGGGACTCGACTTCAACTTTCATGATCGGTTCAAGCAAAACAGGATTTGCTTTTCCAACTGCCTGTCGCATAGCATAACGTGAAGCGAGTTGATAAGCTAAGTCACTGGAGTCAACGTCATGGTATTTTCCTTCGTTTAAGGTTACCTTAATATTAACCATCGGAAATGCAGCAAGCGGCCCTTTTTCCATGACATCCTTGAACCCCTTTTCACAGGCAGGGATGTGTTCGGAAGGGATTGAACCACCAAAAATTTTGTTTTCAAAAACGAAATCATCTTCATGATCCAAAGGCAGGGGCTCAATAGACCCTGAGACACCGGCAAACTGTCCCGAACCTCCGGTTTGTTTTTTGTGCAAATAATCGTATTCTGCTGAGGCAGTTATTGCTTCGCGGTAATTGACCTGGGGAGCACCTACTATCACATCTACTTCAAATTCTCGGCGCATGCGCTCAATGTAGATATCAAGGTGCAATTCACCCATTCCGGATATGATGGTTTCCCCGGACTCTTTATCAGAGGATACATGAAAAGTCGGATCTTCACGCATAAAGCGACCCAATGCTTTACTCATCTTCATGTGTTGTTCATTATCTTTACCTTTAACTGCTAGTGAAATCACGGCATCCGGGACAAAAATAGATTCACATGAAACATTTGTACCTTCTCCACAGAAAGTATCACCAGAAGCACAATCAACCCCAACCATTGCCACTATATCACCAGCTTCTGCGATATCAATATTTTCTCGGTCATTTGAGTGCATTCTAACCATACGGCCAATGCGCATCTTGTTCCCGGTTCTGGAGTTAATCACCTGTTCACCTTTGGCTAGTTTACCCTGATATACTCTGGTATATGTTAACTGTCCAAACTGTTCTTCTGTCAGCTTAAATGCCATTGCTACGGTGGGTTTGTCCGGATCACACTCTAAAATTACTTCTTCCTGTGTTTTGATGTCAGTTGCCTTGGTTGAAGCGGCTTCCAGTGGTGAAGGGAGGTAGCTAGTAACTGCATCCAGAAGTGTTTGTACACCTTTATTTTTGAAAGCACTTCCCATGTAGACAGGACAGAGTTCTAGTGTCTGCACACCAATTTTAACTGCCTTATGGATTGACTCTTCTGAAATCATTTTTTCTTCCAACAAATCTTCCATCATTTGATCATCAAACATGGAAACCGCTTCCAACATTTCAGCCCGGTAGCTATCTGCATCTGCCCGCATTTCTTCCGGTATTTCTTCTATCCGAATGTCGTCGCCGTGTTCTCCTTCAAAATAAATGGCCTTCATTGTAATCAAATCAACTACACCCAAGTGGTTTTCCTCAAGACCAATCGGCAGTTGCATTGCGACAGCATTCAATCCAAGAATATCACGTATTCCTTTAATTCCGTTGTGCGGATTTGCACCCATGCGATCCAGCTTATTGATGAAAGCAAGTCTCGGAACACGATAACGCTTCATTTGCCGGTCAACAGTAATCGATTGTGACTGAATCCCTGCAACTCCGCAAAGAATCATTATAGCACCATCAAGAACGCGAAGAGAACGTTCCACTTCAACAGTGAAATCAACGTGTCCGGGTGTGTCAATGATGTTTATTTTCTTGTCTTCCCAAGTTACACTGGTTGCAGCAGAAGTAATCGTGATGCCCTTCTCCTTTTCCAGCTCCATGTGATCCATGGTCGCTCCAGCGCCTCCTCCGCGTACTTCTTCAATTTTGTGAATTTTCCCGGCATAGTACAAAACACGTTCTGTGAGAGTTGTTTTTCCGCTGTCTATATGAGCGGAAATGCCGATGTTTCTTGTGTTTTCGAGAATCTTTTCTGATGCAGGGTTCATTGCCCAATCCGTTAAAATATGGTATTTGTGAAAATAAGTTAAATAAAATGTAATCCGTTAGTATAGCTGGTAATTAAGTCTAATTCAAGTGATATTCTCAAAGCAGCACTTAGGGGTATTGTTATAAGTTTTATTGAATGATGGGCTATCTAAAGCATAGTTTAGAATCGATGAAGTTGCTTACATAACCAATTTGGGTTGAAGCTGTGCAACCAGCATCATGCAAGGCTTTGAGGATAGAGGACGTTTGATCTTCCGTAACTGCAACCAGGAGTCCACCGTTGGTTTGAGGATCCAGCATTAATTCTTGCTGAGCCGTCGTGCTACCCTCAAGAAAAGACCAGTTATTTCCGACCAGGTTACGGTTGGTTTGGTTAACTCCGGTTGTGACACCGCGCTCATACATTTCCGTGGCCTCATTCATAATTGGAATCGCGTCCAGCGAGATATTGAAGGATAAGTTCGAACCATTCAACATTTCCATTGCATGACCCGCAAATCCAAATCCAGTTATATCTGTTACAGCGTGGATCTCAAAATTAGAAAAAACTTCAGCTGCGGTTTTGTTGAGCAAAACTATGGATTCAAGGCATTCCCCGAGGGCCTTAGCTGAGACTAAATTTTTTAGATTAGCATTAAATAAAACTCCGCTTCCGAGAGCTTTGGTCAATATGAGTTGATCACCATGCTGTGCACCTCTGTTTCTCCAAATCTTTTCAGGATGGACCATACCGGTTACAGCGAGGCCAAATATTGGTTCTTTGTTATCAGTTGTGTGACCGCCTAAAAGAACCGCACCTGCCTCTGTTATTTTTTGAAGTGCCCCTGATATAATTCCTGTTAAAATTTCATGATCAAGTTTATCTGAAGGAAAACCTGCCAGATTTAGACAAGATAACGGTTTGCCTCCCATTGCGTAAATATCACTTAAAGAGTTAGCAGCCGCAATTTGTCCAAACAAAAATGGGTCATCAACCGGTGGAGTGATAAAATCGGCGGTGAATACCAGAGCCTGTTCATCATTCAGTCGATAAACTCCTGCGTCATCACTGGTTTCAAACCCAACCAGTACATTTTTTTCGGTATTTTCAGGCAACGAAGCCAGCAGTTTTTTCAATCCGACCGGACTGAATTTCGCTGCTCAACCACAGGTTTTTGCTAAACTTGTGAGTGTAGGTTGCTGAAAAAGTTTCTTCAGATTCATAGTATAGTTTTGAAATGATTGGATTTTCTGCACCTTAAATTAGCACCTGCTACAGAAATGACAAAATTCAGGATTTCAGGAAAACCGTAAATAAACAAGACTTATAGCTCAAAACAGGTTCTGATGGAATCAGGAATCACCTGTGCCTGCAGACGTTTGGGGTCGTCGGGATGAGGTTTGGCCCATACTCGAACTTCACTGCCTTTTACGGCAAGCCGTCCGTTGTTATGAATTTCGTGAGTTGCAACCAGTGTTTTTTCACGCCATTCACTGATCCAACTGCTAACTTCAATTACGTCACCATATCTTGAAGGATAAAGGAATTCTGCATGAGCATCTACGATCGGCAGACCGACCACACCGTATTGATCCATTAGATCCCCCATATTTACTCCGGCTTTGTCAAACAGATGATGAGCACTTTGATCAAACCAGATAAAATAATTCGGATAAAAAACAATTTTTGCAGGGTCACAATGACCCCAACCTATATGAATTGAGATTGTGTTTTTAAGCATTGAATTTTTCCTGATTCAGCAAATTAATGGCGCATAAAAACAGAGTAGAGACGAAGACTCTAATGAAAGTAAATGCGTCTTTGTAACGTTTTTCAAGCCCGAGATTCAGGTTTGAACCTTAACAGCATAAGTAGAATATTGTCAGAATGCAATAATCTATGTTGACAATCGATTGTTGCGGAAACAGTATAATAACTGTTAAAATTTTTGTTCTACTGGAAATGACACGCTGTCAGGACTTATGGAAATGTTATGATGATTATCTAAGACAAAAGCTAGAAAATGAGATATGTTTTTCGGGTACAGGAATTAGCGTCAGTCGCGGTAGCAGGGTCAGCTGATGTTTTCCCGGTACACAGAATTTATTGCGTCGGACAGAACTACGCGAATCACGCTAGGGAAATGGGGTCAAACCCGGAACGGGAAGCTCCATTTTTTTTTAGCAAACCGGCGGACGCTGTTTGTCCGGACGGTTCACGGTTGGCTTTCCCTCTAGCAACTGAAAATCTGAATCATGAAATAGAACTTGTGGTTGCGATTGGAAAAAAAGGAACAAATATTTTAGCAGCTGAAGCACGGGACTATGTATTTGGTTATGCTGTAGGTTTGGATTTGACCCGTCGTGATCTGCAGTCAGAGGCTAAAAAGAAAGGCCGTCCCTGGGCAACCGCAAAGGGTTTTGATAATTCCGCACCTTGTTCTGCCTTGCATCCTGTCAGTGAAGTAGGACATATTGAACGCGGGAAAATCACCCTGTATGTTAATGGAGAACTGAGGCAGGAGGGAGATATCTCAGAAATGATCTGGACTGTAGAAGAAGTTATTTCAGCCCTCTCAGGCTTTTTCGAATTGCGTCCAGGAGACTTAATTTTTACCGGGACTCCTGCAGGGGTAGGCCCCGTACAGAAAGGCGATAAACTGAAAGGTGAAGTGGAAAATTTAGCTAAGTTAAACATCACTGTTATCTGAAATATATTTTTAGACAATTTGTACTAAAGTATTTTGAAAATTTGTCGAAATTATAAATTATAAAGTGTTTCTGCTGAAGAATTTTAAATCTTAATAATATTTTAGTGATCTTTGAGACATTAATTTGCTATATATATATTAGTGCTTAAATTTTCTAGAAGCCCTATTTTCAACTATTTACAAATGAAGGACAATGCTTATTTTTCCAAACAAAATCATCTGGCTGATTATATTTACAGGGCTTCTTTTTTTAAGTTACGGATGTTCACAAATCCGAGAATTTACGAAGGAGACCACAGGCCCTTCATCTTGCGCGGACCTTGTCATAGAAAAAGCATATAATCTTCATGAAGAAGCAAAGTCTGGTTTAGCATTGTTTTTTGAGGACCGAAGTGACAACAAATTATATCAGTCTTATTACGCAGCATCCGATTCAGTTAATCAATCACGCAAAGTAAAGAAATGTTGGGACAGAAGGGCTTCTCACTACTATGCAATGCAGAATCTCAAGGAAATGAATTCCTCTTTGGCACGTGTCATCCGTCGTAATCTTCCAGATGACGGCCGTGGTGAAATAATTGCAGTTTATCAAGGTCAATACGATTGGCTAATGCCTAATCAGCGTTGAGTTCACAACTTGATTTTTTATCTTCCCCCATTTATCTTATAAATTGATTGAAACAGCTCGTTACAGTATTTTTTTTGCAAATCTTTTAGTCCTCCATTTGTTATTTACATGAGTGAATCTTACCCAATGACCCAGGCGGGCTACGAAAGTTTGAAATCAGAACTCAAACAATTAACCAGTAAAGATCGTCCTGCCGTGATCAATGCAATTTCAACTGCAAGGGAACATGGAGATTTAAAGGAAAATGCTGAATACCATGCTGCCAAAGAACAACAGGGTTTTATCGAAGGTAGGATACAGGAGTTGAATGAAAAGTTGGCGCTCGCTAATGTAATTGATATTACAAAACTATCTGGAGAAAAAGTTGTGTTTGGGGCAACAGTCTCTTTCGTTGACGTGGATACAGAGAAAGAAAGCAGCTATCAAATTGTAGGTGCAGATGAATCTGATTTACAAAAAAATAAAATATCCATTTCCTCACCAATTGCTCGTGCCCTTATAGGCAAATCTGCTGGAGATACTCTCAGCATTCCTATACCCAAAGGCAAAATTGAAATAGAAATACTTTGTGTGAAATTTGTTAATTGATTAAAATAGTTAAACTTATTTACCTTGATCAAGCATAATTTCCAAACCTTCATTATTTTTAACCACACCCCTGAAGACTTCTTTTAAATCATCAAGTGAACGAATATGCTGAAAAGGGAGTTTGAGTGACTTTGCTGTTTCCTGGTAAATCCAAACTGCTGATTGATGCTTTTCTCGAAGTTTTTTCAGCGAAAAAGCACCAGAGGATTTAGAAAGTTTTTTCCCTGAATTGTCTTTGATTAACTGATGATGTACAAAACGAGTCGTAGGAAAAACTTTATCATTTAAAGATTGTGCCAGAAAAAGTTGTGCTGCTGTGGAATTTCGTAAATCATTACCTCTTACCACAAGATTGACTCCAAGTTCAAGATCGTCCATGATAGACGTAAGCTGGTATGCTGGCAGTCCGTCCCTCCGTTTGATAACAAAATCACCCATAGCCTGAGTCACATTTATTTTTTCAACTTTTTCCGAAAATGTTTTGAAACTCACAAAAGTTTGCTCTGGGACGTGAAATCTCCAGGAACGATTACCTTGTAGTAAATCAAGCTCTTTTAGCCGGCAGGTTCCCGGATAATTTCCGTCGGGCGACAATTTTCTAATTTCTGAGCGGGAACATTCGCAGGCAAATAGGTTGCCAGAATTGCGAAAAATTTCTAGTGCAGCGGAGTATTTCTCCCTACGTAATTTTTGTGAGTATTTTTTAAACAATTCATCGGGGCCTGAAGGCCCGGAATCGTAGTCTATACCCAGCCATTCCAATTGAACAAATATATCTTCTACTGAAGAAGTTTCAACTCTTGCTCCATCCAGGTCATCGATTCGAAGATGTAAATATCCATCCAGTGAATCTACAAGCAATGCAGTCAGCAAAAAATTAAATGCATTACCTAAATGAAGGAAACCACTTGGCGTGGGTGCTATACGTGAGATGATGGGTTGGGACATGAATTTCTTCGAATTAAATAAATATTTATTTGTCTTTATAACAATATTGAAGCATACTTTTATAATTACAAAAGAAACTATCTGAGGAAAATTTAGCAGCAAATTATTTTACATATTATTTGCAAATTTATAATACTAAAAATTTTAGCAGGAGTAAGACATGAAATCACGTGCCGCAATTGCTTGGGAATCAGGAAGAGAGTTGGAAGTTGATTTGGTCGATCTCGAAGGCCCAAAAGCAGGAGAAGTCTTAATTCGCAACATAGCCACAGGAGTTTGCCACACAGACGCTTTCACACTTTCTGGTGACGACCCGGAAGGTATTTTCCCTTCCATTCTCGGACACGAAGGTGGAGCAGTGGTAGAAGAAATTGGTGCGGGAGTCAACAGTGTCAATGTTGGTGATCATGTAATTCCGCTTTATGTTCCCGAATGTGGAGAGTGTCGATTCTGCAAATCAGGAAAAACTAATTTGTGCCAGTCTATTCGTTTAACTCAGGGCAAAGGTATTATGCCTGACGGAACCTCTCGTTTTTCTCATAAAGGTAAAACTCTTTTCCATTACATGGGAACGTCGACGTTTTCGGAATACAGTGTTTTACCGGAAATTTCGATTGCAAAAATTAACTCGGCAGCACCATTGGAAAAAGTGTGCCTGCTGGGCTGTGGAATTACCACGGGAATTGGAGCAGTTTTGAATACCGCAAAAGTTCAAGCGGGTGCAACTGTGGCGGTTTTTGGTTTAGGCGGAGTGGGACTCGGTGCGATTCAAGGTTCTGTTTTAGCCAAAGCGGAACGTATCATTGCCGTGGATATCAATGAAGGTAAAGAGGAATTCGCACGACAACTTGGAGCAACTGATTTTGTAAATCCCAAAAGCTATGACAAACCGATTCAGGATGTACTGGTCGAATTGACAGACGGAGGTGTGGATTATTCATTTGAATGTGTGGGTAATGTCAATTTGATGCGTTCCGCACTGGAATGTTGTCATAAAGGCTGGGGGGAATCAGTTATTATCGGCGTAGCCGGTGCAGGACAGGAAATAACTACAAGACCTTTTCAGTTAGTTACAGGACGTGTTTGGCGCGGCTCTGCTTTTGGTGGAGTGAAGGGACGTTCCCAACTGCCAGGATACGTTGAAATGTACATGAAAGGTGACATTAAGGTAGATGAGTTTGTAACATATACTATGCCTTTGGATGATATCAACAAAGCATTTGACTTGATGCACGAAGGGAAAAGCATCCGTTCCGTGATTCTCTTTTAACCTATTTCGAAACAGGCAATGTCAGATCAAAAAATTGAGCAGTTTGGTGCTAGCAAAAATTTTGGTGGATGGACAAAAATGTTTAGCCATCCTTCAGAAAGCTGTGGTGGAGAAATGAAATTTTCTGTATTTTTACCACCACAAGCTGAATCCGGTAATGTCCCGGTTTTGTATTGGCTTTCCGGGTTGACATGTAATCATGAAAATTTTATCACTAAAGCCGGGGCGCAGCAATACGCGGCGCAATCCGGAATAATGTTGGTTGCTCCTGACACAAGTCCACGCGGTGCTGGAGTGCAAGGCGAGGATGATGATTACGATCTCGGAAGCGGTGCTGGTTTTTACATTAACGCAACTGAAGATAAATGGGCCGCCAATTACCGGATGGAGGATTACATAATCCATGAATTGCCGAAAATCATCGGTGTAAATTTCCCGGTAGTTAAAGGAAAGGAAAGCATTTTCGGCCACTCCATGGGTGGACACGGTGCGCTGACTTTGGCCTTAAAAAATCCGGGACGCTTTTGCTCGGTTTCTGCTTTTTCACCAATCTGCGCGCCAAGTCAATGTCAGTGGGGCGAAAAAGTATTTACAAATTATCTCGGTGAAAATCGGGAGAGTTGGAAAAAACATGATGCTAATGAGTTGATTCAAAATTCAACGCTGGAAATTCCTTTGCTTATTGATCAAGGCGGTGATGATCCCTTTCTGGAAAAAGAACTCAATTTTGAATTGTTCCGCAATACCTGTGAAAAACGGAATCAAAAATTGACCGCCAGATTACAGAGTGGGTATGATCACAGTTATTATTTCATTGCAACATTTATGGAAGATCACATTCAGCATCACGCAAAGGCGTTTTTTGCATAAAAACTAACCACAGGCCATCAATAATATTCAATCAAAGAACTACGTGTACGAAACATCAGATATTAGAAAAGGACTACGTTTTGAAATGGATGGAGATCCATATATAGTATTAGAATTTCAGTTTGTGAAACCGGGAAAAGGAACAGCATTTACTCGGACTAAAATCCGTAACTTGATAAGTGGAGCAGTACTTGACCACACATACAAGTCTGGAGAAAAACTCAAACCTGCTGATACAGAAGATCGAGAAATGCAGTTTTTGTATAGTGACGGTGATTTCCATTTTATGGATAATAATAATTATGAACAAGTGAGTCTGGAGAGCAGCGTTGTAGGTGAAGCAGTGAATTATTTGACAGAAAACATGATGATTGAAGTTAGTTTTTTCAAAGGACGTTCAATCGGATTAAGTTTACCTAATTTTGTTGTTCTGGAAGTTATTGAAACTGCTCCCGGAGAAAAAGGTAACACGGTTACAGGAGCTTCTAAGCCCGCAGTGGTGTCCACAGGTTATTCGGTAAATGTACCTTTATTCGTTAATGAGGGGGATCAACTTAGAGTTGATACTAGAACAGGTGAATATGTGGAACGCGTTAAAGGCTAGTACAACTCCTTGTTTTTATAATGCAAGGAGATATCATTCCTTGAGAGTTGTTATTGAACGGTTTTGATAAGGATTCAGAACTTTCAGGTGTGATATCGGTTTCTGCTCTAGTCACTTCCAAAAAAAGTATAAAAAACCCTCCTTTACACTAGCCTTACTTCAAACCTGAAAATTATTCATTAACCAATATGTCCAGTTCTTTGCAGAATTTGAGTGGCTCAATTTTATCAGGGCGTTGCTACGGACGAGTTATTGAAGTTATTTGCGCTAATGAGAAGACAGAAGATTCATCTTCCGAAAATTACAAAAATATTCTTGTTTTAATTAAAGACCGAATGTATACACTGGATTATCGAGGTGATGCTGAAATCTTAGAAGGATTTTTAATTTCTTTTGAAATTGGTGAAAAAGGCGAAGTAGTAATACTGGAAACTATAGGAACCAATGTCAATATTGAGGCAGATGGGGACTTGCTACGCTGGAGAAGACCAGCAAAAAATCCTTCTAGGATGAAAATTCTTCGAAATCGCCAGCAAATAATACATGGGATAAGGGGGTGGTTTGAACTTGAAGAATTTTTAGAAACGGAAACTCCTATATTGGTTTCAGCACCCAGTCCGGAATCACAATTATCACCCATAGAAACAGATTCTGGATTTTTAATTACATCCCCAGAATTTCAGATGAAAAGGCTGCTGGCAGGTGGTTTTGAAAAAATATACCAACTTGTACGTTGTTTCCGTAATGGTGAAAGTGGACCGCTACACAATCCTGAGTTTACTATGCTCGAATGGTATCGTTCTGGAGAAAAATTGGAAGTTTTAATGTCAGATATCGAGCAAATAGTGATGTATCTCACTAAAACTATTGTTTCAGATAATTTTCTAGAAAAAATAGCACTTCCACCCTGGCCTCGTGTGTCAGTCTGTTCTTTATTTAAAAAACATCTGAATATCATTTTAGACGGTACAGAATCAGCCTTACAACTAAGGGTAAAAACGCAACTTGCCGGACATGATGAATTACTTCGAGATCTTTCAGCTAATACGGACGTTACCGAAGCACTGGCTTATGAACAAATATTCTTCAGGCTTTGGAATCATATTGAAGAGGAATTTACAAGTGTTACTCCAGTGTTTGTTTACGAATGGCCGTTGTTACTTCCAAGTTTAGCACGTCCTTGTCCGCAAAGTCCGCGGTTTGCGGAACGAGTTGAACTTTACGTAAACGGTATGGAGTTGGCAAATGGTTTTGGAGAATTGACAGACCCAGTCGAACAAAGAAGGCGCTTTGAGCAGGATTTGGAAAATAGACATTCTGAGGGACGTAGCTCGGTTCCTTTAGATGAAAAATTTTTAAAATGTCTTCAACAGGGACTACCAAAAAGTTCCGGAATGGCTTTGGGAGTAGACCGGTTGGTCATGTGGCTCTGTGGAGTAAAGCAGATTCGTGAAGTTCTTTGCTTTTCTGATGATGAGATATAAGATTGTAATAGAATATATTGTGCCGCTTTTCCATCAAATAAAACTGTAATACCTAACGGGACAAAAAATAGACCGCAGCATCATTCAAATGATTATTCGTATTTTGGATGCTCTATGTTTACAAAAGCAGGTTTACGAGAAAATTGGATAAGATTCTTTGTGACCATGACGCTAATTCAAAGTTGGCAAGCTATTAAAGTTGATTTCTCTCTTCTGTTCAGTCCGCATTTCTATTTTCCCACGTAGAGATTTTCCATATGGTTTTAGACAGAACAGATTGATTGTGGATCTTCTGGATGTGCCCCCATTCCTTTCAGTAAAAATTATTCAGGAACAAATAATATGAAAAAATAATTATTTTTTAAAAAAAAACTTGACAATCTATTAGCACTCTTTTAAAGTGAGTGCTAACAGATTTAAAATTGTTACTTCGGGTAGTCCAGCAGTGGTCAAAACGGTTTTTAAATTCGTCTTACAACTCAACGATTCAGGGCATTCGAAATTAGTTTTTCAATAACTTAAAATATTTAGGATTAAAAGGTAGGAATAATGGCTAAAAAAGAAAAAGAAATTTCACACGAGGAAATCTGTGATGCAATGTCCCGCTTTCTTAAAAAAGGCGGTGTGATCAAAAAGATTGAATACAATGATAATGGTTTCCTTTTGAGCAATGATCTTGCGTTAGATGATTCTTATACAGAAGCATCAGATACAGTCATGAACCAGTTGCATATGGACTTTGAGCCGGAAACTAGAATCTAAGGCACTGTTTTGCAGGAAGCCAAATAATTTGGGCGGATCTGATAAATATCCGTCCAGATCCTCCCTCTTTTTATTTTCAACCTCATAATTATCTTTTCAGGAATTCTTTACAAAAGATCATCTCTTGAGTATAGTTATCTGAAGGAGTATCAATAATTTTGAAACTTCAATTATAAAAAGTAGTTTTTCTGGTATTTGGGCTAGGAAGCTAAATCTTTGATCGAATTCAAGATTTTTCCAACATTGGCACGAGCGGAAGAAACGTCGAGGTTGTTGTCATCGAAATACGGATGATCGTCATCGACTTCAATGCGTTTCATAATTTTTTGTATAATAACACGTTCCTCGTCTTCAAACACACCGTCGGCTGCTGCAACTAAAGCCATCAGTTCAACCAGTGCGTGCTTTGCTTCTGAAGATTGAATGTGTTCTAGCATATCTCCAAGAGAAGTGTTTGCCTTCATGAGTTCTTGTTCTTCTGGAGTAATCCCAGCTGCCTTGAAAGTAGCAATGAGGACTTTTTTTTCTGCAACGTGCATTTCTCTGTCAGCATGAGCTAAAAAGCTTACAACAGTTAAAACATTAACAAGTTCTTCTCTGCTAATAGCCATTATTATCCTGTTAATTAAATTGTTAAAAAAATTAAGAAGAAGTTAGCACCAAGTAAGACTATCTAGTTATGTATAAACAAATTCTCGTCGAACGTAAAGAAATATTTTGTTTATTCTTTAAGTTAGAGATCCTTATATGACTCATGATTCTCGCTACCACCCGGATTGGCAAACTCTTTCACGTTATGTGAGAGAGTTGTTTAATTACCATTGCTCAAGGTGCGCAAAAGATTGTAGAGAAGCAACAAATTCACAAATGGTACTACAGGTACACCATATTGATGAAAATCCGGCAAATAATACGCTCGAAAATCTTATTACACTTTGTGCCAGCTGTCATCTTAAAATAGAAGGAGAAGCACGTTTACACGCACCTCATCGTGAGACACAATTGGAGTTGTTTGAAGATCATACCTACATGAGTAGAATGAAGGAAATGCGTGAGGATGCGTTAGCAAAACACGGGTCAGAAGTAAAACTTAGAATTAGAGACTTGGATGCTGAAACTTACGAAAAAAACGCTATTGAATGGGAAATTAATGACCCAACTTAGTGTTATCGGGAACTGTTATCTACATAAGTATTTCAGTTTTTAGGTGGAAATATTCTCAGCGTCTCCTTCTTCCGAAACCTCCAAAGCCAAACCCCCGACTACGGCGGAGTCCGCCAAAAGCACTTCTTTTCCTTGGTATAAGTCTACGTTTCGAAACAGTGCGCTGTCTCTGTGATTTACTGCTACCAAATCCACTTCCTGCATTGTTTCGGTTAGCGGTGCGGAATTTGGTACTTTTTATATTATTCAGAGATTTCTTAGAGGTTGAGCGGAACTTGTTTGATGAAACACTTTTCCCTCCGGATGTCTTTGCGGAATAAGATGATGGCGTGGCTTTTTTCATTTTCGAAGTCGATGCTACTCTACGATTTTGAATAGAGCTAACAGTCCTTGGACCTCCGTAACCGTAACCATAACCAAAACCACCACCCCAGATATACGGTGGTCTAAAAAGCATCGACATCATCATTGATGTCATAAGGAGATTAGTCATACTGTAGCCGGTACCGTAATATGGAGCATATGGTGCTCCTGCTGACTGATACATTTGGGGATTGGGAGTAGATTGCATCATCATCTCATCACCTGAACCACGTACAACAGAAGCTGTCATGATTTCGATAGACTTATTTTGTGCGATATCCTTCCATGTAATTTGATCTGAACTTGAAGGCAGTGTCCCAACCAGACTGGGATCCGGAACCAAAATTGAAAATAATAAAAAATCTGATTCACCTTTTTCAGTTTGAGGTACAATCAAAATATGATCCGCCATTCCATCCTGATTTAAATCTATTGTACTTATATTTCGGACTTTGTTTGATATTTTGTTGACCAGAGTTGGCAGAAAATCCTTTTCAGAAACCTGAGCCTGGGAAGTTTCTCTTAAAGCTTCAGAAGTGATTGCAGGGATCAATTTTGGATCAAGATGTTCGGTAAGATCAATTCCAAGTTTTTCGATAGCTTCCGGGTTAAGTTGGTTGCTAACTCCAATTGGAATATTTTGGGAAGAATAGTTGTAGCGCGCTGACTCTTGGTTTTTATCTTCTCCAAAAAATACCCAGTAAAGTCCTAAAATAAAAATTGCGAGCAGGATACCCTGGGTTGAAAAAATATTTTCTAAACCGTTAGGAGGTTCTTTCTCTTTGTTGGTCATAACTCTTAATTTATTTAATTTGGAATAGTTTTAATTTAATTAATCAATTGAAACTCTACTGCAGTATGTTAAAGGCGCAAGTTAAATTGATGATTTCAACAGCTTTGTATTAAGGTGAGTCCGCAACATACTTTTTAAGCCACATGTCATGAGTACTTATTTTTAGATAGCAATAGCTAACCCATTGGGCGAAAAAAGTATTGCGATGAGAACGCCAGCGATTGAGAGGTTCCATAAAATCAAAATTTACGGGAGGAGGAACGTCGGGATTCTCATGGTCTCGCTTTGCTTCATCTGCTAGTCTAGTAGCGTTGTATTCAGGATGCCCAGTATGTGCGATGAAACGGTCATCTGAGGTTGAAAAAATAGAATAGCCGGCTTCTTTCCCGTAGGCTAGTAATTTCAGTCGGCCATCGTTTTGTGCCTCTTCCATAGCTTCGTCCGGAATTCCAGCATGACGGCTTTGAGGGCAGAAAAATACATCATCTAACTCCCCTATAATAGGGTGTGCAGGTGCTAGATTTTTCAATTCAAAAACACCAAACAGTTTTTGATCGTAGTTAAATTTGTTTACGCCTTCCAAATAAGCCATTACAAATCCAGCCCAGCAGAGCCCAAGTGTGCTGGGAATTGTTTGTCGTGCATGGTGTAAAATTTCACTAATTTCATTCCAGTAATGTACATCTTCAAAATGGACTGTCTCAACCGGTGCCCCTGTTAAAATCAGACCGTCAAGTGGCTGCTCCCGATTGGCATCCTCATAAGTAACGTAAATGTCATCGACGTGCTGAGGTTCCCAAGTTTTGTAGTTATGTGATTCCAGACGAATCCAAATCGGTTCCAACTGCAAAACCGAAAGTCCCAGAGGATGGAGAATATTAAACTCATATTTTTCTCCAAGTGGCATTATATTAAGAATCCCAATACGCATTGGTCGAATATCCTGACGCTCCGCCTGTGAAGGTGGAATCCATCGGATACCATTTTTTTCAAGGATTGGAACTGCGTGGTAATCGGGAGGTACAATGAGAGTCATAATCTACTTTCGAAACAATAAGGGAACTTGGTATGAAATTGTAGTAGCTCTAAAAATTGCGAACATCTCATGATGAATCTCGAAACAGTTTCAAATTGTAATTACTGTAAAAAGTCTTTTTTACATTGTAAAACAAAATATATAGATCAAAAGTCTCATTCTAATGAAAGAGACTTGCAGAGTCGCTTAACAGTCTATAAGAACAATCCCATTTGATTACAATTCAATGGGTAAATATGACAGACTTGAACCAATCAGGTGGGCCACTAAAAGAGGCGGGCCAGCGCTTTACTCGAATCGAGTCGTATCGATTCCCTTCCGTAAATCTCCGAATGGGCTGGCATTAGCACCTTGATGCGGATTAAGGATGCTCGACACTTCAAAGGGCCAGATCCCTCTGTGTCATCTGGATACAAAATTTTATATAAATTATCACAATCAATGTTAAAGTCAAACTTTTTCAATCACTTCATATGAATGTAGTGATATCAAATTTCAGAGGGACTCATCAGAGCCTGTTTGAGGGATTCCTCAAAGTTTGATTTGAGTAATTTTTCATGATCGTCACTAGTAATGTAAAATGTATCGATAACTTGATGTCCAATAGTTGTAATGACGGCCTGCTGAATCGATACTCCCACCCGATCAAATGCACTGACAATTTTGTAATAAACCAGGGGGGCGTCTTCTGCAGTTATTTTAATGCGAAGATAATTTTTATCACGTCTCGAAAATTCAGTATTGTCACGTGAATTTCCTTTCCATACCGGAAAATCATTAGAAGATTCATTATTTGTTTCTTTGACCATGTAGCCTTTTTTATCATCCTCGAGGTACTCCAGTTGAAATTTTGTGTTGTAGAGAAAGGTCTGAGGCTTTATTTTCAGTGCAGGAGGAGTATTTCTTCTGATGGAAGTTTCCAGCTCCAGCGGAAAAATAACATTGTCCTCTTCTCTTTTTGAGACTTTCAAATAATAGCAAAAAGCAACTTGACCGCTCGCAAAATTTATTTGGTTGATTTTTGCAGATCCAATGGTAAGGTGCTTTAAGTTCAATGTGTAGGCGATTCTACTGTGAATCTGTGGCAGGTCATGTACATAAATCAGCAGGGCGTTTAGTTGACCTCTTGCATTGGTGATGACATTTACAATTGCGGGACGCTCAAGTTTGTTGAAAATAGTCAGATTCTCCGCAATCATTCCCGGAGAAGAACTCAGCAGGAAACGATTCGGAAATGAAGCAAAAAACCAGTTTATTAAGGGACTGTATATCTTTGTCAGTGCCACTAAAGTTTCATTACTTAGAGATTGCCGAATTGTGCGGATAAATTTTTCTGTAGTCTTGTCAGTACCAAGTTTATCAAGTGAACCCAGCTTAAGGTCCCGCCACAGCACGTGTAATTGATCTTCTGATTTTTCAAGCAGTTTTTTCTCTTTTTTGTTTATCTGCAACAATGGTTTGAGCAAAACAGAATCTAGGTTTTCACGGAGACTTCTGTTAATCAATAGATTAATTCGTGTGTCGGATTCAAGGTCATTTTTTTTATTATCCAGGTATGTGAGAATGAAATCCATAGAATCCTCCTGTTTTTGGGAGGAGCGCATTTCGGAAAAAACGCGGGATGTCTCTTCAAAAAATGTTCTCAAGACGCGTGTTGAGTGTGCGTTGCTCTCGCTCACAGAAATGTAATCGGAGATGTTGCATAGAAAAAGTAAAATAACATTAATCAGATTGCGGTCTGCAATTTCAAAAAAACTTTGAAGTGCTTGATCGAAATAGGCTGAAGTTCTGCTGAGTTGTACGACCGTCGTGTGATGAACAATAAGTAGCGATACAAGAGTAAATAATTCCTGGTCTTCATAACCAATACGCTCCAGAGCTTTGACTGCAATCGAAGTCCCGGAAACTTCATGATCTGTCTCAGGATCTATTTTCCCTACATCGTGGAACAAGATGCCCCACTTGAGAGCTAAGATGTGCTTTGGTTCAAGATATTGATATAATTCTTGATAATCAATTTTTAGCCGATCCAGTTCTTTTTGTGTACGATCAAGAGCATTCAACGTATGAGTGCAAACTGGGTGTTGATGATAAGCCAGGTTTCGGAGTAAAAAACGCATCTTATTTGTTTCTGGAATGAAACAACCCATCAAAGTCCTCGGCTGGTTTATCTCATTAATTGGCTCACATATATCAAACATGATTCGCCAGGCATTTGCCGCAAATGGTGTCAACATAAGTTTTGTGAAACGCTCTGCAATCTGTGTACGGTGAGCATAGATCACATCCGGAGTGATGATCCTGATCAGATCCGCCATTTCGTCTTTGAGGTCAAAAGACAAATCATACTCCGACTGTCCCACATATTCAAATAGTTCGAGCAATGCAGTTGGATCGTTGAAGATCAGTGATATCGGAACCTGAGGCATACCTTCAAGTGCGTTTACCTCAAGGATTTGACGCTGACCGAGATGGACTACAACCTGGAAATTTGAAAAAGTTCTCACTATTGTGCGGTCTAATAGGCGTTGTAAAATGGCTTGTGAAAGATCCTGAATATAATTCACCATCTGAAGACGATAGCGGTCAAAAACGTCAATAGTCTGGAAACGTTTTTTCTTAAGCAGATAAAGCTGTTCGGTTGCGTCATTAATGATATTAATCTGGATGTCTTTTTCAGTAAGTCCTCTTTCACGTGCTTCATCATCAATATGAAACTTCTCTGCAGTGGCAGCAAAGTTGCGTAAGTCATATAAAAATTCAAGAGCCTGGCAAAGTTTGAAACCCTGTCTTGGTGAAATTATACGTTTTTGAATCAACAGAGCTAGCATATCTGCAGTTTGATTTGGAAAAACACCAAAAGTCGCGGCTGCCAGCCAAAGCGGAATTTGTATAGATCGTAAGCCACCCTGATCTTCCTTGAGATTCATTTCACTCAGTCCGGGTACTGTACGATCATGGTAATCTCTTATTTGGCTTAGGACGAAGGTTTCATAGGGTAGGATTTGAAAAAATCTACGTTTTAAAGCATTTGCTAAATTATTACTGCCCAACAGAACTCTGCTTTCTAGGATGGCTGGTATGGTATGAATTGCGGAGGGCTCTTTAAAACGTGATAAATCTTCATTTAATTCAAAGTATTGGTGTGCCGTTTCTATTCCCGAGATTCGTAGTAAATGCTCAATATGTATGATGAATTGCCTGCAAATCTCCGCTTCTCCCGAACTTAACTGCTGTGTCTCTAAGCAATAACCGAGATCCCTATCTGAAGCGAAACTGAGTTCAGCGCGTCCGTATCCTCCTCTGGCAAAGATCACCAAATGATTGAGTAAAAAATCACGTGTAAATTCAGCTTGCTTAGCAAGTGGGATTTGTTCTTTTAGGTCATGCAGGCGTTTGTTGAGGGCTGTGTTATCCTGAGTCAGATCTGCTTCAATACTGTTGTAATATTTCAGCAACTGTCTTTGTTCAGGATCTTCTGGGTTTGATTCAATGTTTTCTATTTTTTTTTGCGTCAGTGTGAGTTTTTTCAGATTTTTGGGTAATGTCTTTTTTTTGAATTGTGACTCTTTTTTGAGATCTTCAACAATTCTTTCTTTGAGGATTGGCAAATCTTTGAACGCAAATTCGAAAGCAGTATGGATGATACTATCTAAGAGGCGTGTATTTTGAGCAAGTATGTCAAAAGAACTTTCTGTCCTCAAGCTCTTGTCCACAATTATTTTATACTGCTGCTCATAATATTTTGCAGTGACTGTTGCAAAAACTTTTTCACGGACTTCTAGGTATTCCAGTGTCTTGCTATTCTCGATATGCTGATGTGTCGAGGCATTAACAAGTTTTTTTTGTAAAGCTTTTTTATGTTTTTCGAGTTTTTGTGGGTTCTCTGTGAAGATGAAAGGAGATAGAAAGGGAAAATTTTCAATTGGAGAAAAATTAGTATCCATAATTAAAACAGATAGTTTTAGATAAGAATAATCTTTTGTTCTGCTCGATCATGTCTCCATTGTGTGATTAAAGAGACATAAACTTTGCTCAGCAGAATACAGTAAAACCTGGCATTGACATTTATAAAAAAAGGACCCGTAAAATACTTGCAATAATTTTTCAGAAAAGAGTTTCTTGTTTTTTAGGAGGTGTTGAAATTCCCAAATGCTGATATGCTCTTTCTGTCGCCATCCGTCCACGCGGAGTACGCTGCAAAAATCCTTTGAGCATTAGAAAAGGCTCATAGACATCCTCAATCGTATCTTTTTCCTCTGAGACAGAAGCAGCAAGTGTACTCAGGCCGACAGGACCTCCGTCAAATTTTTCAATGATTGCTTCGAGAATGATACGATCCATTTTGTCAAGACCCTCTAGATCTATTCTCATTTTTTCGAGACTTTTCTCTATCAGGGGCAAAGTTATCACTCCGGAAGTTTCCATGTCGGCAAAATCACGGCAGCGTTTCAGTAAACGGTTTGCGATTCTGGGTGTACCTCTTGCTCTTCGTGCAAGCTCCAGAGAGGCCTCTTCTACAATTTCAATTCCCAGTAAAGCAGCTGCGCGTAGGATGATTGTTTTCAGTTCTTCAGGATCATAAAAATTAAGGCGGAACTGAATCCCAAAACGCTCCCTCAAGGGTGAAGTAAGCAATCCCGCTCTTGTTGTTGCACCCACCAGTGTAAAATGCGGCAAATCGATTTTTACAGTACGGGCCCCAGGACCTTCTCCAATGATAATATCGAGGGTAAAATCTTCCATTGCGCTGTAGAGTACTTCCTCTACCACTCGGTTTAGCCGATGAATTTCGTCAATGAACAAAATTGTTCCAGGCTCAAGATTAGTGAGAATTGCCGCTAAATCTCCCTGACGTTCAATAACAGGTCCGGAAGTAGCGCGCAACTGTACTTCCATTTCACGTGAGAAAATATTTGCGAGTGTAGTTTTTCCCAATCCCGGTGGTCCGCTTAAAAGTACGTGGTCCAGTGCATGTCCACGTTTTTTTGCTGCTCCGATAAAAACTATCAGGTTTTCCTTAATTTCCTGTTGACCTATATAGTCACGTAAACGTTCCGGACGTAAAGATTGATCAAATTGCTCGCCTAGTTGTTGTTCCGGGGCAACCATTCGTTCTTCAGTATTTTCCCGAATATCAGAAGACTCGTTGTCCACAGTTAGTTCCTGCATTGGTTTTCAAGAAGAGGAGGAGAGATTTTCCAGATTCTCGTTTGAGGCGACTTCCGGACTAATACGCCAAGTGTAAAACGGTGATAAAACATATAATATCATATAAATAAGAGCGGCATGCCCGAAATATGGTGTGAAAGCGAAACCTATGATTAGCAGGATAGTGAAAATTAAAAATTTTCTACTGCGGCTCATCAAGCGGCCGATGTGCATATAACGAATAGGAAAACTTATCATTAAGATTGCCGCAATCATCATTAAGACAAAACAAAATTGTGCCCAAAAAACCAAATTAGAAGAATGATTTTCAATTGCATCTCCAAGCATTATGAATGGGGCTGCGCCTAAAAGGGCTGCTCCCGGAACAGGGATACCTTTGAAAAATCCCGGGATACTGTTTTGATCCAGAATAAATAAAACTAAACGTATTACACCTAAAATAACGTACATTATTGCAACCCATCCGTAAGGCAGATTCTGAATTGATACATCAGAAACTTGAGACATCAGGTTGTAAAATATAACTGCCGGAGCAATGCAGAAACTGACTGTGTCAGAAACGTCATCAAGAACACCACCCAGAGTTATGTTATATTTCATGGGTTTTTCGGATGGAAGAGGTGTTGTGAGTCCAAGTTTCCTGGCGACAGCTCCGTCAAGTTTATCAAAAAAACCTGCTCCCAGCAGAATTAGGTATGCTTCCTGAACTCGCCCACGATAAGCAAATAGCATGGCCAAAACACCCATCAGAGCATTCATCACGGTCAGAGCATTCGGAAAAACAGATAATATCCTGCGACGTAAAACCTCATCATTCAAACAAAGATCATCAAGACAAGCAGTCCCGTATTTTCGGCAGTAGCCTGCAATTGAACCAAAATTGATGATAAGTAGAAGAATTTCCAGAAAGAAAAGCTGTTGAATCGGAATTGCTCCCAGCCAACTTATCCATGAATAAAGTGATGAATCCGGACCTCCTGGCACATAAAAAGCGTGAATATAAAGTACAACTCCAATCGGAGCAGCCACCATTGTACGGAGTCTGGTAACTTCCTTCATTTCTTCTTCCTCGCCTTTTCTGAGCGAAAAATTTCTCATAAAGTGCGCGAAATTGTCACGCATTAATACTGTTACACACAAAACAAATACAAAAACGACGTGTAGCATTTCCAGACGAAAATTGGCGCTTTCAGCTAATGTCTGGTATCGCCACATCATTCCTACTGCAACCATCGGGAAAACCATCGCATACACGATTTTGTCCATGATCCGGTCCGCTAAATGTGATAGTTTAGCATGTGGTCTAAAACGTGCCGCAAACCAGCCGTCAATTAAATCAAGGGTCATTGCGGCAAGCAGAAAAATTACGCCACTATAGTAAACATATGGATTTCTGTCCAGCATAACGTTGATGGCACAGAGCATGCCGGCAAAGACCATTGGCGGACGTCCGTAAACAAGTAAAGCCGCAAAATTTGTTGAAAGAAATTTAGGGTTGGTCATAATTTTTATAATATTAAAAAAATTATTTCTGCTATAAAAAACTTTTCCCACTGCAACGACAACAGTAGTTATTTTAATACTCCTTTAAGCGATGTGCAACATTGAAGACATAAAGCAGAAGCGCCGCTCTGATATAAACGCCGTTACGCAACTGTCTCCAGTACATGGCGCGTGGATCGGCATCAACTTCCGGAGAAATTTCGTGGCGTCTTGGCAAAGGATGCAAAATGATGGAATCTTTTTTCATTCGGTTGACATTATCTGGAGTCAGACTATATTGTGAATAATCAATTAGGTTGGACTCTCCAGACAGGTCATACTCATCCTGAATCCTTGTCATATAAATGCAGTCGATTTTTGAGATAACACTTTCCAAGTTGTCAGTTTTATTTATTTTCACACACTGCGAGAGTAAATATTCTTCCAGGTCTGTTGCAATCTGAAAAGAAGAAGGTGCAATAAAATCCATTTCTACTTCTTTATATTGACTTAATAGCATGACTGATGAACGAACCGCTCTTCCGCGAAGCAAATCTCCTACAAAAGCATATCTTTTTTTGCGGATACCTCCATATTCCTGAAATGAGCGGTGCATGGTGTAAAGGTCTAGCAGAGCCTGAGTTGGATGCTGATCTTTGCCGCTTCCACCATTCATGATGGGGACACTACGTCCGGTATTGTCCAGTAAATAGGCCATATATTCGCAAAATCCTGGCTTAGGATCGCGCATGATAATCATGTCAAAATAACTGCTGAAAACCCTAACTCCGTCTTCCTGACTTTCACCTTTGTATTCTGATGATAAAGACGGGTCACGGACTTCTCCGGTGTCCATACCGACCATCTGGCAGGCAGTTAAAAATGAGAGGAAGGTTCTTGTTGAAGGCTGGGTGAAATAGAGCATCGCCTTTTTGTGGCACAACAAGGATTTCAAAAATTCAATACCGTTTGGTTTACGTGTCATTTCTTTGACATGATCTGCAATATCAAATAATTCTTCCATCAGGCTGATGGAAAACTGGTGCGAGAGCATCACATGCTGAAGGTGTCCTTCTTTTTCATAATGAAGCATCCGTTCTTCCACTGACTGCGAAAAGTAATCTTCATAGGTTTTTAAAGATTTTTCCATTTGTGAGGTAAGGCTAAAGTTTTATAAAAATATGCTACACTAGCCTAAAATTCTATTCTGTAACAGTCCAGTGTGAAATTGTGATCAAAATGAAAAGCAGTAATTAAAGTCCTAACTTGGAGGACACTTTTTCTTGGGCTGTTCAACTGTTGAATGAGGGGGGAAATATGGGACTGATAAAAAGCAAGACCGTGTCCATGAAATAACACGGTCTTGACAAAAAATTTATTTGATTTCCGCACTTGCGCCGGCTTCTTCAAGTTTCTTTTTGATTTCCTCTGCTTCTTCTTTGGAGGCACCTTCTTTAATTGCTTTTGGAGCAGCTTCAACTGCTTCCTTAGCTTCTTTGAGCCCCAGTCCAGTGATTCCACGGACTTCTTTGATGACGTTTATTTTCTTATCACCAAAGCTGGTCAGAATAACGTCAAATTCTGTTTTTTCTTCAGTAGCAGATTCAGTGGCTCCGACGTTAGTAGGTGCCGCTGCTACTGAAGCAGCAGCAGCACTAACACCGAATTTTTCTTCCATTTCTTTTACCAATTCAGACATTTCCAATACGGACATGTTGGCGATAAAATCAATTACTTGGTCTTTTGTGATACTTGCCATTTTATTTCTCAAACAAAGGTTAAGGTCATCTCCCTCACTTACAAGTGAAGAATGTTAATAAATCGGATTATTATTTGCTATCCCGAACTGCAGCCAGAATATGAACAAATTTAGTTGGTACTGCATTTAGAGTACGAACAAATTGAGTTGCTGGTGATTGCATTATGAACAACAACTTTACGATGAGCTCTTCTCTAGATGGTAATTTGGAAAGTGCTTCCACTTCACCAGTATTGAGAATACTCGTTTTACTGTCACCAACAAGGATTCCAGCAAGGATTTTCAAATTATCTACACTTTTAGTGGCCTCAGACAATACTTTGGCCTGCTGAACGGCATCGCCGTCACAGTAGACAAGTGCACGGGTTTGAGTGAACTGATCTGCAAGTTCTGCAAAAGGAGTATCTTCTGCGGCAATGCGGGCTAGAGAGTTCTTGATCACTTTCATAGTGGATGAAGCATCGTTTAGCTTCTTACGAAGTTCTACAACCTGATTTGCTTCAATACCACGATAATCAACAAGTACTGCTGCGGACATATTTTTAAAGATTGACCGAAGTTCACTGACTTGAGCCTCTTTTTGGCTTCGTTCCATAAAACCTTTCCGATAAGATTATGTTAAATAATTCGCACCTTCGGTTTTTGACGGCAGTGTTTTAGGTAACACACTTCTATAGAAAAAGACTGAAAGCTGTTTCTATTTACAACAAAGGTCGAGATCAAATTGAAAAAGACAGTGGAAGGGCACAGCAGAAATTGCTTTGTCACTTTTTGAAGCTGTGTCTCGGCAGGGGGTGAATTAAGCCGTTAGGCCCCTACTGTCTTAGACAATAAAACTAAAAAAACTATTTCAGATATTAAATTGTTTGTGGATCTACCTTGAGGCCCGGCCCCATCGTAGAACTCAAACTAAAATTACGCAAATATATACCTTTTGAGGCTGATGGTTTCATTCTTTTGACAGTGTCAACCAGAGCAGTAACATTTTCACAAAGCTTGTCTGCATCAAATGAAATTTTACCTACAGCAGCATGTAGGTTGCCTTGTTTATCAGCACGGAACTCTATCTGTCCTGCTTTAATATTTTTGATGGCCGATTCTACTTCGAAAGTTACAGTACCAACTTTTGGATTTGGCATCAGTCCTCTTGGACCCAGTATTTTACCTATCCGTCCAACAACTGCCATCATATCCGGTGTTGCTACTACACGGTCAAACTCTAGCCAGCCTTCTTGAATCTTTTTAGCGTAATCTTCGCCGCCTACATAATCTGCTCCGGCTTCCTCTGCTGCAATTGCCTTATCTGCTTTGGCAAAAACCAGTACACGAATTTTCTTACCCAGACCATTAGGCATAGAACAAGTTCCACGCACTATTTGCTCAGCTTTACGTGTGTCGACACCAAGCCTCAATGCAACATCCACTGTCTCATCAAATTTGGTTGTTTTGACTTCTTTAAGCAAATCAATTGCTTTAGTTAAAGGATATAGTTTTTCTGTGTCCACCTTTTTTTGAAAAATTTGTGTTCTTTTACTCAATTTTCTCATAAATCCTCTGTCAGTACGCCCATACTCCGGGCAGTTCCTGCCACGGACTTCATGGCAGATTCCAGGTTATAACAATTTAAATCAGGCATCTTCTGTTTGGCAATTTCTTCAAGTTGGCTTTTTTTCAAAGTGCCAATTTTATCCTTATTTGGAGTCGAAGAACCTTTATTAAGTCTCAGTGCTTTTTTGATGAGAACCGGTACCGGAGGAGTTTTGGTAATAAAGGTAAATGAACGATCATTGAAGACTGTGATTACCACCGGGATGATAGTATCTTGCCCCTGAGTCTCGGCGTTGAACGCTTTGCAGAACTCCATTATGTTCACACCATGCTGCCCCAATGCAGGGCCAATCGGTGGAGATGGGTTCGCCTTCCCTGCTGGAACCTGAAGTTTAATGTATGATGAAATTTCCTTTGCCATGATTTTTTGTTTTATTCTACTACTTGTTTTACTTTTTCGAACTCAATCTCTACAGGTGTAGGCCGGCCAAAAATACTTATAAGTACTTTTAATTTTCTACGTTCGAGATTTATTTCATCGATTATGCCACTAAAGTTTCCAAAAGAACCTTCAGTGATAGTCACCTTTTGTCCCAGTGAAAATTCTTCTTCTGTCGCTTTCTGCTGGAATCTTTCATTGACCTGTGAACGTATTGTTTCCAGTTCCCGTATTTCCAGTGGTAGTGGATTTTTTTGTGTTCCTCCAATAAAACCTGAAACTCGATTTATATCCATTAAAAGGTGCCACAATTCCGGGGTGAGCTCCATATGGATTAGCACATATCCAGGAAAATATTTTTGATTTACTTTACGTTTTGTTCCGTCCTTAGTGCGAATCACATCTTCTGATGGAATGAAAATTTCTTCTACAAGATTCTCAAGACCTTCAATTTTTAATTTTTCTTGAATCGTTTGCTCTACCCGTCCTTCATAACCGGAATATGCTTGGAGGATATACCATTTTGCATTTGGGTTTTTCGGCTTTTCAGGAATCTGTTTTTCATTATCTTCTGCATGTTCACCTATTTCCGAAGTATTAATTGAAGTGAGTTCAGCTTCTAAAACTTGTTCATCACTCTCTGTTTCAATGTTCTCAGAAGAGTCTACTTCGGGGACAACATTTGTTGTCTCTGCTTTAGTGGTGTTCAATACCTGCAATTCATCCTGTTGCTTTCTCAAAGAACTGCCCGAAGTTTCTATTGTTTCTTTTTGTTCTTCCAATACCATTTTGTTTCCAGTTTGTTCTTTCACTATATTATCCAGCAATTACCATTTGCATGATATCTGAAAGTCCTAAATCAGCGATACCTAGATAGAGCGCTACAGCTAGGGAAACACCTACAACTACTGATGTTGATTTTAACGTTGCCTCACGTGTTGGCCACTGAACACGCTTGAATTCGGCAATGACATCTTTAAAAAACTGTTTGATTCGTTTGAACATTTTCAAATCAATGGATAAATATCAAACATCCTGAGAAAATTATTTCCTATTACTATTTTATGCTGCAACTATTAAAGTTCAAAACTCTTAGTTACTTTTGTATGGCAGGGCAGACAGGGGTCGAACCTGCGACCTTCGGTTTTGGAGACCGATGCTCTACCAACTGAGCTACTGCCCTGTCAGGACGCAAAAATTAATTTTTTTATTTCGTTTCTTTATGCAAAGTATGTTTTCGATCCCACCTACAGTATTTACGTACTTCCATACGCTCTGTTTTCAATTTCTTATTTCGGGAAGCCGTATAATTTCGTCGCTTGCACTCAGTGCATTCTAGGTGAATCGTGTCTCTCATGATTTCTGTTTTAAAAACTATGATAATTTTTTTGGAGCCTGAGAGCAGGATTGAACTGCCGACCTCTTCCTTACCAAGGAAACGCTCTACCACTGAGCTACCCAGGCTCAAAACTCACACCGTATAAGCTCTTCAAACTGTGGTGGGGAGAGAAGGATTCGAACCTTCGAAGGCGAAGCCGTCAGATTTACAGTCTGATCCCGTTGACCACTTGGGTATCTCCCCATGCTGGAGCTGGCAATAGGACTTGAACCTACAACCTGCTGATTACAAATCAGCTGCTCTACCAATTGAGCTATGCCAGCATGAGTTAAACGAATAATTATGAAATGTTATGGAGTTTTTGTCAATAGAAAACGTCAAGAGATCAGTATTTCCCTCTTTCTGTAATACAACTAGATTAAGACTTTCTCCAGTTCGTTAAAATTAACAAACTATGCGGCTGCTAAATTTACATCTGGGGATGCTGACTTTTTCGGCTCTGGAAGTTTAATCATATGATCTTTACTGAACTGATAATCGCGAAAAACTTCTTCTGCACTCAAAAGTTGATATTTCCCATTTTCAAGTTTATGAGTCGTATCTTTCAGACGATAAACATAATGACCACATGTCCAGATAGTAAATTTACGGAAATGTGTGCAGAGGCATGTTTTGTCCGGGATAGAAATTTTTTCTGGTTTCTTTTCCAATTCTCTGTGGTAGGCTTCAACATATGCACAATGTCCTTTATTATCCAAGATGTATCCGAAGGCTTCACAATTAGGCCGAATTCCAGAACCTATTCCTGGAGACTGCCGTAACATCCGCATTGGATATCCAGTTGGTGAGATCGTGTTGACAACAATATCCTTCTCAACTGCCTCAAAGTAATGATTTTTTGTACGGTCCGGGAGTCCACATTCTTTTGTAACGGTAAAGCGAGTCGCAACTTGTACCGCGGAAGCACCGGATTCAAAAAATTCCACTGCATCAGTTCCAGTAAAAACACCACCTGCAGGAATTACAGGAATTTCTAAATCATTTTCTTTTAAAAAAATCAACACATCTTGAACAATTGTTTTAAGATCATATTCCTGCCAGTCGTCGCAACCGAAACCTAAGTGACCTCCGGCCAGAGGACCTTCTACAATTATATAATCAGGAAGTCTTTTGTACTTTGCTGCTCTTTTAAGAAAAGGTCTTAGAGCCCGCTGCGAAGAAACAATAATACCAATCAGAACATCCCTGAATCGGGGATGATCATTCATTAGTTCCATTGAACCTAAATGCAGACCTGCGCTCAATGTTATGCCATCAACTCCTGCATCCATAGATGCATGTAAACGTGTTTGAAGAGTATCACGCGGATTGTTCATGGTAAGCTTTTCCATGCAGTTTACAAAGACTGCCCCGTCCCCCTTTTTAGCGTTCATTGTACGTCCTACATGGAGTCGCTGAGCCTCCGCCAGTCTTTCCAGATCAAACTGCACCACTTCTTTATCTGAGCTGTTGATGTTGTATTTGTATTTGCGTTGTTTTTCCTGAACAAACTGTGTCTTGAACCTTCGGTCAGAAACAGTGGGGACCATTGCGTCTGAAATGTGTCCGATACCACCTAAACGTGCTGTTTCGAGAGCAAGTTCTGCTGTTGAAATATCTACTCCCATCCCACCTACAATAATTGGAACAAATTCCTTTCCACCGAGTTTTAGGCGAAAATCATTTAGCGCTTTGCTCATATTGTGTTCCCTCTATTTGGAGTTTGACAATCAAATAAGTTGTTCATTGAGGATCGCTTCAATTTGCCATAATTGAATATCCGCAGTCTACGTAAATCACTTGTCCAGTAATCCCTGAGGAAGCTTCACTAGCTAAAAATACAGCAGTTTGTGCTACTTCATCCTGAGTCGCGGTACGTTTCATAGCTGAGTGTTCCCCAGCAACTCTCATCAAATCTGCAAAATCTTTAATGCCTGCTGAGGATAAGGTTCTGATTGCACCTGGAGAAATAACATTCACCCTTATATTATCTGGACCAACTTCTTTCGCCAGATATCGGGAAGAAGATTCAAGAGATGCTTTTGCTGGTCCCATTACATGATAATGCGGAACTGCCAGTAAGGAACCGATGAAACTCATGCTGAGGATACTGCCTCCTCCTCGTTTTTTCATCATAGGGATGACACCTTCTGCCAGTGGTAACAGTGAAAATGCACTAATTTCATGTGCTTTTGCATAACCGCCACGGCTGGTGCTTGAGAAATCTACTTGCAAATCCTTCTGGTCAGCAAAAGCTAAACTATGAATTAAAAAATCTAGTTCACCCCAATGGTTATTTAATGCGTCTAACAAAGATTGAATTGAGTCATCATTTGAAACATCACATTCCTGAATCAGGGATGCATTTACTTTATCACCAAGCTTTCTGACATTTGCCTCAAAACGACCTTTGGGGTCAGCGAGATAAGTCAACGCAATTTCTGCGCCTTGTTCATGAAAATGTTCTGCTACAGCCCAGGCAATACTGCGTTGATTGCCAACTCCAAGAATAACCCCTTTTTTGTCTGATAAAATCCCCATATTACTTTTCCAAGTTATAATAATTATTTTAAGATTTTTAAAACCGAAATAATTTTTTAGGTGAGCTTTTTTTCTCACTTTCTTTATTTTAGTTTAAACCTCCCAATATTGTTGCCCATCTTTATTTTTTGTCCTAATTCCATCTCATTCAATTCAACTTGTCCAGGAGGGAACAGGCAAATGACTGTGGAGCCAAGCTCAAACATACCGACCTCTTCGCCGCGTCTCAGTTCATAAGGTTTTTTCAGAAAAACGTGTTTAGCGAGTGCACCATGAAGGTTTGAAATTTGATTATCGTAACTGATGCGAATACGTCCGACCACAGTTGCACCAACTTTTACGAGCGCACATTCACCTTTTTCAGTTTGTATGTAGGTGGTCAAACGTTCATTCCGGGCAAACAGATTTGTTACATGATGGACACCCAATGGACTGACGGTCCATAAATCTCCAGGAATGTAGGAGAACTCATGGACCTTCCCTTTTGCCATGCTGTGAATTCGGTGGTAGTTCTGTGGAGCTAAATAAATGGTAATGAATTCTCCTCCATCATATAATCCTTCACGTTTCGAATCCTGCAGCAAATCTGCTAATCTATAATCCAGCCCTTTTGCCTGAATCAGATTTCCCTTATTGATGCGGCCATACTCACCTATAAATCCATCTACAGGGCTTAGTAAGACATCGGGATCCGGATCCAGCGGTCGCGCGTTCGGAAGTAATTGCCTCGTGAAAAATTCGTTGAATGTACGGAACTCTGAAACATGTTTAGTTGCTTCTGTCAGCTCAACACCAAAGAACCTTGAAAACATTTTTATCAACTGAGTCAGCAAAGGACGTGGTATTTGAATGTCAGCCACAAACCCGCAAAGCCTGCTAAAAAGATTTCGGGGCAAAATCCACATAAAATAATATGCCGGTGGACGTCCGAATCCTAGAAGTGACATCAGCCTCCAACAGGTTCAACTTTAGACTTGTTTTGTCGGAGTAATTCCAAAATATATGAACCTTCGATGGTCTCTTCCTTCATCAAAACTTCTACGATTTTGTGTAAAACGTTGATGTTATCACGAAGAAGTTTCTTGGCTTTCGCATCATGGAATTTTATAGTTTTACGCATTTCCTTGTCAATGTCTGCAGCAGTATTTTCGCTAAATTCACGGCTTTTACCGATGTTACGTCCCAAAACGTTCTGCTGATTATCATTGCCTAAAACGATTGGTCCAAATGATTTGCTCATGCCCCAGTTGCAAATCATGTTTCTTATCGTGTCGGTGGCCTGCTGAATGTCATTGCTTGCGCCGGTAGTTACTTCATCAAAAATGATCTCCTCTGCCGCACGTCCCCCCATTGCAATAGTGATACGGTTACTCAGGAAATCAATATCGTAAGAATGATTATCATGTTTTGGCAAAAATGCAGTAAGACCAAGAGCTCGTCCTCGGGGTACGATTGTTACTTTGTGAATTGGATCCGATTTAGGGAGAAGCGCTGCAACCAGCGCATGTCCTGCTTCATGATACGCAGTGTTACGTTTTTCTTTTTCTGACATGACCATCGAGCGTCGTTCTGTGCCCATCATCACTTTATCACGTGCCCATTCAAAATCGGCTAATTTAAGTTCTGTTTTGTTGTTTCGTGCACCACCGAGAGCAGCTTCATTAATCAGGTTTTTTAAATCTGCACCTGAAAATCCCGGTGTCCCACGTGCGATAATGTTCATATCAACGCCATCAGCCAATAGCACTTTTTTTGCGTGGATCTGTAAAATTTCCTCTCGCCCTTTAACGTCAGGAAGAGGTATGCTTACCTGGCGATCAAAACGTCCTGGACGAAGAAGCGCGGGATCGAGAACATCCGGACGGTTTGTAGCGGCGATTACGATTATTCCTTCCATTCCATCAAAACCATCCATTTCAACTAAAAGTTGGTTGAGTGTTTGCTCACGTTCATCATTTCCACCTCCCATTCCAGTACCACGGCTGCCTCCGACTGCATCAATTTCATCAATGAAGATTATGCACGGTGCGTTTTCTCGACCTTGTTCAAACATGTCACGAACTCTACTGGCTCCAACGCCTACAAACATTTCCACGAAATCAGAACCGCTCATACTGAAAAAAGGAACCTCCGCCTCTCCTGCAACTGCCTTTGCGAGCAAGGTTTTCCCAGTACCGGGTGATCCGGACATTAACATGCCTTTAGGAATTCTTCCTCCAAGTTTACGGAATTTTGCTGGATCCTTCAGAAACTCAACCGTTTCTCTCAAATCGTCTTTTGCTTCTTCAACTCCAGCGACATCGGCAAAGGTCACTTTCATTTCATTTGGTTCCATTTTTTTGGCTCGGCTGCTCCCTATGGAAAATAGTCCTCCTCCTCCGGAAGCTCCACCCTGCATTCTGCGCATTAGAAACATCCATATTCCAAAAATTAAGATGAATGGTCCCCAATTTATAAAAATGCTTAAATACCAGGGAATACTTTTTTCAGGCAGATAATTGATCGGAATTTGATACAGTCGAAGGTAATCAATTACACTGGGGTCTTCTGCAGGAATATATGTGCGGTAGCCAAGTCCGTCCTGAGTGAAGCCCTCTATTAAGGAATCTCCGACAATCTGAGCATTGACAACTTCACCTGATGCAACTAGAGCCTTGAAGTCACTGTAAATCAGTTCCTGTGTTCGCTGAGAACTGGTTGACATATTTGCACCGTCGAACATTTTTGCTAAAAAAATTGCCAGCACCAGCATACTGAGGATAATAAGTATATTTTCTCTTTTCATAAAAAATAGTCTTAAAAACAGAGGTTTAAGTCAGCCAGATTCAGTTGCTATGTAGTCAGCTCTTCATCAAAAAAACAAATTTAATTTATCAAAAACTATGTTAGTTTGTACATAATAGCATACAACTGCCTGTACAGTTAAGTAATTTTTTAGAGACTTTTTCAACATGAACTACATTTGATGATGCAATACAATCTATATTCGCGTTTAAAAAGATTTTCATATGAATCTTCATTAACCTTAAAACTAGGTCTGCCGGTAATTATTGCTCATTTGTTACAGATTCTGATGCAGTTTGTTGACACAATAATGGCCGGACATGTCAGCTCCCATGATTTGGCGGGACTGGCAATTGCGACAGCGCTTTATCATCCTGTGTTTTTGCTAATGTTAGGAATATTGATTACGCTGGGTCCGATTATAGCACAACTATTTGGGGCTGAAAAGCAGCAGGAGATAGTCACAAATGTGATACAGGGTCTGTGGCTCAGTCAAGTTTTTGCATTTTTGAGCATCTTGATTTTAGTGAATCTTGAACCAGTGTTGTACTGGATGGGTTATGAAGCAGAGGTGATCAGGATTGCCTCGCATTATCTGAAGGCTTTGTGCTGGGGTATGCCATTTGTCTACGCGTTTAATGTCTTGCGGATGTTTAGTGAAGGTTTGTCTATCACTCGTCCGACCATGTATATTTCTGTGATTGGCCTTGGAGTCAATATTGTTTCAAACTATGCGCTGATGTTTGGGCACTTTGGCTTTCCCGCTATGGGTGCGGTTGGAGCAGGTTGGGCTACGAGCATGGTTTACTTGGTCATGTTCTGCGCGATGCTGGCTTTTTGTCTGAAAGCATTGATTTTTGAAAACTACCGCAGATTTATTGTTTTCAGAAAACCTTCGTGGTTGTATCTGCGTGAAATTTTGAGAATTGGTATCCCCAATGGTTTCGGAATGGCAGCTGAAGTAGGTCTTTTCGCGACAATATCATTGTTGATGGGAACATTTGGTGTGACGGCAATTGCCGGGCACCAGATTGCAATCAATATTGCTTCAGTAACTTTTATGTTGCCGATGGGCCTTTCAATTGTTATTTCCATCCGGGTTGGCCAGGCAAAAGGTAGGAGTGATTATACAGCAACACGTTATTCAGGTTATGCTGGGATCATACTTTGCGTTTTAATAATGGCCATAACCGCGACAGTGTTTGTTAACTTCCCAGAAATGATTGTAGCGTTATATTCAGATGACCCTGATGTAAGCACACTGGCTGTTCAATTACTCTATATGGCAGCGGTATTTCAGTTATCTGATGGAATGCAGGTAGGTGCTCTGGGAGCACTACGTGGCCTGAAAGATACTCGTGTCCCTTTTATCACAAACTTAGTGGCCTATTGGGGTATAGGCCTACCCATAGCTTATCTGGTTGGTGTATATTTTTACTTTGGTCCTGTGGGAATGTGGGTTGGCCTTATTGTTGGCTTAAGCATTGCTGCGGTGCTCCATAGTTGGCGTTTCCAGATTCTTACCAGACGTCTTTTAAAACATCAGGATCGTGAAAAGTCGATTGATAATGAAGTTTTACAAATGCTCCATGATTAAAAAAATCTTTATATAAAAATCAAAAAAACAAAATAGTTCTTCCAAATTATTTGGAATCGTAATTGCAGGAGAGATTGATTCTAAATTCCAGCTTATATTTTCAGATCTGAATCAGGTACTTGAAAATCAGGCGATATTTTATCCATTTTTATAAACACATTTTAATAGGAAACCCATGGCAGAACAAGCCGGTTTACTTTCAGATGTACGTTTTCAGTTTCAAGATTTTTTTGGTGCACTGAGTCTCACGAAGAGGGTTACTATACTGGTAGCACTTGGAATAATACTAATAGGAATGATAAGCATGATTTTTGTGGCAAACAGACCTTCATGGGCTCCATTATATTCGAATGTAGAACCTGGTGATGCCGCCGCCATAGTTGAAAAGTTGCAGGAAAATCAGATCCCTTACATGCTTGCTCCGGGAGGTAGGACTGTGATGGTAGAGCCACATAGAGTGGATCAGGCCCGCTTAACATTGGCTAAAGAAAAAGTATTACCGGGTAGTGGTGTTGGTTTTCTGGATTTGTTTTCTACTCCAAGTCTTGGGGAAACAGAATTTCAACAAGGAGTCAAATTCCGTGTTGCGCAGGAAGGTGAGTTGGCAAGACTGATTTCTACTCTCAATGTTGTTAAGTCGGCTAAAGTATCTTTAGCAATTCCGCAAAAAACACTTTTTTCAGACAATGAGGAGGTACCAACGGCCGCAATTGCTCTCAATCTAACCAGTAACGGAGCTGGCCGGAAACAGATTGAAACGATCGTTCATCTTGTTGCCAGTGCGGTTGAAGGTCTCTCTCCACGAAATGTAAAAATCACCGATCAAAGTGGAACTTTATTGAGTCGAGGATTTTCTGACGATTCTGCGGGTGGTAAAATGAATGATAATTATTCATATAAAAGTCGTTTTGAAAAGGAACTCGAAGCAAAAGTCGTTAGGCAGATTGAGGAGGTTGTCGGTAAAGACAGAGTGAGGGTAAATGTCTCTGCAACCCTACGTTTTGATCGAAGGACTATAAAGGAGGAATTGGTTGATCCAGATCAAACGAGTGTTGTAAGTGAGCAGGTCGTCGATGAAGCATCGACCGGGACACGTTCGGTTCCTGTGGGTCCTGCAGGGGTAACAACTAACTTGCCTGAAGCAACTGGGAGGGAAGCAGCGACAGTTTCAGAATTCAGTAAGAAAAACTCTACACGTAATTTTGAAAGTAGTAGACGGGAAGTGATTATGGAGTCAGCAGTTGGAGAGGTGGTAAGCCTGAGTGTATCTGTACTTTTGGATAACAGACGGTCACAAATTGTTGATGAAAGCGGCACTTCATTAGGACGAACTAATACCCCATGGACTGATGGTGAAAAAGAAACTATTGAGGGTTTGGTAAAAGCTGCAATGGGCTATAATGAATCTCGAGGGGACAGAGTCTTTGTAGGTAATATGCCATTTGAAGCTGCTCTAGAAGAAGATAAAACAGCGGAAATTGAAGCCACAAGGATTCGTAACAAATTTATTTTGGATGTAGTGCGTTATGTTGCTCTTGGGCTGGCAATTCTGGCACTCATCATGTTGGTGATCAGACCTATGGTTCAGCGGCTGAGTTCTAAACCGGCTGATCTTGATCTTCTCATGGGGATGCCCGCAACAATTGGTGAGCTAGAAGGAGAGGAATTGGAAATTCCTACGGAGCGTGAATCAGGAATTCCACCTAGAGAAAAGATTCTCGAAATTGCCAAGCAGGATCCTCTCAAAACTTCCGCTCTCATACACACTTGGCTGCGAGATCGTTCATGATGCCGATTAAGAATTTAATCTGGAAGCGAAAATTCGCAGAGAATTTTCTGATTTGTGCCAAATCCTGAATTATGGCTCCTTAACATAATAATCAATAATCAATAATTAATTATTTAAGCATGTTGGATGAGAGTGAGTTTAAACCGTTTTCATTGACCGATTTTACTGCGGTCGAATCAGACCCATCAGAAAATGATGATACATCTGATGGAAGGGAAAAAAATGCTGAGGGATCAGAAAATAGCAAAGAGTATAAAATCGAAGACCGACTGACCTCTTTCAAACCGCTTACTTTTAATGTGGAAGGAGATTCTGCTGACTTAGTCACTGAAGTTCGCACAGATGCTGAAAGTGAAAAAACGGATGCAGAAAAAATTAAACTCTCAATAGATTTCAAAAATGCTGATTTTTTTCAGGAAAATAGTCTTTTGACAAATGCCGAAGACTTCGCGGAATCGATCAGATCAGGCGCGAAATTATACAAGACTCAATTGCTCACAAAAATTGAAGAACAGGCAAGTGACACGGAGCGTATTTACCAGCAAACTATTGCAGATAATCAAGAGGCAGAAAAGGATCGGAAAAATCTGCTTTCTTCCACAGAAGAAAAAGTAGAAGAAATAAAAACCAATGCATATCAGCAGGGTTTTGAAAGTGGACTGCAAAAGGGAATGCAGAAGCGTTATGATGAGGCGGAACCACAAGTAATGCAGATAAATTCTGTATTGGCGCAATTGAAGTCTTTAAGGCAGGTTGTCCGTTTTCAGGCAGAAGGAGAGTTGGTGAAATTAGCTCTGCAAATTGCTAAAAATATTGTTGCCGAAGAAATAAAGTTGAATAACTCTGTTATCAAGAACATAGTTCAAGTAGCCCTCCAAGAAACAGAAGTGCATGGAAAGATCTATTTATATTTAAATCCGGATGATTACGAATTTTTGTTAGAAAGTAAAGCTGATCTGGATAGATATTTGAGTGATGAACAAATTCTTGTGCTTCGGCAGAATCCGGAAATGAAACTAGGCTCAATTTATGTTGAGTCTGATGAAGAAATAATCAGCAGATCGATCGAAGGTCAGTTTGAAAAACTTGAAGGATCTCTAACTGAACAGATGGAAAATCGTCATGCACATTTATATGAAGTAGATATTGATGCACATGATTATTATTCAGGGGCTCCCTCAGACGAGGAATGTGTTGAATCGGAGTCTCTTGACTTAAATCAAGTAGAAACCGCGGAACAGTTAGTACCCCCATCCGTATTAGAACAAAGCAAAGAAACCGTTGATGCGATTAATCAGGTAGATCATGTGGAGCCGCTTCTGGAAACAGGTTTAGCTGAATCCGAAAATTCCCAACCTGATTCATTAACTTCTGAAACAGTAAGCTCCGAATTAGAAGAACCTGAACAGGCTACACAATCTGTTGAAACGGCAGATTTAACTCCGGATTCGGTAGAATCATTTCTGGTAAATAATGAAGATGATTCTGCTGAGTGAAAAGTCTTTTTAAAAAAACCGTCAGCCGAAGTCAAATAAAAGAAAAAATTACCGTATTTTTTCAGGAGGATAAATTATCATTTTAAATCCAAAAAATTAGAGCTAACTAAGCCTTATTATTTTCATGTCACCTTATTCATCAACTCCGGAATTACCGGTTTACTCAAACCTTGAAACGTATATTAGCTGTATTGAAAACCTTCCGTTACTGCGTAAGGAAGGCCGTGTTATGCAGGTAATTGGTCATATGGTAGAGGCAACAAACCCTGGTTGTTCCGTAGGAGGAATGTGTAAAATATTTAATCCTGCGACAAATAAATCTGTGGCTGCGCAAGTTGTGGGATTCCGGAAAGACCGGATGCTGGTAATGCCACTACACAATGCTTATGGAATTGGCCCAAAATGCAGGGTTGTTCCGGAAGACCGTCCGGCAATGGTTACGGTAGGGGATGGCTTGCTGGGTCGAGTTTTCGACCCATTGATGAGACCGCTGGATGGTTTTGGTGAGTTACTAACTTCAACTGAGGTTGCCTTATATCCAGAAGTAGTAAATCCACTTAATCGTAATCGTATCAAAGACCCGCTGGACGTAGGAGTAAGGTCCATTAATTCAAGTCTGACTTGCGGCCGTGGACAGCGTATCGGAATAATGGCAGGTTCCGGCGTTGGTAAATCAGTGCTACTCGGAATGATGGCACGTTACACTGATGCTGACATTAATATCATTTCTCTCGTAGGAGAACGCGGCAAGGAGGTCCGAGAATTTATAGAAGACAATTTGGGTGAGGAAGGTATGCAGCGCTCTGTCGTAGTCGTTGCAACATCAGATCAGCCGCCACTGCTGAGAATGCGTGGAGCATATGTGGCTACCTCAATCGCAGAGTATTTCAGAAGCCAGGGAAAGAATGTACTTCTTTCAATGGACTCTCTGACACGTTTTGCGATGGCACAGCGAGAGATTGGTTTGGCAGCTGGAGAACCCCCGACAACTAAAGGTTATCCTCCGTCAGTATTCGCCTTATTACCAAGTCTGCTGGAACGAGCTGGTACTCATGATGGACCGGGTTCAATAACCGGTTTTTACACTGTTCTTGTAGAAGGCGATGACGCAAGCGATCCGATTGCTGATGCAATCCGTGCTATTGTAGACGGACATATTTTTCTCAGCCGAAGTATTGCTGAAAAGGGGATTTTCCCTGCAGTGGACTTGCTCTCTTCAACCAGTAGGGTTATGGTCAATGTAGTTAGTAAGACTCATCTTGAACTAAACCAAATTTTACGCCGCACTCTTGCTACTTACCGGGAAGCGGAAGATTTGATCAATATCGGTGCGTATGTGCAAGGAAGTAATCCGGAAATTGATTACGCCATTTCTAAATATCCATTAATTCAGGAATTTATTCAGCAGGGAATGGATGAAAATACTAACTTAAAAGAATGTGTAGACCGTCTCCAGCAAATTTTCGGAGACAGGTTGGATGGGGTTAATTTATCGCAACAAATTCCTGATTTGCCAAACAGTAATTTAGCCGAACCTGAAAATTCTTAAATCAACAAGAATTAATGAAGATTAACCAGTAGCTGTTATTTGCTTAAGACTTTGTACAAGCCTCAAAAATTATTCTCTAGACAGACTGTCTTTAAATTTTTAAATATACTATTACTTAATGTAATTGAGTTTTTGGTTGATTAGTTTTTATCTTTTACATATATTTGTTTTTCCTGTAAATGTGTTTTGAAATTTTATTTAATTTTCAAACATTTGAAATAAGTTGAAGGAATCTATGATCAGGATTCAGGAATCATGCTCAGTCCGTGCTTTCGAAAAATAAAGGAAACCATAGAGCCTGGTTCAAATTGTTTTTCCATTTGATTATCAATCACAAATAATTCACCGAGGGTGCTTTCAAGTGTGTATTCGATATGATCACCCAAATAAGATGCTTTAAGAATTGTTGCAGATAAATCATCTTTTTTGATTGCATGATTTAGACTGATTGCCTGTGGACGAATTGCCAAATCAACTTCTCCTACTGGCATTCCCCGGTGTGGAAGTTTGAGGATAATTCCACCGATATTGACTTCTGCTTCATCATTTTCAATGCTTAATATTTTAGCTTTTACCAAATTTGCATCTCCAATAAAATCTGAGACAAAAAGATTTTCAGGTTCTTCATATAACTGACGTGGAGTCCCTTCCTGAGCAATAATAGCATCATTCATCACGATGATACGGTCCGAAACAGCAAGTGCTTCTTCCTGATCATGGGTTACGTAAACCGTAGTCAGGCCTAGCTCCTGCTGTAATTCTCTGATTTCTTCCCTTACTCGTCGGCGTAGCTTTGCGTCAAGATTCGAGAGTGGTTCGTCAAAGAGCAGAACTTCAGGTTCCAGAACAAGTGCTCGCGCCACGGCGACTCTCTGCTGTTGTCCTCCGGAAAGTTCACTCGGAAAACGTTTACTGAAATCTGTCAGTCCGACCAAATTGAGTCCATCTTGGGCTTTTTCACTCACTTCTTCTTTTGATAGTCGGCTCATTGTCAGACCATAAGAAACGTTTTGAATCACTGTCATGTGAGGAAAGAGAGCGTAGGACTGAAAGACCATACTTACGTCACGATCCGAAGCCGAAATCCGTGTGACCTCCTTGTCTCCAATGAAGACATTACCCTCGGTAACCATCTCTAGTCCAGCAATCAGTCTTAATGTGGTAGTTTTACCGCACCCGGACGGTCCCAGCAATGTAACGAGTTTGCCGTGATCTATAGTGAAACTTAGATCACGGACTGCTTTTACTTCGCCGTAGGCTTTTGTCACATTTTTAAATTCAACGGCTTTTCCCATAGTAATCTACTTTGAGTTTAAATTGTTAATGCTTCTGTTTCCCGTCTGCCAAGTTCCCGCTTCCCGACTGTGAACTGGATCAGTGCTATTGCGCAAAGCATCACTATGATCAATACAGACGAATAGGCGATAGCCAAACCATAATCTCCAAATTCTACCCTACCAAGAATGTAGGAAGTTGCCATATCATAGTCGGCACTTACTAGGAAGATGACAGCACTGATTGCTGTCATAGCCCTCACGAATCCAAAAACAAGGGCAGCTATCAACGCCGGACGCAGTAGTGGCAGAAGGATAAGCCGGAGCGTTGTAAATGATCGTGCTCCCAATGTCAGGGAAGCTTCGTCTAGACTGGGATCCAACTGACTCATCGCAGCTATCCCTGCCCTTATACCCGTTGGCATATTCCGAAAAATGAAACAGACAACAAGTATCACACCAGTACCCGTAATTTCTATTGGAGGAACGTTGAAAGCGAGGATGTAACCTACGCCGATAACAGTTCCGGGAACCGCAAAACTGAGCATGGTCAAGAACTCAAAGATATCTTTGCCCCAAAATCGTTGTCGTACAAGGATATAAGCTATCAACAAGCCTAAACCCGCAGTGAGTGGAGCAGATATAGCTGATATTTGCAGTGTTGTCCAGAATGAATTCCATGCTGCACCCTCCCAGATTAGGCCGTATTCCTCTGACCAAAAAAGTGAAAACTCTTCAATATAGTGTTTTAGAGTGAAGTTGTGCTTGTAGCCCCAGGTTTCCACAAATCCACCAAAGAGAATCATTCCGTAAACGATCAAACTCATGACAATAAAGGGTAGGGCTGCAAGGTATGCTCCCCAAGCTACCCTTTTGGGAAGCTTTACATGCATTCCGGCGTCGCCCTTTCCGGTGACAGTTGCATATGATTTTTTCCCGAGCCAGCGCCGCTGGGCATAAAACGCTGTAAGTGTGAAAAGCAATAGAACAATCGCCAGTACTGCAGCCATGCCTGGATCACCTTGCGCTCCAACAATAGCAAAGAAAATTTGTGTCGAAAGTACCTCATATTGTCCTCCCAGGACAAGAGGGTTACCAAAATCCGCCAAACTTTCAATAAAGCCGAGTAGAAACGCGTTGGCTATCCCTGGTCTCATCAGTGGAAAAGAAACTGTCCAGAAGGTTTGCCAGGGTGAAGCACGCAGGGTTTGAGCTGCTTCTTCCATTGAAGGACTTACTCCTTCCACAACTCCGACGAGGACGAGAAAAGCAATCGGTGTAAATGCTAAAATCTGTGCTATAAGAATTCCCGTGAGACCATAAAGCCAGCGGCTGGGGGGGATACCAAAAGCCCATTCCAAAAAGGTGTTCACAGCACCGGCACGACCAAATAAAAGAATGAGCGCAAGTCCTATTACAAAAGGTGGGGTGATGATAGGAAGCAGAGAAGCTGTTCGCACGAAGCCCTTGGCTTGAATACCAGTGCGAGTCACTAAAAGTGCGAAGGCTAATCCCAAGATAGTGGTAGCTGTTCCAACCAATACTCCCATCCAGAGAGAATTCCATGCAACTCCGCAACTTAGATCACTGCTAAGGCAGGCCAGTCCCCAGATATTGTGAGAACTAATTTTCTCCAGAAATAAGGAAAAAACATAGTTACCTTCGTCATCTTGCAAGGAGTTAATGAGTATACGTCCAACTGGATAGAAGACAAAGGCAGTGACCATGGTAACTGTAAGGCCAATAGATCCTGAGACAAAGATATCACCTTTGAGCGCCCCTCTAGCTGCTAAACCCTGTGTGAATAGGAAAAGGAAACCGCTAGCAACGAGCAAGGCACCATAACCCATTCCAAATTGTGTTTGCAATGTAGGGCCGAAAAGATCTCCGAGAAAGCCCCAACCCCAACCATGGAGGCCGAGAACGAAACCCTGAAGAAGCATATAGCTGAAGCCAAAACCTCCACCGAATAACAAAGCGACTACATGACGTGGATCTGTCCTAGGCCAAATAAGGGCAGGGAGAGGAACCAGCAAAGCCACCGCTACTGGCCAAAGCCACCAACGCTGGTGCATTGTAATTTGCAGGATCCCGGGCGAGTACTCGCCAAAAGTCGGATATCCGTCAGTGATCCATATAAAACTCCAGAAACCGTCATATGCTGCATACCACGGTAGGATGAGGAATCCAGTCCAAGCAATTATGAGCCAGAGCTTCAGAGAGTAATTTCTTTGGATGAGTATCTCCGGAAAACCTGAAGAGTTTTCCGGAGTGGGTGCTGTTGAATTCACCTTGGTAACACTTTGACGTCAGTATCCCACTTCTTCAGCAAACGGGTCCGCTCAACTTTAGAACCATACAAAGCATGGTTGTAGTCAATGAGTTTGATGCTACTGACATCTGGAGCTTCTGGAGCACTGGTAGCATTTTTATTGGAGGGCACCTGATATGACTTCACTTCTGCTGACCTGCTCTGTACGTTAGCAGTTAGAGCGAAATCAATAAATTTTTTGGCGTTTTCCAGATTGCGAGCTCCTTTAATGATACTCGCAGAGCCAATTTCGTAGCCCGTACCTTCACACGGCGAAACTGCCTCGATAGGAAAGCCCTTTGTGGCCTGCTTCACTGCTCCATGTACGAAAACAATGCCTATTGTTATCTCTCCACGGGCAGCAGCTTTAATCCCTGCGGATCCAGACTTGGTGTACTGGCTGATGTTGCGGTGCAAGCCCTTCATGTAATTGAAACCGCCATCCTCTCCAAAGAGTTGTACCATTGAAGCCAGAGTTGTGTAGGCTGTTCCGGAAGTGCTGGGGTAGGCCATCATGATCTCGTCTTTGTAAGCCGAGTGCAGCAAATCGTTCCAGCACTTGGGTACTGGCAATCCTTTTTTGGCTAGAAGCTCACGATTGTATCCAAAACCCAAGGCACCCAAATAAATACCCACGGTTTTGCCTCCCGTGGCTTGGTGCGGAGACTTGGCCCAGTCGTGCAACTCACCCAATTTAGGAGAATTGTATGCTTGTGTCAAACCTTCTTCTGCCGCCTGCAGATGTGGATCACCCGTTCCACCCCACCAGACATCTCCCTTCGGATTGGACTTTTCTGCCCGAATTTTAGTAAGTGTTTCCCCTGAACTTGCGCGGGTCATACTTACTCTTATGCCTGTACGTTTCTCAAACTCTTTTTTCATAAGCTCACACCACGGTATGTCGGTGCTGCAATAGTATGTAAGCCTTCCTCCAGCGTATAAAGGTAAAGCAATCATTAATAAGATAAATGACACCATAGTCATTTTAACTATTCTCATACTAACTCCTTAAAAATGGGTTATACAAAAAAGGAATTCTCTACATTAAGAAATCCATTAAAGCCCACATTCTACACTTTCGGCAGTCTCTGTCAACATATAAAATATGATTTTGCAAACAGTTCTATAGCCTGAAAGATTATTAAAATTCTTCAAGAATTTGCCTTTCAATAAATTCCAAATAAACCTTTCACAAAGGATAGATTATTCTTTCTAATCACCAAGAGCTTTAGTTGAAAGGATATTTTCTCATATGCCTGGGATTTTCAGATTTTTGTGCAAATTTATGAGTGATTAGTCTGCGAGAATTGATAGTTTTAAAATTCAGGTACAAATACGTACTGCCACATGTGGAAAACCAAACTCATTGTACACGACAAAAACTTTGACTTCAATTAAGGTCGAGATTTTCTTCATGAAGCCTTTGAATTTTAAAACGGCAAACTCAAAAATTGTATTTGTATTACTCTGTTTTCTTGACAATCCATTCGTGCTGCGGATCGTTATGAAATTTCCAGATACGCTTTGGTCCGGCCATCACATTCAAATAATACAGATCATATCCATGCGGAGCACCGACCGGATGATATCCCCGGGGGACCATTACCACATCATGATTATGAACCGCCATTGTTTCATCCAGACTTCCATCATCTGTATAAACACGTTGGAACCCAAATCCCTGCGGCGGATTGATTCGGTGGTAATATGTTTCTTCCAAATATGATTCCTCCGGGATATTATCGGAATCATGTTTGTGCGGCGGATAACTAGACCAATTGCCATTCGGTGTGATTACTTCTACCACAAGCAAGCTGTCTGCTTCAGCAGTCTCTGGCAGAATATTACAGATGTGTCGCGTGTTCGTTCCGTGTCCCCGTTTTTCATATGTCATGTTTTCCGGTGTAATTAAACGGGCCGGGAAACTACCTTTTCCTGGCGCGGAACAAACGGCTAGCTCCAATTCGGTTTCTGCTTCCACAGAAAATTGATCATCATTCGGAACATAAACGGCGTAAGGTGGTTTGCCTTCTGCACCTGAATTTTCGGAAAAAACGTACATGCGCTCACCCAAATTGTTCCACGATTCATTAAGGGTTTTCACACTTGCTTTGCCACTAACCAGCACCAGACAAACTTCGCGCCTGCCGGTTTCTTTTTTTAAGATTTGTCCGGCTTTGAGTTTAAAAAAATCGAAACC
>Ga0208277_1000020_pt1 | contig 85689 bp, 74 predicted proteins | sample ETNtaG_5_FD_185782 | JGI IMG/M metagenome (GOLD analysis project Ga0208277, IMG submission 185782) | Marine microbial and viral communities from oxygen minimum zone, Eastern Pacific Ocean - ETNP201406SV205 (SPAdes) (version 2) | ecosystem: Environmental > Aquatic > Marine > Oceanic ...
TATTAAATGTATGAACCAATAATAGTAGGAATAAGTGGAGGAGTTGATAGCTCCGTTACTGCGCTAAAATTAAAAAAAGAAGGGTTTGACGTTGAATGTGTTTTTATGAAAAATTGGGAAAGTGAAAGCGATCAATGTAATGCTGAGCAAGACTATAAAGATGCACTGTCTGTCTGCAACTCAATTGGAGTTCCTCTTAGGTCAACTAATTTTTCTAATGAATATTGGGAGAATGTATTTGAAAATTTTATAGATGAATATTCAAAAGGCAGAACCCCAAATCCTGATATTCTTTGCAATAAAGAAGTAAAATTTAAAGCATTTTTAAACTACGCTAAAGATATAGGGGGGGTAAAAATAGCAACCGGTCATTATGCAAGAATTAAAGAAGATGGCCAATCCTATCAACTTTTAAAAGGTATTGATGATAATAAAGATCAAAGTTATTTTTTGTATCTTCTTAATCAAGAAATGCTTTCAAAAAGCTTATTCCCAATTGGCGAAATTGATAAAAATGAGGTTAGAAAAATTGCTAAGCAAAATAACCTAATAAATCATGCAAAAAAAGATAGCACTGGAATTTGTTTTATAGGCGAGCAAAAATTTTTTAAAGAATTCTTAAAAAAATATATCCCAAAAAAACCAGGTATTATAAAATCTGTCGATGGTGAAATTTGTGGAGAGCATGATGGCTTATCCTATTATACAATCGGCCAAAGAAAAGGACTTGGAATTGGCGGGGGATACGGGAATAATAACGATGCATGGTACGTTTCTGAAAAAGATTTTACAAACAATACTCTTATTATTTCACAAGGAAGCGATCATCCTTCGCTATACCATAAAAATCTTAGTGCAGATTCTTTGCATTGGATCGGTGGTTGTGCGCCAAATGAAAATAAAAACCTTACTGCTAAGATAAGATACAGGCAAAAAGATCAAGCATGCGCAATCACTGTATTGGATGGAGATTCTTGTAATGTAGAATTTCTCTTCCCTCAATTTGCAATTACACCTGGACAGTCTATTGTATTTTACGATGGTGAAATATGTTTAGGTGGAGGCATAATTAATGATAGATCCTAATCCGATAAATGGTGAAACAATTAATTTCTTTTTGTAATTTTATTGTTGATATGTTAAAGATGAACATAAAAACAACATTCGTATTGCTTTTAACTGCAGTTGCAACAGGACAATTACGTTCTAACCTGCCCCCTAAATCGCTTCCTGTTAATATTCATGGAATATCCCATGTTAGGAATTCCTCATTATTTGATTTAAACAGGCTTTCGATTTCAAATAGTTTTGGCATGAGCATGTCAAGCTTTGGAAATCAATCTGCCTCAATTGGGTCTTTTAATACAAATATTAATTATTTTGTAAATGATAAAATCAGACTTTCTTCGCAGTTTAGCTTAATGACGCCAATGGGTGGAATTAATACATACTCTCAAAATGGACTTAATGGCGCCAAAATATTCTATGACACAAGTATTGACTATAAACCAACAGAGAATATGTTGATAAAATTTTCTATGAATAATTATCCAAGATACTATAGAAACCCATATTCTAGATTTCTAATGACAAGATAGTGGCTAAATACAGTTCTAACAAATCATCACGGTTTAATTTAAATCGTAAGAAAAAATCAAACACCAAAAAAGCTAAACAAATGGGAATTGTAAATGCCGGCATAGGCGTTATGTCGGTTCTATTATTTGCATTTATTTTCTCATTCTCTAATAGACAAACTCAAAGTGGTGTTCCAATTCAAGCTGTAACTTTTCCCTCAAGTGATGAAGCACCAAAGCTTGCCACTGAAATTTATGAAGCTAATCCAGTTTTAGATATTGAAATAGAAATTCTTAATGGCTGTGGTGAGCCAGGTGTAGCAGCAAAATTCTCTGAATTTTTACGCGATAAGCGTGTTGATGTTGTACGATCTGAAAACGCTGATAATTTTGATTATTCAAATACTATACTCATTCAGCGAAATGAAAATACTGATGGATTAAAATATGTTGCTAATGCTTTAAAATTTGATATAAAAAACTCTAGTCAAGTTATGATAGCAATTGATCCAGAGTCTGATGTAGACATTACACTAATCATAGGAAAAGATTTTAATTCTCTTAATTCAGTTAAATCGTATTTGAATAATTAATTTGATATCAGTGTCTACTGATAATATCACTTCATTCACCCTAGCTAAAACCATTGCTGAGCTTGCTATTGATAAAAAAGCAGAGCGAGTAATTAGTATTAACTTAAAGGGTCTTACATCAATTACTGATCATTTTCTTATTTGCTCTGCAGATACAGACGTCCAAATCAAAGCTATTGCAGATAATATTAGAAAAAATACGCTCACTAAACCTACTAGGATTGAAGGCTATGAAAAAATGAACTGGATTATTTTAGATTATATTGATGTAGTTGTTCATATTTTTAAAACTATTGAGCGCGAATATTATAATTTAGAAAAGCTCTGGGGTGATGCTAAAACCATAACTTATAGTGAAAATGATAATTAATCTAATTATAAAAAATTTGAATAGTGCTCTAGCAGGATTGAAATATTCTAAGATAGATATAAAGGTTGCTAAATGTAAAAATCCTGAATTTGGTGATTTCTCATCTAGTGTCCCTTTAATTTTAGGAAAAATACATAAAAAAAAGCCTATTGATATTGCACACCAAATTAAATCTATAATGGTTTCTTCTGATGAGATTTTTAAAGAAATCACAATAACTGATCCTGGGTTTATCAATTTTAAAATTTCTAATAAATATTATTTCAGAATTCTTGAAGAGATTTTAAATAACGATGATTTTGGAAAAAATAATACAGGTCAAAATAAAAGTGCTAATGTTGAATTTGTAAGTGCAAATCCAACAGGACCTTTAACAGTTGGTCATGGTAGAAATGCTATATTAGGAGATGTCGTTTCAAATATACTTGAGTGGAATGGGTATACTGTAACAAGAGAATATTACTTTAATAATGCTGGGAGGCAAATGAGAATATTAAGTAAATCTGTTGAGGCGAGATACTTTGAGAATTTGGCTAAACCCTTTGATTTCCCTGAAGATGGCTATGAAGGTGAATATATAAATGACATTGCAAAACAAATTATAGATAATTATGGCAAGGAACTGATATCTGATGATTCTGTTTTTAAAATTTTTCCTGAAAAAAAGATGTTTGAACACATTAAAAACACATTAAAAATTTTAGGAATAAACTTTGATGAATTCTCAAATGAGAAAACTTTTTATGATAATGGAGATATTGAAAAACTGCTTAACGAGCTTAAAGAAAAAGATTTATTATATGAGAAGGATGGTGCTACTTGGTTCAAAGCCACATCACTTGGTAAGGAAAAAGATAGAGTTTTCATTAAAAGCTCAGGGGAACCAACATACAGACTCCCTGATACAGCATATCACAGAAACAAGGTTGAGCGTAATTTTAATTTAATCATTGATGTATTTGGTGCAGACCATATGGATACTTATCCTGATGTAATATTGGCTCTTGATGCTCTAGGGCTTCAAACAAACCAAATAAAAGTTTTACTATATCAGTTTGTTACGCTTCTAAGAGGTGGTGAAAAGATTAAAATGTCTACAAGAAAAGCTACATTCATATCTTTAAATGATCTTATTGATGAAGTGGGTATTGATGTAGTAAGGTATTTTTTTGTAATGCGTGGAATTAATACACATTTAAATTTTGATTTAGATTTAGCTGCAGATCAATCAGATAAAAATCCAGTATACTATCTTCAATATGCACATGCTAGAATCTGCAATATCATTAAAAGAATTGAGCGACAGGGAAAAAATTTAAACGTCTATGAACCCAATTTGCTTACTAATGAATTTGAAATTGATCTTTTAAAACAGCTAGAACTATTCCCCAATATTATTCTGTCTGCAACGGACTCTTTAGAGCCACAAGTAATTGCTAGCTATCTTCAAATAACTGCTACAAAATTTCATAAATACTATGCTAATTGTAGAATAATAAATGATAATGAAGATCTAACTCTTTCACGCGCAGCTCTAGCTAAAGCAACAAAAAATATTCTTAGCAGTGGACTCAAAATACTTGGCATCAAAGCTCCGGAGAAAATGTAGTTGATTGATTATTTAAATATTGAAATTCAGCATCTGCTATTTTGTATGTCAACTTTATTTACAGTGGTAAACCCCTTAGGAATAAGTCCAATTTTTGCTGCTATGACTGAAAGCTTTTCTAATGATGATCAGGTTAGAATTGCAAGAAAAGGCATTTTAACGGGATCCATCGTTTTAATAATTTTTACACTTCTGGGTTCTTTTATTTTTAGATTTTATGGCATCACTGTAGAGGCTTTTCAAATTATGGGGGGTATAATTTTCTTTAGAAGCGGTCTCAGAATGCTTGATGCTCAAGTTGGAAGATCGCGAACTACCCAAACTGAAAGAGATGAATTTAAAGATAGTGAAGAGCTAGCAATAAGTCCAATTGGTGTACCTTTAATCACAGGCCCTGGAGCAATAACTGGAGTTGTCATTTTATCTGGAAAAGGTCCATCAGATTATAGTGTTATAACCCTGCTTATTTCTGTTCTTATAACAATGGGTTTGTTCTACTGGATATTAAGAGCAGGAAATCTGCTTGCAAAAAAAATTGGGATAGCTGGCATGCGCGTTATTGAAAGAATGATGGGATTAATACTAATGGTCATCGCTGTACAATTTATTATCAACGGTTTAGAAACAATTATAAATAGATTTTAAAATTAGTGGAGGCGGGGAGAATCGAACTCCCGTCCGAAATAGAATCTAAAAAAATATCTACATGCTTAGTCTAACAGATTATTCTTGAATGCAACTGTCCTGAAGACACAACTATTGCAATCACAGTCTGCTAAATTCTTATCCTGATATCGCAGACTCAATCAGAACCAGTCCATTAATTTGACACCCTTTAGTTAAGCCATGGACATACTAGACTAAGGATGGGCCACTTACTTAAGCAGCGGCCATGTAGCCGTTATCGGCATTTATGGTTTTTCCAGTTTATTAACGAGATACTGGGACTCGACATGCCATTTGGAAAGATGCATATTCCGTCGAAACCGATCGCCCCCATTTTCAAAAAACAAAAAAATAAGGCTCCGAACGCCAACCCAGAGCCTTATTACTTTTTTACTTGCCAGCCTCTTTAATTTGAATTCACTTATGAATTCCACCAAAAGAGACACTCCAATATAAATGTAGAAAAAAATTGAAGGCAACAAAGAATATGTAAAAATTAAAAAAAATAGAAATTCTTATAAATTGGTCAAGTTTGACTTCTTTGATTTGATATAGTAAACTCTACCTTATCATTGGAGTAAGTATGAATAAGTTAGATAGAAGACAATTTTTGGGATCTATTGCTAAGCCTGCTGCTGCTGCCTCAGTTGTTCTAGCAAACCCAACATTAATGGCAAAAGCTCTTAAATCAGTTAAAGGCATTTCTGGTGACCCTAAATCGATTGCGAGAAATGAAAGCTATTGGAGAGAAATTCAGCAGGGTTATACTGCTGATCGCGGATTGATTAATTTAAATAATGGAGGCGTTAGCCCCTCTCCTACTGTAGTTCAAAATGCCTTAAAGAGATATTTGGATTTTTCAAATACTAGTCCCGCATATTCAATGTGGAGAATTTTAGAACCACAAAAAGAAACTGTCAGAAAAAGAATGGCTAGATTTTTTGACTGCGATACAGAAGAAATCGCGCTGACAAGAAATGCATCAGAAAGTTTACAGATCTGTCAAAACGGTATTGATCTTAACCCTGGAGATGAAGTTTTGACCACTACACAAGATTATGGGAGAATGATAAATACATTTAAGCAGCGTGAATGTCGTGATGGTATTGTGATGAAACAATTTAAAATTCCTATACCCGCAGAAAATGATAATGAGATTGTAAGATTATTTGAAAAAAATATTACTCCTAAAACAAAAATGATCCTTATGTGTCACATGATTAATATCACTGGACAAATACTTCCAGTAAAAAAGGTTGTTAGGATGGCGCGAAAATATAATATACCGGTCATTGTTGATGGCGCTCACACATTTGCTCATTTTGATTTCACAGTAAAAGATCTTGATTGCGACTATTATGCTACAAGTTTACACAAGTGGCTTTCTGCTCCGTTTGGTACGGGCATGCTTTATGTTCGCAAAAATAAAATAGCTGATCTTTGGCCATTGCAAGCTCCTGGTGAATGTGCAACTGATGATATCAGAAAATTTGAAGAAATTGGTACTCACCCCTGTCCCAATAAAATAGCTATTGGCGATGCCCTTACTTTTCATCAAGGAATTGGAAGTAAAAATAAGGAACAAAGACTAATTTATTTAAGAGACCGTTGGGCAAAAAGACTAATAAAAAATGATCGAATTAGGCTTCATACTAGCCTTAAGCCTGGTAAAGGGTGTGCTATAGCTACTGTTGAAATAAAAGACCTAGACACATCTGCTGTAGCAAAAGAACTTTGGAATAAATATAAAATATTTGTTGTCGCTATTAATCATCCAGAGTTTACTGGCTGCAGGGTAACCCCTCATGTCTATACAACTATTGAAGAGATTGATAGGTTTGCTGATGCGATGGAAAGTATTATCAAAAATGGCATAGATTCGTGATAGATATCTATTGTTTAGATATGTAATTATCACAGGATTAATGAAAAAAGCCGTAATACTATTATCCGGTGGTCTTGATTCCACCACATGTCTCGCTATTGCTAAATCAAAAAATTATAATGTATATGCACTATCTTTTAGATATGGACAACGTCACGAATTTGAAATTGGCGCAGCAAAAGAATGTGCTCAACTATATCATGTTGAGGATCATGTCATTTTGGATATTGATTTACGCTCCTTTGGAGGATCTGCTTTAACTGACAATATTGAAGTTCCAAAAAAAAGGAAAGAATCCATACCTAGAGATGAAATACCTATAACCTATGTTCCAGCTAGAAATACAATATTCCTATCCTTTGCTCTTGCTTATGCGGAAACAATTAAATCTCAAAATATTTTTATTGGTGTAAATGCATTGGACTATAGCGGTTATCCTGATTGCAGACCCGAATACATCAAATCATTTGAAGCCATGTCTAACCTTGCCACTAAAGCTGGAGTTGAAGAAGAGTCACAGCTTAAAATTCATACACCACTAATTGATTTAAGTAAAAAAGAGATTATTGAAAAAGGAGTTGAGCTTGGCGTCGACTATAGTAAAACACACTCATGCTATGACCCGGATCCAACTGGTATCTCATGTGGCTTATGTGATGCATGTTCTCTTCGAAAAGAAGGGTTTAAAAAAACCAATATAGTTGACCCTATTCAATACGCAATCTAAGTGTATACAGTTAAAGAGATTTATTATACAATTCAAGGTGAGGGTTTTCACGCAGGAAGGGCCGCTGTTTTTGTTAGGTTTACAGGATGTAATTTATGGTCAGGGCATGAGAAAGATCGCGAAAATGCTATCTGTAATTTTTGTGATACCGATTTCATTGGAACAGATGGTCCAAGCGGAGGAAAATTTCATACCGCACTTGAATTGACTGAAAAAATTGTATCTAAGTTGCACCCAAATTCAGCTAGAAATAAATTTGTTGTTTTTACAGGTGGCGAACCACTTCTCCAGCTTGATAAAAGTTTGATTGAAGCATTGCATTTAAAAAGTTTTGAAATTGCTGTTGAAACTAATGGAACCATCAAACCTCCAAAGAATATAGATTGGATTTGTGTAAGCCCAAAAGCGGGTCGAGACTTACAAATAACAGAGGGCAACGAATTAAAATTAGTTTATCCTCAAAACGGCGTGGATCCTTTACAATATGAAAAATTAAAATTTGATTATTTCTCACTACAACCTATGGATAATAAAAAATTAAAAGAAAATACTGAAAAAACTATCAAATACTGCCACGAACATCCCCTTTGGAGACTAAGCCTTCAAACCCATAAATTTATCGGTATACCATAAACAAATAAATGGAAATATATAAAGACATAACATTTGAAGCAGCCCATCTACTACCGAACTTACCAGATGATCATAAATGCAGAAGACTTCATGGACACTCCTTTCTTGTAAGGATTACAATTGATGGTCCAGTAGATGAAGATACGGGCTGGGTGCAAGACTTTGCCGATATAAAAAAAGTCTTTAAACCAATTTACGATCAGCTTGATCATAACTATTTAAATGATGTAAGTGGACTTGAAAATCCAACCAGTGAAAATCTAGCTAAGTGGATATGGGATAAATTAAAGAAAGAATTGACTCACTTAGCTTCAATTGAAGTAAAGGAAACCTGTTCATCAGGATGTATATATAGAGGGAAAAATGGCTAAAGCTGAGGGAAAATATTTTGAATTTACTAGTGCAGACCAGATTAATTCCGACTTTTTAGAAACATTTACTTTTGAAAGTACAAATCAATACATAATGACTGAAACCGATGAGTTTAGCGCGGTATGCCCTTTCAGTGGATTACCTGATTTAGCTTATATTAAAATAGAATACTATCCAACTGGAGGTAAATGCATTGAACTCAAATCCTTGAAGTACTATTTTATCAGCTTTAGAAATGTTGGCATATATCAGGAAGGTGCTACAAAAAGAATATATAATGATTTGAAGAGTGTTCTTGATACTGAAAAAATTAAAGTAACAAGTATTTACAATACGCGCGGTGGGTTTGATACGACGTGCGTTGAGGGAAAAATTGATTAGTATTTTTCGTATGAAACACAATTCAAATTAGTTAATTTTGGGTCGCTTTTTTAAGAAAAAATATCGGCGAGCCGGTAGCTCAGTTGGTAGAGCAGTGGCCTTTTAAGCCATTGGCCGTGAGTTCGAGTCTCACCCGGCTCACTCTTCAGAATGAGTAATCTGTCAACAAAAAACCTATCTTAATTGATGGGTTTTTTGTTTTCTGGTTTTTGCTTTTCATTGCTTTTTACAGAGCCCATGCTTTTCTTAGAGTGGCCTGAATTATTACCAATTAATAATTCAGTTATCAAATCTATAGTCTTAATAAGTTTCATTTTATTTCCTTAATTTTATAACATTCTATATTTATACAGTAATGCACCTGGTAAAGCTAAAATCTGATAAAAAATTTTCTGACTAGTCGAACTAAAATTTTTAGAAGAGAAAATAAAAAAAATGGGTTACTTCCTAAGCTAGGTCTCATAATTAAATTTAAAATGGCTTTCCTGTTGATCTTAATAAAATTATATATATAGATAATTATGGAAGTCGTTAAAATGAGGAAAGTGATTTTTAAATATATCATTCTTTAATTATTTATTAGTTTTTCAACTAATTCTTTTATGCCAATAACTGCGTTCTTCGAAATAAGTTTAAAATTTATATTATTCATGTTTTCATTAGCATTAGGATCAATATAATAACAATCTGCATTAGATGGTATATAATCAATTAAGCCAGAAGCTGGGTATACAGATAAAGAAGTTCCTATAACTATTACTATTTCAGCGTATTGAAAATAGGGAATCACCTTGCTAATCATTGGAACTTCTTCACCAAACCAGACAATATGAGGGCGAAGCTGGTGCCCCTCATTGCAGAGATCACCAATTTCTATTCTCTTATCATTTATTTGATATATCAATGAAGGATTTTTACTGCTTCTTGCTTTTGTTAATTCCCCATGCAAATGAATTACTTCAGAAGATCCAGCACGCTCATGCAAATCATCAACATTTTGCGTAACTATTATAATGCTAAAGTATTTTTCTAATTTCGCTAAATAAAAATGGGCTTGATTTGGCATAGCCCTGCTTGCTTGCAATCTCCTTTGATTGTAGAATTCTAAGACCATTTCAGGGTCAGCTTTCCATGCTTGAGGAGTAGCAACATCTTCGACTTTGTGATTTTCCCATAAACCATTACTATCGCGAAATGTTTTCAATCCGCTTTCAGCGCTAATTCCAGCTCCAGTTAGTACAACAATTTTTTTCATAGAGTAAAGTAAGCAATTTTTAGCTTATTAGTAAATTTTAGTCTTTCTGGTTGATATAAAGTTTGTGTATACTGGTGGTGATATGCCTGAGCAGTCAAACTTAAAAAGAGTACTATCCCTTACAGATGCAACAATGATCAATGTAGGGGGAATTTTAGGATCAGGAATCTTCATGGTCCCCGCGACAGTAGCCTTATATACCCTTTCAAGCTCTCTCTTTTTCCTTGTTTGGATTATCGGTGGTATAGTGAGTTTGTTCGGTGCTTTATCTGTTGCTGAGCTAGGATCAGCAATGCCAAAAGCTGGTGGACAGTATGTTTTTTTGAACAAAGCTTATGGGCCTTTATGGGGTTTTCTTTATGGTTGGACTGCAGTTGCAGTGATCAATACTGCTTCGATAGCTGCAGTTGCAATGGCTTTTTCAGAATATCTAGGCTTCTTTTTTATCCTTAATTCTTTTGAGGTTAAAGGTATTGCAATCATATCTATTCTAATATTAACAATTATAAATATCATTGATGTAAAATCTGGAGCGAGATTTCAAAATCTTTTCACATATACAAAAATTTCTGCTATTAGTATTGTAATACTACTTGGTCTCTTATTGGATGGAGGGTCTTCAAATAATTTTTTTCCCTTACTAACTGATAGATCATTTTCCTCTCTTGTTGGTCCTTTGGGCCTTGCAATGGTAGCAGTATTATGGACTTTTGATGGATGGATATTTGTAACCTATGTTGCTGGAGAAGTCAAAGATCCTGGAAAAAATATTCCATTATCTATAATACTATGCATGGTGATCGTTCTTTCTATATACCTAACGCTAAACTATGTTCTCGTTTACACTCTTGGTTTTGATAAGATGATTGGTTCAGAATTAGTCATGTCAGACGCTGCCTCAATATTTTTAGGAAACAAAGGTGCAGCTATTATTACCGTTATAATACTCATATCTTTAATTGGAGCTAACAATGGATTTGTACTGACTAGTGCTCGCATAAATTATGCGATGGCAAAAGATGGTTTGTTTTTCAAACAGGCCGCAACAATACATAACAAATTTAAATCACCAACGAATGCTCTTTTAATGCAATGTGCCTGGTCTTCAATATTGACTCTAACTGGAACCTTTAATCAACTAATTACCTACATTATTTTTGCTTCCTGGATTTTTTATGCTATGTCTGCTGGTGCAGTGATCATATTAAGAAAGAAACTTCCCGATCTTAATAGACCATATCTAACTCCACTCTATCCATGGATACCGATCATTTTTATATTATTTGCAGTATTTCTCACAATAAATACTATTTTAGAAGCGCCAAGGGATGCTGCTATTGGATCAGTTCTAATCCTAGCAGGTCTTCCGTTTTATAAGTATTGGAAAAAATAATGAGTAAAATAAATTTAAATATCAAAAATGCAATTAATGCTAACCGTGATGTAATAGTATCGTTTGTAAAGGAGCTTGTAAGAACACCTAGTCTAGCCAATGATGAGGAAAGTGTTCAAAATATTATACATGAAAAGTTAAAAAAATTGAGTCTAGACTCTAATATAATTCCTGTATTTTTTAGCGAATTAAATGACCACCCTGCATTTAACGATGATGGATTTTCCCCCGATTCCCGTATTAATGTAACTGCTAAATGGAAAGGAAGCGGTAAATCAAAGTCCCTCATTTTGAATGGTCACGTTGATGTGGTGCCAACCGGACCTGAAAATCTATGGAATGATAGTCCTTGGTCTGGAAAAGAAGATAATGGGAAAATCTATGGAAGGGGTTCGTGCGATATGAAAGCTGGACTTGCTTCAGGTTTGTTTGCAATTGCTATATTAAAAGATTTAGGTTTCAAACCAGATGGAGATATCATTTTTCAATCCGTTGTTGGTGAAGAATCCGGTGGTTGTGGCACATTAACAAATATTGTTAAAGGATACCATGCAGATGCTGCAATCATACTGGAACCTACCTCACTTAAATTATCACCAATCCAATCTGGTGCTTTAACATTTAGATTATCCATTCATGGCAAAGCTACGCATGCCTCTATGCGATGGGATGGGGTCAGCGCTATTGAAAAATATGCAGACCTTCACCATACAATTATTAAACTTGAAGAGCAGCGCCATCATTCATTTAATACCAAGCACTACAAGTCTAAAGAGAGAGTTGCTCCAATAAATATTGGAACAATTAAAGCTGGCCAGTGGCATTCTACAGTTCCAGAATCTGTAATTGCTGAGGGAAGACTAGGTGTATTTCCAAATGAGTCAAATGCCGAAGCAAGAAAGAGCTTTGAAGATCATATTTTTAAATTTTCAAAGAATGATTCATGGTTAACTAATAATCCCCCTGAGATTGAATGGTTTGAAGGACAATTTGAATCTGGTCAAACCCCTCTAGATGACCCTCTTATTAGAGAATTAAGTAATATTTATGAAAATGTTTGTAATCGTAAAGCTGTGATTGAAGGTGTTACTTACGGATCGGACTTGCGATTATTTACTAATCATGCTCATATTCCAAGCGTTCTATTTGGGCCAGGAGATGTCCGTTTGGCTCATGCTGCAAATGAATACGTAACTATAGAAGAAATAATGCTTTCAACAGAAGTTATTGCAAATATGATTGTCAACTGGTGTGGAGGAAGTTTTGAATAAAGAATTTGGCTGTCAAGATATGACAAGTACTCTTAGAAGAGTTCTTATTAAGAGCCCAGAAAGCGCATACAAAAATCAATCCAACATTGATTCCCAATACCAAGACTTAAATTATTTTGGTAAGCCAGATTTTGAAAGGTCTCTGAAAGACTATGATTCTTTTCAGTCAATACTACAAAACAATGGAATCGAAATTCATCATCTACCGATTGATGACATAACCAGCCTTGATTCTATTTATACTCACGATCCATGCTTAGTTTCAAACTCAGGTGTTATCTTATGTTCGATGGGTAAAAATCTCAGAAAAAAAGAACCAGAAATGATATCTGAGTATTTTGAATCTTTAAATATTCCAATAATCGGCAAAATAACCTCTCCTGGAAAACTTGAAGGAGGAGATATTGTTTGGATTGATAGTAAAACCGTAGCTGTTGGTGTAGGCTATAGATCTAATCTACAGGGCATCACACAACTAAAAGAGATTCTTTCAGATGATATAGATGAAATCATTCCAGTGCATTTACCACACTGGACGGGGCCATCTGACTGTCTTCATTTGATGAGCAATATTAGCCCAATAGATAAAGATCTATTTCTAGTATACTCAAAACTCCTTCCTGTCAACTTTAGAGAATATTTATTGAACCGCGGTATTAAACTTATAGAAGTACCTGATAACGAATATAAATCAATGGGTTGTAACGTTTTAGCAATTGCTCCAAAAAAAGTAGTTATGATCGAAGGTAATGATATAACTAAAAATCTACTTGAAAATGAAGGTGTTGATGTATTCACATATCCAGGTTTAGAAATATCATATAAAGGTGCAGGTGGACCTACCTGCCTTACGCGCCCATTTTTGCGAAAAAATAAATGATTAAAAAAGTCAATACAGTTGAAAGTCAATTTACCATTCCATCAAAATGGTATTACGAAAAGAATTTCTTGGATCATGAAAAAAAAGAAATCTTTTTGAAAGAATGGCAATTAGTTGGCTCCCATTCACAAATAAAAAATCCAGGAGATATTCTTGTTGCTGAAATTGCTAACAATCCAATAATAGTTTCACGCCAAGAAGATAAAACTTTAAAAGGGTTTTACAATGTATGTCAACATAGAGGAGGGCCTCTGGCTTACGAAAATTGTTCTTTAAGTAAGCTGCAGTGTAAATATCACGGTTGGGTATATGATTTGAACGGAAGCCTTAAAAGTGCAAGGGGATTTAAAAATTCTGAATTAAATATTGAAGATTATGACCTCACCCCTGTTAACGTCACAGAATGGATGGGACAAGTTTTTGTTAATCTTTCTAATACACCACCTGACCTATCTAATCAGATTGATGAAATTAAAACCCTAATTTCTCCAATTGATTTTTCAAACTATACCTTTAAGTTTAGAGAATCGTATAAAATCAATTGTAATTGGAAAGTATACATGGACAATTTTTTAGAAGGATTTCACATACCATTTGTTCATCCTGAATTAAACAAAGTTATAGATTATAAATCTTATAAAACGGAAATATATGATCGATTCTCTTTACAGTGGTGTCCTTTAGATATCGAACTAAGTCCATATGGAAAAAGTCCGACACCAGAAGAAAATAAAGCATTCTATTTTACAATTTTTCCCAATATAATTTTAAATATTGCACCTGGGCGTCTTCAAACCAATATCGTTGAACCAAAAGATTCAAAAACCTGCGTTGTCCATTTTGACTATCACTTTGATAATCCTGAAAAAGCAAATATTGAGCAAGATGCAGAGTTCAGTGAACTTGTTCAGCAAGAAGATATACTAATCTGTGAGAGTGTGCAAAAAGGGCTTGAATCCAATGGGTACGATCAGGGAAAATTTTCCCCATTACACGAAAAAGGTGTTTTACATTTTCAATCACTTATTAGGGGTTCATTAAACCTATGAGTAAAATTATCCAAATCGGCTCAGGAATGATAGGCTCAGCTATGGCTTATGATCTATCACAAAAACATGATGTCACTGTAGGTGATTATGATGACCGATCTCTTGCTAAAGTGAAAAAGCTTAATCAAAATATTGCTACACAAAAACTTGATGTCACAAATCAATCTGAATTAAAAAGATTCATACATGAATCTGATATTGTCCTACTCGCAGTTCCAGGTCATTTAGGGTACTCCGCTTTAAAAACTATAATTGAGTCTAAAAAAAACGTTGTAGATATATCTTTTTCAAATGAAAATTTTTTGGATTTACATGACTTAGCTATAGATGCTGGTGTTACAGCAGTAGTAGATGCAGGTCTAGCCCCAGGTATCCCAAACTATCTCCTTGGATTTCATAACTCACAAATGGAAATAGATACATTTGAGTATTATGTTGGAGGCTTACCAAAATATCCAAAACCTCCTTTCAATTATAAGGCGCCATTCTCACCTATTGATGTTATTGAAGAATATACTCGACCAGCAAGAATGATGGTCAATGGTCAGATTGTGACCAAACCAGCGCTATCAGGAATTGAAACTATGGATTTTGAAAATATTGGAACTTTGGAAGCGTTTAATACTGATGGGTTAAGATCAATACTTTTTACAATGAAACATATTAATAATATGAAAGAAAAGACTTTAAGGTATAGTGGCCATGCTGCCCTAATGGCGAATTATAGAAATGCTGGTAAATTCGATGATGATCAGATACTAAAAACCTCAAAAGAGCTATTTACAGCATGGGAGTTAAAACCTAATGAACCTGAAGTAACTGTAATGAAAATAGTCATAAAGGGAGAGAATAAGAGTGTATCCTACAGTCTTTTTGATGAGTATGATTCAAGTCTTGATTTTACCTCCATGTCAAGAACTACGGGTTTTACTGCAACTGCTACAGTAAATATAATATTAAAAAAATTATTTAATGAAAAAGGTGTCTTCCCTCCTGAGCTTTTGGGTTCACACTCAAAATGCGTTGATTACTTAAAAGAGTATTTAAAAGAAAGAGATATTCACATCAATCAAAAAATAGAAAAATATTAAAGATATTTACTTTTCTAATAGCCTCGAAGTTATTAACAACTTTAACTTTAATTATTATTTAGCCATTAAATAACAAATCTTGATACAATGAATTTTTCCATGAGACATATTGGTCCAAATGATGATGACATTAATAAAATGCTATCATTTCTTGGCTTTAATTCAGTTGATGAATTAATAAATGCGACTATACCAAAAGGTATCAAATACAATGAAAGTCTTAATATTGGAGAATCCATTAGTGAATACGATTTTTTAAAAACAATTAAAAATATAGGTGAAAAAAATAAAGTTGTAAAATCTTATATCGGCACAGGTTACTATGGAACAGTTACTCCTCCAGTAATTCTTAGAAATATTTTAGAAAATCCAGGCTGGTATACTGCATATACACCTTATCAAGCTGAAATTTCTCAAGGTCGACTTGAGGCTTTGGTTAACTTTCAAACAATGATTACTGATATGACAGGTCTTGAGATTTCAAATGCCTCCCTACTAGATGAAGCTACCGCTGCTGCAGAAGCAATGGTCCTAATGTATAGATCCTGCCGAAATAGAAATGCTTTTTTAGTCTCTGATCAATGCCATCCGCAAACCATCAGCGTTTTAAAGACACGATCTGAACCTATTGGTATTAATCTTAAAGTTGTTCCAACTGAGGAATTCAAGTTTTCAGAAAATACGTTTGGCTGTCTAATACAATGCCCAACAACAGATGGTAAAGTGTTTAACTATAAAAATTTATCGCAATCCGCTCATGATTCTGGTGCTTTCATTGCTGTTGCAACAGATCTGCTTAGCCTTGCTCTCATCACTGAACCTGGTTCATGTAATGTAGATATTGCTATAGGTAGCTCACAAAGGTTTGGTGTCCCATTAGGATTTGGTGGCCCTCATGCAGCATTTCTTGCTGCCAAAGAGAGTTTCAAAAGAAAAATGCCAGGAAGAATAATTGGGCTTTCTAAGGATTCGGATAACAATCTAGCGTTTCGCATGGCACTACAAACTAGAGAACAACATATTAGAAGAGATAAGGCTACATCAAATATTTGCACTGCTCAAGTTTTGCTTTCTGTAATAGCAGGCATGTACGCAGTATATCACGGGCCTAAAGGAATTCATCAAATCGCTAAAACGATTCATGAAAAGACCAAAAGACTTGCTTCTTCACTTAAAGAAAATGGTTATGAGATTAGATATGATCAGTTCTTTGATACCATCAGATTTGGAACAAATGGTAAAAGCTTAAATACTGAAAATTGTAATATCAATTTTAGACATTTTAACGATGGCGACATTGGTATTTCAATAGATGAAACTACATCACATAGTGATATTAATAATCTTCTTGAGGTTTTTGAATGCAAAGAACAAGTAGGTGACCTTTTTATGCTACGAGAGATTAGAAAATCAGAATATTTAACGCATAAAATTTTTAATTCGTATCATTCAGAAACTGAAATGATGCGATATCTAAAAAAATTAGAAACAAAAGATCTTAGTCTTAATACCAGTATGATTTCTCTTGGTTCTTGTACAATGAAATTGAATGCAGCAGCTGAAATGATTCCAATATCATGGCCCGAGTTTAGTGGAATTCATCCATTTGCTCCTGAATCTCAAACCCAAGGCTATCAAGAACTTTTTAAGTCACTTGAAAATTGGCTTGTAAATATCACAGGTTTGCATTCGTGTTCATTACAACCTAATTCAGGTGCACAAGGTGAATACGCAGGACTTATGGTTGTTAGAGCCTACCATCAAAATAACAGAAATCCCCACAGAAATATATGCCTTATTCCTGAATCAGCACATGGAACTAATCCTGCAAGCGCTGTAATGGCTGGTATGCAAGTTATAGTAATTAAATGTGATCAGTCTGGAAATATAGATGTTGATGATCTAAAACAAAAAGCAGAGGAAAATAAAGAAAAGCTATCAGCGTTAATGATAACATACCCTTCTACGCATGGTGTTTTTGAAGAGTCTATTTCTGACATATGCAATATTATTCACCAGTATGGCGGCCAAGTTTATCTTGATGGCGCTAATCTAAATGCGATGGTTGGTCTATCTAGACTTGGTGATTTTGGAGCTGATGTTTGTCACATAAATCTTCACAAGACATTTGCAATACCTCATGGAGGAGGTGGACCAGGAATGGGTCCAATCTGCGTTGCGGAACACCTTTCCCCTTTTCTACCAGGACACCCTAATTTAGATAATAATAATACTGCTATTTCTGCTATTTCTGCTGCCCCATTTGGTAGCGCAGGTATTTTACCTATATCATGGGGATATATAGCAATGCTAGGAAATGATGGACTTAAAAAATCTTCTGAAATAGCAATTTTAAATGCAAACTATATGGCAAAAAGACTTGGGAGCGATTATAAAGTTCTCTATACAGGATCTAATAATACTTCGGCGCATGAATTTATCATTGACTTAAGAGATTTAAAGAGCGAGACAGGAATTAGTGATGAAGATGTTGCTAAAAGACTGATTGATTACGGCTTTCACGCTCCTACAATGTCATGGCCAGTGCCTGGCACTCTTATGATTGAACCCACAGAAAGTGAAGCTCTTGTTGAGCTAGATAGATTTTGCGATGCAATGATTTTAATTAAACGTGAAATAGATGATGTTGTATCTGGTAAATTTGAAGCAGACGATAATCCTCTCATCAATGCTCCACACACGGCTATTGCTGTTATGTCAGATAATTGGATTCATAAATATTCCAGAGAGACTGCGGCGTATCCCGCTCCATGGCTAAAGGAACATAAATATTGGCCAAGTGTAGGACGAGTTGATAATGCATTCGGTGATAGAAATCTCGTTTGCACCTGTCCACCTATTGACGCATATTCTAAATAATATAGCGAATCAAAATCATGTTCAATTTATTAAAAAGTGACGTATTAAGGATACTTGACACGACACAAAATGAGAGAGATATTTTATTATCCCATAAAATATACAGCTCAATTAAAACTATTGAAGATCTTCATCTATTTATGGAAAATCATGTTTTTGCAGTATGGGACTTTATGTCAATTCTCAAGACACTTCAAAAAAAACTCACATGCACTGAGATTCCCTGGAAACCAAAAGGTGGTGGAACTCCCGCTAGATTGCTTAATGAAATTGTTACGGAAGAAGAATCCGATATAGATATTTACGGAGAATATAAAAGCCATTTTGAAATGTATTATCAAGCTATGAATCAAGCTGGCGCAAATACAAAAAAAATTGAATCTTTTTTGACCAACCTTAATTTAGGCGTTAATCAAGCTCTTATTAAAAGCGATGCTCCAAAACCAGCAGCAAATTTTGTTAAAACTACATTTTCCATGCTAGAAAATGCTCCCATATGTGTTGTAGCATCTATGTTTACTTTTGGTAGAGAAGAAATTATACCAAGTATGTTTCGATCAATAATTAGTAAAATAGATAAAGATTTCAAAGGTAGGCTTAAGAATTTTTTATACTATTTAGATCGCCACATTGGTGTTGATGAAGATGAGCATGGTCCCGCAGCTTTAAAAATGATTAAGGTGCTATGTGAAAATGATGAAGAAAAATGGAATGAAGCTGCTCAAGCAGCTAAAATGACAATGAAAGCAAGAATAGTTTTTTGGAATGAAATTCTCGATGAACTGAATTGCGATTAATCTAGTAACTCTCCCTCTACATATCCATTATTATAACCAATAAGTTTTACATTTTGAATTGTGTTTATTATTGAAGGATCTGCTGGAACAGCTACTTTAATATAATTATCTGTATAACCAACAATTTTATCATTCTTTAAATATTCAAAGAGTACCGGACGAAAGGATTTAACAAATTTATTTTGATGTTCTTGTAACATCTTTTTAGAAAAGTTTCTCAATATTGAGCTTCGCTTAGCGCGTGTTTTATTATCAACTTTGTTGTCTAATTTTATTGCATCAGTATTTGGTCTCTCTGAATATGTAAATACATGGAGGTACGAAATTTTCAATTTATCAATGAAATGAATGCTTTCAACAAAATCATTATCAGATTCTCCTGGGAAACCAACGATTACATCTGCCCCAATTGTTGAATCTGGTATAACATTTTTAATCATTTTCACGCATTCATGATATTTTATACGCTTATATCTTCTTCTCATTAACGTTAATATTTTATCAGAACCTGATTGCAGTGGAATATGGAAATGGGGCATAAATTTTTTAGAGACTGAGCAAAAATTAATAATTTCTTTACTAAGTAAATTTGGCTCTATTGAAGATATGCGCAATCTATCTATATCAAGCCTGTCAAGCTCTTGGATTAAAGATAAAAAGCTTTCATTGTTCAATTTGCCAAAATCTCCAATATTGACTCCTGTTAGGACTAGCTCTTTTGCACCTTCATATATAGCTTGGTTTGCAAGTTGAATTGTTTTTTTTATAGAATCACTTCTACTTTTACCGCGCGCTAAAGGAATTGTGCAGAACGAACAAACATAATCGCATCCATCTTGAATTTTTAAATACGAACGTGTTCGATCACCAATAGAGTATGATGGTTGAAAAGAATTTGTTTCAGAGATATCAGTCCTTATAATCTTACTTTTACCAACAATATCTATACTATCAAGCTCATTTAGTAAATTAAATTTTTTTTCAGAGCCAATAACAAGATCTACACCCTTTATATTAGAAATTTCTTTTGGGTTAAGCTGAGCATAGCAACCAATAACAGCTACTTTAGAATTTGGGTTAACTCTTTTAGCTTGGCGAATTAGCTTTCTTGCTTCTTTATCAGCGTTACCAGTCACTGAACATGTATTCAATACGTAGAAGTCTGCATAATCCTTATAATTTACTTTTTCAAACCCTCTGCTTGTAAAATCTTTTGAAATCATAGAGGTCTCTGAGAAGTTCAACTTGCACCCCATGGTATGAAATGCGATTTTTTTATATTCAGTACTCATAAATAATAATAAAAAGGCTTTATAAATTTAGTCAAATATGATTTCACAGTTATAATAGTAATTTGTACATTTTGAAATGCCAGCGAAAAATAAAATTAAAGAGCTACGAAATGAAATTGACTCAATTGATGATAGAATTATTAAATTACTTGAGGAGCGTTCTTTAGTTTCTAAATACATTGGTAAAATAAAGCAAAGCTCTGGAAAAGAGGTGCTTGATAGTGAAAGAGAAAAAGAGATAATTGATCGCCTTGCTCTAAATACAAAAATTCTAAATAAAAAATCGTTACATTTAATATTCAAGAATATCTTCAAAGTATCTCGAAAGATTCAATCATAAAAATAAGTTTGGTAACAGCATTAAAATTGATTAATATACATACCATGATATATTCAAAAACAAAAAACTATTTTAGTGGCTATTACTTTTTTACCCAGGAGAGGGTTTTGCAATAAAAGGTATATCTACTTTTATTATTATTCAAAACCCCGGTCTTAATCGGGGTTTTTTTTTACATAAAAATTAAAGGAAATAAAATGAAATCTATAGGAATTCAAGGTGGCGAGGGAAGTTTCTCAGAAGAAGCTGCAAATCAATTTGTTTCAAATCATGGTATTAATGATTTTAAAATTGTTTATCAAATATCATCTCAAAGCGTTCTAGATGGTTTAGATACTGGTAAAACAGATTTTGGGATTATTGCAATGGAAAATGCCCAAGGTGGAGTCGTGATTGAAAGTATTGAAGCTCTAGCAAAATACAAATGTTCAATTATTGAAATGTTTCATATTTCTGTTGATCAAAATTTGCTTGGAATTAAAGGAACAAATGTTGGCGATATAACTGAGATACATTCACATCAACAAGCATTGCGACAGTGTAAGGATTTCTTAAGTGAGTATTTTTGGACTAGGCCTCTTATCGAAGAAGACGATACAGCTGAATCAGCAAGAAGGCTTTCAGAGGGGAAGCTTCCCAATACTTCAGCAGTTATCGCTAACAAAGCTTGTGCTGAACTATACGGATTAGAAATCCTCAAAGAAAGTATTCATGATTTAAAACATAATCTTACCTTATTCCTTGGATTAGCTAAACTAAAATAAATTATGAAAAGTGTTGGCCTAATTGGACTAGGAAGGTTTGGGAAAATTCTAGTAAATATATTACAGAAAGGGTATTCAATATCTGCCTATGATATAAATAACAAAGGACCTATATCAAATGTGAATTTTTGCAATCTAGATAAAGTGCTAGAAGAGCATGTTATTTTTATTGCTGTTCCGATCAGGAGTTTTGATTCATTAATAAAAGATATTTCAACAAAATTAAAACCTGGAACAACTTTGATTGATGTATGCTCTGTTAAATCATACCCTGTTGATGTAATGCTAAAATACACAAAAACAGATACTGGTATTATCGCAACACATCCAATGTTCGGACCTGATTCTTTTTCAACAAATACAAAATTAAAAATGATGATGTCCAATGTGCGTGATATCAATAAACAGTTTTTATCATGGAGCGATTTTTTTTCAAATCAAGGAATTGAAATAATTGAAATGACTCCTGATGAACATGATCGTCTTGCAGCAAGAAGCCAAGGAGTAACACATTTTCTTGGAAGAATGTTAAAGCAGTTTGGAATACAAAAAACTCAAATAGATACACAAGGATTTAAAGACTTGCTAGATTTGGTTGATCAGACTTGCAATGATACATGGGACCTATATACTGATTTACAATTATATAACCCATACACTCTAGATATAATTTCAGAATTACGAATTTCAACAGAATCACTAGATAAACAACTAAGGGATATTAATGATGTGGGAAAAAAATAGCTGGAAAAAATTTGAAGCACTTCATATACCTACATATGAAGATACAAATCAACTTAATAACGTCTTGAATACCCTCAAAGGCTTTCCGCCACTTGTTTTTGCTGGAGAGGTTAGATCGTTGCGAAAATCACTAGGTCAAGTTGCAGAAGGAAATGCTTTTTTATTGCAAGGCGGTGATTGCGCAGAAAGCTTTTCTGAATTTCATGCTGACAATATTCGTGATACGTTTCGTGTAATTTTACAAATGGCAGTTATACTTACATCAGGAACAAATCTTCCAATAGTAAAAGTTGGAAGAATGGCAGGCCAATTTGCAAAACCACGATCTAGTCCAACTGAAATCAAAAATGGTGAAGAACTTGAAAGCTATAGAGGTGATATAATTAATAGTATTGAGTTTGAGAGTTCATTACGCAAGCCCGACCCTGAACGTATGCTAAAAGGCTATTCCCAGGCAGCATCAACTTTAAATTTATTACGTGCTTTTGCTGATGGTGGATATGCGGATTTACGATATGTTAATTCATGGAATATGGGGTTTTTAAAATCAGGTCCAGAATATGAGAGATATCGTAGTTTAGCTAATAAAATACAAGAGAGCCTTAATTTTATGGAAGCGCTAGGGGTTAGTTCAAAAAATACACCTCAGCTTACAAAGACGGAGTACTATACATGTCATGAGGCTTTGCTATTGCCTTACGAAGAAGCATTGACAAGAGAAGATTCAACCACTGGTGATATTTACGATACTTCTGCGCATTTTGTGTGGATTGGTGATAGAACAAGATTTCCAAATAGTGCACATGTTGAATTCTGTGCTGGAATACAAAATCCATTAGGTATCAAATGTGGACCAACTGTTAATTACGACGATTTAATAAAAATTCTTGATAAGCTTAATCCAGAAAATTCTCCAGGCAGGATAACTTTAATTTCGCGCTATGGCAGTGAGAAAGTTAAAGACCATCTTCCAAAACTAATTAAAAGAATTTCAGATGAAGGTAGGTCTGTAGTGTGGTCATGTGATCCAATGCATGGAAATACTGTTAAAAGTTCTAACGGTACAAAGACTAGACCATTTGAAAATATTTTAAATGAAGTTAAAAACAATATTAAGATTCATAATTCGCAAGGAAGCTGGTTCGGTGGAATACATCTTGAAATGACTGGTCAAAATGTTACAGAGTGTACTGGTGGCATAGATGATATATCAGAATCTGATCTGAAAGATAGATATCATACGCATTGCGATCCGAGACTTAATGCCAACCAAGCTATCCAACTCGCATTCTTAATTGCAGATGAGCTAAAAAATAATGCCAGTTAAAGGTACTTTGATTTTACCCGGCGATAAGTCTATATCGCATAGATCTGTTATGATGGCCGCTCTTTCAAGTCAAAGATCAAAAATAGCTAACATATCAAATGGTGAAGATGTTAAGTCAACAATTGCATGCTTAATGGATTGTGGTATAAAGTTTAATTTATCATCAAAATATCTGTTTGTTACTGGTGGAAAATTTAAACAGCCAGAATCAGATTTAGATTGTGGAAATTCCGGGACAACAATGAGACTGCTTATTGGTCTGCTTGCGGGACAAGGTATAAATGCAAATTTCGTTGGAGATAAATCATTGTCAAATAGACCGATGGATAGAATAATTGAACCTTTGAAAAAAATGGGGCTTAATATTGAAAGCAATAAACTAAAGCCGCCAATTTATATTTCAAAGAGCGATCTAAAAGGAATTGATTACAATATGCCAATTTCTAGCGCTCAAGTAAAATCCACTATTTTACTTGCAGCGCTAGGGTCAAAAAGTGAAACAAAAATAATAGAAAAAGTAACTTCAAGAGACCATAGTGAAATCATGTTGAAAAATATTGGTGTTAATATTAAATCAAAAGACGGATCTATAACTATGACTCCCCGTAAAAAAATTTTAGCGCAAGACATTCATATACCTGCAGACCCTTCAACCGCTGCTTTCTTTATAGGTACTGCAGTTTTGATGCCAGGATCCAAACTACGAGTTACTAACCTACTTTTAAATGAAACAAGAATTGGATTTTTAAAGGCATTGGAAAAAATGGGCTGTTCATTTAATTATTTCAATGTGCATGAAGAGTCTGGTGAGAAAGTTGGTGATCTTGAGGTAAGCCATCACAAACTATTTGGTATCAATATTAATGCACCCGATATCCCTTCAATCATTGATGAATTGCCAATGCTTGCGCTTATTGCAACACAAGCTCAAGGCATAACAAAAGTAAGTGGTGCAGAAGAACTTAGGGTTAAAGAATCTGATAGGATAAAAGCTATATGTAAAAACTTAAAAGAAGTTGGTGCAGATATAATTGAGAAATCAGATGGATTTATTATTAATGGAATTACACAGTTAAAATCAGGTAATATTGATACATTTGATGATCACCGTATTGCAATGACGTTTCATGTTGCTTCTATAATTTCAGGAAAGAATATTATTTTAAATAATACTAATTGCGTAGATATTTCCTTCCCAGATTTTTATAAAACATTAGAAAGCCTTATCCAATGATAAATTTAGCAGTAATTGGATACCCTATTGAACACAGCTTAAGTCCTTTTCTGCACCATCAAATATATAAAGCTCTTAAAAAAAAGGTGGTTTCACGTAAAATAGAAGTTAATCCAAAAGATTTATCAAGGTTTGTTAATGACAATAAAGAATGTTTGTACAATGTAACTATTCCTCATAAAGAAAATATTATTGAGTTATTAGATACTATAGATGGTGCAGCAAAAGAAATAGGTGCGGTTAACTGTGTATCAAAATTAAAAGGACATAATACTGACTGGATTGGATTTAAAAGATCCATGCATGCAAATGATGTTGAAATAGAAAATAAAAATTGTATTATACTGGGGGCAGGAGGTGCAGCAAGGGCTGTTGCGTATGCTTTAATCAAATCAAATTGTAATTCAATTACTGTAATAAATAGGTCAGAAAATAGGAAGCAAAATATGATTAATTGGATTAGTAAATTTGGAAATTATAACTCGACTATAAATCAGGGTGACATAATTATAAATTGCACACCGCTTGGAATGTGGCCAAGCATAAAAGATAAACCATTGTATGTTGGTGAAATATCATCAAAACAAGTTGTTATAGACACTATTTATAACCCATACGAAACATCTTTTTTGCAATTTGCAAAACATTCTGGAGCTAAAATTGTTACTGGACTAGATATGTTTATTCAACAAGGTTTAGCTTCAATTAATATTTGGGAAAAAAACAATATTGTTCAAGAAGTAAGTGTAAAAAAAATTAAAAAAATACTAAAGGCTAAGCTATGCTAAAAAGATTACAATTCTTAACATCAGGTGAATCTCATGGAAAAGGACTTTTAGGAATATTGGATGGTCTTCCAGCTGGAATTGAGATAAGCGAAAAATATATAAATCATCAACTCAAAAGACGTCAAATGGGTCATGGTAGAGGAGGTCGCATGAAAATTGAGAAAGATCAAGCCCAAATATTGGGCGGTGTTCGTCATGGAAAAACTCTTGGATCGCCTTTGGGAATTCTTATAGATAATCTTGATTGGAAAAATTGGACAAATAAAATGTCAGTTGAACCTGTTAACGAAAAAATTAATCCAGTTACCCTTCCTAGACCTGGGCATGCTGATCTAGCGGGTGTACATAAATATGAGTTTGATGATATTAGAAATGTTCTTGAAAGATCAAGTGCGAGAGAAACAACTATGCGTGTGGCACTGGGATCTGTTTGCAGGAAACTTCTTGAAGAAATTGGTATTCATATTGGTAGCAGAGTAGTACAAATACATGATGTAAAAGATGAGCTAAAATATAAATTGTCACCCAAAGTTATGAATGAAACTGCAGATGAATCTCCTGTAAGATGCTTAGATAAAAGCGCAGAAAAAGAAATGGTGGCTATCATTGACAAAGCAAAAAAGGCTGGTGATTCTGTTGGCGGTATATTTGAAGTTACCGCTACTGGAGTTCCGTATGGACTTGGTTCTTACAGTCAATGGAACAATAAATTACAAGCACGGATTTCAACTATGATGATGAGTATCAATGCTTTTAAAGGAATTGAAATCGGTAGTGGTTTTAAAAGCGCTTCTGAATTTGGTAGTAAAGTTCATGATGAAATTGGTTATGAAAATGGGAAGTTTACTAGATATACTAATAATGCTGGAGGTATTGAAGGTGGTATGAGCAATGCGCAACCAATAGTGATTTGGATGTCTATGAAGCCTATATCAACATTAATTAAGCCATTAAGATCTGTAGATATTGCTACACTTGAAGAAAAGGAGGCGCACAAAGAAAGGACAGACTCATGTGCTGTTCCAGCAGCCTCAGTAGTTTCTGAAAGTATGCTTTGTATAACATTAGTGGATGCTCTACTTGAAAAGTTCGGTGGAGATAGTATGAATCAATTAAAATCACACATGAAAAGTTCAGCAAAATATTGAAAAAGATATTTTTAATAGGAATGATGGGCGCAGGAAAAACTACAATAGGTGAATTGTTGGCTAAAAATCTAGGTGTTCATTTTGAGGATTTGGATGCAACCATTGAAAGTATATATAAACTATCTATCGACAAAATTTTTTCAAAGTACGGGGAGAGAAAATTTCGCACTGCAGAAACTAATGTTCTATTAAATTCAAAAGCTGTAATTATTTCATGCGGTGGCGGGATTATTTTGAATAAAGATAATAGAAACTACATAAATAAGGGGATATCCTTTTTCTTAAATGTAGATTTAAATAGATTAGAAAAACGCTTGGGAGATACAAATAGCAGACCATTGCTAAATAGTTATGGATTAAAAGAAGACCTTAAAACTTTATGGGAAAAAAGGGAAAGTTTGTATTTAGAAACCGCGGACTATATCATTAATGTAAATGATGAACCACCTAATGAGATTGCGCAAAAAATATCAGGATATATCAAATGAGCGAAATTATTGTTGATCTTGACTATAATACTTATAAGATAATTGTTAAAAATGGAGGATTAGATTCTCTTGTAGATAATTTAAATGATCATTTAAGTGTAAAAAATCTTGTATTAATAAGTCATGATTCGTTAATGAAAAATTATGGGTCCAGACTTAAAGAAGGTCTAGAAAATATAGGATATAAAGTTATAGATATAGTTTTACCAGATGGCGATAGCTCTAAAGACATAGAAATATATAAAACAATCATTGAAAAAATGATCCAATCAAATTGTGATAGAACATCGCTTATTATAGCGCTTGGTGGTGGAGTTGTTGGCGATATATCAGGCTTTGTAGCTTCCTCATTTATGCGGGGAATTAAATACTACCAAGTTCCAACAACATTATTGGCAATGGTAGATTCATCTATAGGTGGGAAAACAGGTCTTAATTTTTCAAGAAAAAAGAATGTTATAGGATCCATCTATCAACCGGCTGCAGTAATAGTTGACCCAGACTTATTAAATACATTACCAGAAGCTGAGAAAGTTTCTGGTTTGGGTGAAATCATAAAATACGGTGCCATTTACGATAGAAATTTTCTTATTGAAGTATCTAGGTGGGTCAAAGATATTGATAACTTTCCATACTCAAAAGCAATTGAAAGATGCTGTCAAATAAAAGCTGAAATTGTTTCGCAAGATGAACATGAAAATGGGTTGAGGAGAGTACTTAATTTTGGTCATACAATTGGCCATGCATTAGAATCATGCTTAGGCTATAAAAATATAAGACACGGTGAGGCAGTTTCTTTTGGAATGAAGTGTTCGGCATGGATATCTCAACAAAAAGGTTTTTTAAGTACTGATGATTATAATTTCATCATACAAACTATAAATCAATTACCTCTACCAATATTAAAAACAATAAACCCTGATAAAATAATGCATTATATCGAATTTGATAAAAAGCATGAGAACGGAAAACTCAATTTTATACTTTTAGAAGGTTTAGGTGGAGTTAAAGTATCGCAAGATGTAACAAAGAATGATATTTTGAAATCCTTAAAGGTGCTAAATGAAAATTAAAATTATTAATGGTCCAAATTTAAATTTACTTGGAAGACGTGATAATCATATATATGGAAAAGAAACACTAAGGGATATAGAAACATGGCTACATTCTAAAGTAAATAGTAAAGACTCTGTTAAATGGTTTCAATCAAACCATGAAGGACAAATAATTGATGAGATTCATGCATGCATAGATTCCTATGATGGAATTATTATTAACCCTGGGGCCTTCACACATTATTCATATGCGATTAGAGATGCTATTGAGTCAACCAAGATTCCAACAGTTGAAGTGCATTTAAGCGATATTCATAACAGAGAGGATTTTAGAAAAATATCAGTAATCAAAGATGTGTGTATAGAGCAAATATTTGGTCATGGAAAAACTGGGTATTTGAATGCAGCTAAAATATTGTTTGCTTATGAAAGTAAAAAAAGAAATATCTAATTTTTAAAATTAAAAATCGTTCTCTCAATAATATTACAGCATTGCAATAACTCAGACTCGTCTATTATTAGTGGAGGAGCAAATCTAATTATATTGCCATGCGTTGGTTTGGCAAGCAACCCATTATTTTTTAAATTATGACAAATATCTAGAGCAGTTGAGCTTTGAGGCGAGTCATTAATTACCAGCGCATTTAACAAGCCTTTACCTCTAACTAGATCTAAAAGATCACTTTTTTGAACAATACTGTTCATTTCTTCTCTAAACAAATTGCCAAGCTTAAAAGCATTTTCAGATAACTCTTCTTCCTTAATTACTTCTAACGCAGCTTGTGCAACTCTACAAGCTAGTGGATTGCCACCATATGTTGACCCATGCTGACCTGGTTCAATTGTAAGCATAATTTCATCTGAACTCAATACGGCAGAAATTGGTAAAATTCCGCCTGATAGCGCTTTGCCCAAAATCAAAATATCTGGTTTAATATTTTCATAGTCACTACATAACATTTTTCCTGTTCTTCCTAACCCAGTTTGAACTTCATCCGCTATAAAGAGAACGTTATTTTCCCTGCATATTCTGTATGCTTCTTTTAAATAGCCTTCATTGGGAACAACTACTCCTGCTTCACCCTGAATTGGTTCCACCATAAATCCAGCGACGTTTTCATCTTTTAATGCATTTTTAAGAGAGTCTATGTCGTTATAAGGTATAACTTCAAATCCTGGCATAAACGGTCCAAAGTCTTCATAGCAATCAGGGTCCGTTGATGAAGAGCAAGCCGCAAGAGTTCTTCCCCAAAAATTCCCCTCAGCAAATAAAATTTTTGCTTTATTCTTCTCAATTCCCTTGACTTTGTAAGCCCATTTTCTACATAATTTTAAAGCTGTTTCTCCCCCTTCAACCCCAGTATTCATTGGAAGAACTTTATCGTAACCAAATAATGAAGTTATATATTCTGCATATTCACCTAGTGCATCAGTATAAAATGCTCGAGATGTTAATTGTAATTTTTCTGCTTGACCAACTAGAGCAGATACAATTCTAGGATGACAATGTCCTTGATTGACTGCCGAATAAGCGGAAAGAAAGTCATAATATTGATTTCCATCAACATCCCAGACCTTTATACCTTTTCCTTTTGATAAGACTACAGGTAGGGGATGATAATTGTGTGCGCCATATTTATTTTCAACATCAATCGCACTAGATGTATTTATACTTATTTTACTCATTGTTAATTTTTTCCATATTTATTATTTAATAGCGTATTAAGTGTGATAATCTTGAATTGATTTAACTTCTATTTCATTATTAGATTTTCTTATTGCTCTTAATGCAGCGTCCGCTCCAGATAATGTAGTTATTGAAACAATCCCTTTTTGTATACAGGCTTTCCCAATTGACTCTTCGTCATACCTAGCTTGTTTCCCAAAAGGGGTATTTATTACTAGATCTATCTCACTATTCTTAATAGCGTCAACTATATTTGGTCGACCCTCACCAACTTTATAAATTGAATTAGCATTAATTCCATTTTGTTTTAATTCTTTTGCCGTTCCATTCGTTGCAACTATATTAAAGCCAAGTTCTGTAAAATCTCTAGCTATCGAAATCATATTTAACTTATCAGAATCATTTACAGAAATAAATACTGTACCAGCTGATGGGATATTATTTCCTGCGCTAATAGAGGCTCTTTTAAATGATTCACCCATCGATTGTGAAATACCCATAACTTCACCAGTTGATTTCATTTCAGGTGAAAGATATATCGATTCATTGGGAAATTTGTTAAAAGGCAAAACAGCTTCTTTAATAGAAACATGATTAACCTCATCCCAATTTTTAAGTTTAAAATCACTAAGTTTTGCTCCAGTTGCGACCTGTGCAGCAATTCTCGCCAGTGGCACATTTGTAGCTTTGCTAACAAATGGTATCGTCCTACTAGCGCGAGGATTCACCTCTAAAACATATATTTCATTATCTTTAAATGCGAATTGTAAGTTAATCAAACCTATAACGTTGAGCTTAAGGGCAAGTTCTTTAGTAATTCTTTCTATTTCACGCATCGCTTTTGATGATATTTTATAAGGAGGCAATACACAGGCTGAGTCACCAGAATGTATTCCTGCTTCTTCAATATGTTGCATTATTGCACCAATATGTACAACATCACCATCGCATAATGCATCTACATCAAATTCAAAAGCATCTTCAAGAAACTGATCAATTAGTATAGGATGTCCCTTTGTGACATCAGCATTTCTTGAAATATAATCTACCAACTGCTGTTTAGAATAAACTATTTCCATAGCCCTTCCACCTAGCACATAACTTGGTCGAGCTAAAATAGGAAATCCAATATTTTCAGCAATTATGGACACCTCTTCAAGAGTCTTACCTGTGCCATATTCTGGACATTTAATATTTAAATCATTTAATATTTTTCCAAACTTTTCTCTATCTTCTGCTAAATCAATACTATTTGGTGATGTGCCAATTATTGGCACACCTGCTTCATCAAGTGCTTTTGCTATTTTAAGTGGAGTTTGACCTCCAAATTGAATCAACACACCATCTGGCTTTTCAAATTCAACAATATTTAATACATCTTCATAGGTTATAGGTTCAAAATATAATCGATCAACCAAATCAAAGTCTGTGCTAACTGTTTCTGGATTACAGTTAACCATTATTGTTTTATAATTTTGGTCTTGAAGTCCAAATACTGCCTGAACACAGCAATAATCAAATTCAATTCCTTGCCCTATTCTATTTGGCCCTCCACCAATAATCATTACCTTTTTACCCTCTAATGGCTTTATTTCATTTTCATCATCATATGATGAATAGCAGTAAGGTGTTTTGGCTACAAATTCTGCAGCACATGTATCAACTACTTTGAAAGATGGAATTATTGACCTCTTCTTCCTTTCGCTTCTAACCGCATCTTCTGTAATATTTTTCATTTTAGAAATTTGAGCATCTGAAAATCCATTTTTCTTGAGATTATAAAGTGAAGTATTTTTATCGCAATCAACTAATAATTTGATTTGATGTAAGAACCATGGATCAATTTTAGTTAATTTATAAATATCATCAATGGAAACACCTTCTTTTAAAGCTTCTCTGACTTTTAAAAGTCTAAAGCTTGTTGCATATTGAAGAGTATTCATATCCAAGCTGCGTGCCCTACTTAGATCTGGGTCATCATCAATGATAATTTTAGGTTCTAGTCCATTTAATCCAACCTCAAGAGATCTAAATGCTTTTTGAAGTGACTCTCTAAAAGTTCTTCCAATTGACATCACTTCTCCAACACTTTGCATTTGAACACCTAAATGTCCACTGGCAGATGGAAACTTTTCAAAATCAAATCGTGGCACCTTTACAATTACATAGTCAATTGTAGGTTCAAACGCTGCTAAAGTTTTTCCTGTGATATCATTTTGTAATTCATCAAGAGTGTAACCTACCGCTAATTTTGCAGCTACTTTTGCTATTGGAAATCCAGTAGCTTTTGATGCTAAAGCTGAAGAGCGACTAACTCTGGGATTCATTTCTATAATTATACATCTACCTGTCTTAGGATCAACAGCAAACTGAACATTTGAACCACCGGTTTCAACACCAATTTTTCTCAAACATTGAATTGACCAATTTCGCATAACTTGAAATTCTTTATCTGATAATGTCATTGATGGTGCAACTGTTATAGAGTCGCCTGTATGAACTCCCATTGGGTCAATATTTTCAATAGAGCAAATTATAATTGCATTATCAGATCTATCCCTTACAACTTCAAGCTCGTACTCTTTCCAGCCTAGCAGGGACTCTTCAATTAATACCTCTGATATAGGGCTTGCTTGAAGTCCATTCTCAACAAGATCTTGAAATTCTTCGTAATTATATGCCACAGATCCACCTGTACCGCCAAGAGTAAATGATGGACGTATTATTAGAGGAAATTGAACCTTGTCTAGCATCTTCTCTGCCTCACCCCATGTATTAACAAATCCGCCTTGGGCAGTATCAATACCTATGTCATCCATAGCTTCTTTGAATTTTTCTCTATCTTCAGCTTTATTGATTGCATCAACTTGTGCACCAATTAACTCGATATCATATTTTTTTAAAGAACCATTTTTATGTAACTCCATTGCAATATTTAAAGCTGTTTGACCACCAACAGTTGGAAGTATAGCATCTGGCTTCTCTTTTTTAATAATCGCCTCAACATATTCAGGGGTTATTGGCTCAATATATGTTGCATCAGCTAAATTTGGGTCAGTCATTATTGTTGCGGGATTTGAATTAATTAAAATAATTCTATAGCCTTCTTCTTTTAATGCTTGAGTAGCTTGAGTCCCAGAATAGTCAAACTCGCATGCCTGACCAATTACAATTGGACCTGCACCAATTATTAAAATAGAATTTATATCTTCTCTTCTAGGCAATTCTAATCTTTCATCAATTTTATAAATTTATCAAAGAGATATCTACTATCATGAGGGCCAGGACTTGATTCAGGGTGGTGTTGTACTGAAAAAGCCTTATAATCTTTACATTCAATACCTTCGTTAGTATTGTCATTTAAATTAATATGAGTTGAAATCACATTTTCTGGTAAAGAATTTAGATCTACAGCAAATCCATGATTCTGACTAGTAATTTCAACAATCTCTGTTTCTAGATTCTTTACTGGATGATTAATTCCTCTATGTCCAAAATTGAGCTTAAATGTTTTAGCCCCCAATGCAAGCGATAGTATTTGATGACCTAGGCATATTCCAAATATTGGCTTAGAACCCAATAGATTCTTAACCATTTCAATACCATACGTTACCGCGGAAGGATCTCCGGGCCCGTTGCTTAAAAAAATTCCATCTGGATTAAAATCTATAATCTCCTTTGCAGTTATCTGTGCTGGAAAAACTGTTATCTCACAATCGCTATCTGCCAATATTTTTAAAATATTATACTTTATTCCATAGTCAACCACCGCGACTTTATGCTTTCCAGAATTAGACCATTTATAAATTTTTTTTGTACTTACAACTTTAGCTAAATCAAGCCCATTCATATCTGGTGCTTTTTTAAGTTTTTTTGATAAGCTGTCTATATCATTATCTATTGATGATATAATTCCATTCATAGCCCCATTGTCTCTTATATGTCGTGTTAATGCTCGCGTATCAATATCTTGAATACCTACAATTTTGTTCTTTTTTAAATATTCATCTAAAGAGCTTGTCGATCTCCAGTTTGAAGGGATTATTGAATCTTCCTTAATGACAAAACCTGATACTTGAATTTTATTGGACTCAACGTCCTCTTCATTAATTCCATAGTTACCGATATGGGGCGATGTCATCGTGACAATTTGACTACAGTAAGATGGATCTGTTAGTATTTCTTGATAGCCAGTCATTCCTGTATTAAAACATACCTCTCCAATTGTTTCACCCAAATACCCCAATTGTTTTCCTTCATATTTTATACCATCATCTAGTAATAAGATTGTATTCTTAGATTGCACCTTGGTTCTTCTCCATTACTAAATTAGAAATCACTAAGTCCTGTGCAGCAGTACCTACGGAATTAAAAAATGTTATATCTGACTCATTTGATCGACCTTTGCTATTTAAATTAAATAGCTCACCAATTTCACACTGGACTTTATCCCAACTATAATCACCATTTTCAATTGGAATTAATATATTTCCTGCTTCCTTAAAACTTGAGGCTAGTGAATCAACAAAGACTTTTGAATTTTGAATTAATTCTGTTGGAACCTCTCTTTTGTTTGATCCATGGGCACCTACTGCATTTATATGTGTACCATTTGATATATGATTAAATTCAAATAATGGTTCTTTTGATGTAGTTGCAGTACAAATAATATCTGCATTTTTCAAATCACCAATATTACCCAATGAAACAACATCATCAAATTCAGCGCAAAAAATCTCTACTTTTTTAGAATCCCTTCCAATAACTTTTATGGATTCTATTTCTCTGGCTATACGAATAGCTTCTATTTGGGTCTTCGCTTGAACCCCATTTCCAAAGACTACTGCGGTGGTTGCATTATTATTTGCTAATATTTTAGTTGCATAACCTGAAGCTGCGCCAGTTCGAAGCGAAGTAACTGAATTACCATCAATTAAAGCGGTAATACTTCCGATCGCAGCATCCATAACAACAATTATGCCATTAATTAATTCGTGACCCATTGATGGGTTCCTGCCGTGCACATTAATAAGTTTAATTGTAATGTATTTACCGCCACTTATATATGCTGGCATAGATAGATGATGCGCATCATGGCCTGCTATAGGCATCTGTATTCTTAAAGGTACTTCAGCGGTTTTATTATTAACAGATGAAAAAGCTACTTCCATCGCATTGATTGCATCTTGCATCGAAACAGCAGACTTAACATCATCTGCTGAAAAAAAAGGTAGGCTCATTTAATATCTATTTTTTAGTTAAAGCCCAGGATCCATCCCAATTGTCTCCTGGTGGGTTATCTTTATAGTGTTCACATCTAGGAATATAGATTTGACTAGGATTTGTTTTTCTGCCTGGGAACATATCCTCAAGCTCGTTGGATGCTTTAAAAGCGTCCACTGCTTTTGACCAATCTTGATTCCTATAAAGTTCCAGTGCCTCATTGTATGCTGGTAATAACTTATCATATCCTTTTGGCATTTTATCTTTTTCAGAAATTAATTCAAATACCTGAGCTGGTTCTGTCTTGCCCATAACAATTACGTAATCTAAGTCTCGCCAAATAAATTTATCTTTACAAGCGGTGTATGTTTCATTTGCTACTTGTATATATACACCATATTGCTTGGCAGATGCCTCAAGCCTAGCTGCAAGATTAACAGTATCTCCCATCATTGTATAATTCATTCGCATTGTTGATCCCATATTTCCCGTTACAAGCTTTCCTGTATTTATACCAATACGATTCTGCATATTATGAACTATTTCTGGCCATCTGTCTCCCTCTTCTTGCCACTTTGTACGAAGCTCTGCTAGCCTATCTTGCATTTTAACCGCTGTTAAACATGACCAGTATTCATGATCATCAACTGGTGCAGGCGCACCATAAAATGCAACAATAGCATCGCCAATATATTTATCAAGTGTGCCTTTATTTTTTAATAAAATATCGGTCATCTCTGTTAAATAATCATTCAAAAGTTCAACCAAATCAGGAGCTGAAAGTTTTTCTGAAAACCCAGAGAAGCTTTGAATATCTGTGAAGAATGCCGTGTGGTAGCCTTCTTCACCACCAAGAGAGGGTTGCTCTTTGGCTTCATACATTTGATCAATAAGCTCTGGTGAGATATAGGTGCTAAATGTATTTTTTAAAAAACGTTTATCTTTTTCAGCGCCAAAATAATTGAACAAAAATATTCCACCAAATGTACCTATGACAGATAAAATAGGTCTTACGACCTCAAGCATTTCTAGGTTATTAATAAACTGAAGATTTGCATATATAATCCAACCAAATATCGCTAGAACTGGAACCGGTAAAGCATAAAATGGTTTCTTTGGAAATGAAATAAAAATACCAACTATTAAACAAATTAAAAGAATAGTATAGAATGTTGAAGTATGACTTTTTACGCTGACAAAACTATCCTGTAAAATACTATGCATAACATTTGCATGAATTTCTACACCAGCAAATGTTTCTTGCACAGGTGTATTTCTAAGATCCATAAGACCAGGCAAAGAAGCTCCCACTAGAGCTACTTTATCCTGCCAATAATCTGGTGGTAACATTTCAGGGTCCATGCAATAGCTATATGGTAAATAATAAAATGTCTGAAAACTACCAAAGTAATTAACATGCATACGGCCATTATCATCAATGGGTATTTTTCTTACAACCGTTTCAGTGGTATCTATTAGATTCAGAATATTATTTTCAAAATCATAATCAAATCCGCCATCTTTTTTTATCCCAAGTATGTCAATGACAGCAGACATTACCAAGGTAGGATATACATGATCAGGTCCATCAAAATAAATTGCAGTTGGAGCTCTCCTGATTACGCCGTCATTATCCTGAGGAAAATTAGCAGAACCATTACCAACTGAAGCAGAAAGAAGATCAACATAGGTATTTCCAATTCTATCTGCTCGAGGAAGTCTATTTTTTGCTTCATCTGTAACTCCTGAAATAATATGATTTTCATAAGAATACCCTTCAGGCTCAGAATCCATTTTTGGTAAAAAGTTAAGTGTATCTTCTTCTTCAAATACTATCGCATGGTATGTTTTCTTCGAATTTTTAGTTTCAATTACAAACTTGCTAGGATCATTGCTATATAAAAACTGATCGGTTACATATGCAAGGTCTTGATTTTCTGATGAAGAGCTAGAAGATAGGGCTTGAACAAGGTCGTACTTAAAAGTGTTTTCCTCATCAAAAATAATATCAAAAAGTAAGGCTTTAGGATTGCCAGATGATACCGTATTTATAAGCTGTCCATGATAGGCATGCGGCCAGTTATGGTACCGACCAAGACCCCCTTCTTCAACTGGACCAACAGAAGTATTATCAATATCGATAATAACAACATCTTCAATTGACATTTGTTCGACTCCTGAGGTACGCGATCGCATCCTAGAATCGTATGAAATATATTCATAACCCTCAAGGAGAGAATCCACAAAAGTTATTTTGTAACTTGCCCAGCCAAAAAAAATGGCCATTAAAAGGCCAATTACGATTCCAGCGCCAACACGCTTGAAAAAATCTGTTAAGACAACTATTGAAGACTCAACAGATATATCTTCAAAATTATCCAATAACTTCTTCACGTACTAGTTTCCATCTTTGGCATCTTGCTCTTTATTCCATTTAACAAAATCAAGACCATCATCAGCATCTTGATCAAATTTAAACATCGAATACTTTCCATCTTTTCTAACGTTAATTTGCATGCCTTCTACAAGACTTACCCAATCTTCTAGTGAAACTTCGTAGGGACCTGCAACTTGGTCTGGCGCTTTTACTTCGGTAACAGGACCTAATTTAAATTTAGGAGCACCACCGCCTTGAGGAGGGCCACCTTGCTTCATCTGTTTTTCTCTAGCTTCTATAACATTTTTTGCTGCATTAACATCTACTTTACCCTCATAAACCAGGACAGAGCTTTCATCTTGGCCTGATTTAGCACGGTATTTTGTTCCCCGAATAGCAGCAACAGCTGTTGGTGTTCTAACAGCCACATTCTTTTTTTCACCAAAGGCAGCTTTGGCAGCAACCCAAACATCCCCTTTTTTTAAGGTTGCACCAAAATCTTTTACCATTGGCTTAACATTTGCCAGTGTTATCTCAAGCTCTGAGTTCTGACCTATTCTAAGTTTACCTCCTCCTGCCAAAGATATTTCACAGCGTGATTTTGCCAATGTCTTTATTACGTCTTTCTCATGAACAGGCGTTCTAGGCATTGCTTTTTTAAATGCACCGGTTCCATTTTTCTGAATTTGCACCCTACCTAACGGTAGTGTTATTTTGCCAAATTCTTGCTGACCTAAGAGTAATGTCGGAATAAATATCGATAAAAAAAGGATGGGTTTTAAAATGGTAATTAAATTCTTCATTTTGAACTTGGTGAAACTAAGAATTCTCTTACACGATTGGCAATATAATTAAAGGGTTTAATTATCCATTTAACCCATTTCCATTTTTTATCCTCTACTACCTCTTCTTCAGGCTTTTCAACAATATCTAAAATATCCTTAGGCGTATCAAGTCCAGCAAATTCCCATGCCATGATTTGTATATAGGGGTTCATGTCCTTAAGCTTACCGATATATGTACGCTCCACGCTCTTGTCAGGTTCTTTTGTTTCTACATCAATTAGTTGTCCTGCTATTATACATGTATCAGCAACAACGTTAAATGATCCTGTTATTACTTTTTTAATTCCAATTAATTTTCCAATCTCAACTGCGCAATCACTACTATTGCAATCCATTTTATCGTATTTCTTTTCGTTGAGAAGTTCGTTAATCTGAATCCTTTCCACCAATACAAAGGACTTGGTTTGATGTATCTCAAGTCTAAGGAAACCGGTGTAAAGTGCAATATCTTCATCTGTCATGCCTTCTCCAGCAAAGGAAAAAAGCGCTAGGGTAGGTTTCGCATTATATCTACTAAACTTCGACTGGGCTGTAAGCGTCGAAAAAATAGATAATAGAAGAATTAGTTTTTTATACAAAGCACACCTTATATATAGGCACGCTACACAATCTATCTATTTTAAGAATACCATCTTCTTTGTTTTATTCAATACCATCTTACCATTTCTATCTTTTACCATAGCGTGATAAAGATATACACCAGTTGACACTTTATTGCCAGCAGTATTCATTCCATTCCATATAAAGTTATAATACCCTGCAGGTCGTAATTCGCTTGATGATAGTCTAGTGATCTCCTCGCCAAGTAAATTATAAATAACTAAATCAACCTGCGCTTCCTCTTGAAGGCTTATCATAATTGAAGTTTGCGGGTTAAATGGATTTGGATAATTCTGACTTAACACAAAAGCATCTGGATAAAGACTAACCCCTGCATTATTTTTCTCAAGAAACTTTTTTGATCCAATCACAAGTCTTAGGTCTTGCTTCAAATACGAACCCGATCCAGTGTTTGCAAAACGGTAACTGCTTTCCCATTTTAAATTCTGAGCCTGTTTATTTGTCTTATTAATAATGAATATATCGTATTCATCTGGAACATAGCCCAAGCCTTCAAATGTTAGATAGGTTCTCTGGCCATTTGTAGGTGCGATGACCTCTAGATCCCAAAAGTGCCCTTCGTCATTTGGCTTACGTATATCAATAGAGTACACATCGGGAACTTCTGCTCTTTCGCGGTTATTTATCGATAATGAAATATTGCCTGGTACGGAAGGTGGTTCAAATTCATCTAAACGATCGTAACCATCTAATGCAATATTTAAAACTCCAACCGAATTAGATTCATCTCGTGACCTACCTGTTGATGCTAAAATATTGATCACCCATTCGTTTGCATCCATAGAAACATTATTAATATCTGGGGTCGATGTTTTTGCGAGTTTTTTACCAAACACATCACCGGTACCATCAACATAAATATCTGGATCTGTAGCAGATTTATAGATATATCCTTTCCATGGCTCAAGAGTTGATCCTGGATTTGTCCAACCTCCAAAAGTGTTCCAAGTATAAATACTTCCACCATCAGATATAGGCATATCAGACTGTGTTCTTACATTGTTTAAATTAATTGGGAAGTTATATGGATTACCAAAAAACTTCCACTCTCCAGTAGCTGCAGGTATTTCAAAAGGTGGGGATGTAGGTGTTGATTCTCCCTTACCAAAATCAAAGTTCAGCTGCAAAAGATCAGGGTACTGTTCTTTGTCCCAAATGAAAAAGTATGCATCACCCAAACCAATATTCAATGGATTGGTTTCTGTAAACTCATTCCAGCCATTGTTCCAGCCGTATAATCTATATTTAAATTCATCGGGCGGGCCAAGAACTTCAGTAATCGCATTTAATCCTTTATTGGTACTAAACGGAATTGAGAAAAGCTGATAAGCAGATGTATCGGTACCCGTAGGAATTCCTGCTGACCAATAATCTGCAGTAGTTACATTGTTTTGTGTTCTAGCAACTACGGACTGAACAAAATTACCATTATAATCAAATGGCCATTCGCTTATATTGCCTAATTCATCTTCAGCTTCTATAAAATATTCAACCCCTTCAGAGCGTATGTCACCTCCAGGAATACTAGAAGGTATTGTCTGTCCATCGTTCCATAACTCTACGGTAACAAACCCACCACTGCTTCCGGAACGGCGGTAATTTAAACGTACACTTTTAACTCCTGACCCACCATCTGATACCTGTACATTGATCGAAGGTGTCGTTGATCCTTCATCTACCGATACTAATGGATTATTATGAACGATTGATGGTGGATTTAGATCAACACCAAAAAATCCAGTATCAGAATTGGTTGCATTTTCAGCATAATCAATAGCCTTGATATACCACTCATATATACCATCTTGAAGTGGCTTTGTTGTATCTTCAATTGCTGCATCCTGCTCAACAATCTCTACATTTTTTTCCGTATAGGTGCCATGCACCTCACCATTAATATATAGTACCCATTTTTCAATTCCAGATGGGTAGTCACCAAAGTTTTGCCATTCAAATCGTGGTTTATCTGATACCCAATTAACATCCATATTTCCACCTTGGTCTATATAAGAGTTTGGCCAATTAATATAAAATGATTCAGGCTGTATATCGTCGTAAAGCGCTTGAATAGTTTTTGCGCTATCCAGATCTTCGTTTCCATATTCATCCATTAAGCGAATAGAGGCATCAAATGCACCCGGCTCAGGAACGCTAAACGCATAAGCCTTTAATGGATTATTTTCAGGGAAACCAATAAACTCATCGTAAAAATTAATTCCATCATTGACCTGAACGATTGCTCCAAGAAGATCTCTGTCCTCTGACCAATTTGGAATAGTCCATGTTAATGTAAAGTCTGGTTCAGTTGACCATCCATCTGGGGAAATAGTTAATACCGGAACGGGTGGGGGTGCACCTGTGACTAGCTCTTCAATTACATACATCTCAGAGCGCATGATAGACTCACCAAGCTCAGCTTCAATTCTAAAACGGAATCCTTTTCCTTTAGCCTGCTCAGATACTTTAAATTTAGCAGTAGCGGTTCCACCGGATGTTGTAGGATCTGATGAAATAATAGTTACATATTTTGCTGATGGAAAAATGCTCCACTGCACACTTTCATTGCTATTGACCAGATTACCATCTATGTCATTAGTTGTAATTGTGAATTCTAATGTGTCCTCACGAGTAACAAATGTAGTATCCTTGTCTCCGACGATATCATCTTGAATGACAAGAATATATTTGCTTGCACCAGATTCAAATGCTCCAATATCTGGCAATCCAACTCTGTAAAATCCTCGGTAATCAAAAACCTCACCAATATCAGCTCCAGCATCAATAGCAGGGCTATTACCTTGTAATCTATAATCACCACTAGCTGGGTTTCTAAGCTTAGGAGCCTCATTTATATTATCTACAAGTGTTCCCCCAGAAACATCAGATTCAAATATATTATTATTAACATAAACCGTGGTGCCAGATGATTTATTTATATCGCTACTTTCATTTTGTCCTTTATTATTTGCCCATATAATATTGTTAGTAACATTTACATATTCACCATCACCTGTTGCCTGTAAAAAGAACCCAGTTCCACTGTTTGCATAAAATGTATTATTGAAAATGCTTGAATTTCCTTGGGAGCCGCTTTGATCTTGATTTGCTCCAAGTTTAATTATTGCATTTCCAGGGCCTAACGAGCTAGACAATGCATTGTTTATCACAAGATTATTATGGAATTCAATCGGAACATTGGAGTCTATAACTAGCCTATTAGCATCACCTTGAGATTGTATAAAATTCTCTTCAAAAAGAGATTGATGAATTATTGGTAATGGATAGTCTTCCCATGAAGAAACATTATTTTCAGGTTGAACCGATATGATTGAATTCGCATAGGATCCACTACCGCTAAGACCAATATAGTTTCTTTTAAACTTACTTCTAATAATTTCAAAACCTGTTCCATTGCTTGCATGAATAACTGCCCCTTCACCACTCGCGCTAGTAAAATCACTAGTAATACCATTCTCTTCAAATATACAATCAACAAACGTTGCATCTGCATAATCCATGCTTTGCGGATCACCGCCATTGAATAAAATAACAGCACCACCGTGACCTTGCTGATTATTTGAACCATCGAAAGTGACTCTATTGTTTGAAAAGAGAACATTAGTAAAATAAGCCTCTCCACCATTGATTGCTATAGCACCGCCACCTTGCCATGACTGATTGTTATCAAATATTACATTTCTAACAACAAGCGAGTCTACATTATTAGTTTGAAGTGATCCTCCAAAACCATCCATTAATCCTCTGGTAAACGTGATACCTCTGATAAAAACACTCTCGACTTCGTTGAAGGTGAGGTGCGATGAACCATAGTCTGCATCTATAAAGGTATTTTGTACTCCAGCGCCAATAAGCGCAATTTCTTTTATGAGGTTTTGGTTAGGATCATCACCAGGCTGACCTCCAGGCTGACCTCCGGATTGGAATTGATCGGATCCATTAAAAAACAAATTGTTTTCTTGATAAGTTCCGGCTTGCAGCCTGATAGTATCACCGAACTCTGCAACTTCAAAAATGGCTTGTCCAATTGAATTAAATGGAGAATCAAAACTACCATCTCCATCAGATGAAGCACCGGCATCTACCCACCAGTTAGGTCCATCAAATGTTGGAATTGCGGACACCATTTCAGAAAACGGTCCTTCAAAGTTTGCAGAATCTACTGCACTAACAACAAAATGATATTCGGTTCCATTTTTCAAGTTTGTAACAAGATGCATTGTGTCAGCAGTGCTGGTTGCTTTAGTTAATTCACTTCTATTAATTGTTTTATTTAAAGAGTAGTAGACATTGTAATGTTTGATATTTGACGCATTATTAGCGGCCCATTTTAACTGAACGCTTTTGGTAAGCTCTTCAGCAATCAGATCGCGCACTTGGTCTGGGTATGGTGATTTAGCTAACGCATTTTCATAAGCACCAATATCAGGCTTCGATCCAGATGGTGAAGGCCTTCTGTTACCATCAATATCAATAGATAAAGGAGTAGTTTCATCTTCATAAAAACTTGCAGATCCTGCACCAATCATTGGACTACTATCAGAAAGCTGGAAAGATCCTGCGCTTTTAAAATTTGGATCTGTGCTTATAGTGTTGTCCCCAAAATCATAGCCGTAATACGCTTTAATCTCAGCAACATCTTGAATATTGTTGTACCCATTCCATTCGCTACCTTGATTGCTAACCGGTTGACCGCTGAACGTTTGAACCCACACTCCATGGGAAGGTTCAATTAAGTTGTTACTTTGGTTGCCCCAAATAATATTGTTAAACCAAAGGTTATCATGCTGATCAATATTATAATCTACAATTCCACCACCAAATCCTGGAAAAGAAGGATCGCGGGAATCGGCAATATTATTAACGATAGTGTTATTAACTAAGCTTGCAAATCCCGTATAGTTTGATCCGAGTTTATTTATAGATTGTATATCTATTGCTATTCCACCACCTGCTTGAGATGAATAATTGCTATCCACTACTGAACCTGCCATCATAAAAGGACCTCTAGCAGAAATAGCTCCCCCTTCTGCTGGATAACCTGGCTGACTATTAACAATGTTTTTAGTGAAGCGTGAATTCAATATTACAACAACAGCTTCTTGCTGTGGATCCCATTGATTTGAAATATAAAGTGCTCCGCCGCGCGAATTACCAAAATTATTTGTAGCAACATTCCCATTAAATGTTGTGTTGGTAAAAAGAAACTGTTGTCCGTTATTAACAGCAATTGCGCCGCCATATGATTCCCCACCATCACTGTACGCAGTATTTCCATTAAAAGAGGAATTGCGAATATAAGACATATCTATAGAACTGTTGGGGTTGCCAGAATAATTGATTGCGCCGCCAACATTTGCATAATTACTATCAAAAACACAATTCTCAAAAATTGGTGATGCATTATTTACATAAATTGCGCCGCCCTCACCATAAGAATTATTACCTCCAACACTATTATTAACAAATCTACAATCTTCAAATTTTGGTCGAGCTACAACTTTGTCTGAAATAAAGCCGCTAGGAGAGTTTGACTGGACCTCAATCATAAACGATCCCCCTCTATCTGAGCGACCACCTCTAAAAGTAAGACCCATGAACTTAAAGGTTGAATCAACAGAAGCCATTTCACTTGCTCCTATCATAAAGTGTCTACCTTGATTATTTGCATCAATAATAGTAGAGGATGCACCTTTTTCAGACCGAATAACTAAACTGTCAAGATTTTTATAATAACCACCTTGATTATTTTCATCAAATAAATAAAGAGGAAGCTGAGTATCAGTAAAATTATATATACCAGGTTTAAGCATCACCGTGTCACCGGAAGCTGCTTTTTCCATCGCTTTTCGAATGCTTGCTAAGGGACCACCAACACTTCCATCCCCATTTTCATCGCTTCCATTGGTTGCAATCCACCATACGGGTCCAGTATGTGATGGTGAAAGATCAATGCTAGCAGGGGAACTTTCATAACCTGCTTTATTTACAGCGGTCACTTTAAAATAGTAACGCTTAGCGTTATCTAGTCCAGTAACTGTATACGTTGTATCGGTAGTTTTTTCTACAAATTTTTCAGCACTAACTGAAAACGATTGATCAGATTGGTATACTTTATAAACCGAGTCAGCTTCAGATAAAGCATTCCAGGTTAATTGAATTTGTCCACTACCACCTTTTGCAACTAGTCCTTCTACAGAAGGCGGAGCCGGGGATTTACCTAGTCCATTTTCGTATGCACCAAGATCAGGATTTGATCCACTTGGCGACGGTCTCTCTTTTCCCGATATATCTTTTAGTGGTGCATTAAGCGTGAGATACGTATCCCACGTTGCAGTTCCTTTGCCTAAAGCGAGAGATGTTCCAGATAAAGTGAAGTCGCCATTAGCTGTATCAGTAAAAGCAGGATTAAAATCATAGGTATGATCAAAGGAAAGACCTTGATTAGCTGATAGTGCTGCATCAAGGTTTTGTATGATATTATAGTCTGCTTTTAAATCAAAATTTTCAATTTGAATTGGGTACACGTCTTGACGAGCTGTATTCCCATAGATAATATTATTGAATGCGTAAAGTATATGCTTTTCATTCACACCTCCACCATGATAATCATAATCTCTTAGAAAGACTCCAGAAACATTATTTCCACCGCTACCACCTAACGCATCGTTATTTGCGATAGTATTATTTATAAATAGGGAGTGCTTATTATAATACGCACTAGGAGCATCCATCATAATAGTTGCTCGCGCAGATCCTTGCGGAGATCGAACGAGGTTATTATAAAAGAGTGAGTTTGTAAGAAATACAGCAGAGTTCGTTGCAATAGCAGAACCAGATGCGTTATACTTACCCTCTGCCTTGTTTCCTTTAAAAATAGAAGCATTTATTTTATGGGGAGACTGAGTATAGCTAACAAGCCCTACTGCGCCGCCCATTGCATCTCCATCAAAATTGATAGCTGAATTATCAATAAATTGACATTGATCCACATTTAGTACAGCTTCAGCATCCGCATAAATCGCTCCGCCTGCCCATCCATTTGTTGTCTCATCTATGTTTTGACGGAAAATTACGTTGAAGAATTTGGGACTACTTTTGCCACCTAAACGCACAGATCCACCAGCGGACTGCCAATCACTACCAGTTGTTTTACCATTATATAAGGTTATGTTTTGTATAACCCATGAACTGTCTGCTTGGGGTTGATTTTCATTATAATTATTATTGGCATTAAATGAGAAGTGTCTCGCTTTTTGTTCCGCATCAATGATTATCTTATCAGCGCTCTTAGAAGGATCTCCCGTAATGACAATTTGTTTTTCAATAGATATATTTCTATTGGTTACACCGCTATGGGTTCCTTCCATCATAATAATGGTATCCCCTGCTGCAGCAACTTCCAGCGCGCTCGTCAAATGGTTAATTGGATAATCCCTACTTCCATATTCAGAATTATTTTGAGCGTCATTCGGGCTTTTTCCACCACTGGTTGCAACATACCAAGGACCAAGGTAAGTGGGTGTAACTACAACAGGTCCCACTCTAACACTTTCAGAAGAATCATCAGTTTTTAAAGCAGACACTGAAAAACTATATGTAGTTCCAAGGGTTAAGCTTGTAGCGGTATATAGAGTATCTTTTAACGTAGTAAGTCGCTTCCCATCTTGATATACTCGGTATTCGATATTATCTTGTAAAGAAGGATCATTGAGACCTTTTGTGCTTGGCGACCACTTAAGCTTAGCTCCATAGCTAATAGCTTTAACTGAGAAATTCCCAGGAGGCATAGGGCCAGCCATAGCTGCATTCGCATTTTCATATGCGCCTAGATCGGGGTTTGACCCGCTAGGAAAAGGTCTTACGCTATCGGTAATATCTTTATCTGGAGCATTAAGGCCCCAGTCATTCCAAGTTGATGCACCCATACCAAGAAGCGGACTTTTATCAGATAGACTATAGTCTCTGCTTGACTTATCCTTGTAGCCAGGATCAATATCATATACATTTTTACCGGCCCAGCTCTCATTTACGCCATCTTGAATACTGCTATAATCAGCATATACTTTGAAATATTGTGAAGACGCAGTACCTAGAACTAAACCAAAAGTGCCTTGTGAGTTATCATCATTGCCTGTATAAATTTCACTATTTTTATATATGCTACTATTACTTACTATTGAATTAAAAATTAACGTTTTTGAAGAAGTTTGATTCCATCCACCATAACTAATTGTACCGCCCCAAACAGCACCCATATAATCAGATTTACTATTAATATAATTCCCATCAAATGTAGAATTAATAATTCTAGCATCACCGCCGATATATTGCTGCTGTTGGCTATCGTAACTTGATACTTCTATATAAGCTGCGCCACCAGCAACTCTATAGCCATAATTACCCTCACCGCCTTCGACAAAATTGTCAGCAAAAACTGAGTTTACAATTTCAATTTGCCTGTAAGAAGTCAATGCGCCACCAGAAGCCTCTGTGTCTGACTTCACTTTATTTTGGAAAAATTTAGAATTAGAAATTTTAGCAAAAGATTTTCTTATACTTTCATCATAAGTCATTTCATAATAAACTGCACCACCACCATAACCTGTTTCGTTTTCCGTAAATACGCATGACTCAAAATTAGCCTGCGAACTTCCACCAATACTTACAGCTCCACCATAATATTCGGATTTATTTTTTTCAAAGTGTGAATTTCGAAAATCGACTGTGACAGTTCCGTATATGGTAAGTGCGCCACCGTTATTTTGTTTATAATCACCATTTCTAAATGTTATTCCATCAAAAACAATATCATTATCTGAGCTGATTGAAATATAAAAATGACTATTTTTGCTATCAGCATCAAATATAGTTTGACTTGCGCCACCGGTTCCAAGCATTATGAATGGCTTGTTAATGTTACTTATATATCCATCACTAAAATCATAAGTACCGGGCTTTACCTTGATAGTGTCTACATAATTACCAAGTAAGTAGGAGTCAAAAACTTTCTGCACAGTTTTAAAAGCTGCGGCTTCAGATTTACCGTCATTATTATCATTTCCATTTGCTCCATCTACCCACCAAATATTTGGTTGATTTTGTTGAGCAAAGATCACAGAGAAACTAAACAGTAGATAAAATAAATTTTTCATTAGTTGGACCCTCCTGGTAAAACAGGTGGCTCTGGGAGAGGTACTGGGTCCTCTACCGTTGCAGCTAGGTACGCTGCAGCGCCGCCGCCTAATAACAGTGTTGTCCACATTAACCTGCGAAGCGTTTTTCCTCCACCTCCCGATTTTTTTGTACCAGCTGCTAATGCCGGGTCTGCTGCAGCTAATATATCAAGCTTTTCTTGTGGAGCTTTTAATCCTACAATTTCCCAACCCACTACTTCAATAACAGTAAGCAGGTTATCTACAGGACCTTTATACGTTTTGCTGACCGTACGAATGGTTGCACCTGTTTCTACTGAGAACATCTTTGCATCAATTGTATACGAATTACCAAGCTTACCAAATGCACCGGACACCATATTCTGCACACCGAGTAACGCGCCAACTTCTGCAGCACACTCTGAAGAAGTACAACCTGACTGCTGAAAACCTTGTTCATTAAGAATCTCATCCATTTGATTACGTTCGACCATAATAACAGCATCCGTGTTTACCATTTCGCTCATTAAGCGATCGGTTAACGTCTTTGCTTCAAGCTGACTAATGCCGCGCCCTTCAAATTCCAATAACGCTACTGTCTGCTTCCCTTCTGCTACCTGCGCATTAACATTAAAGGTAAACATAGCTAATGCTACAAATGATATGGTTGATCGATAAAATATATTCATAGTGTTCTCAAGTTGTACTAATTGATGAATTTATCCAAAATAAATTACTCTACAAGAGGTGGCAATTCGGCTAATCTCTTATCAATTTCCTCAGATAATTCTCTAACAAATTTTTCCTCTTCCCCTTCATGAAACCCTTTTCGCATAAAGGTGAGACTTCTATATCCGTCCATAACAAAAAGCCTTGGAAGTTTCATTGCGTTATACCGCTTCATGGTATGGCCTCTTCTATCGTATAGAATAGGCATAGTCATCCCTTTTTTCTTTAAAAAACCTTCCGCTTCTGGCGCATCAGCATACTTTATACCATATACCTCACCAGGATTATTTCGCGTAGCGTCTGTAATATCAATAAGAAAAAACTTTATTCTCGTATCTTTGTATTCTTGATAGACTTTTTCAAGCAAAGGTAGTTCCTTCATACATGGCTGACACCATGTAGCAAAAAAGCTAAGAATTACTGCATGCCGATTAGGTTGCGTAACATTCTTACGAAGTTTTTTTCCTTCAACCTCGGTCCAGTTTTTTAAAAATTCAAATTTACCTGGCGCATACATTAAAGCAAAGGAAGGGGCTTCATCCCCAATTTTTAGATCGAGTGGATCTGGGGCCGATTGTTTTTTTGAATCATCTTGAGCACTGCTAAGAGTTAGAGCTCCAAAAATAAATAATAAATGAAAAGACTTAAGTTTCATGATTTTCCTTATAATGTTAATCTATTAAAATGAGCACTCGACAATCATTGAGTACTTTATAATTTCTATTAGCCATATCAATTTTTGATACATCGGCATTACTAATGGTAATATCTGTTTTATTGGTACCAGAGGTAGCTACACCTTTAACTACAATTGGATTTCCCATAACGCGTTGATCTTTTTGAGCTGCTTCAAGGGTTTTAGAGTAACCAGCAACTCCATTTTCTACTGCATATTGACGAGAATATTTTCCTGGACCATAAATAGGATTTCCATTTTGATCTAGAATTCTTGGTGCCATGGCAGGGCGCGCATTTAATCCTCTAGCATCTATTATAACTCCGGTAACTCCACCCGCTGCAGGCGTATTTGGTTGAGCTGTTCCAGTAGGGTTATTGTTTGCAGGCTGAGTTGACATAGGAACTGTGACTGGGGGCAGAACGATATCAGTAATTCCGCTCATAGGAACTGAATATTCCATTTCAACGGATGTGTCGCTCAAATATTTTGGCTGACCTACGGGTCTAGCTCCCCTTATAAACCCCTGAACTTTGGTATTGATTACATCATCAACCATAGCGCCACTCATCGTGGTCTCACTAGTCAACGTAACACCATTTACAATCTCAATCAATTGACGCATAGCATCTTGCTTTGCAATTCTGAGCGCCATCCTTCTTGCTTGGCCAGCATTTACAGCATTAGAAGGTACAAAACCTATACCCACAGCATTGATCATTTGCTCAGAATAATTAATACTTCCTTTATCAAGTTGAGTTACAACTCCTTGAGCAAATATGCTATTCAAAATAAAAGCATTTATAAAAATTAATTTTTTCATAGGTATTCCTTTAAAATAAAATTATTGGGAAACTTCAGCCGTAATCCTGTTGCCGCTGAGACCCGTTACTTTAATTGTGAGTCCATCAGGACTCGTTTGAGCAAGCCCCATAGCTAGTGCTTGGGCTTTACCTTCAAATTCAACTTCAAATTCTGCAACACCATCATTTAAGCTCTTCGCATATGCATTACGAATTCCCGAAACTGTCTGCGCTTTTAAAAATGATTCAAATGTCATATAAGACATAAAATCAGCTTTATTTAGGACAACGAAAATCTTTGTAAAGTTTGATTGCTGTGTGCTCCACTTTGTAATAAGCTGTGAAATGATATTTTTTCCTAGTTCTTCCGCGGCCTGATTTGCAGCCATTGTTCCTGCTGTTGATTCAGATATATGGGGTTTTTTCCCTCGCGCTGATGGTACTACGGCAAGAATTTCTCCGGTATCGGTTCGCACTATCTTTCCATTCGCATCCGCTTGACCTGAGAACATCGGACCAAACTTTCCTCCGGATGATATTTTTGCTGTACCAATAACAATTACCTCTGCTCCTAATTGTGATGCTATCTTTGCTGCAGCAGAAACATTACCTGCAAGTGCCTTTGTATAATCCTGCCCACCCTTAAGCGCTTGGACCAACTGCCTATCCACTACATCAAACCCTTTTTCATAGAACATAGATAGTAACTTTGTTTCTGCAAAATTGGTTGATGTCTTATCAATCAAATTTTCTTCATTCAATAAAAAGATAATTCGAGGGCGATTCATTGAATTTAAAAGTGTTTGAAAAGCAGCCTCATCAGCCATTACCTGATCAATCATATCGGTAACTTCAGCCTCAATCGTAACTTCAAAGTTCCCATCGGGGCCTTTACTCTCTTTAATAACTTTAAATGTTTTCACGAAGCCTTGAGCTTTAGAGTATATATTATCTTCAATTGAAGTGGCAGTAACTGTAGTGGTTGATGTCATATATGCACCCAAACCTTGTTCAACAGCGTCCCTTTTTGCCTGCTCAATTGCAGCATCTTTTGTTAATCCATAACCAACGCCAGTAGCTTTTTGCTGAGCAAATGCTATTGTTAAAGAAGCCATTAGCACATATAAAAAAATATTTTTCATCTTATTTATCATTTTTCTCTCGAGTTTATAAAAAGGACGTACCTATATATATAAGGTACGAACTAATGCAAATTATTCATTTCAAGGCCAGGAAGCAATATATATTGCCTCGGTGTGATGCAGCTCAAAATTATAGATTACGCTTATTTTATTTAAAAAAAATTAAAAGTATATTCAACGTACTCATAATTTTTTAAGGAACACCTTATGTTAAAAAAATATTTATCCAATATTTCAATATTGTCTCTTGTATTTCTTGCAGCATGCGCCACTAAGCCTGAAAGCGATGTTGATACTCCAGAGTATCATTATAAAGCTGGTATGCGTGCAGTGGAAAACATGGACTACCAGCAAGCCATCAAATCATTTCAGCGCTCGATTGATCTTGATAGTAAGTTTGCATTAGGCTTTGGTGGGCTAGGTCTTGCAAATGCAAGGCTTGGAAATAATAAAGAGGCTAAAAAATTTGCATCTACCTGCGCATCGAAAGGTAGCAAGGATTCAGATGCATTAGCACTAAGTGCGCGCATTTGGATTAATATGCGCGAATCAGAAAAAAAATGGTTTAAAAGAGCTGAAGATCATTTAGAAAAATCATTAAAGAGAAATAAAGAGCATGAGGGTACTCAATATTGGTACGGTGTTGCATACCTTTATAGCTACAAATTTAATGAGGCAGAAGATTATTTTAGAGAAGTAGTAAATAAGCGTGGTGAATACTCCGGAATGGCCGATTCAAAATGGAAACTATCTCAAAAAATTGTCCGCGCAATGCCTGGAACTCCGGTAGGCAAAAAGGTTGCGCTTAAAGAGCGAATTAACCGTGCAGATCTTGCCGTTCTTTTTTCAGAAGAACTAAAAATAGGTGTATTATTTGATAGAATGCCAACGCAATCTGCAGGTTTTCAAAGCCCCAGTCAGGCAGCTCAAAATAATACAATACAGGTACCAGTTGACTCTAGAAACCATTGGGCGGAAACCTGGATAAAAGATATGATCCGCTATGGTGTAATGAATGTAGAACCTGATGGAAATTTTTACCCTGATGATAATATTAATAGAGCAACCTATGCATTAGCTGTTCAACGATTACTGGTTGTTGCAACTCGCGATCAAAGTTTAGAAACAAAATATTTTGGTGAAAGCCAAAGTAGGTTTAGCGATGTTCCAAGCAGTCACTTTGCATATAACGCAATGGCAGTATGCACCGAAAGAGGTATTATGCAGGTTGATATGATGAATAACCGATTTAACCCTAAAGGAGACGTAACTGGAGCAGATGCTCTGTTAATTATTAGAAATTTACAAAATTCATTACGAATGACATTTTAATTAGTTTCTTATCCGGTAAGTGAAAAAGGGTCGCTGTGTCGACCCTTTTTATTTTCCATAATCTTTTATTCAGTTAAATTCATAAATGAGAAACTTTAGACTAGCACTTATTCCAATTTTATACTTGCTCTTTTCTGGCTGCGTGGAAACCCTTATTACTATCAATATTCTTCCTGATGCTAGATATAGAATGAGTATCATTTCCAAAGGCGATAGGGAAGATATTGAAGATAATGATTTCACTCTTCCAACATCTGAAAAATGGAGCATTAAATCATTCCAAAAAATAGATGACGAAACAGGCGATATAATTTATTTTTCTACAGGTGAAAGCTTGCTTAAAGGAACAAATCTTTTAATCAATAATGATCATAACGGTGCGCTTCGTTATCCCATATCTGTTAAACTAAAAAAAGGGTTTTTCTCTGATACTTATATCCTACACCAACTTTTTGAAGGCCGGGAAGTAGATAAAAAATACCCGACTCTTGCCAAGGCTCTATTAGAACCCAGCGATGAAAGCAAGCAAGCTATTGTTTTTACTGAAGTTATGCTACATTGCTTGCATGAATCTCTTTATAGCTCTACATCACAATTTAATGTAGAAGATATTTTGAAAGAGCGAATTATGAATCACTTTAATGGGGTATTCTATAAAACCAATGAAGATGGAGATTTGAAAGAGCTATCTCAAAATGAAAAAGATGAATCAGCAAATATAATTGGTTTGCCAAAAGACTTTATGTATTCAAATTTTCAACCGTTTAATTCAATTCTTCCTGATGGTTATATTGATTCATCATTAGCTGGAATGATTCCTTGTGTTGATGAGGCAAATACAACAATAAAACTCAATGATGATACATTTAAATTGGTAAGTACACTACCTGGAAGAGTATTTATGAGTAATTCAGATTCGATTTACAATGATACATTGCTTTGGTCCTTTGATTTAAAAGATTTTACCAATGATTCCTATGCAATAGAAGCGGCCTCAATTATTTATTATCCTAAAAAGATTCAAAAAGCTATATTGGTTGGCGCTATTATAGTCTTATTTGTGTTATTTTTAATTGCTAAAAGAAAGGCAATATTGTGAAATATATAATAACTATTTTAATGACGTTCGTCACTTTAGTTCATGGAAAACCAAAATTTTCTGATCAGCAAATTGCTGCTATGACTCCTCAATATTTTAAACGCAATCATAATGCCCCAAAATTGACAGGGCTTAAAATATACACTGATAATGGACAAAGAGTGTATCAGGTTGAAATTAAAGTCAGCAGAAATCGATCAAATGATGATCTGAGCTTTGCTGTTTCTGCCTTAGCTAATATGGGTCAGTATGCAAAAAAACCTTTCAAAAAATATGTTGTAGTAATGCATTCAGATGTTAGAGGAAAAACGGTTGATGTATGTGAAGCAAACTCACGATGTACAGCAGATTATATGATACGAAAACAGGTTACCTACGACCACTGGTATAAGAAATGCATCACTTTCAACGCAGGGTAAGGCTGGCGCTATTAAATATATATCATTAGTTTTTCTTTTGAGTGTTGCATTCTCTCAAAAATCTGATAGAGCACTTTCACCCTCTGCAAAATTTTTAAAAAATGATAAAATATTCCATCATCCTGAAAAGGTACTTTTTAAATCGCGCGCATTCGATCTTGAAGTATTCACAAGTTTTGATAAAAAACTGATTAAAGAAATCAGCTTATTCTTTCGGACAGATTCTCAGCCAAGGTATCGTGAAATTTCTTTTTCTGCTAATAGTAAGCGATTTTTATATCGCTATAACCCTAAAGAAAACCCTGCAAATTATATTACCTATTTTTTCACTGTTGAATTGAAATCTGGAGAGGTGTACGCAACACCTGTAGATAGCTCAGGCATTTTAAGTCCTATCACAAAAGACCTTGTTGACCCAATCAAATACTACAAGGAAAGGGCTGAGGGTAAATACTAATGCAAGATAAAGATAAGATAAATTCTCTTAGAAAAAAAATTGATGATCATAATTATCACTACTACGTTTTAGATAATCCAATTATTTCTGACTTTGAGTACGATAATTTATTGCGAAATCTTCAATCCCTAGAAAAGGAGAATCCTGAGCTTATAACTCCAGATTCACCAACACAACGAGTTGGTGCTGCTCCATTAGATGCATTTGATTCTATTGAGCATTCCATTCCAATGCTTTCATTGGAAAATGCAATGGATTCAGAAGAATTGATGAATTATTATAATAGAACAAAGCGTGGGCTTAAAATTGAACAAGATATTGACTTTATAGCAGAACCTAAGCTTGATGGGATTGGTGTTGAACTAGTTTATGAAAATGGTTTATTTAAATATGGTCTTACCAGAGGTGATGGAATTAAAGGTGAAAATATAACTCAAAATTTAAAAACCATTAATGCAATTCCACTTTCTCTTCGAACCGATAAAATATCATCCCCAAATTTATTGGAAGTAAGAGGTGAGGTATTTATGGAAAAAGATAAATTTAAAATATTTAATGATCACCGCTTAAAAAATGAATTGTCCATTTTTGCAAATCCAAGGAATGCAGCAGCGGGTAGCTTGAGACAACTTGATTCAACTATCACTGCGCAAAGACCTTTATCGATCTATTGTTATGAACCTGGAAAAATAAATGGAAAAAGGTTTAAAGGTCATAACGAATTTTTATCTGCATTAACTGATTGGGGGTTTCCAGTAAATCGCGAAATAAAATTAGTTAAAAATATTGAAGAAATTATTTCTTATCATAAAACCCTTGAAGAAAAAAGGCATTCTCTTTCATATGAAATAGATGGAACGGTTTTCAAGGTGAATAATATTGATCAGCGTGAAATTCTTGGTTTACGAAGCAGATCACCTAGATGGGCTATCGCAGGTAAATTTAAAGCAGAGCAAGTTACAAGTGTAATAATTGATATTAATGCATCTATTGGTAGAACTGGAGCTGTTACCCCTGTTGCAAAATTAAATCCAGTTAATGTTGGTGGTGTAGTTGTTACAAATGCAACATTGCACAATCAAGACGAAATTGATAGGAAAGATGTAAGAATTGGTGATACTGTTTTAGTCCAAAGAGCTGGAGATGTTATTCCTGAAGTTGTAAAGGCAATAAAAAGTAAAAGGCCGCATAACGCTACAAAATACACCCTTCCAAGCACATGCCCAGTTTGTAGTAAAAAAGTATTGCGACCAAAAGGTGAGTCTGTAGCAAGATGTAATAATTTATCATGCCCAGCTCAAATAAAAGGGCGCATTAAACACTTTATATCAAAAGGCGGTTTAGATATTGAAGGTTTTGGAGATAAACTTGTAGATCAACTTGTAGATAAAAATCTGCTTAAAACCTTTGATGATATTTTCAAATTAAGTTTTATAGACCTTGAAGGGTTAGATAGAATGGCAGAGAAATCTGCTCAAAATGTTATTAATGCAATAAATAATTCTAAAAAAACCACATTTTCTAAATTCATATATGCTCTTGGAATACGAAATGTTGGTGCACATTTATCCAAAGTGCTTGAAGAAAAATTTGATTCAAATATTTTAAAATTTCAACAAGCATCAATTGATCAGCTGGAACAAATAAATGAAGTGGGTCCAATTGTTGCTGAAGCGATCATAAGCTTCTGGTCAAACACGTCAAATCTAGATATGGTTAATGAGTGCTTTAACAGTGGATTAAAGTTTTCTAATAAAATATTGGAAAATAAAACTCTCGCGAATCTTAGTTTTGTATTTACAGGTACATTGAAAACGATAAAAAGAGCTGAAGCAAAAAATTATGTAGAATCATATGGTGGTCGTGTCGGTGCATCAGTTAGTGGAAACACAGATTATCTTGTCGCTGGTGAATCAAGCGGTTCAAAATTAAAAAAGGCCGCTGATCTTAATATCAAAATAATTGATGAGCTTCAATTTTTGAAAATGATTGATAAATAAATCATCGTATCTTTCTTAATATAATTAATACTTTAACTAAAAATACATAGGTCGTCTATATCTGATGGATGCAATAACAATAAAAAATTTAAAAAAGAATTACTCTGGCACTGTAGCGCTTAATGGTGTAGATATTAGTATTAGAGAAGGCGAATTTTATGGCTTATTAGGCCCTAATGGGGCTGGCAAAACAACTACAATTAATATCCTCACTGGACTTGTAAGAAAAGATGAAGGTGAGACAAAAATATTTGGTTCTGATACAGTAAATGATTTTAGGTTTACAAGAAAACAGGTTGGAGTTTCCTCACAAGAATTTACGCAAGATTGGTTTTTCCCATTAGATAAATTGCTTTTATTTCAGGCAGGCTATTATGGCATTAAAAGCTCAGATGCAATGGATCAAGTTGAAAGCCTATTGGAAAGATTAGGTCTAAAAGAAAAACGTAATGCTAAAATTCGCCAGCTTTCGGGTGGAATGAAACGAAGATTTCAAATAGCAAAAGCTTTAGTGCATGACCCAAAAATATTAATTCTTGATGAACCTACTGCGGGTGTTGATGTTGAATTAAGGCACGAGTTATGGAAGTTTTTTTCTGAACTACATGATGAAGGTAAAACTATTCTTCTTACTACACATTATATTGAAGAAGCTGAAATGCTTTGTGACAAAGTTGCTATTATTGATTCAGGAAAAGTAATAACGGAGGGCTCACCAAAAGAATTGATAGGTAAAGATTCTGTATCAGGAATTACTATATTTTTATCCGAATCATTTCAAGGTTTAAAAAACATATTGAATGATTATACTTACACCGATGATGATAAAAGAATTCATTTTTCTACGAAAGATCCAGAAGGTGATATGCCAAAAATCATTAGAATCTTAAGTGATTCTGGAGCTCATATTCAACGAATCGAAACAGATAAATCATCACTAGAAGATGTTTTTTTAAATCTAACTGGAAAAGGAATAAATAAATGAATTGGGTTGGGTTTAAAACGCTTACGTTTAGAGAAGTAGGTCGTTTTTTTTCTGTATGGAGACAAACAATAGTGCCAGGTCTTATTTCATCTATTCTCTATATTTTGATTTTTGGTTTTACGCTAGAAAAGCGAATCGACAATATTGATGGAATACCATATACTCTATTTATACTTCCAGGTCTAATTATGATGAATGCGCTTACAAATGCAACTTCTAACTCCTCCTCTTCAATGCTGCAAATGAAACTACTTGGACAGTTACCTGATATTTTACAGGCTCCTCTATCAAGCTTTGAAATCTCTATGGCGTATATTATTGGTGGCATGGTAAGAGGAACAATTAATGGGATTCTAATTATGATTGTAGGGATTCTAATTGGCGGAATGACCGTAGAAAGTCCACTCCAAACTATTGCTTTTATTTTTATAGTGTCATGGGCATTCTCAAGTATTGGTTTATTATTAGGTCAACTTTCGGAAAGCTGGGACCAACTTGCTACAATGCAGAATTTTATTCTTACTCCTCTTAGTTTTTTGGGTGGAATATTTTATTCTATAAAAATGCTTCCTGACTGGGCACAGGTACTGAGCATGTTTAATCCGATATATTATATGATCAATGGATTAAGATATACAATTTTAGGTGTTTCTGATTCCAATCCATTGTATAGTTTTTTAATTGCAACTCTCATGACATTAATATTTACTATCGCATCAATAAAGCTTATGGAAAATGGTAAAAAAATTAAACAATGAAAATTGTGAAGTACATTGTTATTGTTTTATTATCCTTTGTATATGCTCAATCTGATTCTACAAAATGGAGGCAATACAGTCGTATTGGATCTGTTAGCGTAGATTCCACAAGCGGAGTATTTGGTTTTTTACGATTAAACAGAAAAACCAATGCAACATATAAAGACCTTAGATTATTTGCATATGGAATTCAAAATCAATCGTTCATTTATTTAAGATATAAGTCAAGCAATAAATATGGAACCAATTCAAAATTTTATAGATATACCATTACTTCGGTAAGAAAGAACACTCGTGTAGATATGGATCTTCAATATCATTATAATCAAGGATTTGGATATTTTGCGAACCAATACAAAAACGGATTAATTAATATTGAGATAGGTCATGGCTTTGATATGTCTGATTATTTAAACGCAACAAGAAAAACTTCATATTTAAAAGGTGGTGTTTTTTGGGATCATAATACAGCTTGGTTTTCAAGCAAGCTAGAGTTTGAGCATTTTCAACAAATAAGTGAAATTGTTGAAAGCAACCTATCAAGGAATCAATATATTTTCGAAGTGATATTGCCAATCAAAAAAAGCTTATATATAAACTTAAATATAGAGGTAGAGGATTTCTTAATTGAAAAACAAACAGATGCTTCATCGCTCACTTTAGCTCTAGGCTGGGAAGGCGATATAAGAAAATTATTTTAAATTATTTTTAACAAATGCCAGTATTGTTCTTGGGTATTCATCTACAACCACAATAAAACCTTTTTTATCAAACCGCGCGACTCCCTCCCAATTCCTTGATTCTTTATTAATTACAAATTGAATTGGCTCAGATGACGTTCTCTTTATTTTATTTTTATAAATCTTGTATTCTACAAGTCTTTCAACGTGATCGTATTTTTTATGTGTTTCACCTTTGGGCGTATTCATTAACACTTCATCAAGAGCTGGCTTAAGTTTTTTTTTCTCACCAGGCCAATAAAAATTAAGAGCCCAAAACTTACTTTTTTTATCAATTTCTGTAACATCAGTCAATCTAAACTCGAGATTTTCAAATTCTAGAAGTTTTGATTTATTAAGTGATCTATTAAATGAAACGACTTTGGGATCTGGATAAACATTTTTTCCATTAGCCTCAAAAATAACAAGAATTTGATTCCTGTATTTAGTTAAACTTTCAAAACCCATATTCTTAATATTTACAGGAACTGTTATCTCAGTTAATGAATCATTATCAATTTCAATTAGTGAATTATTTCTATTAATTATCCCTTTAACAATATAACTTTTCATAATATCATTATCTTTTGATTCAATCACAAGATAAACATTCCTTCCATCAAAACATATTGCTTCAAACCCCTGATAGCCATTGATGCTTTTTCTATAGTCTGGTAATTTAAGTTTGATTTTTTGCGGAACAATTGGCTTTGGAGATTTTTCATTTAACCAATTGCTTAGGTGTGCTTTAGAAATTGAATAAAAAGCGGGGTCATCATAATCAATATATTGAGGTAAAAGTATTAAGTTATCTTTATACCATGTTAATCCTGACATTTCTAATGATTTATCTTTTGCAGAACCTTCAAGTATAATTTCTTTTACGAGCTTTTCCTGGGCACTAGTAAAAGACATTACAGCTATAAGCAGTAATCCAAATGAAAATATTTTATTTAACATATTTTTTGTACCAATCTACTAACCTGTTCATATAATCTAATTGATGGGGTCGTTCAATCAAGCCGTGTGGTTCTCTTGGGTATAGAACAAACTCTGTCTCAATATTTTTAATTTTTAAAGCCTGCCAAAGCTCCATTCCTTGCTCTGGATGGACTCTTGTATCACGCATTCCATGTATAATTAATGTTGGCGTCTTTGCTTTGTTAATATGGGATAATGGTGACCTATCCCAATGCAGCTGCTGATTATCAAACCACCATTGATTCCAATGAACGACTGACATTTCATATGGTATATCCGTTGTACCTATAAAGCTTATCATATTAGTCAGTCCAGCGCCAACCATAGATGCTTTGAATCTAGCCGAATGCTTTGTGGCTGCTAGAGCAGAGAAATAACCACCATAAGACCAGCCTCCGGTTCCAACTTGGTTCTCATCTACAAAGCCTTTTTTTATTAAATAATCAATTCCTTGAAGAACGTCTATAAATTCTTCACCGCCAAGATCATCATGATCAGACTTTGAAAACTCGACACCTCTTCCAGCGCTTCCTCTGTAATTTGGCTCCAAGACAAAATAGCCGTTGGCAGATAATAATTGAATAGGGTATGTTGGTCGAGTATTCCATCCATCTTGACTTACACCTTCAGGCCCGCCGTGAATTTGCAGAATTAAAGGGTATCTTTTTCCATCACGGTATACTAGCGGATATGTTAAAACTCCTTCGATTGTTTTTCCATCTCTTGCTTTCCAGGAAATTGATTCTTGTTTTGAAAGCTGAATATTAGATAAGGCTGGATTTGAATAAGTAATCCTTTTCATTTTTTTAGAATTGTAAAGTCCAACATAGAGTTCATTTGGATTTTTTCGACTATTTGCAGTAACCACAAGTTGCTTTGTGTATCTATGAAATGAAAAGCTGGATATAATTTCATCTGGAGCTAGTACATCATTTTGGTTAAAAACATCTTCAGGGAGGTCGTTTGCCAAGAAGATTGTTGACAAAACAGTTTTGGTACCTCTTTGCGATAGGCCAATTACTGTTTGATCATCAATCCATTCAACATCTACAAAAGATTCCTTAAATCCTGGGGTAATCAGTTTAGATTTACCATTTTTAATATTATGAACGTAAATACTCTGAGCCAATGGGTCATTATACGATGTTGCGCCTAAATACGCCAATTGTTCAGTATTTGGAGATATTGACATACTTGAAAGTTTTCCAGGTGTTTCAGCAATTTTTCTAGGATTTCCACTGGGAGCTTTCACAGTATATATTGAGCTCTCAAGGTATTCAATATCTACATTTACTTTTTCAGCAGCTTGAAAAATAATTAATTTGCTATCATCTGACCATTTAAATGAAGATACATTCAAATCCTGTCTAAATATAGTTTCATGTGATTTTGTTTCAACATCGTAAATCCATAAACGGTTGTAAAGCTGCTTTTCACCCATTACTATCATATCATATCCATCTTTTTTCTTCTTTTTGGTTTGCGAGCTCTCATCGTCTTTTGCTGTAAATGCAATCCACCTTCCATTCGGAGACCATTTATAGGAACCAATTCCATTCTCATGATTTGTCATTGGAAATGCTTCGCCACCATCAGTAGGTATTGTATATATCTGTGTCGACTTATGATGTGTTTTTCTTAAAGACAAGAATGATAGATTGCCATTTGGAGTCCATTGTGGAGACCAGCTATTATTTGGAGATGAGGTAAACTTTCTTTGATTTAACCCATCAACATCAGTTACCCAGATCTCCCTAAATGATCTTCTACTTTTGGAATCTTTTGAAGGAGGAACAATCTTAACATACGCAATCCTAGTTCCGCCTATATTAATAACTGGCTGGCTAATATATTTTAGATTAATAATGTCTTTAGCAGTAATTGGCTTATCTGCAAATACAAATGAAAGGCTGATAAAAAATAATAAGAACTTTTTCATAACTTCTCCTTAATGCCTTTTTCACCACCTGGTGAATACGATTTAAGTAGGTTTAATTTAATATCTTTTATGTTCATCCAAACTGGTTTCATTTTATTGATTGAAAATAGTGGAGCTTGATCATTATAGTGTACTGAATTTGAATCACTTGTAGCAGAACCATATTGATGAATACTTTGAGAACTTACTTTTCCTTCAGGACTCCATTCTACAATTTGAAAATAGCAATCGCCAGCAATCGCTGTCCTCTGACCCTTATCTCCTTTAGTATATATTGCTCTAAGTATATCTGGTCCTCCGCTTAGTGCAAGGTTTTTATTCCCTCGCTTCAACCTTTGAATATTGCCCCATCTAATATCAAATTTTCCAAAATGATCTTTTGTTTTTTTTATACTACCTTTTAAACGGTTCATAATCAATTCATAATCATAATCATAATCATCGGGATTATAAACAGGCTTAATCGCATCAAGCGCATAATGTACCCCCACTGCCGAGCTATCTGTTTGATAGTCCCAATTCCTAAGGATATTAAGAACTTGCAATACTTCTTCATCTTGGGTTTTTGCTTCAATCAAAAACCTTTTAAGGTTTGTTACCAATACAGATCTTTCTGAGTATTTAGTATCATATTTATAGTTATAAAATTCATTTTTATCAATTGAGGTATCATTTCCATATATCTCATTGGCTCTAAGGGCACGATTGGTTTGGAACCTTTCAATGCCAAGATTATCGCTATAAAGACTTGCATTTGGGTTTCCTCTTCCTGTGGTTGCAAGGAATGGTGAGCTATTACAGTTTTGTAAAAAACCGGATTTAGGATTTAGGATTTTAGGTAAAGCTTCATAGGGTAAATAATCTTTCCATAAGTTTTCTGAAGTATTTCCAATAAGAGGATCCCCTTCCCAATTAAATCCATCTTTTCTTTTAGGAAATAATGCATTGTATACATAAAAAATATTGCCTTCTTTATCTGCATAAATTGTGTTGAACATTGGAATTGCCATTAACTTTAAGGCATTTTCAAAATCATCAAAATTCTTTGATTTATTCATTCTATACCATTGTTCCAAATAGCGAAATTCATTATGTCCAGAATATCTAATGGCAAATGAACCATGATCGTTTTTAACAACTGGCCCATGTTTGGATCTATAAACTTTTCTTTTAAATGTCCATTTAATTGGTCCCCATATTTTTACCTTTATCTTTGCTTCGGCTATCTCAAAATCTTCATAGCTACCATCAAAATAGTATTGATTGGGATTTTTTGGATTAATAGTCAATTTATAGACATCGATTAAATCAGGACTATTTACCGTATGACTCCATCCAATATTTTCGTTATGCCCGACTAATACAACTGGTGAACCAGGGAAAAGACCTCCTATCATATTCCATCCTTCATTGCTATTTAAATGCACCTCATACCATGCTACAGGACCTGACCATGGTTGATGAGAATTAATTAATATTCTAGTGAATTTATCATCCGATCTTGATGGTGATACCGCTATGACATTTGACCCCAACATTCTTTGATTTAAAACATTAGATTGTGACGTTGAAGATTCTTTATTTTTTTTTGGGTATTTATTTAAAGCCAGTTTTCCTAAAACGCCATCCAAACCAAACATCAATGGCATTCGATGTATAAAACCAGCAACTATATCTTTTCCTTCAACAGGGAATACGCCCTTAAATGCCTTATCAGGATAAATCGATACATAATGATTAATTCCATCTGCATACGCTTCACTGATTTTAATCACATCATTAGATAAGCCATTATCATAATTCTTTTCAACAATATCCCAAATTTTTAATAATTGAACCATGTAATCATTTGCAGCTACAGACCTTCCATGATATTTAGCTAAATTACCTCTAGCTGCAATGAGAATGTCTTGAATTGTTTCAAAATCATCCTCAGCATGAGCGTAGCCTAAACCATAAGCAGTATCTTCGTCTTTATCTCCAAAAATGTGAGGTACACCCCATGTATCTCTATATATTGTTACATTATATTTTTCATAAGATTTAGATGAATTATCATTTTCTTTTAGCCTAGTGCTTTTTTCAAAATCATTCCCAATTATTAAAACACTAAAAATAAATAATAATATTTTATTTAAAATAATTACCATTCAAAAGGTCCATCTATCATTTCCCAAAGATATAAAGATGCTAATGTTCTATAAGGCTTCCATTTTTCTGAACCTTTTAACATTTCATCTTTTTCAGGAAGGTTTTTCATATTATAAAGTTTTGCATATCCTTTTTGGATGGCTAGATCTCCAATTGGAAAAACATCTGAGCGAGCCAAAGAAAAAATAAGAAACATATCAACTGTCCACTGTCCTATGCCTTTAACTTTAATTAATTCATTCCCAATATAATTATCACTTAAGGAATCTATATCTACAAATTTTTTATTAATTATAGGCCACTGCTTTGCTAAAATGCGAATATAATTAATTTTTTGCTTTGATAAACCTATATCCCTAAGCTCTCTAATAGGCGCGGAAATAACATCTTTTGGATTTATCACTTGAGATGTAAATAGTTTTTTAAATCGATTGTGAATTGCAAAAGCTGACTTTGTATTTAATTGTTGGTAAACAATATTTCTTACTAAAGATTGAAAATAAAATTTAGTCTTATTTATTTTAGGCTCTGGGTATTTTTTAATGATTCTTGCAAGTTGTTTATCGGACTTGCTTAGATGTTTAATTCCTTTTATAATATCCATAGACTGATATTTAATTAGGAATTATATCAGAGACTGAATAGATCTTCTTTCAGCTTCAATTTGTTTTTTGTTTTCACCTTTTTGTTCAAGTATATCAAGAACATCTAGCGCTCTTTGGTATAACTCTTGACCTTTTAGTACATGCACTAATGTAAAAGTAGCAAGTCGTGGACTTATTGAAGCTTTTTCAATCATGATATCTGCGGGAATTGCTTCTTTCTTTTTTTTCTTTTTTGATGCTTTTGGAGATAAAAAATCATTTGCAAATTCGTTACTTGGGTCCACATCCTTTGCACGTTTCCAGCTATCAGTTAAGGTATTTTTTGATCTTCCTAATTGCTCTTGAAGAACTGGTAGCGCTGCTGCTGCTGGCTGATGAGATGGTACTTTTTCTAATACTTTCTTTAGCAATTTCTCTGATACAGTTAAATTACCAAGAGCCATTTCAGCTTGAGATAAAATAAATTGTCCATCAACAGATTCCGGATGGTGTTCTAAGCCAATTTCACATACTCTTTTTGCTCTGACATAATCAGCCTTACTTTGATATATGTCAGCCAGGACAGGAAAAAGGACTGTATCAAAATGATCAGCGAAGTATAATTCTAATTCTGTTTGATTATTTATATCCATTTATCTTCTATTTTCTTTGACCCAATTAGTTATATAATTTAATGTTTCTTCAACTGGAGTTCCAGGGCCAAATAATTTCCCCATTCCAAGGCTTTCTAATTCTTCCATGTCTTTTTTTGGTATTATTCCTCCCCCAACTAATAAAACATCATCCAGTCCTTTTTCTTTCATAATTTTTAAAACATTGGGGAAAATTGTCATATGGGCATTATTAAGGCTTGAAAGAGCAATTACATCTGCATCTTCTTGAAGAGCAGATGCGACAATCATTTCTGGAGTTTGTCTTAGTCCAAGATATATTACTTCCATACCAGCATCTCGATATGCTGATGCTAGAACTTTAATTCCTCTATCATGACCATCAAGACCGGGCTTGGCCATTAAAATTCTTATTTTTCTGTTCATATAATAATATTAATATTTTTTATTCGGAAATCCACACATTCTTTTTACCACAAATATTTCTTACTTCATTCAAAAATGATTTATTAGATGAAACTTTTATATTATGAGCCAATATACGCTGCATCCTTCCATTTTCACCAATCATATGAAACATCAATCCGCATTTACCCTTGTGATCTTTCGCTAATTTTGAAATTTTTACTATATCCAGATTGGCATTATTCAGATCAATCTTAATATTTATATTCTTTGAATAAATCTCTTTCGCTTTTTCTACAGTAACAATTTCTTCCGCGATTAGTTTTAGATCGGAGAAGTCAGTTTCATCGGTTTGCTTACCCTTTACAAAAACAACGCTATCGTTTTTAACTAAATCTTTATATTTCGAAAAAACACTGCTAAATGCCAATATTTCTGCTTGGCCACCAAGACAGTCTAATTTGAAAAAAGCCATCTGATTATTCTTTTTATCGAAATGCAATTTTAAATCTGTAATTGCGCCACCAATTCTTACTTTGTCTTGATTTCTAAGATTTAATTTTTCGGTAAAATCAAAATTTGAATGTTCTTCAAGGTCATCTGCATATTTTAATAATGGATGACCTGAAATATACATACCTAAAACTTCTTTTTCATTTTCTAGCATTTTACTTTCAGGCCATTCTTCAATTTCACTTAATGAAGGCATCATTGATTGATTTGAAGTGGACCCAGCGCTTCCTCCAAATAAGTCAACCTGATTTTTAGATTTAGCATCCTGCTCGCTTTGTCCATACTTAAGCGCGATTTCAATCTCGTTGAATTTCTGTGCTCTATTTCCTTCAAGAGAGTCCATTGCTCCAGACATAATCAAACTCTCTAAAACTTTTTTATTGACAGTTTTTAATGTGACGTTTGCTGTAAAGTCAAATATTGATTTGTACTTCTTTTTATCTTGCCTTGACTCTATAATCTGCTCAAGAGCTTTGGTGCCAACATTTTTAATAGCATTTAGGCCAAATGATATCATGTTGTCATTAACGGGTCTAAAGTCAATTGAAGAAACATTTACATCTGGCGGGTTAACATCAATGTTCATCTTTCTACACTCATTTATAAGTATAACTACTCTATCAATATTTGACATTTCACTTGTTAAATTTGCACTCATGAACTCAGCTGGATAGTGAGTTTTTAACCAAGCTGTTTGATATGCAACGTAAGCATAGGCTGTAGAATGACTTTTATTAAATCCATATTCAGCAAATTTTTCAATTAATTCATAAATTTGTTTAGCAACTTCAGGCTGAATATTATTTTTCTTTTGAGCTCCATCAATAAATTTAACTTTCAATTCATCCATCAATTTTTTGATTTTTTTACCCATAGCTCTACGCATTATGTCCGCTTCAGCTAATGAAAAACCTGCAATTTCGTTGGCTATTTGCATTACTTGTTCTTGGTAAACTATAATCCCGTAAGTTTCTTGTAGAATATTCTCCATACTTGGATGTAAATATTGTATTTCCTTTTTACCATGCTTTCTCTTTATAAAATCATCAATATTGTTCATTGGTCCAGGTCTATAAAGTGCATTCATAGCTATTAGATCTTCAATCGCAGTAGGTTTGAGCTTCTTTAAAAATTCTCTCATTCCTGATGATTCAAATTGAAAAACGCCAATAGTTAATCCTTTAGTAAAAAGCTTATAAACAGACTGATCATCAAATGGAATATTTTCAATATCAATATCGGTACCACCATCTTTAATTAACTTGATGGCATTATCGATAACTGTGAGATTGCGTAGTCCAAGAAAATCAAGTTTTAGCAGACCTAAATCCTCAAGACCTTTCATATCGTATTGCGATGTGATGTCTCCTTGTGATGATCTATATAATGGCACATAGTCAGTTAATTCTCCTGGCGCAATTACAACACCTGCAGCATGAATTGATGCATGGCGATTCATTCCCTCAAGGACTTTAGAGTAATCTAATAATTCTTTAAACTCGCCCTTTGAAGCAGCTAATAACTCGGGACTCTGCTCAAGAGCATCTTCTAATGTAATGTTTAGAGTAGTTGGAATCATTTTTGCAAGCTTATCTGTTTCTCCAAATGAATAACCTAAAACTCTTCCAACATCTCTTACAACCTGACGAGCTTTCATTTTTCCAAAAGTAATAATTTGAGTTACAGAATTCTCTCCATACTGATTCTTGATATAATCAATTACCTCACCACGTCTTTCAATACAAAAATCTATATCAATATCAGGCATACTTATTCTATCAGGATTCAAAAATCTTTCAAATAGGAGCTTATGGCGAATAGGATCAACAGTAGTTATACCTAAAGAATATGAAACCAGGCTACCCGCAGCTGAACCGCGGCCAGGACCAACTGGTATCATATTATCTTTAGCGTATTTTACAAAATCAGCAGTGATTAAAAAATAGCCCGCGAACCCCATCTTTTGAATCACATTTAATTCATGATTTAATCGTGATTTAAGTTCTGGTGTATAATCTCCATATCTATTTTGCACTCCTTCAACACATAATGATTTTAAATAATCATCTGCATTTGAATTTTCTGCATTTTTTGGAATTGGAAAATTGGGCAAATGATAATCGCCCATAGGTATTTCAAATTCAATACTATCTGCAATTTTTCTAGTATTTTCTATTGCTCCAGGGACATCTTTGAACATATCAAACATTTGGTCTTGAGTTTTAAAATAAAATTCAGGTGTTGCATACCTAAGTCTTTTGGGGTCATCCCTGTCTTTTCCTGTTCCGAGGCAAATATGAACATCATGAGCTTCCCAATGTTCATGCTTGGCATAATGCGCATCATTGGTACAAACCATTGGTAAATTAAGTTCATGGCTTAATTTTTTCATATTTTCAATATTTTGTATTTCATCTGGTATTCCATGATTTTGAACCTCTAGATAAAAACGATCATCAAAAATTTCTGAAAAACGAAGAGCTGCGTTTTTAGCTCCATCCCAATCATCTTTTAACATTTTTTCTGGAATTTCACCCTTTAGGCAGCCTGAAAGACATATGAGTCCTTCGCTATGCTCTTTTAATAAATCAATATCAATTCTTGGTCTATAATAAAAACCTTCTAAATAACCGAGAGTTACAAGCTTCATAAGGTTTTGATAGCCTGTATAATTTTGAGCTAAAAGAACAAGATGATTGTTCCCCCAACCTCCCTCAACTGTTGTTTTTTTGTCAAACCTACTACCAACAGCAACGTATACTTCACATCCAATGATCGGCTTTACGCCAGCTTTTTTTGCAGATTTATAATACGGTATAACGCTGAACATATTACCATGCTCAGTAAGCGCTACTGAATTCATCCCTAAATCATCAATAGTATTTACCAATGTTTGTACTGTCTGTGCACCATCAAGCAAACTATAATCAGAGTGGTTATGTAAATGTACGAATTCTGATTTCATTTATATTTTAACCCTTAGCACTCTTTTATTGTTATTATAATCAGTTAGTAAATCTATATTTTTGTATCCCTTTGATTCGAATAAGCTCATAACCTTATTTGGATGATCATTTATTCCAACCTCAAGCAACATCCAACCTCCCTTTTTAATAAGTGTGGGGCCTATATCTGATAGTCTAGCATAAAACAGCAAGCCATCCTTATAATCTGTCAGCGCTAGTTCTGGCTCAAAATCTTTTACATCAATCATGATGTCTTGCATTTCATCATATGAAATATAAGGTGGGTTAGATATTATAATATCGAATTTACCATCGGGCAATTCATTTAAAATATCAACTTTCGTAAAACGAACATTTTCTGTTTTGTGATAATCTGCATTTTCTTTTGCTTTAATTAGAGCATTATCAGATATATCTAGTGATAGTATATGAGCATCTTCTCTTTTTAAAGCAAGTGAAATTGAAATACAACCTGAGCCAGTTCCCACCTCTAATATATTTGGATCATTTATCTTTTCAATGCATTGTAAAGATATATCAACCAACCTTTCAGTTTCTGGGCGAGGAATTAAAACATCTTTATTTAAAAAAAATTTATTTCCATAAAATTCTGTATTTCCGGTTATATACTGAAGGGGCATTCTATTTAATCTTTTTTTAATCCATTTTTTAAGTTGTGCTAATTTACCAGGTGAAACTATCTCTTCAAAATTCACATAAAGATCAACTCTTTTATAATTTAAAAGGTCACAAAGCAACCATTCAATTTCTTGCTTTGGGCTTTCAAACTGATTTTTGTTAAAATAATCCTCACCCCAATTGATTAAATCAATTATTGTCCAATTTTCTTTTTTTTTAGCTATAGATTGCAACTGCCTATGATACTTCTGATAGCTTTAACTGTTGATCTGCAAGAATTAGGTTTTCTATTAATTGACCTATATCCCCATCCATTACCCCATCAAGATTATATGCTGTAAAATTGATTCTATGATCCGTTATTCTTCCTTGGGGAAAATTATAAGTTCTTATTTTGGCAGACCTATCACCTGTTGAAACCATATCTTTTCTTGCAGCTGCTCTTTCTTTAGCCAGTTGCTCTTGCTCTGCTGCTAATAATCTTGATCGTAAAACTTTTAATGCAGCTGCTTTATTTTTATGTTGAGAAGTTTCATCTTGACATGTAACCACTAAACCGGATGGTAAATGAGTTATTCTAATAGCTGATTCAGTTTTGTTGACATGTTGACCGCCAGCCCCACTTGCTCTATAAGTATCAATTTTAAGTTCAGCATCTACTATTTGAACATCTGCTTCCTCTGCTTCAGGGAGAACTGCAACTGTAGCAGCTGACGTGTGAACCCTTCCACTTGTCTCCGTTTTTGGAACTCTCTGAACACGGTGCACACCACTTTCAAACTTTAACGCCCCATATGCACCTTCACCATTAATAGACATAATAAGTTCTTTATAGCCACCAATGCCTATCGAGCTGGACTCCATCACCTGGTATTGCCATTTATTGCGTTCAGCAAATCTCGAATATAATCTATAAAGGTCAGAGGCAAATAATGCTGCTTCATCTCCACCAGTTCCGGCTCTAATCTCTAATATAATATTTTTGTCATCATTTGGATCATGAGGGAGAAGGAGTATTTTTAACTCTTCTTCAATTCTAACAACATCATCTTTTAAGCCCTCAATTTCATCCTTAACAATTTTTTTTAAATCTTCATCTTCACCTTTTAAAATAGATTCACCTTCTTCAATTTGTTTAAAGATTGAAATATAATTTTTTGATTTATGAATAACCGGGACCAATCTTCTGTGCTCTCTGGTTACTTCTTTATATTTATTTTGATTATTTATTAGAGCAGGATCAAGCATTTGCTGCTCTAGTTCTTCAAAATGAAGAATTATGTTTTCAAGCTTATCAATCATCCCATGGCTTCAGCGACATACTGCTTTCCTGACATTTTTTCTAGCTTATCGCCAAATGCTTTTTCTATTGCAGAAATTGCCACTTTAATCATCTCATCATCAGGTTGTCGAGTAGTAATATTTTGTAACCAAAGGCCAGGCTTTCTAAGAATTCTAAAAAATAAATTGTTATTTCTTGAGCTTATTTTTATTAGCTCATATGATATACCAGCCACTAAAGGTATCAAGGGCAAATGAAAAGCTAGGCGTGAAAAAAGATTTATATCACCAGTAAATTTCATAATAAATGTGTCTATAATTGAAAACACCACAATTGCTGATAATAATACAATGAACATAAAGCTAGTACCGCACCTTGGATGCTGGGTTGGAAATGATTGGGCATTTCTTACATTTATTTCTTTTCCAGATTCAAAATTATAGACAACTCTATGCTCTGCTCCATGATACTGAAAAAGTCTTTTTACATCATTCATTCTCGAAATAAGAAAAAGATAGATAATAAAAAAACTTATTCTAAATGCACCTGAAGTAAGATTAAAAGCAAATGCTTCTTTTTCAATATCTAGCGCTTTTGTTGTAATCCACATAGGTGCAATCATAAATAATGTAATTGCTAAGCATATTGCTATAAGTGAGGAAAATAAGTCTGCAAATTTATTCTTGGGTTTATCTTTTTCATCAGGAATTGCTATATCTGCAGACCACTGCAATGTTTCCATACCCATTTTCATTGACTCATAAAGCCCAGCCATTCCTCTGAATATTGGTTGTTTCCAGAGCCACGACTTTTCACCTAAGGATTCAAAAATCTTTCTATTAATATGGATCTTTCCTTCTGGATCTCTAACAGCCGTAGCATAGGCCCCAGGAACTCGCATCATTACACCTTCAATAACAGCTTGGCCACCTACAAGAATTGTAGGCTTCATTACAAACAATAAAATTGTCTTAATCATATTATTTTATGCTTTATTGTATTTCTTTTTGAATTTTTCAATTCGACCAGCTGTATCTACAAGTTTTTGTTTACCAGTATAAAAAGGATGGCATTCAGAACATATGTCAATAGATTGATCACCCATAGTACCATATACTTTAAAGGAGTATCCACAAGAACATGTAACTGTTCCTAATTTATAATCTGGATGTATATCTTGTTTCATTTTATTTTCCTCAAATTATCATTTTATTTCATTTATTATTTTTTCAATTCTTTCTAGGCCATCTTTTATAATCTTTTCATCAATAGCATACGAAAATCTAACATAACCTGGGGCGCCAAACCCATCACCAGGAATTGTTGCAACATATGCTTCATTTAAAAATATTTCACATAAATCAAATGAGTCATGTATCATTTTATTTTTATAAGTTTTTCCTATATAATAATTAAAATTGGGAAATGCATAAAAAGCCCCACCAGGCATAAGGCAGTCTATCTCAGGAAGATTATTCAATAATTTTATCATAAAATTTCTACGCTGCTTGAAAATAACTATCATGCTATCTACAATAGTTTGGTCTCCGGTAAGCGCCTCTATTGAAGCAGCTTGTCCAATAGAATTCGCACATGAGGTAGCTTGACCTTGAATTTTAGACATAGCTTTAATAATATCAATATTTCCAAATGCATAGCCTATTCTCCACCCTGTCATAGCATAAGTTTTAGACATGCTCATACATGTTATTATTTCCGTATTTAAATTATTGTCATTAGCTAGCTTTTGGCTAATTGTATTCTCTTGATCAAAAACAAGTCTTTCATAACATTCATCAGAAATTACTATCCAATTTTTTTCTTCTGCGATTTTTAACACTTCAATAATTTTTTCTTCAGACCAAACAGAGCCAGTTGGATTTGAAGGAGAATTAACTATTACTCCTTTTGTATTATTATTTGCCACCCTAAGAATATCATTAATATTCGGTTCAAAATTATTACTTGATTCAGTATCAATTAAAATTGGTGTAGCATCTGATAATGTTACAAACTCAGGAAAAGAAACCCAATATGGTGAAAAAATAATTACCTCATCACCTTCTTGGAACATTGCCTGGCATGCCAAATAAAGACTTTGCTTTTCACCATTAGAAACCAAAATGTGTTCTGGTGAAATATTAATTTTATTTTCTCGCTTAACTTTCTTGCAAATTGCATCTCTTAATTCAATCATACCAGATCCAGCAGTATATTTTGTTAAACCATTATCCATAGCGGTTTTAGCTGCACTTATAATATTTTCAGGCGTGTTAAAATCTGGCTGACCTGCACTAAAATTAATCACATCGTGTCCAGCATATTTCAGTTCTGCTGCTCTGGATGTCATCTCAAGGGTAAATGATGGTTTTACTTTATTAACTCTATCTGAAAACTTCATCAACGTATCGAGTGTTGTTTTTTATGATATTCATCAGAATTATAGTTAATTGGTTCATTGCTACTTTGTTTTGATTTTTTTTCATCTTTCGGGTGATTGGTTTTTGCTTTAGTGATAGATTTTTTCTTCTTTTTTGATAAGTACGTTTTCTTTTTTTTGTTTTTATTTTTTCTCACATTAGGTCTTTGAATTTCAGAAATATTTGCTTCAAAAATAGTAGAAGAAAAATTTCCTTCTTGCGTAACAAAATCTGAATTTTCCGATTCAACTTTCAATTTATCAAATTCTCCATTATCAAAAACGTGAATATCATCAATAGCATTACCAACAATAGTTCCATATCCTCTTGTTATACCATTCCCAATTCCTATATAATCGGGCATAATAATATTTGTATAAAATACTCCATCAAAAGCTCCCCATCCATTTTGATCTAATTTAGTTGGCTTAAGATCTAAAATTCTTATTTGGGAATAAATATTTTTTGGCAATTCAAATCCAATTTCTCTTGAAATAAAAACAATATTCTTAGCAAGAAGATTATTTAAAAATTGCAATTTATCTTTGTCATTTTTAGAATCATATTTTTTTGACGTATTAAGATTTAATGCTACCCAATTTGATATAAAATCATATTTTTTAAGGGATGAGGTAAATAAAAAGGACTCGTCTTTTTCTTGAATATCTTTTTCTAAAACTTCAAAAGTTATATCTCCAAAATTCAAATCCGTGATTCTTTCCTGAATTTTAAGAATTGGATCAACGCCTTGATTTAATCCTACTAAAAAGATTTCCTCATCAAGTATTTTGACTTGTATCCTTGGATAAAGGAATTTTTTTCGATAAGACCCATTTAACATAGGAACAATTTCTTCATTTGGGAAATTTTTCATTAAAACGCCCTTAACTTGATACGGCGTTTTTTGAACAGGTCTATCTGTTTTTATTTTTAAAGTTACTGATTTGATTTTTGGTGTACTAGGGGTCATAAATATTGAAATCTACTGGCTCATTGTTTCCATAAATTCATCATTATTTTTTGTTCTTCGCATTCGATCCTGGATAAATTCCATTGCCTCTATTACGTTCATATCATTTAAAAGTTTTCTTAGAATCCACATTCGCGCTAATACCTTTTTATCAAGCAGAAGCTCTTCTTTTCGCGTTCCGGACTTTATTAGGTCAAATGATGGATAAATTCTTCTGTCGCTTAATTTTCTATCAAGGACTAATTCCATATTTCCAGTACCCTTAAATTCTTCAAAGATTACCTCATCCATTCTACTTCCCGTATCAATAAGTGCAGTAGCGAGGATAGTTAAGCTACCGCTCTCTTCGGTATTTCTTGCTGCACCAAAAAACTGTTTAGGTTTTCTCATTGCATTGGCATCAACACCCCCAGATAAGATTTTTCCACTATGAGGTATTACGGCATTATGTGCTCTGCCAAGTCTAGTTATGCTATCGAGCAAAATTACCACATCCTCACCAAACTCTACCATGCGTCTCGCTTTTTGAATAACCATATCTGCTACAGCAACATGTCGCTGAGGAGCCTCATCAAATGTAGAGCTAATAACTTCAGCTTCAACATTTCTTTTCATATCGGTAACCTCTTCAGGTCTTTCATCAATCAAAAGGATTATCATTTTCACCTCAGGATGATTTTGCGATATTGCATTAGCAACTTTTTGCATTAATACTGTTTTTCCTGTTTTAGGCTGAGCCACTAAAAGACCACGTTGCCCCTTTCCTACTGGAGAAATCATATCCATTACTCTGGTAGATAAATCTTTTGGGTTTACCTCAAGGTTTAATTTTTGGTCAGGATAAAGTGGTGTTAAATTATCAAAAAGGATAGCTTTTTTTAGCTCAGCTGGATCTTTTCCATTTATCTCCTCAACTTTAAGAAGTGCATAAAATTTTTCTTTTGACTTAGGAGGTCTTATTTGACCTGAAACTTCATGACCTGTTCTTAATCCAAAACGCTTGATTTGTGAAGGACTAACATAGATATCATCCGGTCCGGGTAAATAATTAAAATTTGGACTTCTTAAAAAGCCATAGCCTTCATTCAGTACTTCTAAAACTCCTGTTGCAGTTACTCCGCCATCTTTTTCAATTTGGGCTTCTATAATTTTAACGACAAGCTCTTGTCTATTCATTCCAGAATAGCTTTCGATTTCGAGCTTCGAAGCAAGCTCAGCGAGCTCTTTAATTCTTAACTTTTGTAATTCACTAACATTCATAAATAATAACCTTAATTAAATAATTGAACTAACTTTGAAATTTTTTGAGGAGTACGCCCGAGTTAAGTCGGGTCTTTATAAACACGTATATCAATAATTAATGGTGATATTACACAATTTTACATAAAAATGCCAAATTTATCAAAAACTGCTTTCGCAATATAATGACTACCCATAATTACACCCGGTTGATTGGTTAACTTAATATAATCGATGAGGGCACTAAATGATTCATTGGGTTCATCATACCTTTCAATATTAGAACTCAATCCATATTTAGCTATAGATTGTGATAACTCCTTTGCCTCCATTAATTCCATTGCTGAAGAACCTGTTATAATTAATTTTCCATAGTTATTTTTAAGTGCATCTGAAATTAATTTTATATCTTTATCTCCCTTAAGACAGAAAACAATATTTGGTAACATTCCGTAAATTGATTTTATGGTTTCAATCATTGCAGATATTCCTGCTGCATTATGTGCAACATCATAATATAATGGAAGATTGCTTGATATTTTTTGCAGTCGCCCCCTCCACACTGTTTCTAGCAATCCTTTCTGTATGGCTAAGGAATCAATTTTTGCATCAATTGATTTTATAATTGTAATTGCAGTTACTGCATTAAATGCTTGGTGATAGCCAAGCAATGGAGTTACAAAACTACCCCATTTTGTTTTGAAGTGAGTGCCATCTAATGACAATGAAATATCTTTAATTTCTTCAATATCAATTGCTGGGGAATTTCTTTGTCTTGCAATTTTATGAATGAATGTATTAATACTTTTATCTTGACAACCTATGATTAACGGGATATTCTTTTTAATTATCCCGGCTTTTTCATTTGCAATTTCTAACAAACTATCTCCTAAAATATCTTTGTGATCTAAGGAAATAGGGGTTATTGCAGTAACTAGAGGTGCCACAACATTAGTAGAGTCCAATCTCCCTCCTAACCCAACCTCAACAACAGCAAAATCTACTTTTTCATTTGCAAAATATGTAAATGCCATAGCAGTTGTTGTTTCAAAAAATGTTGAAGATATTCGATCAATATCTTCTTTATATGTTTCAATAAATGCACTTATATCATTATCAGAAATGCACTTACTATTTATAGTAATTCTTTCGTTAAACCTAATTAAATGTGGAGATGTATAAAGCCCAACCCTATAGCCAGCTGACCTTAAAATAGATGCTACCATTGAAGAAGTGGAACCCTTTCCGTTTGTTCCAGCAATATGTATTACGTTTAATTTTTTATGTGGATTATTGCATTTATCAAGCAGTTCTAAGGTATGCCCTAGACCTGTTTTTATTCCAAGCCTTCTTAGATTATATAGATATGATAATTTATTTATTATTCAATCCTCTGATTAAATATTCAAAGGTGAGCATATATTAGTTTTCAGCTAAATACTGTTCACGTGAGTATCTAAATTTAACAATTGCTTTATAGATACAATTTGCGATTGCTTGTCTATATTTAGCGTTTCTAAGATTTTTCTCTTCGTTTCTATTTGTTAAATAACCAGCTTCGACCAAAATATTTGGCATACTTGCCCCTATTAATACGTGAAATCCTGCCTGCTTAACGCCTCTATTTTTTGATTTAATTTTTTTAGCCATTTCCTCTTGTATCATCGCTGCAAGCTCTTCGCTCTCTCTCATAAATATACTTTGAGCCATGGTCGCCATAATTAGATTTTCACCTGATAAATCTTTATATCTATTATCGGTTCTGTCTTCAAATTTAATTACTTCGTTCTCACGAGATGCAACTTCGATAGCATCTTCTGTTTTTCCTGGCCGAAGTAAATAAGTTTCAAATCCATAAACTGTCTTATTTGGACTACCATTCAAATGAATGCTTAAGAAAACCTTTCCATTTGATTCATTTGCAATTTTTGTTCTTTTCCATAAGGGTATAAAAACATCCTCTTCGCGGGTATATATGACCTTTAGCTTAGTATTTTTTTCTAGAAGAAGACCAACTCGCTTCACAATATCAAGTGCGATATCTTTTTCTTTTGTCCCTCTAGGGCCCATTGTTCCGGGATCCTTACCTCCGTGACCAGCATCTAAAACTATAGTATCTAGCTTCCATCTATCTTTTACCTCTTTAATTCTAGCAATGCTATTATCCATGGGTGTTCTAAGCGAAACAACAATCTCGCTGGGATCTTTCCCCTGGTAAAGCTCATGACTTTCAACTTTTGTTTTTATTTGAAATGCAATCTGAGCAGTACTTTCAAGTTGATCTGCTGTAATTTTTCTAACCACCCCACGAGCATCACTTCTTCTTATTTCTGTAGTATCAACTAATGCGTCAGCTATAGTAATATAAAACCACCCATTTTCATGAAAGAAAGAGCTAATGTTTCCTTCAGGAAAACTTGAACGTGTTTTTAATCGAAGCACAGTTCCATTTGCTTTTTCATTGATTTGAATTCCTGTTATATTAAACTCTTTTATGTCAATATCCAGGACCATTCGTCGAGAGTCATAATCTATTCCAGGCATTGTTGTTTCTCTAATCAAATTAAAAAGGGCTTCTGCCTGCACGTAAATATCGCCCTTATCCCATATGGCAAAACTTGGGATTTGATAAACACGCTCATCCACCAATATATAGCTACTATTACCTGAAATTTTTAGCCTATTATTTCCAAGATATATCACTATTTTTAATCTATTAGAGTTTATATAAGGCTTCTTTTTTGAAAGAATTCTGGAAACATCTTTTACAGATACATAAACCCCTCTCAAATTATCAAGAGTCTTAATTTCATCAGTTGAATTATTAACACGATTTACGACTCGCACTGTGGATGTTTCTAGATCTTCAGCAAGTATAAAATTTAAAATTATAAATAAAAAAGATATTGTTTTAAACAAAGGTATATTGCTCTTATAAAGTGTTTTGTGGTTAATAAATACTTACTGAAAAGTAGCTATAAATAAAAATAAACTAAATAAAAAACGCTCCATGGTAAAACACAGAGCGTTTTATATTTATTTGGTAATAACTAATTCTTGTTATACCAAAATACAATGATCATTAATGCAAGTAGCCCAGCAAATCCGGCATCGCCAAATTTACTCATTAGCTCACCAATGGCAGCCACTACGCCAAAATAATCATCAAATAGAATACCGACAACAATGCCAAGCATAACTAGGCCCCTTAATAGAGCTGATACGTCTTCGACAAATGATGTTACGGTTTCAAAGGCCTTTTTCATTTCTTGTCTCCTAATTTTTTTAAAGCAGAAAGGGGCTCTGTTTAAAGAGCCCCTTTAATTTCTACTGGTTAAGAGGCGAAAGAAACAAAGATTAGTAAAGCCAATAGACCCGAGAATCCTCCATCTAAAAAGGACTCAACTAAATCTACAATTCCTCCAATGGGATCAAACCCAGTTGAATAAATGATGTTTACAAAAACAAACATCACAATAAGTGCTTTAACTAAGCCAACTACTGAAGTGGCTATCCCTGATACGGTTGAAGTAAAATCAGCCATATGATTCCTCCTTGGTTAGGTTTAATTGAACATAAAAAAGGGGGCAGGTATCCCTGCCCCCTTTTTTGTCAATTCTTTCGCTTTTGTGTATGTGGTTATATTTTCCACTGTATTTACTGGAATTTAACCATAAATCTACAATAGTCAATAAACTTTGCTTTTTCTTTATTTTCTATTGTTTTCATTTTTTAAATAGCTAAATGTGTAACTATTATTTGATACAATAAATTGCTATTTATAATTAATTAACTAATGAATTAAATGAAGATTTCAAATATATATGCAAGAGAGCTGCTTGATTCAAGAGGTAACCCTACCATAGAGGTTGATATAAAGCTAGATAATAAATTTATGGGTCGTGCAATTGTACCATCTGGAGCATCAACGGGTGAGCATGAAGCTGTCGAATTACGAGATAATAATCAGAAAAGGTTTTTGGGTAAAGGTGTTTTGCAGGCAGTGAAAAATGTAAATATTGCATTAGCCAATGAACTTAATGGGCGGTCTTTTAGCTCTCAGCTTGAATTGGATAATTTTCTAATTAATTTTGATGGAACAAAAAATAAAAGCAGATTAGGTGCTAACTCTATTTTGGGTATATCTATGGCATTTGGAAGAGCTTCGGCTAAGTTTAATCAAATACCACTTTACAAATCCTTTCAAAAGTCATTTAATTATATTTTACCAACCCCTATGATGAATATAATAAATGGAGGCAGTCACGCTAATAATAATATCGACTTTCAGGAGTTTATGATTTTCCCTATTGGGGCAAAGTCTTTTTCAGAATCTTTACAAATGGGTGTAGAGGTTTTTCATCATTTAAAATCATTATTAAACCGTAATGGTTTTTCAACAGCTGTAGGAGATGAAGGTGGTTTTGCGCCAAACCTTAGATCAAATAATGAGGCTATTGAAATAATTCTTGAGTCTATCTCAAATGCTTCCTTCGTTCCGGGGAAAGATATTTATATTGCTTTGGATGTTGCTGCAAGTGAGTTTTTTAATAAAAATATCTATCACCTAGAATCAAATGACTCAAAACTATCGAACGATGAAATGATTGAATATCTATCAAATCTTGTCAAGCAGTATCCAATAATTTCAATAGAGGATGGCTTAGATGAAAATGATTGGGATGGTTGGAATAAATTGAACAATCAATTAGGAAATAAATGCCAAATTGTTGGCGATGATTTAACCGTTACAAATAAAGATCGTTTGGCTAAGTCAATTGAAAATAAATCTATGAATGCAATTTTAATTAAACTTAACCAAATTGGAACAATAACCGAAACCATTGATGCAATAGACCTAGCAAAAAAACATAATTTTGGGACAATTATTTCACACCGATCAGGAGAAACGGAAGACACAATTATATCTGATTTTTCAGTTTCTATGGGAGCTGGACAAATTAAAACAGGGTCTTTATCTAGAACAGATCGTGTTGCAAAATATAATCAACTCTTAAGAATAGAAGAAAAATTAGGAGATAAGGCGATTTTTGCAGGCAGCAAGACTATGGGCGTAGATTTAGGCTGAAATGAGATCAAGAAATAATAAAAGTAAACCAAGCATTCAAAAGAAGGCTGTTAAGCTATTTTTATTACTAGGTATTAGCGCTGTTTTGATCACTTTCTTTTTTGGTGATCACGGTCTTTATCATTTATATACTATAAAGTCCGAGCGAAATAAGATTCAAAAAGAGATTGATTTCTTACGAGAGAAAAGGGTTGTTTTAGAGAATGAGAAAACAAAACTTAAAACTGATTTTAAATATATAGAAGAAATGGCAAGAGAAAAATATCGAATGGCTAAAAAAGGTGAAAAAGTATTTAAAGTAATAGAAAAAAAGAATGATTAGTCTTTTTTAACATCTTTACCAATTCGCTTGCTATACGTATATAGCTGATCCTTTTCATCTTCACTTAATGAATCAAACCCCTCATCGCTAACTTTATCTAAAAGTCGATCAACTTTTTTCTGCAAAAGAACTGTATTTGCCTTTCTCTTATCAACTTTTCGCTGCTTAGATTCTATTATTTTATTGTTTATTAATATAGATGATCGATATTTAAAACTTGGAAACTTTAAATAAAAAAAGCCAATCACCATTCCAGACAAATGGGTAAGATGACTAATGTTTGATCCAGAAGTATCTATTGTGGAAACAAAAGATACTATAGCAAGAATAGCGACAAAATACTTTACCTTAATAGGAAATAAAAAATATATCAATACTTTACGATTAGGAAACATTAGTCCATAGGCTAATAAAATTCCATATATAGCACCACTTGCTCCAATCAAAACACTATAATTACTGCTATAATTAAAAAATAACCATACCAGGCCAGAACCAACACCAGTTGTTAGATAATACTGTAAAAACTTTTTTCCTCCCCAGATAGATTCCATCTCTGTACCAAACATCCATAAAACAAACATATTCATAAATATGTGAAAGAAATCTCCATGTACAAACATATAGGTAATAGGTTGCCATAGTTTTGGGTTAGAAGATAATCCTAAATTTAACATATCAAACTGACCAACCATTAAATATCTTATCAGAAATAATGCGGCATTTATTGATATTAAAGTTCTAATAATGCTTGTTGAAGTCTGGGGCTTAAAAATATGCCCTCCTTGTTCAGTTTGAAATTGATAATTCATAATTTAAAATATAAGTATAACATTTTAATTAGCCCATTGTCTCTTTAATAAATTTCAATGATTTGAAATTATCAATCCCATCAAAATGTATTTTTAAACAAGTGTTTAAGTAGCTCGATATAATTTTTCTATCATTTGATGAAAGAGATAATTTTTCATTAAGACCTGAATTATTATCTTCAAAACAATTAAAAATTATTTTCGAATTTGTCGAACCATAGGGATTAGGCAGAGGGGTATTATTTTGATCTTTCTGGCTAAAATCAGGCTTAAATCCAAGCTTATTTAATATCTGATATTGGTAATACCAATAAATTAGATTATCATTATTCTTATTATTATCGATAGTATATAATGCATTAAATAGTTCATCATATAAATCTGCATGGGGATCATTTTCACTTAAACATTTATCCGTCAACTCTAGCAGGGCCATTGAAAAAGCTATCTTTTTAAAATCCTTTGTAATATTCTTCCATGTACTTGAAAAACTAGACCTAGAAACGGTCTGAAGATTTTTTGAAGGTTTATAATAATAAACTAAATCTAAACAGTTAATAGGCTGAAAGTGTGCGCTTCTTGGAGACTTCTTTCTGCGGGCACCATGAACAATGAAACTAAGTTTTCCATTATTCCTAACAAAGCACCTAGCTATTATACTGCTTTCACCATAGGGAAATCTTTTAAGAACTAAAGCACTTGAATTAGTGATCATTAAAGTTTAGTTAATAGGCCTTTGCAAAAATCACTTCATGTTTTGCAGGCTTTCCGGAATAAATACATAAAAGGTTTTTGGGGTTCTCATCAAAAGGTATAACTCTAATTGTGGCTTTTGTTTCGTCTTTTATGGCTTGCTCGGTTTCTTTGCTACCATCCCATCCGCACCTAATAAATCCACCCGTTTCTTGTGCTATTTTTTTAAAATCATCATAACTGTCTACCTTGAAAGTATTATGCTCTCTAAATTTAAATGCTTGGTCAAATAGATTAGATTGGATATTGTTGAGAAGCGATACAATTTCCTCTGTTAGCTTATTTTTATTAATTGATTTTTTTTCATTATTATCTCTCCTAGCAACCATAGCACAATTTTTTTCAATATCACGTAAACCAACCTCTAGTCTAATTGGAGCCCCCTTCATCTCCCATTCGTTGAATTTGAAACCTGGGCTTTCCCTTCTCCAATCCTCATGAACTCTAACATTTTTATTTTTTAAATCATCGATTAGAGGAGCAACATATTCTTTAATTATATTTATATCATCTTCGGTTCTAAAAATGGGAATAACAACTACTTGAAATGGTGCAATTTTTGGCGGAAGCCTTAACCCTTTTTCATCACCATGTGTCATAATTACACCACCAATAAGCCTAGTGCTAACACCCCAACTAGTTGCGTATACATGTTCTTCAACATTATCTTTAGTTTGAAATGTTACATCAAATGCCTTTGCAAAATTTTGTCCAAGGTTGTGCGAGGTTCCAGCTTGCAATGCTCGCTTGTCTCTCATCATTGCTTCAATACAATATGTAAATTCTGCACCTGCAAACTTTTCAGATTCAGACTTTAATCCAGTATGAACTGGCATTGCTAAAAAATCCTCAGCGAGTTTTCTATAAAGCTCCAATATTAAAAGAGTTTCTTCTTCCGCTTGTTCATAGGTTTCATGCGCAGTGTGACCTTCTTGCCATAAAAATTCCGTTGTTCGTAAAAATAAGCGTGTTCTCATTTCCCAACGAACAACATTAGCCCATTGGTTAATCAATAAAGGAAGGTCCCTGTAGGATTGAATCCATTTTTTATACATCGACCAAATTACAGTTTCAGATGTTGGCCTAACTATAACTTCTTCCTCTAAACGAGAATCAGGATCCACAACAATGCCTTTTTCACCATCTGACTTTAATCGGGTATGTGTAACCACAGCACATTCTTTAGCAAAACCCTCGACGTGGTCCGCTTCTTTTGCTAAAAATGACTTAGGTATAAACAATGGGAAATAAGCGTTTTCATGACCTGTATCTTTGATCATCTGATCAAATGAATCTTTAATTAACTCCCATAAAGCAAAACCATAAGGCTTAATAACCATCGTACCTTTTACAGGCCCATAATCTGCAAGTCCGGCCTTTACAACAACATCAGTATACCAAGATGCGTAATCTTTACTTTGAGATGCAATATTTTTTGACATAATTATATTCTTATAAATTTCTAATAGAAATTACCGGTTTGTTATAGGTGTTCCAATCAAATTTGTAATTTGAAATAATAAGCTTATTGCTTTATAATAAACCTATCAAGTGATAAGCAAAGGAAAGGTTAAATGAGGTTAAAACTACTATTTATCAATTTTTTCATTTTTACTATGGGCTGCGAAACTGAAAAAGCAGATATGATTATTTATAATGGAAAAATATATACAATGAATGATTTGATGCCAATCACAGAATCAGTAGCTGTAAATAATGGAAAAATTATTGCTCTTGGTAAATATAAAGAATTAGATCATTTAATTTCTCCAAACACACAAATCATTAATTTGGATGGAGCGATGATGACACCTGGGATAATTGAAGGGCACGGTCATTTTTATGGCTTAGGACTTGCAGAGATGCAGCTTAATCTGTCATCTACAGAAAGTTATCAAGATCTTATTGATATGGTTTCTGATGCGGTTGATGAAGCTGAGCCAGGTGAGTGGATTTTAGGGCGTGGTTGGCACCAAAGTAAGTGGAACGATAATAAAGATGGTTTTATTAATGGATTTCAAACGCATGATAGGCTTTCTGAAGTATCTCCAAATAACCCAGTTTGGTTAAATCATGCAAGTGGACATGCAGGTTTTGCAAATAAAAAGGCGATGGATATTGCGAATATTAGTTCTGAAACAGAGTTTGGTTTCGGTGGCGAAATAATAAAAGATCTCTCTGGTACCCCAACCGGAGTTTTTAATGAAAGGGCTCAAGGCCTGATAAGCAAACACACCAATTCTAATCTTGGAGAAGGTTCTGATTTAAAAGCTATTGCTTTAGCTGTTCGTGCATGTTTAGAAAATGGAATTACTTCATTTCATGATGCCGGAACAAG
>Ga0208277_1000021_pt1 | contig 85167 bp, 70 predicted proteins | sample ETNtaG_5_FD_185782 | JGI IMG/M metagenome (GOLD analysis project Ga0208277, IMG submission 185782) | Marine microbial and viral communities from oxygen minimum zone, Eastern Pacific Ocean - ETNP201406SV205 (SPAdes) (version 2) | ecosystem: Environmental > Aquatic > Marine > Oceanic ...
GAGTCATGGTCAACGACGCGAACGTCGTGCTTGCAGACGTCCCAGCATCCAACGGGGTAATCCACGTGATCGACAAGGTCCTGATGCCACCAGCCGATGAACCGACTCTCCCAGAGGGTTGCGACTATCTAATCGGTGTAGACGAGTCAGGGTATGCCTACGACACTCCAGAGCTGTCTATCGATGTTGGACAGACAGTATGCTGGATATGGGAAGACGAGTCAATGGCCCACAATGTAGCTCAGATCGAGAATGAGGGAGATACTACTAGAATGCTAGGCGGGAAGTACAGCGGAATGTCAATGACATCCGTGGATTTCAGAGTCACATTCGACGAGAATCAGACCTTCCTATACATCTGTGAGCCGCACGCGACAATGGATATGGTTGGAAAGGTCATCGTTGGAACCGGAGTTATGGAAGTAGTAGACGAGCCCGAAGAGGACTCGGAAAGCAACAGCGTTCCAGGATTCACTGCCGGGCTATCTGGAATGGCATTGGCAGCAGCCGTCATCATGTTCGGCGGAAGAAAGACAGAGTTGTAGAACGTAAAAAAGCCCTTCACTGGGAGAAAACATCCGGCTTCCATGCCGTGATTCTCCCAGTGAAGGCACTAGTCATAACAGTGAGTGGACTGGCCAAATACAGCTTTCCCGGCCCTGACCTTCCTTGGAAGTTCCTGTTTATGGCCGATACAGTAACTTGTTCAGAATCCTCACTAACCCCGGGTCCAGCACCTATGCATGCTCCACAACCCGGATCAATTAATTTCACCCCAACATCCTCGAATGTTTTAGTCCACCCTTTCATCTCGGAAAGATCCTTCACAGACTTCGATCCAAACTGTATGTAACAATCTACACCATCAGCTACCTTGAGTCCTGCCTCGAGAGCCGCTTCACATACCATGGCATAGAATGAGAAATCATCATCCTTCCCGGCGGTACATGAACCGGCATATGCAATATCTATCTCAACTCGCCCGATGTCTTCTATATATGCACCATTCGTCGGATCCGATGGCACTCCCTCGTCAGGGTTTCCGGGATGAGCGACCATCGGACGAATCTCTGAAAGATTAATTTCGTGAACCCCCCCGTCATAGTGAGCCCCTTCATCTGGAGAAACAAAAGAATCCCTTATGTCGGACTCAGTAAGATCTGCTCTCTTCTGAAGTAGCCAATCTACAGTCCTATCGTCTGCTTCACAAATCCCCGTCTTAGCGCTACATTCGGTCGCCATGTTGCAAAGCGTGGCCCTTTCATCCATAGATAGGCTGGCCAATCCAGGTCCTCCGAACTCCATGCTTCTATCCAAGGTTTCAGAATTCGCGGCATACTTCCAAAGTATGTGTAAAATCACATCCTTAGCTGTGCAACCCGGGTCTAATTCTCCAGTCAATTCGAATCTTATGCTCTCGGGTACATTGACGAATGAGAACTGATTGTGTACAAGGTTGGCATATTCCGTAGAACCGACTCCGTAAGATAGAGCATTTGAAGCCCCTCCCATACAGGTATGCGAGTCTGTTGCTTGGATGAAATCTCCAACATCTATGAACTCCTCTCTAGCCACTTGATGGCATATTCCAGGACTAATTCCTCCAACCGCTGAATAGTCCCGGACCCCCGTGTGGATCTGAAAATCCGCTTGCATATCCCTAAGAGTCTGAATTTTGCCTTCAAACCTGCTAAACCTTTCAACTCCTGTCGCATAAAGAAGATGATCCTCGAATACGGCGAATTTACTAGGATTCGGTAAGGAGTAATCATCCCCATATTCCTCAGACAGGAAAGTATGGACTTGTGCTGTAGTGAACTCATGTGAGTATCCCCCATCTACTTGAGCAAGAACTGCATCACCCGGCTTCACAAATTTAGAGGCACCTCCTTGACTCAGGAGTTTGGAAGCAATCATCTTCTCAACCATATTCATCGGTCTTTCTTCGCAGTTGTTATCTGGCAGCTCAATTTCTCCCGACTTCAGCCTCTTCGCGAATGGCAGGATTCCCCCACTTTCAAGAATAAGCCTACTAATCGGATCATACCTACTAGTGAACTCGGAGAGTGCAATACTCTCGCCATTCTGCAATCTCTCAAGCATCGAGTGATCACCCATCAACTGCCCTAAATTCAGATTATTCCTCTCATGAATCGGTGCGAATGACTGGGCGATTACTATTCGTATTCCGGACCACCTCTCACACTGGGGGGCAGTCTCTCTGCTAGAGCCAGTGCCTTTCCTGTGTCCTGAAACAATTACTTCGAAGCCACCCTCTTTCAGGGCCTTTGGCTCAAACACCCTCCTCCCTCCGTGGAGAAGTCCAGCATACGCATTCTCAGCTATCTCTGAAGGCTCATGATCGAAGCATACCCATGCAGGTGTCATCACATCTGTATTGATGTCATCCAACAAGTCGTCAACTGTTAAATCGGACATTCTTAGATTCAATCCACCGTAAAGCTGTTCTCTGATTAGCTCCAAATCCTTAGTTAAGAAAAGCACCCTCTTACCGGGGGTAAGTCTGATATTTTCAGGAGGCCACTCTTCACTAATTTCAATCACCCCCTATTCCTCCAGTGGTCTGTTCTATTTCACGGTTCTCAATGACACAGCCAGTTAGTTACGACATACGCGGAATTAAGGAAAAATCTCAATCATGTTAAATTTAAATAACATGCGCTTTCGGGGATTAATACCTTTCCCAAGGAAGGAGACCTAAGAATGGCGGATTATTTAGTAGAAGACACCGTGAAATGTAATGAATGTGGAAGCAGAAACCTGCTGAGAGATGAGACCCGTGGGGAGGTCTGCTGTGAGGATTGTGGAGTGGTTCTCGAAGACAAAGTAATCGATCAAGGAGCCGAGTGGAGAGTTTTCAGTCCCGAACAAGGAGACCAGAGAGCAAGAACGGGCGCCCCAATGACAGTAATGCTACATGACAAAGGATTGTCTACAGATATTGATTGGCAAAATAAGGACTATTCTGGGAAATCGATTTCCAGCAGATACAGGAGCCAGTTCTACAGGATGAGGAAGTGGCAGAAGAGATCCAGGGTCAGCAATGCTACAGAGAGAAATCTTGCTATGGCACTGGCTGAGCTAGACAGGATGGCTAGTAGACTAGACCTCCCTAAGTCCATTAGAGAGGCAGCTGCCGTGAATTACAAGAAAGCGGTAGAGGCACGACTCATCAGGGGCCGATCGATTGAGGGAGTAGCAGCTGCTAGCCTATATGCAGCCTGCAGACAGTGCAAAAACCCACGAACCCTAGATGAGATAGGAGAGGCTAGTCGAACAGGCAGGAAAGAGATAGGCCGAACTTACAGATTCATGGTCAGGGAACTGAAGATGAAAATACCACCAACAAAGCCCGAGGATTATATCCCGCGTTTTTGCTCGGGACTAGATCTCGATGCCGAAGTCCAAGCCAAGGCCTACGAATTGATTAGTGCGGCACAAGAGAAAGAGCTCACTAGCGGCAGAGGCCCCACGGGAATCGCTGCATCGATAATATACATCGCGAGCGTCTTGTGTGGCAAGAGGAGAACACAGAGAGAGGTGGCAGAGGTCGCAGGAGTCACCGAGGTCACCATCAGGAATCGCTACAAGGAGCTTATACAGAATCTCAACATAGAGCTTGAGATATGAGGACGTATGTCTAGAAGAGAGGCCCAGGCCCTCATCTGGGAGCGCTGCGAGATCTTGATGAGAGAATTCGTGAAGTCCGCTTACTCGTATTCGTCATTACCAAATCCTCCATTGGAACTCCCAGATTTCCCAGCTATAGTGCCAGAGAGCCCAGAATCACTGGTCAATCAGGCAAGAGGCCTCTATCTTATTGACAGATCGGGATTTAATCACAGACTGTCAGTCATCGTGAATGAAAGAACGCCCGACTACGTGAAAAGAAATATCGATCCTGAGACCGCCAAGCAGAAATGGATGTCGAATAATGTGAATAGCATATCTGAAACCCTGATTTGCAGGATTTCAAGAGACTGGCTCTCAGCTGCTCTAGATGAAGACGCACCAGACACCGATCGATGGTACATGGGAGTATCTCTACTAATTGGACTAGCCCTTAGCGGATCAGAGGACGCAAGGAAGGAGGGCTTCCACCTACTGAGTTCCATCGCAATGGCCAAGAAACCAGGAACATGGGCCGCGATGATTTCCGGGCCCCACCAGATTGACTGGTCCCCAGCTAACGACCCTCACTCTGATGAACCTCCTCATCCTTCGGGGGTTCTAGCCGCATCTAACATCCTCGATAGCTTGACTCGGGGGGACGACTCATCTTCCGAAGTACTCCCCTATTGGCTGGAGAATCTTACAGCGAACAAGCAACTATGCGACCTCCTGGAGGTTGATAGAAGATTACTCGATCTCTTGGATAGAGACATAAGGAATTATCAGACAGTAGTCAGAGCATCAATCCAATTACTATCTAGTAACACATCAGGTTCAGTAGAGTTACTCGTGAAGGCATCTCAGCACCATAATCCCCGAACACGTAGAGAGGTCGCATCATCTCTTCAGAGAATAGCTTCCGACAATCATGGCTTGGCTCTCACTTTAGTGGAATCTCTAATTGAAGACGAAGACTCTGATACCAGGGTAATATCGACAACTTTCATATCCTCCCTAGTCAAAACGGATTTCCAGCTATTCATCGACAAAGCGAAACTGGCCTTCGACAAAGGGGATGAGAGAATAACGAAAAGGATAGTGGACTCTGCTATGAGGGAGTATCTGTCTATAGATTCATTTGACGGAGCAGAACTTCTTCCACTGGCATGGGCCTCATCAGACCAATCAACAAAATCCAAGATAGCTGGTCTTATGATTCAACAATCAGAAGCTAACCGCGAAGCATTCATCCGAACTTGTGAGAGATTCAGGGAAATCAATGACGATACATTCAACGATGTAAGGACTTACATCCTAAGAAGGGACAGCTCCATGGAAAACAAGCTCGAAAAGAGCCACGACTAGGAACACCCAGTGGTGGAACCACAGTCATTGCACTTCAGACAAGTACCGTTTCGTACCATCTTGCTACTTCCGCAGTCATCACATATATCTCCAGTAAAACCGGCCTCTCTGGCTAATCTGTAGGCTTTCGCTTCAGCACTCTCGGTTGGTTGAATAGCGTCTAGGGTAAGCTGCACTTCTCTAGTCTCGCCACGAGTTCTCATTACTCCCTCACTTGTTATCTCAGGCTTTGAGATAGTGTATGGATCTAGGTCTTCTGCACCAACGTGTGCCAAATCTTCCCTGCCGGCATACTCTATGGCAAGCTCCCTGAAGATCCAATCTACAAGACTTGAGGCCATCTTGACTCGCCCGCTACCCCCTTCTACCATTCCACTGGGTTCGAATTTCTGGAATGTGAATACCTTTACGAAGGCCTCTAATGGAACCCCATGTTGAAGTCCGATAGATACCGCAATTGCGAATTGGTTCAACATCGCTCTCCATGCTGCACCTTCCTTTGAGGTAACTAGGATGATTTCACCCAGTCTGCCATCTGGGTACTCTCCGGTTATTAGTCGCACACTGTGACCACCAATCCTCGCCTTGACGTTATCACCCTTTTTCTTATCAGGTAGCGCTCTACGAGTGGCGATATAATCAACGAATGACTTAGCTACTGGAACGGCCACCTCTTGAGGAACAGGAAGAGCCTCGACGACCTTCTCGACCATTGCCGATACCGCTTCGTCCTCCTCCTCGTCCTCTAGGGACGTAGTGTCCACCAGTTGATTCATCAGTGGCTGTGATAGCTTGGAGCAGTCACGATAGACTGCACATGCCTTGATCATAGTTTCGTGGCTTAGGTCATACGCTGCCCTGATGTCCTCAACAGTCGAGTCTGAAGGCATGTTAATCGTCTTTGATATTGCCCCCGAGATGAATGGCTGAGATGCCGCCATCATCATAACATGAGCCTTCCAATCTATCGCTCTCTTACCATATTTCCCACATGGGGTGGCGCAGTCAAAGACGGGAAGATGCTCGTCTTTCAAGCCAGGAGATCCTTCTATAGTCCCCCTTCCGAATACATGGTCATTCGCCTGATCAACCTCAGATGAAGAGAAGCCAAGATGGTTTAGAATGTCGAACCATGGGTCATCACACTGCTCCTGAGTCATGCCTAGAGTTTCCATGCAGAAATCAGTACCGAGTATAGACGGAGCGAAGGCCCCCCTGATTCCGAAAACGTCTGCCATACTGGAGTTGATACTGGAAATAACCTCATTCGTAAATCCAAGCTCACTGAGCCTGTCTGACGTCAGGTGCGGACATCCTGTGAGACTCATCGTCCCCATGATGTACTCCATTATTCCATTGATGTTAGATTTGGAATATCCTAGCCTCTTCAGTGCGGCTGGCACACCGTTATTGATTATCCTCATTGAACCTCCACCAGCTAGAGTCTTGTATTGAATCAAAGAGAATTGCGGCTCCACCCCCGTGGTATCTGCTCCCATTACCAGTCCAATTGTACCGGTCGGGGCAATCACAGTTGTCTGCGCATTTCTGTATCCGTGTTCTTCCCCCTCTCTGAGGGCCCTGTCCCATGCCTCTCGTGCTGCTCCAAGCAAGTCCTTCGGACATTTCTTGGCATTGATCCCCATAGGTGTCACCGTCAGCCCTTCGTACTCATCATCAGGAGAGTCATAAGCGGCCCTCTTGTGATTTCTCATTACCTTGAGCATGCTTTCCGAGTTTCTTTCATAATCAGGGAAAGGCCCCAAGAAGGACGCCATTTCAGCACTGGTAGCGTACGACTCTCCGCACATTATAGATGTCAATGCACCGCATATAGCATACCCCCGCTCGTCATCATATGGGATCCCCATATGCATCAACAACGAACCAATGTTACAGTAACCGAGACCCAGAGTTCGATAGTCATAAGATCCCCTGGCAATTTTCTCTGATGGAAACTGTGCCATTAGGACGCTAATTTCCAACGTCGCAGTCCAAAGCCTAACACTGTGCCTAAAGTCTTCGATTTGGAACTGGTGAGTATCAAGATCGTAGTACTTCAAGAGATTGATACTTGCTAGATTGCAAGCCGTATCATCTAGGAACATGTATTCCGAGCAAGGATTGGAACCATTGATTCGACCAGCCTCGGGGCACGTGTGCCATTCATTGATGGTCGTGTCAAACTGTACCCCAGGATCAGCGCAGGCCCAAGCAGTGTATGCTATCTTATCCCAGAGCTCACCAGCATCCAATGTCTTACAGGCTTCGGGGCTTCTTCCCTCTGCAGCAGCCTTCTCAAGCTCTGTCCTCCAATGAAGGTTCCAGTCCCCTCCTTCCTTTACGGCATCCATGAATGAATTGGGAACCCTCACTGAATTGTTGCTATTCTGGCCCGAGACAGTGACGTAAGCCTCGCCCTGCCAATCTGTATCGAACACTTCGAAGTCAACACCCTTCCAACCTTGTTTTGCCAGGTCGACAATTCTTTGGATGTGCGGTTGTGGGACGCAGTCTCTGATTGCTCTGACCATAGCCTTCTTCAGACTGAGATTCTTATTCTGATCGAACCTGCTCTCATTGTCCTCGCCCTCCCACATAGCTTCCATGAGTGAGTTGGCATGCTTCTGCAGAATGTTACTACCTATTACGAGAGCAGAAACTTTCTCTTCTTCGCTACTCTTCCAATCAATATACTCCTCTATGTCAGGATGATCAAGATCCAGAGTTACCATCTTGGCTGCTCTCCTAGTAGTTCCCCCCGACTTGATGGCACCTGCTGCTCTATCTCCTATCTTTAGGAACGAGAGAAGCCCGGATGAGCTGCCTCCTCCAGATAGGGGCTCACCAGCTCCTCTGATCTTGGAGAAGTTAGAACCAGTTCCCGAACCATACTTGAAAAGCAGAGCCTCCCTATTCCAGAGGCCCATTATGGAGTCCTTTCCTCCTACCAACGAGTCCCCGACCGATTGAATGAAGCACGCATGAGGCTGAGGATGTTCGTAAGCGTTGACGGAGTATTCCAATTTGCCAGTCAAGGGGTCGATGTAAGTGTGTCCTTGAGCAGGCCCTTCTATTCCATAGGCCCAGAAGAGGCCAGTATTGAACCACTGTGGGCTATTTGGTGCAGAGCGCTGACTCGCTACCAAGTAGCACATTTCATCGAAGTAGGACCTAGCATCTGCTTCGCTTGCGAAGTACCCATGCTTCCAACCCCAGTAAGTCCATGTTCCGGCCAGCCGTCTGAAAAGCTCTCTACCATCCCTCTCTCCAGTGAATCTCTCTTCGGCTTTCAGAGAATCTAGTTTTTCATGATCAGGCTCACTTCTCTGAAGCCAGACAGGCACTCCCTCCTCGGCAACCTTTCGTAGGTGGGCCGGGACTCCTGCCTTCCTCAGATATTTCTGAGCCAGAACCTTCCCAGGGACCCCAGAGTATCCAGAAGGGAGTTTGACACCAGTAATTGAGTCCGCCATCGAACCATCTGGATTTCGTATTTCTGCGTCCATCTCTATCCAGTCAAACTTTCCGAAAGGGTCCTCGCCAGCGGATGTAAATCGGCGCTCAATTACTAGTCCTTCCTCGGTATCTCCCTCTGATTTTGCTCCCTTAATTTTCTGTTGCATACTCTCACTTCTCCCGTTCTCCAACTGTCTGCATACACGTCCCGTGGTGCGAGGGATTCCGTCTTCCGAATGGAGGGTGTTTAATGATTGGTGTAGCCAAGCCCTCTGCGGATACAGAATCGGGATTAATTATGAGTCTGGAAAATCAATAAATTTGATATTTCTAGCTTTCCATTTCTAATGTCCATGAGAGGCTCGCACCTGATCTGGTAATCATTATCCCCACACTGCAATAAGTCTCATGGCTACTCTCTATCAGCCTTCTAACCAGCTTCTCAGGAACTTCCCCCTTCACTACGTACTTCATGTTAATCGAAGTGAACACACGCGGACTCTCATTGGCTCTAACCGACTCTATCTCCACGGTCGCAGACTTGATGTCACTAACCCGTTCTTTTAGGCCGACAATAACATCAATCAGGGAACAAGCTGCGTGAGAATGCAAGACCATTTCCATAGGACTCGGTGTAGACTCTCCATATATCTCGAATACCTTTCCACTAGAGGTGGTGCCCACATATCCCTCCTCTTCAGTCCACCGCACTTCTCCCTTCATGTACATGTCCGGGAGTTACCACACTTCAAGGGTTGGCTTCATGAATGTCCGTGTCTTCGGAGGTGTGAGTAACATGTCGCAGGACTCAAGAATAACACTCTCAGATGGACACCTACATGTTCCAAATAACCCCACTATACACTACATCGAAGGTGATGGAATAGGAATAGATATCACTCCTGTTATGATCAGGGTAGTGGATAATGCTGTCTCCAAAGCATATAGTGGCACAAGAAAGATTTCTTGGTCAGAAGTACTAGCAGGGCAAAAGGCATTCGACTCCACAGGAGAATGGCTTCCAGATGAGACACTTGAAGCAATGCGAAACGGCCTAGTTTCAATCAAGGGCCCACTTACAACACCAGTTGGCGGCGGGATAAGAAGCCTAAATGTCGCACTACGCCAGAAGCTCGACCTATTCGCTTGCGTTAGACCAGTAAGGTGGTATGAGGGGACTCCCAGTCCAGTCCGAGACCCCGGTGCAGTTGATATGATCATCTTCAGGGAGAACAGTGAGGATGTGTATGCTGGAATCGAGTGGGAAGCAGGCACTCCCGAGGTCAGGAGAGTCATAGAATTCCTGCAAAATGAGATGGGAGTGGATAAGATAAGGTTCCCAGAAACCTCGGGAATAGGAATCAAACCAATCAGCTCCGAGGGAACCGGAAGAATAGTCAGAGCAGCCATCAGGTATGCGATTGAAAATGACAAGGACTCAGTAACACTGGTCCACAAAGGAAATATCATGAAGTTCACAGAAGGAGGATTCAGAGACTGGGGCTACCAACTAGCTCGTGATGAATTTGGAGCAGAGCTTCTCGAAGGAGGGCCATGGTGTACTCTCGAGAACCCAAAAACCGGTAGAAAGATCACTATCAAGGACGTAATTGCAGATGCCATGCTGCAACAGGTACTGACACGACCTGGGGAATATGGGGTGTTAGCCACTATGAACCTCAATGGCGACTATATCTCCGATGCTCTTGCGGCACAAGTCGGAGGGATTGGTATTGCTCCAGGTGCGAACATAAACTACGATACAGGAATCGCAATTTTTGAAGCCACCCATGGAACTGCACCCAAGTACACTGGACAAGACAAGGTCAATCCTGGAAGCCTCATCCTGTCAGCAGAAATGATGCTACGTCACATGGGATGGTCAGAGGCAGCAAATCTAATCGTCAAAGGAATGGAAGGGGCGATTTCCGCTGGTACCGTCACATACGATTTCGAGAGATTGATGGACGGAGCCACTCTACTTTCATGCTCAGAGTTTGGTGAGGCCATAATCTCTCATATGTGAGATGATACACTGAATGAACATGGCCAAGATGAAACCTATCTCCTAAGGGAGAGGATTCTGGAGATGGCCATGGAGGCCGAGTCTAGAAGTGACCCACTCATTTGGTTCGAGGAGCTATACAGGTCTTCTGGTGGAAACGAAGAAATGATACCATGGTCGAATGGTGACCCAAACCACCTATTGGTTGAATGGCTGGAGGACAAGCCATGTGTTGGAAGGGCTCTTGTGGTGGGCTGTGGACTCGGTGAAGATGCAGCCTATCTGGCCAAACTAGGTTGGGAAGTAACCGCGTTTGACATATCTCCGACTGCTATAGGGTGGGCGGCTAGTATTCACAAAGATCTGGACATAGAATGGAGAGTCGAAGATCTATTGGAACTGCCAGAGGAGTGGCGTGGGGTTTGGGACCTTGTGGTCGAGGTACATATTCTTCAAGCGATTCCGGAAAAGATCCGGGTAGTAGCAGCTCCAAAACTCCCTCCTCTGCTAGCTCCTAACGGTAGACTGGTCTCAGTCGGGCGCGTAGATAGAGCGGGAGATGAAGTTCAGGGCCCACCATGGCCACTCAGCAGAGAGTACATCCTTTCCATTGGAGGAGAACTAGAGCTCACATCCATTTTATTCCCGATAGAGATAGCCCAAGGAGAGGAGGTCCACCGTTACATTAGTAGCTGGCAATTCATCCCATCAGAGAACTAGAATAAGTCGAATCCTCACTTTAGTAAATTAAACTCGGTGTAGTAAAAATCACCTCCAGTTTTAATTATTCAAGCCTTCTATGATATATCATGCCCGTAGTGATAGCCGGATACGCTAGGTCCCCATTCACCCCTGCCAAGAAGGGAGAACTAGCCAGAATAAGACCAGATGACATTGCCGCGACGGTGATAAACGGATTGCTCGAAGAGACGGGTGTAGACCCGTCATTGATTGAAGACCTGATAGTAGGCACCGCCTTCCCAGAAGCGGAGCAGGGATTCAATGTTGCTAGGATGATTACATTCCTAACAGAACTCCCAGAGACGGTTCCGGGAGTCACTATCAACAGGTTCTGTGGATCATCGATGCAGGCGATTCATGATGCGGTTGGAAGGATTTCCATGGGCTCAGGTGACGCTTTCATAGCAGGAGGAATCGAGTCGATGACCAGGATTCCTATGACGGGATACAATCCAATGCCCAATCCTAAACTAGGAACCGAATACCCTCAGGCATTCACTTCAATGGGAATCACCGCCGAGAATCTGGCAGAAAAGTATACGATTAGTAGGGAAGAACAAGAGATATTCGCAATCGAGAGCCAGACCAGAGCTTCCAATGCCAAGAAAAGTGGAGCGCTAGAATCCGAGATAGTTCCCATTGCAACCGGTCAAGGAGTAGTTTCTGAAGATGGCTGCATCCGTCCCGAGACGAATTCTGAGGCTCTAGCTGGGCTCCGCCCGGCATTCCTTGCTGATGGAACCGTGACCGCAGGCACATCCTCTCCTCTGACCGATGGGGCAGCATTTGTACTAGTTTGCTCTGAAGAGTTTGCTAATCAAAACGGACTCGAACCAATGGCTAGAATAGTAAGCTCAGCAGTTACGGGATGTGCTCCAGAAATTATGGGTATCGGGCCCGTTGAAGCCAGCAAAAAGGCATTGGACAGAGCGGGATTGTCAATAGAACAGATGGATATTATCGAACTGAATGAGGCCTTCGCTGCTCAGTCACTAGCAGTGGTTGAGGAAATGGGCCTAGATCTTTCCAAGGTCAACATAGAAGGAGGCGCAATCGCGCTTGGTCACCCACTGGGGGCTAGTGGCGCTAGAATTACAGGCAAAGCAGCCCAACTCCTGAGAAGGAATGGCGCGAAGTATGCACTAGCAACAATGTGCGTGGGCGGAGGGCAAGGAATTGCTACCGTGTTGGAAAGAATATAGGTGATTGAATGTCTGAAAAAATCCAGAAAGTGGCGGTGATAGGCAGCGGTGTAATGGGGGCTGGAATAGCTGCCCATTGCGCCAATGCTGGATGCGAGGTACTACTTCTTGACATAGTGCCGGATGAAGGGGATGACAGGAGCGCACTATCTCGAACGGCGATACAGAAGATGCACAAGGCAAATCCTGAGATGTTAATGCACAAGAGGAATGCGAAGAGAATTACCCCTGGAAACATAGAGGACGACCTACATCAACTCAAGGACTTTGACTGGGTTGTAGAGGTGATCATCGAGAACCTCGATATCAAGAGAAACCTGTATTCCGAACTCTCGAAACACATAGGCCCAAACACCATCATATCTTCAAATACATCCACACTTCCAAGGTCCGAACTCGTCTCGCAACTCTCTGGAAACATAGCCTCCAGATTTCTAATTACACACTTCTTCAATCCCCCAAGATATCTCCCACTCTTGGAAGTCGTAACCTCTCCAGAAGTAGATGAAAATATATTACAAAGATTCTGTGAATTCGCGGATCATAGGCTAGGCAAGAGAGTTACAATGTGTAACGACAGACCGGGCTTCATTGGGAACAGGCTCGGAGTATATTTCATACAGAGGGCATTCAAGGCTACTTTGGATCATGGACTTTCTGTCGAGCAGGCAGATGCTATGCTAGGGAGGCCAATCGGTCTTCCGAAGACTGCCGTATTTGCTCTCATGGACTTAGTTGGGATAGACTTGATCCCGCACGTCACAGGAAGCTTGCTGGAACACCTTCCCAAGGATGATCCATTCCACAGAATAGCTGGAACAGGAGAGGAAATAGTCATTGAAATGATCGAAGGTGGATACACCGGTCGAAAGGGGAATGGTGGATTTTACAGGTTGAATAGAGACAACGGCAAGAAGGTAAAGGAGGCTAGAGACCTCTCTACAGGAGAGTATCGAAAGGCGGATCGAAGAGCTGCCTTCCCTTCAGCAAAGATGGGTAGGAGAGGGATTTCCTCATTGATGGATTGCGATGATGAAGGTGCTAGATTCGTAACTGACGTTCTTTTGGACTCGTTGTCTTATGCTGCATACATAGTTCCAGAAGTTAGTGAAGACATCTACTCAATTGATGGAGCCATGAAGGTTGGTTATAACTGGAAGAAAGGACCATTTGAAATGATGGATTCCATTGGTGTTAAATCCATGGTAAAGAGGCTGGAATCATCGGGAAGAGATGTTCCAAGCTTCCTATCTTTAGCGGCCGAGAGAGGTTCCTTCTATGGTATTGAAGATGGAGAGATAACCAGGCTCTCCCCATCAGGTGAAATGGTAATCGTTAGTCGCCCCGAGGAGACTTTGAGTGTTGCTGATCTCAAAAGAAGAGGGAAGCCACTGAAGAGAAACGGCTCAGCAAGTATCTGGGATACTGGCGACGGAGTTCTGCTTGTGGAGTATCACACAAAGATGAATGCGATGGATCCAATGAATATGGAAATGCTGCTCGATGCTGTAGATATGGCGGAATCTGATGAATACAAAGGAATAGTTATCGGCAACGACGCGACAAATTTCTGCGCTGGAGCGAACCTAGGCTTGGCTTTATTCGCCGCAAACCTCGCTGCATGGAAAGATCTCGAGGACTTTATTGGCCTCGGTCAAGACACATATCAGACCCTGAAGTACTGCGATGTTCCAGTGGTAGCCGCTTCAGCGGGCCTGTGTCTTGGAGGAGGTGCCGAGGTTCTAATGCACTGTGATGCAGTACAGGCACACAGTGAGTCATATGTCGGATTAGTTGAGGTCGGGGTAGGCATCATCCCAGCTTGGGGAGGATGCAAAGAGCTACTCGGAAGGCTCGTCGATTTCGGTTTAGTAACCAACGGGCCCATGGGGGCAGCGATGAAAGCATTCGAGACCATTGGTACAGCCCAAGTAGCAAAGTCAGCCGAACAAGCCAGATCCATGGGTTTCATAGGGCCCAATGACGGAATCACAATGAATAGAGACAGACTTCTAGCCGATGCCAAAAGGAAAGTTCTGGAACTATCTGAAAACTACACTCCGCCAGAGCCTAGAACATACAGGCTCCCCGGCCCAGCCGGTTTTTCCGCCCTCAATCTTGCTCTAAACGACCTAGCTCTTTCTGGACAGGCTACTCCTCACGATGTTGTCGTGGCCACATCTCTGGCTAAGATACTCACAGGAGGTAGCACAGACATCACTGAGTCCCTAGAAGAAGATTACATCCTTGCTATGGAGAAAGAAGCCATAGCTAACTTGGGAAGAAATGAAGATACGCTGGATAGAATGCAACATATGCTTGAGACAGGCAAGCCATTGAGAAACTGAGGTGATGAATTGGTAGAATACGAAGCCCCCATTAGAGAGTACGATTTCCTGTTTAACGAAGTCTTTGAAGCCATTCCTATCATCCAGAGACTAGGATATGATTTCGACTCTGAATTCCTTTCGATGCTTACAGAGGGGTGGGCAGATCATGCCAAGGAAGTTTGGCTACCCATTAATCAGATAGGTGACAAAAAGGGCCTCAAGTTCGAGGATGGAAAAATCACAATGCCTCAGGAGTTCAAGGATGCATACAGGCAGGGAATTGAGGGGGGCTGGATGTCGACATCCTCGAAACCAGAACATGGTGGCATGGGCGCCCCAATCTTCTTCCAGTCCGTAATTTGGGGGGAAATAGCCACATCTACTAACATGGCAATGAGTGTCCTGCCTGCTCTGACTTTAGGCGTTTATGACGTATTGAATGAACACGGTGATCAGGATTTGATAGACTATTTCTCTAATCACCTTTCATCCGGCGAATGGGCCGGGACAATGTGTCTAACGGAGCCGCATGCTGGTACAGACTTAGGAATAATTTCCAGCAAGGCAATCCCCCAGGATGATGGTACCTACAGAGTCACTGGTACGAAGATTTTCATCACATATGGCGAGCATGATATGACTGAGAACATTGTACATCTAGTTCTTGCGAAGACTCCCGGAGCACCCGAGGGAACAAAGGGAATCTCTTTGTTCCTAGTGCCCAAATATCTGCCTTCAGATTGGAGTTCAGGATCTCTTCAAGGAATTTCACATGATTTGAGCACGCACAATAACGGTGTAACATGTGCCGGCAGTGAAGAGAAGATGGGAATTCACGCATCCCCGACATGTGTAATGAATTTCGATGACAGCGTAGGTTGGAGGGTTGGTGATTTACACACGGGAATGGCACTAATGTTCCAGATGATGAATCAGGAGAGGCTAGCCACTGGAATGATGGGACTAGGACTTGCAGAAATCGCATACCAGAACTCATTAGAATGGGCCAAAGAGAGACGTCAAGGAAGGGATCTAAGAGGGCCCCAAGACCCCAATGAGGAAGCCGATAATATCCTCGTCCATCCAGACGTCAGAAGGATGCTTTTGGAGGCCAAGGTGAATAATGAAGGATGTAGAGCTCTAGCAACATGGACTGGTATTCTTCTAGATCAAATGCATAGTGAAGATCCTGAGGAAGCCGAATATGCTACATCCCTTGTCGCTCTTTTTACCCCAATAGTAAAAGCCCACTTCACCGATCTAGCCTGTGAAACAGCTAGTACTTGTATGCAAGTCATGGGAGGGGCTGGTTATTGCACGGAATATGGCGTTGAACAATTCTACAGGGACGTGAGGATATCAAAGATTTGGGAAGGAACCAATGGGATTCAGGCATTGGACTTGGCAGGAAGAAAAATTACTCAGAATATGGGGAAAAACCTCAGACACTTGATGTGGCCCCTAACTCAGTTCATCGAAGAGAACAGGGATAATCCCGAGATGTCCGAGTTCAACAAGCCGCTGCACCAAGGAGTAAGGGGGCTCCAGCAACTTACACTTCTCCTGATTGCAGAAGGTCAGGCCAACCCTCATTTCCTAGCAGCAGGCGCTACCGACTACTGCAGGTACTTCGGAAATGTTCTACTGGCATACATGTGGGCAAAGATGGCCAAGATAGCATTGACCAAGCAGGGAGATCCATTCTATGATGCCAAGTTAGCTAGCGCCCGTTACTTTTTCAAGAGGATATTCCCAGAGACAATTAGCTTAGCTGCGAAGATTCAATCAGGACATAAGACGGTTATGGAATTTCCAACGGAGATGTTCTGATGTCAGGCAGGGCGGGCCAAGTGCTCAAAATTAAATTTAAAAGAGCTTCCAAGAAGGTATGGGAACTATCCGAAAAACCATCAAATAATCAGCTGTTGGAACTTTATGCACTATTCAAACAGGCCACTGAGGGAGATTGCCAAGGACGTGCAAGTGGCGGAATGAAAGAGAGGGCGAAGTGGAAAGCATGGAATGCTATTTCCGGTATGTCAGAATCCGAAGCCATGGAAAGGTACTGCTCCATTGTGGAGCAGCTCAGCGGATTGTAGGTGATTTGGTGCCTATCGACGACACCAAACTTGATGCTGAATACAAGTCATTAACGGGGCGTATGAGGTTCAGAGTCTTCACGGCACTCTCTATGCCCGCAGCATGGTTTTCAGGACTACGGATGGAGAAGATAGACCATGAAATCTGTATTACCTCACTTCCAGGGGGGTGGAGGACTCAGAACCCGTTCAAGACAATGTATTGGGCGGTTCAGGGAATGGGCGCAGAGTTGACGACAGGCGCAGCCCCCTTCGCAATATCTAGGTCAATGAGTGAAAGACTCAGGATGTTTGTTGTTGGAACAGAAGCCAAATTCGTAAAAAGGGCTAGGGGGAGAATCACATTCACATGTAATGATATTAGTAAAGCTAGAGACGCCATTGAAGAGAGCTTGAGGACGGGCGAGGCGATCGAGGTTGATCTAATCTCATATGGAAAGGACTCCACAGGGGATATTGTTTCAGAATGGGTCTTCAAGTGGAACCTTCTCGTCATGGATAGGGAGTGATCAGATGGTGAAAACAAGACTGACCGAGCATACGGGAGTGGAATTTCCAATAATTTGTGGTGCTATGTATCCATGTTCCAATCCAGAGCTACTGGCCGCCGCCTCGGAAGGAGGGGGTATTGCAATAATACAACCGGTGTCACTAACCATGGTTCATGGCTATGATAAGCCCGATACAAAGGAAGGCCTGAGGGTTGCAATCCAACACATCAGGACCATGACCGATAAGCCTCTAGGTTTCAATGCCCTCATAGAGAAAGGAAGCGATAAGTACATTCAAAGAATGTCTGATTGGATAGACATCGCCCTTGAAGAAGGGATCAGGTTCTTTGTGACCTCATTGGGGAAACCTGATTGGGTATGCGAAAGAGTCCATGAAAAAGGAGGTTTCGTCTACCATGACGTAACAAATAGGTTCCATGCAGAGAAGGGCATCCAATGTGGGGTCGATGGGCTGATCTGCGTGAATGACAGGGCTGGAGGCCATTTGGGGGAAATGAGCATGGAGGAGATGTACAGTGACCTAGCCGATCTCGGGGTGCCCCTTATCTGCGCTGGGGGTATTGGAAGTGAGATAGAACTCAACCAGGCTTTGGAGATGGGCTATGATGGAGTTCAGATGGGTACTAGATTCATAGCAACAGATGAATGCACAACTCCTGAGGACTACAAGGATGCGATCATCCTAGCTAAAGAGGAAGATATCACGTGGACTACTAAGCTCACAGGGGTGCCCATTGCAGTAATCAGTACCGATGGTAAGAATAAGCATAACAATTGGTTAATTAGAAGCCTTCTCAAAGGGAGATTTAAGCACAGAGTAAGAGTACTGATTACCGGTATTTCATTCTGGAGAATGAGGGCATTCGCCAAAGGTAAGAAGAAGTCTTCCAAGGACCTCTGGTCTGCGGGTAAGAGCGTGGAGACCGTAAATAGCGTGGAATCCGCTACAGTGATCATGAGAAGACTTGGGGAGTCGCTTGAAAATAACACAAGCCTTCATTGAATTATGTAGGCTAGTTTGTTTAGTTGTTGTACATCTCCAACTACACCGAATCCAAACTCTTCTTCAAGAGCCCTTGATACCAGTTTGAAATCCGAGTCCCTGGTAGCAACTACCACACTACCGACACCCTGAGTGAATGAGCTTGCAACACGGGCCGCACTCTTCATGATTTCACAGTCACCATTCTCGGGATAGATGCTCTCCCCACCAATCTCAGTTCTCGCAGGAATTTCTGTCTTGTGCTCCCTTTTATGTTGATCAACAACTCTGAAAATATCTCTATGTTGAGTTAGGAACTTTTCTAGGTTGACAGATCTTTCCTCTTCTCCCTTTTCCGGCTTCCAATTATTGAATATTGAAAGAATTGAAGACACCCTTTCATCCAAAACACCGGCAGAGACAGAATCATCCCATGCCGCCCTATCTATGTACACGTTTTCGAATAATTCCAGAGCGGAATCTGGAGATTTTACCCGATTCATGAACTCACTCATTGCAGCATTTGGAATATGGAGCAGAATCCTTCCTTCTTGAGCCAGAGTTCTTAGCTTCCAATGGAAAGCTCGCTGCATCGTCCATCCAAGGCTACCAAGACTGTCTATCGAAACCTCCCTCAGCAAGTCATCCTTTAGTGCGTCAATTAGTATATTTGTATCTACCAAGATTAGAGGCTTCAACCCTAGACTCCCCAGAGTCTTCCTTTCTCGGACAGATATTTTCCCGGACTGTCTGGTGAATAAGTTTCTCTGGTTACTCCGAAGGATTTTCTGTTCCCTACCTTCGAACTCTCCCGACGCCAAAGCCCTCTCAAACATCCGAAGCGCACGTATCGGGCTCGACTCAGCAACTTGTTCTATTATCGTCACAATTGAGTATGTATCCTTGACCTTCGACCTCATTTCTGAATCAAACCTCCCCTCAAGATCGGACCTTCTAGTTTGAGAAGAATGACTCATTTTCATTATAGCAGCAAGAACCCTTCCCTGGAACGGACTCTGAGGTAGGCCATGCTCAACAGGGTACAATTTTATCGACTCAAGAATTTCTAATATTGACACATCGGGCATATCAGCCTCCTCGTCGCGGACCTCATTAGTTGCATGATCTATGATTCTGGATGTGGCGCCAACTCGATCGTTTTCCGCATAGTCCTTACATGTTCTTAGGTACATTTTGAAACGATTTGTCACTGAGGCGGAGAGTGTTGGATATGCATCTATCAATGAAACTGCTTCCTTCCAGCCCCCTGCGTGGGCAAAGGAGATTAGAGACCATCTGAGGAAAATTGCGGACCTCTCTATATCATCGTCAATAAGTTTGGTGGCTGCGTCTTTGTATGCCCAAGCAGCTCCTACGAGATCACCACTCTTCTCTAGCAAAGCCGCCTTTACAATCTGATACTCAGCACTATTCCTATCGTTTTCTCTGTACCAAGAATCAAGTGACTCTAGGCCAACTGAGTGTTCGAAAACTAGGTCTGAAGCGAATCTTATTGTCCTCATCGAGACTTCCTCCCTGGAGACAATTTCTTCTAACGAAGTCACTGCCTCTTCTCTCCTATCGGAATCTCCATTTTGGAGATTTATCGCAGCCCTGTTTAATATTAGAGCATTAATTACAGCCTCAAATAGACGCCTCTCCAATACGGTCAAATCAGCCTCGTTCACTGAAGTAATAAGTTTCTCAATTCTGACTTCCTTGACAATTCCATCACCATCTGGCCCAAGTGCCATTCTCACTTCTTTCAGTGTCTTCAGGCCATCAGAGTCTAGTTTATCGTGAACAGCTTCAAGGTTGCTGCTTATCCCGTCAAGTAGTGATATCAATCCAACGCTCACATCGGTTAGAATTTCGTCTTTGTCAGCTTCATCTATTGAGTCTAAAGCAACCCTCCGAGCCTCATTCAATTCAGTTGAAATTCCAACTGAATCCTTTGCGGCTATCAAGTGCCAAGCCATCATGACACGAAATGGATACGCCCTCTGTAGAGAGGCCTCTTCGATTAGGAAGTCAGTGAGTCCCTTAATTTCCGCAGACATCGTGAACGAGGAAACAATCTCATCGGTATATCTTATTTGATCTATTTTCTTTAGTAATCTAGACGCCTCCATCCTGATCTGAGTAGGAGAATTTTCATGAGTTAGAGCCAATCTAAGACACTCTTCATCAAAATCCTCTATCCCCATAATTATCGAGTTAAATGAGGTATTTGCCGAATCCTTTGCCATTAGCTTCAGACAAACATCAAGCCCCCTGTAATCAATTACTGACCTCCCATCAATGTATTTCAGAGCAAGGGAGTAATCTTGCTTTTCATAGAGTGCCTCTGAAGCTAGCCAAGCTAGCTTATTCGGAACGACCCTGCCCGATTCTTCTACAATCGAAACCCCCTCCATGATAATATCCAGAGACATATCTTCTGGGTATAGATCGTCCCTGAGCCATCCCTCGGTCTTAATCGAAACAGATAACTGGTCATCTAGATCACCTTGTATGGCCAACTCCCAGTCTAAGTCATCTCCATTCCTGAGTGAGATAAGCATGCAAATTCCTGAAGCAATATCCTTAGCTCTCCCATTCAAATTCTCTAGCACAATACTAGCATTTTCTGAGCCCGCTGCTGCGAGAAGGATACCTTCGAGCAGAGCGCCGTCATTCTCTAGTCCGGAAAGAGAGAGACTCATCCACTCCTCCCACCTCTCAAAACGAGGTTTGCCAATAAGATCCTTCCTAATTTTGGCGATTGTGTCTTTTTGCGATAGAGAAAGAGGGAACGGAACATCTAGTCCCAGCCACTCTCTCAAGCTACTTCGATTTTCGAAGTCTATCTTCGAACCTTCCAGCCATGTATCGTAATCACCAGAGGAGTCCTCCCTCTTCAATACCGGGAACAGTCCAAGCTCTGCCAATAACGGAGACTCTCTGGCCATTCTTCCCCAAACAGGATGAATCCCTTCCTCGCATTTCTTTCTAATCGACTCCATTCCAGACTCATAACCATCATCCCAAGAATTCTTCATCCTATTTTTTTGAACAATTAGAACCGCCAATCTGTATCCAGGGGGCATACTCTTTCCATCGATCACACTCTTAGGGGAATCTATTGCATCCTCCAGTCCTCTGACCTTTCCTCTTCCCCCTCTCCTTCCGACTCTTTTGGCCCTGAGCACACTCTCTTTGTTGCTATCAGAATCAGGCCTCTCGATTTCTTCCCTAGTTGCTCCAATCATGGCTAGGGCCTTCCATTCCTTACTCAGTCCCTTGAAGGGGGACGATCTCTGCATCATGCTCCTCCTTCTTTGGACGTCGTCTCCTGCCTTACGTAACTCATCCAAGCATTCGAGAAGCCGCTCTTCCACAGTACAACCCTACCTATCGGCCCATGCGCTCCATACATCAACACATCGCCTTGCTATGCAAGGCGTCAGTAGAGGAAATAAGTAGACACGGTACGGGCGATACATGGATTTTCTCAGAATAGCCATTCTGATGGCTCATCCAATACTGTCAATCATGCTCATATGGGCATTCATGAGACAGAGATCATGGAGACGAGAGAAAACACATCTCAGACAAAACGAGAAGGCCGCCGCCATTCGAGAGCATGAGAAGACTGGAAACAGAATAATGGGATATCTCCTACTGGTTATTGCTGTGGCTTTCGCTTCTAGGATAATTGACTCAATTATACGTGGTGATGAACTGACCGATGCATCAAAGCAGTTAATGCCAGGCCACTATCATGGCTGGGCAGGAATACTTGCCTTACTGCTTATGTCTAATCTTTGGTACCTAGGACGTAAGACTAGCAGATCCAGAGACGACAGTGATACCTTCTCCAGAACAAGAAATCTCCATGGGAGGCTTGGGGATGTGATGGCAATCTTGGTTATAATTCACGCATTTCTTGGATTTCTATATCTTCTACAAATTATCTGACTATCTCCTGCCCGGCTTCCAGAATTGAAGTGGAAGGGGGGACTCTCCTTTCATGGCCCTGAATGCCAAATGATCAGCTCGCTCGTTCCACCTATGTCCTTCATGAGCCCGAACATGTTCAGTGTAAACCTCAATTGCAGAGGACACCTCATCCCAGAGATTTCTAACCGTTCTGACCAATTCCTTGTTTGCCTTTGCCTTCCATTTTCCCGAACCAACATTCATTGCATATTCAGAATCACCCCTCAGGACTACACTACCCGACTCATGGCTTATGAGGATCCATCTCAAAGCATGCGCCAACGCGCTCAGTTCTGCAGTATTATTTGAACCAATATTAGCGCCAAGGTATCCGTCATCTGTGACTTCTGTAACTACACGACCGCTTTTTTCCTTGATTAGATCACCATGCCCCTTTCCTATGCCATTATCGCCGGCAATTACACAGAATCCCCAGCCCGCTGGAGTATCTGGATCCACATTTCTATTGCCCCCACAAGATCCATCGAAGTAGATGTATGTGGAACCTTTCCCCATCGTCATTCCTCAATGAGACCGCGGTATGTAGCCCCATCGAGAAGGTTTTCCAGCTCCGAAGCATCGGCTAAGGACATCTTGCATATCCATCCGTTTCCATATGGGTCCTCATTGATTTGCTCCGGAGAGTCCTCAAGAGAATCATTCACTTCTATTACCTCTCCACCAACTGGAGCGTAAATCTCACTTACTGATTTCACAGACTCCACGCTGGCGAAGGACTCCATAGATTCGACAACAGCGCCTATTTCCGGCAACTCCACCCAAACAACGTCTGTCAATGCGTCCTGAGCATAGTCAGTAACGCCTATTGTGACGGTATCTCCTTCAATCCTGATCCACTCATGTTCTTTCGTATATCGTAGCTCATCGGGTACTTCGCTCATATCCTCACCGCCCTGCACGAGGAGGATCTAACAGTCAAACTTTCGTATCCCATCACTCCTCCTCCAAACTCCTTTCCAGATGAACCTTCTCTAGTTCAGCCCATGCTCCTCCCATATTATCAACACTGGTCTCGGATTGCTCCTTTCTCAGTCTCGAGATCATTTCTTCTTCGTCCTCTCTACTGATCCATGAGTCGAGAAAGAATGAACCATATTCTCTACCTGCCGCTCTCCTCAAAGACATGACAAGTATGATGATGATGATACACAAAATTGGGAATACCATGGCCCAACTGTCTTCCATAGTTGTATCATCGTTAAAGATTATCAAGGCTCCATCGGAAATAGAAATAGAAGTCAAGAAGACCAATGCTATCACAACACCCAGGAGAACCCTCTCGAGGCGTGCCGCGGGTGACTCCATGTATGTCAACTGGGGGTCAAGCGAATCAACTTCACCTAAGTCAGTAGTCCTGTTGGATTAGCTTCAGAATCTTGTATGGGAGAAGGGCCCGGTTTACAGGGGTAACCTCCAAGATTCGACCATCGTCTCTTCTTCTGATGTCTTGTAGCAAAGGATGACGACTCTTCTTATGAAGAGTTAGAAGCGAGGGCATATCGTACTTGAGTGCCTCTCTAACAGCCGAAACAAAGCCCTCACTCTCTACTGTGAACTTTCCCACTTCGTCCACAACCAGATATTGGCAGTTCCCCACCGCATTGAGTATTGCCGGCACTCCGACCCTATCTATCTCACTAGGATCGATTCCGTATCCGAGGACCCTATGCCGAGAATCAATCTCTTTGTGAGCCATTACGCCTCTCTCTCCCGTTACAATATCAACACAGGCATAACCAACCCTTTCACCATTCTCGATTATAGCTTCAGACCTCATTCCTGCAATAACAGGTACTCCACTGGAGTCAGAGCTATCCTCTTCGATCATCTTGACAACTTTATCGAGCACCGCAGACTTCCCAGACCTGGGAAGGCCGGTTATTCCTATCTTTGGATTGATGCCCATAATCTCCTCTCCTCTCTGCCTCGCTCACGTGATAGTAAACCATTGTAGGATAAGCAACGATAATAGTCTATTCGGTCTCATAAGTCCTTTCCTTCCCTTGTACGGAAATCTATTTCCGTTTTGATACCAAGTTACTTCATACTAAATTGAGAATGCTAACTCATCTTCCGGAACGGGGAATGGGAGACTCTCAATCTCGTAGTTGTTTACGTTATTATTCGCGCCCCAGGCCCTAGACCAAATTTCCAAGTCCTCAGAATTCATGACTTTGCAGAGCCATTCAAGTCCCAAAATAAGAGAGCCACCGCCACGATTAAGTATCGCTTCCGAGACCTCTTCTGAGAACTCTAGGAAGTTTACTGAGTTACTCAAAACACAACCTTCTGGTATAACTGCCCAGTGGAGACGACGATTGTCATTGGAATTAAGAATCGCCTGACACGCTATCCTTGGTCCCACAGAATTATTGGACTCTCCTACCCACAAGGATTGCGATCTCTGGATTGCATCTTCTTCAATATCTTCCTCAAATGAGGGGTGATGTAACCTGACTTCTCCATCTATCGACATGAAATGAGCACTCCTGATAAAGGGGACACCACCTTCTTCATGATTCCAATCCTCGATACAGTCTGACCACGCACTCTGGTCTATCTCGCCTACTCTGACTCTCACTGAATTTCCATCTGGATTCAACCAATTACCTGCTTCAGAAAGCCTCGGCTTGTCTGCCAACCTGCCAATTGCATCTACCACTCTCATCCTATCATAGGCATCTTTAGGCATTCTTGGTACTGCCCAAGTAGCATCTGTCCAAGACGACCAAGTACCTCTTTCCAGATCCAGACAAGGAGATCCTCTAGACAGGCCAGAGTTATGAGAAATTTCATCCACTGTCAACGGGCCGTAGCTAGACATAGTGCTTGTGTCTCCACCAATTTCTAGACCCACTACTGCGACTCCCTGAGTTACACCAGGAAACACCCTCTGTGAATCCGGGAAGGACCATGTTGAGAACCAGTCGTTACCATCGACCAGAAGCTTCCTCAGAGGAACACTGCTTTTCTCCCTCAGCAATGAATCTGGAACCACCATCCTCAACCTTCCACCATTGCGGACAAGCTGTATCGATCTTTCCAAGAATAATCTGTACATATTGACATTCCCTCTGAGCGCGGAGAACCTCAGGCTACCATCACTTCCTAAGGCGTTACGTAGCTTACTAGAGAGCCTCTTCCTGAGCACGCTCCCATTTTCATGACCCCTGAATCTATCTTTTATTCGAATCCATGGGGGCCTGCTTACCAGTAGCCTGGGCCTCTCATTCCAAGGCCATTCTCCCAACAGAGGATCTCCTTGAACAACACTACTCTCGAGTATCATCTGGGCCTCTGATCTCCCAATCATTTGATTTCTGCTATCTCCCGATAAGTCAACCAATCCAGCCTTACCCAGTGTTATCAGTATTCTTCTCCTCGATGCCTCCACAGCAATATCGGATGAATCCATCAGTTGCAGTCCTTCAATTAGCTTCAATGTGTCAGAACACCGTTGGTCTTCACTCAAGTGCGCTATCCTCTGGGAGTGTAGCCGGATTAACTGAGAAGCAACAACTCCCGCCCCACAACTTGGATCAGCGAAGGGAAGGGGCACACCGGAAGCCGTGGTGTCAGAACTGTCATTGTAGTCATCCGTTCCCGAAGTAGCTGTTGCCTCCATATTGAGCCTCTCAGCATAATCCCTGAATCCGGGAGGAATGGCAGAGAGCGAAAGTGTAGGTGGAGCTTCCCTTTTCTTGGAGGGTCCGCCACTGGCCAACTCATCGGCTAAGATAGAGCCAATTAGTCTGCTGGGTGTTGAATAGGCACCTTTCGGGGAGCGTCCATCAGATACTGCCTCAAATCTCGACAAAAGCCTGTCCAATACCGCACCCGGGTCGGTCAGCAGCCCAGCTGGTAGAGTAGGCCATGAGTTCGGCAATGAGGCTGCAATTGGAGTACCAGAGATGGTCGAAGCCTCCCAGAAGTCTAACCAACAACGAATCTGTTCGGTTCTATCAGAACAGGTCTGATCTAACCTTGCATACCATCCCGAGGCTTCACTAACCATAGAATCATTACTTAGGATTAGACTTCCTTTTTTGAAAGGTTGTATATCCTTGAAGAAAATTGCTTATCCGCCTAGACAGAATGCATCTTCTTCTATTTCTACAATAAGCTCACTCTGAAGCAGCCAAGCTACTGCCTCATCCAGATCGTCGACTCTGATTCCCAAAGGAATTAGACTCCCCATAAGAGTGTCGAAATGAACAGGACCGGGGCCTTCCAGTGATTGCAGTTCCAGTAACCCTAGGACATGCTCTGCGACAATCGCCAGTAATGGGTCATCGCCGATATCAAGGGATCCGAACTGTACAGCAGCATCTCCCTCTTCGTTTGTCTTTCTAGCTTCATGTAAGGACTTGCTATCAGGCTCGTAAACATCGAACAGATTTTTTTGATGAGGGTCCTGAACACCAGTTCCAGATACTTCTCTCTGCCTCTTCAGACGCTTAACCAGAGTCTCAATTCTATGCAGCCTCTGCTCCAATCTCAGCCTCTCTCTCCCCAGGTGACTCTCAACTAACTCGAGCTCCTCGGTCGCCCTGTCATCCAACCAAGCCCCTAGGTCCCACGAAGGATCCAGCCGCAGCATCGTCTCCCAGAGCCTCGCTACGGATTCCGGTAGGGTACGAACATCGATACGTGGGGTTTCCCGACCATCTTCGGGTGCGCGCTCCATTGCGCTACCATTCACAGTGACCGTCTATCAACTATCCTCTCATCGCGAGTCGGTCCAATTAGGGTTTAATTGATGAATGATGAACATCTGGCAGGCCACATGACAACCTATCGGCTGGCCGTTCTACCCGGTGATGGAACAGGACGGGAAGTGATGCGGGAAGCACTACGTGTGTTGTCGGTATTCGAAGAAAATAGCCCATTATCCTTTGAAATCAAAGAAATCCCCTGTGGTGGTCAGTACTATCTTGAAACAGGCGAGGAGTGGCCAACTGGATCATTTGAGTATTGCAGAGATGAGTCAGATGCCATTCTTTTAGGGGCAATAGGATGGCCCGAGGCAAGACTGCCAAATGGAGATATGGCAGGAGGGCAGACCATCCTGGGACTTCGATCTGGTCTGGAGCTCTATGCAAACGTCAGACCAGTCAGATTGTATCCGGGCGTAACACACAAAGTTCATGGAATTCACAAGCAGGTATGGGATCCTGATCTAGTCGATATAATCATGATCCGTGAGAATACAGAGGGGCTCTACCATTCTCTTCTCAGGAGGATGGAGCAGAGGGCCTTGGGCAAGAAAGACGACCCTATTGTAATCGATGAGTTCCCCGGTCTCCAGGGAGAAGTTGCTTGGGACCCTCGTCCAATTTCGAGAAGTGGGAGCGAGAGGGTGATAAAATTCGCCTTTGACTATGCCAAGGTAAGACAGAAGAAGTCCGGGAAGCCACAATCAGTCACATGCGTAGACAAGTCTAATGTGACCAGAGGGTGCCAGCTATTCAGGAAGATATTCAGAGAGTTCGCGGATTCCAATCAAGATATCGCTGTCAAAGAGGCATACATAGATGCCTTCACCATGTGGCTTGTAAGGAACCCAGAAGATCTTGACATTGTCGTCCTGCCAAACATGTTCGGTGATATCGCCACCGACTTGGCTAGCGTCCTACAGGGAGGGATGGGCATGTCAGCCAGTGCCAACATGGGACCTAGGCACATGCTCTTCGAGCCTGTTCACGGCTCAGCTCCCAAGCACGCTGGTAAGAACATCGTCAATCCAATCGCCATGATCCAATCGGTTCAGATGATGTTCGAGGCTCTAGGCTTCAGAAAGAAGGATGAAACACTGGATATCTGTGCAGAAATCCTGCAGAATTCCATAAGAGGGCATTTTGAAGAAGGCGCTCCCGTTACCTATGATTTGGGAGGTACCGCTAGTACCTCTGATGTCGGGGAAGCTATAGCAGAAAGATGCGAGAGAATGCTGAAACAGAGATTTCAGTAGTCATATCCTAATTGAAGCATTGGCCATAGATTCCAATGCATCTCTCAAGACCTGTTCATTATCCCATGGCCCCGGCTCTGGCTCACCCGAAAGCTCGTTCACTATTCCTCTGAGGGCCCTAGAGACTTCGTCAACGATGGTCACCGTCGCTGTCCTTGAGGTTCTGGAGAGTGGATTCAGATCAATCGCAATCACCTCCTTGCCCAGAGCAATAAGCGCCTCACAGCGATCTCCATCCTCAAGTGGGACTAGAACTACGTCCGCCTTCTCTATGCCCTGTGCAGAGCATAAGGACCTAGGTCCCTCTAACCCTCGTATCCTCCCATCAGAAACCATTCCCAAAATATCCACTCCCGAAATAGCCTCTTTATTCTCTGGAGGAGAAGTAGCCAATAGCGATTCCTTTAGAGACTCCAACTCCCGTACGAGCCCACTCATTCTTTCATCGGTTCTGTAGTAAATATTCACTTCGACAGGGCACCCTACTATCGCAGCAATTTTGATCGCTTCCTCGCCCGCAAGAACCGTAGAGTTTCCATTCATGGATATTACGGGACTATCTGCATCTAGCAATCGGGCCGCTGCTTCACGAATGGCCAATGAAGCCGACTCAGTGGTTCTCTCACCCAAGAGATAGTCATAGGCCTCCCCCCTGCCGTGAGCAATCATAGCAGAATCTGCCAACAGGCCCCTCTTTGCCGCTTCTACCATTTTCTGACGAGAGAGCAGTGAAGATTTTCTGGGGTGGGAATCAGGTATGTCAGTCACTCAACCACCTCTTCCACCATCATGGTCAAGTCTAGTGGAGGTGCCCCCCTGTTCAAGGCACTAGTGGAAATCAAGTCCACACCCGAGTCCTTCCACTTCTCGAGACTATCAAAAACAATACCCCCCGATCCCTCTAGTAAGCACCACTCCCGAAGCCCTTCCCTCACAAGAGTCGAATGAACAGCTAAACAACTTTCTGGGCCCATATTGTCCAATAGAAGAACGATCTTTTCACAACCACCTCGATCTACTTGCATTTCATCCCACTTCCTGACAGTAACCAATGCTTGACACTCGTCCCTGACTTCTACAACTACAAACTCTGCATGATGGTCCATATCTATCCCGCCCACTGCTATGCCAACGGCAGTACACTCATCGGATACCCCAGGCGCGAGAGACGCCAAATCATTCTCCTTGATCATCAGAGCATCCCCTCTGGAGAGCCTGTGAGTCAGGCCTCCTCCGATATGCACTGCCCACTTGTCTAGAAGCCCCCAATCGGTCTTCCTAGTGCACGCGATTTCGATGCCGGGTGCCTCTGAGGCCCATGTAGAAGTGTTCGTAGCCACACCTGACATTCTCCCAAGTAAATTGAGCAGTATCCTCTCACATCGCAGAACCTGGCTTGAGGGGCCTGAGATTTCCAATACTCGGTCGCCACGGCTTACGGTGTCGCCCTCCGATGAATTCCAAAGAATCTCGCAAGCGGGAAAATGAAGTTCAATTAAACGGTCCACAACAAATGTCCCAGCAATGACTCCCTCATCCTTAGCGAGAACTCTCCCAGTCACCCGGAGGTCAGACCCACCTCCACCTCCATGTTCGTCAATCACCATAGCCTGTATCCAGGAATCCATTGACTGAATCATAACTTTACTCGGTGTTCCACCTCTAAAGAGGAGTTCAGACCTGTCATGAGGTAGCCCGCTCACATTGTATGGCAGTCGTACCCAGACTTGAAGGGTCCGAATTACCATCTACTCTTCCAAAACACCCAGACTCCCCTCAACAGCAGATAAACAGGCCAGAATATCGTCCATTGTTGCACGCATCTGGCCCAGTTCCGCTGAGGATACGACAATACTCAGTCGCACGTTATCACCGATCTCAATAATCTCGGATTTGAAAGACTCCGGGTCATCGGGCTGGATAGATTTCAGCAGGGCCTCAGCCATATCTCTGCGTCCAATCCACTCAACTCTCGCCAGAGCATCCTCCATGATATTGAGATGGGTCAGTCACTTTTCATCCCAACTGTCTCACAGATGCGTCAATAACAATCTTGAGGAGGAGGCTTCTCGGAACATCATGCACGACCAGATGCCCCCTTCTGACACAGCGGAGTCAGTTACGGCAGGCCACCCCGACAAGCTCTGTGATGCCATATCAGATGCCATATTGGATGAGTGCCTGCTCATCGACTCCAGTGCCAGAGTTGCAGTGGAGACCATGGTAAAGGGGATCGAGGGGGAGGCCGTTATCATTCTCGCTGGAGAGGTAAGCATCAATGGCCAAGCACCTGACTACGAGCGGATAGCACGTGACAAGGCCTCCTCAATCGGATATACCGACAGCAGAATAGGGATGGATGCCAGCTCGAGCGAGCTTTGCAAGGTCCTCGTCTACATAACCACACAGTCCCAGTTCATCAGCCAAGGAGTTGATGGAGATCTAGAAACCCAAGGCGCCGGCGATCAGGGAGTTATGTTCGGGTACGCATGCACAGAAACTGAACAGACTGCAGAGCTCAGGGGCAGATATTTCCCTCTAGCTGCCGCTCTTTCTCAAAGATTGACACGTCGTCTTGAGCAAGTCCATGAGGAGAAGATACTTCCATGGATTAGGCCAGATGGAAAGAGTCAAGTCACTGTACAGATCGAGAAAAACACTGAGAACCCCCCAAGGATATCTACCGTTGTTATCGCATCTCAGCACGCACCCGATGCGGGACCAAACTGGCCTGATAGCAATAATCTCACAGAGGTGGAGAGAAGGATGTATATTGAAGGAGAGATAAGGAAGCATATTATCGAGCATGCGATCCCGGAATCCCTGCTGAATGAGCCAGAGATTATTGTGAATGGCACGGGATCGTTCCCCGACCCGGGAGGGCCATATGCGGACGCCGGATTAACTGGCAGGAAGATAATTGTAGATACCTATGGAGGAGGACGGCATGGCGGCGGCGCATTTAGTGGGAAGGACCCTTCCAAAGTAGACCGCTCTGCTGCATACTATGCAAGATGGGCTGCGAAGCATATCGTAGCTTCGGGTATTGCAGAAAAGTGTGAGATACAAGTTGCATATGCCATTGGGAAGGCAAGTCCGGTGGGCCTGAGAGTGAATACATTTGGAACTTCCAAAGCTGGATTGGGGGACGATCCCGATCAAAAAATCTCTAATCTTCTACTGAAATACTTTGACTGGAGGCCAGCAGCTATGATCAGGGATCTGAAGCTGAAACGGCCTATTTACTCAGCAACCTCTTCTGGAGGGCATTTTGGAAGAGTTCCTACAGATGAAGGACTATTCCCATGGGAGAAGCTAGATTCTGAGAAACTTGATGCTCTTGCAGGAGAATTGGGTAATCAGGAATAACGCCACCCACATAGCATCCTTGCGAGGGTATTCAAACTGGAAGCTCCTCTCGATAATCATGTCAAGAATACCTGCTGTGCTCCTTCAGCAATTCGTTGGAATGAGTGACTATGAGAGGACTCTAGCAATAGACAAGATTTCTAGAGAGCTTGGAATCACCACAAGCGAGGTAGTTTCCCAGTTAGAAGAGTTTCAGAGTGGAACACTCAAGCCTTCCAATCAAGAGACCAACCGTGACCCCAATATCGGTAGGGAATCTAAATTTACTACTCTGGATGAGGGAGAGGGATCACCAAAGTATCTTCAGAATACTCATAAATATCGATTCTCATATGATCCTAGCCACTCTGGTAAGAAGAGACAATCAGAGATCGAACAGGCGATAGTTTGTCCCAACTGCAATGCCGCATTAGGAATCCCTTCGATTAGACCCATATCTGTGAAGTGCCCAGTATGTATGCACGAGGCGACTTTCGAGAGCTAGACTCCCCAGAACTCGCTTCCTCTCCCACTTTCATCTTCCTCTGAGAGGGAGTCAACAATCACACTCATCAGATACCTCCCAAGAATTGCCATCACAGGCAGTGACCATGTAGCCGCGACAGAGTCGACGCGGAGATCGACGTCCTGCCCTCCCAGCATACTTAGGGATACCTCGTTAATCGCCGAAATGACGAAATATGCCACGAAACCGGTGGCTAGAAGCATTATACTCTGGCCGGTGAAAGATCCTTCTTTCCACCTCAGTACACCTAGGGATAAGAACAGTGAGAAGAATGCCACTAGTATCCAAGAAAGTGCATTGTCGATAGCAATAACCCAAACTGCGATATCACTATTCACCGCATTCACATCAAAGCTAGTTGATGAAGGAAGTATAGATGCAGCATATATCTCAATCTCCGAGCTGGTGGCATAGAGCACCTGTATCACAGTCACAACCGCGATCATCATTGATACCAAGGCTAATGCCCATAACATGGAGGTTAGCAAGCTCCCTGTAGCTGCTGCCCGCATGTCGTTAACCAACCTGTCCAGCTGCTGCTCCCAGCCCAGTCCCCTGGATAGTAACCAGATTCCGATGATCAAAGGCAAAGTACCTATCAATGCGCTACCATAGTCAGATGGCAGAATTAGGCCAACTCCAAGTATAATCATCACTGCAGCTATCGGGACTAGTAGTCTAGCCCTCCATCGAGGGTCCTCAATTGCTTTGACCACGTAGTAATAGGTGCTCTCGATACCCTTGGACTGCCTCACTATAATTTTCTCAATGTGATCCACTCTTACCCTAGAGGTGATAATAGGCAAAGCCTCCTCATCATCCGCACCATCTGTTACCAGAATTGCCTTGTCGGGCTGGAATTCCTGGATCACCTCGTCCAACTGTGTGGCAATCTCTCTATCGCTCCTGGATCCGACCCTAACATCGCCAGTCAGAAGAGCGATCTGAACCTCATCATCCCCAACGACTTCCTCAGCTAACCGATCATGCTGATGCAGAGCGCCCAAAATAGCATTTGTGTCGGACTCCTCGGGATCCGCAATGCCAAGCCTCAGGGCCGCTGCCAAAGTAGCCTTCCTACCGACAACGGGTCCTCTGATGCCAGCCTTCACACCTAGGTCGTTATCCCGATCGACAGTCAGTACTAGGGTTCGCACCATCTCTTCGCCTCATCACTTGATACGGACTGGCTGATATGAAGAATTGCACGAAACCATCTCTCCAACCTCTGTTATGTGACAATACTCGCCCCACCACTCTCAGAATATCTCCTTCTCTGCTTAGCTCTGATGTACTTCAGGGGGTGAGTTAACCACTCTTGGTCACAGAGCCTATCATCACCAGTCTGAACCGGACATCTCGCATTCGTCTTCAGAGAAGCGCATCCGTAAGGGGTGTAATCCCTTTCGTAAATATGTGACACCTGGTAGGAAGTGGTATCTGGATTATAGTCGGGAGCTCCAGAGAAAAATCCACAAGTCTGCTCTTGTGTATGGCCAAGTGCTTTGGAGAAAGACGCCAAGAATACCCTGCCCACATGATTCACGTTAATGCCTTGATTCAATTCAGAAATGGCGGATTCGAAGCAAGGAGGCCAATCTTCCCTTACTGCTGCGGAAACTGGCATCTCTTCCTTTACCCTCAGGGCCAACATGCCGGTTATCCTCTCAACAGCTTCTGAGAACTGAGCGGCAAACTCCTCCGACATCTTCTCCATACGTTCCCTACATGCCAAGTCCAGGTAGGACCGAACCCTTTCCTTGAGAAGCCTTGAGGTCCTCTCCCTACTGTTCTCTCCCGAGCCGGGATCCATCCTGACCCATCCCTCCTTCACCGGCCTATTGGCAAGCCTCCAGTAAGTCCCAGAGATCTTCGGACAAAGCTCAATGAAATCAGAGACTGGTACCCAATAGACTTCATCATCGCCCTGTTCGATCTTTATTCCAGAAAGAAAACTAGAGCAAATTATTGTGAAGTTAGTGGCATCTCTGCCGAACAGACCATCGGCTCTACTCGCCTCGCCTTCTATCCATCTGGATAACAATCGTTCATCGAATGAAGCGCAGACTACCAACATGGCATGCAAGAAAGAAAGAGTCTCAGTCATTTTCCCAGCATCACTCGACAGATCGACTGTAGTGGTGTCATCAACCCCGTCTTTATGCATCACAGATTCAAGAAGCCGCAATCTGCCTCTGGTCCGTACTTCTTCGAGCCAAGGTGCCTCGATCAAATCCACCACTGTCACTCCATTTTCCTTCAGTACATTCTTGATGTGCTGACTTCCTTGTGGAAGCATAGGGTATCTAGACAATACAACCCGGTCTTCGATATCCGGTGGGCTGAGTGGCATCGGCACGACATCAAGTGAACCAAGAGGGTTATTCAACAATCACCGACCCCTTCCACTGGAGAAACATGTCTAGGCCCCCTACGGATCTTCTTCCATGCATCAAGGATGTCATGACTATTCAAGATGAATTCAGGTCACATTTTGGATGGAATCTCGAACATGACCAATCCAGTGCAAAGCAGTTAATTTCTACTGTAGAGAATTCTGGAGTCGATTTATGGAGCAGGGCCAACAGGGCAGCCACCGTAGCAACCGTACAGAGAAGAGCCGTGCTAAGAGGGCAAAACGTAGCCATCCTTGGTGCTGCCATCGATGAAGATGAATTGGTTAACGCCCTCGAGACGCCTACACTGCTAATAGCTGCTGACGGAGCTGCAGGAGTGTTCTCACTTTTGCCAGATACCTCTGCCGAAAGAGCATGGTCCAGATTGCTATTCATGGTCAGTGATGCGGATGGCGGAGAGGGTACAACCGAGGCAGTCAGACGTGGAAAAACAATCTTTTTGCATGCACACGGGGATAATCAAGAAGAATGGAACGAACTCCTAAACGTCGCTATGCCCCTCGCATCCCCCCCTCCACTGGTTCTAACGCATCAGACGCCAGATGATATACCCGGAATGCATAATCCGGGAGGATTCACAGATGGGGATAGAGCTGCTTGCATCGCCCTCTCCATGGGCATCCCAAGAGATCAGATCACATTGCTCGGCACGAATACTAAAGAGGTCGGTCGGTGGTCTGGAACCACTGTCAAAAGTACAAAACTCGTGAAGCTACAGTGGATGGGCACGATACTAAGAAAGCTCAATCTTGATTTTTGACTACAAGAAGTCCTCTAGAGTCATCACAGTTACTCTGTCATTATTGAAAAGAGAGTCAACGCTGTTTGACATCCATCCAACACGTTGTTTCGTGTAATCATCCACGCCATAATTTTCCATGACTTCCTTGGTAACTTCGATATATTTTCTCACAGCCCCTTCGGAAACAGTCAGCACAACATTCCCTCCGCATGTCGCAGCACCATCGTCAGAGCTAGAGAATCTAGGTCCCCTAGAAATTCCACCCGCCCTTTGAATACACTTCCCAGCCAGAGGCATTCTTCGATATGAATGCCCACATTTTACACATCGAACCTTCTGCCTAGTAAATGCCATCATATTCCCCCTCATATCTGGGAGGAAGTGAGACTCAATCACCTGTGAAGCAACTCTATCCACGCTTACGGAACGAAGCCTGCTTCCAAGAGCCAGCTGCTCCCCCATCTTGTCAGTCATACTCACCAGAGTCTTGTATGCGGAATTTACAGGTCCAGAGTCTAATTCCCCCGAGTCATGTGTCCATCCGTATCCTCTCAAATCCCCAATTGACCCTAGCCTATCACTCACTAGATCGACCAGGGCAGATGCCTCATTGGGATGCGGCTGTGATAGGGATGCCTCGTAGAATGCCCTTGAGTAGTTCCATGAACAGTCAACATTCAGAGCCTCCTTGTCTATCTCCATGGGGTTTAGCCTAGTCGTCAGAACTAGTGGAGCGTCCATTCTCCCCCCTCTTCCCGCTGGCAGAATTTCCTTAGAGAAATTAAGGAGTCCGTCCATTAACATCATTATACTGTCTTCATCACCGTCACAGTTCCTTCTTTTTGCAGCGTGGAATAATGGATGTGCGTAGCCGGCAGAAGATGAAGTCCACCCAATTATCCTACAAAGAACCCCCCCAGATGTGTGCGGAGCTAGGCCAATGGCCAGCCTACCTACTAGATCAAGCTCCGAGTTGGCGTTGTAAAATGGATCCATTTCATAGAAACGAACTAGAAGCTCATCTACAAATCCACATGTAGCGAGAAGATGTTCCTTAGACCTAATAGAAGGTATGAAGTCTTGGGGAAGCAGCTCAAGCATCTGATGATCGGATTTCAACTCATCTCCTCTAATATCGTGGGTATATCCAAGATTGGCTAAAGACTCCCATGGAGTGCCAATCTCAACTGGCTTGAAATGAGTCACTGGAACATCGCTCATGTCGTATCTTGACGTACCGTCTCTGAATACAGACACTCCGTGCTTAGCTCTAAGAATCCCCTTCTCTAGGGGCTCAGGGGATTGGCCTATGGAGACCAATCCCTTCACAGCCTTAATTTTCGATGGTAGCTTATCCAGTCCTAAGGATCTTCTTTTTACCTCCATAATGGATGAAATTGGAACAGTTGTGAACTCTCCCCTCCTCCTCCTATTGCCTCCTCTTCTCTTTCGCTCATCGGTCCTTCCTCCACATTCTCTTGCAACGTTAGGGTCCGGCCTGTTGTGACATCTGATATGCGGGGATTCAGATCCACAAACGGTACATATCCTAGGTCCCATCTGGACTCTAATGCTTCCCTTAGAGGAAGACTCTCCGAGTAACCTCTGAGGCCCACCACTTTCTGCGATTGGATAAAGGGCGTGAACCATGGGCTTCATCTCTCTGACTCCCGACTTCTCAGGCCTCCCCATTCTTGCCCCGATCCTACAAGTTGCAGAATCCTCCCACCTGCAAGAGGACACCTTTCTCACAAGCCAAAGTGAACCGTCGACTATATGATCATCTATCAATGAAATGGATTTTCCAAGCTCCACCGAATCAGCAGGACCTGGATCTTCAATCGCCTGCGAGGCTTCTTCTCCTATTGCTTCGGTTTCTAGAATGCCCTTGCCCTCTTGCATGGCCACAGTAGTAGCACGTACTCTAGCTACCCCCCTCCTGCCTTCAAGCTCTCTTTTCCTCTCTTCTTCAACTTTGACAATATCCTTGGCTCTCTTCACCCTGTCAAGACGATCATTTATGTGATTATCAGAGTCCACAGAACGATTTACTACGCCCGACTCAATCATAAGCCCAAGACCTTCTAGAAGCCCTTCCCAATTCCTAGGAATTACGATATCTCCGTTACTATGCATGTGAGATAATCCCAATGTTAGAAGTGAGGACTTGGTAATTCCATGGTCAGCAACCGACATCCACGAAGGCCACTTATCGAATTCGGGCTCCAGAGGATTACCTGCATCAGTGGAGGGGCCATGTCCCCAACCATCAGAGGCGCCGATGATCCTCAAACCTTCTTCTCCCAAAGTCGAGCCAATCAATGACTCGATCAGTGGATCTACGATTGAGAGAGGAAGATCGGACCACCACAGATTCCATGGAGGGGGAACCGCTGTCCCGAATGACTCCCCAATTTTCTTAGACTGAAGCCAACTCAAATCCAAGTCCCTCAAATAAAGATACCAAGCCCTCTTCCTCCAGTCCCTCTCCAATGGATCCTCTCCTCCTCGAGCTACAGCTCCATTGAAGGGCAGCCCGTCTGGAAGCTGACTAGTGTCGATATTCAGTATCTTAGCAAACTCCGAGACTTTGCTAGGATGGTCCAACGCCTCAATAAGATCTGCAGCCCACCAATCTCTATTGTATGCCGATGGTACGAGAGACTTGTTATTCTCAAGAAACTCGCCGAAACCCATGAGAATTTCTCCATTATCCCAAACGGAAACCACTCTGTCCTTGATGGCCCCCCATTCGTTCACTGTATCCACTCTTCGAAACTCTCCGTCATCAAGAATAACCATCGGTCCTTCAATATCTGTACAGGGGGTTACCGCACAGGCCTTTCCAGGCCTTTCAATTTTCATTTGCGTGCCTACCGAAAGGAAACCACCGGCCGCTTCCATAGATACTGGATTCAGACCAGCTGCCGCCAATCCAGTCGCTCTGCTTCTTCCATACCTAAGTCTGAATCCACCCGGCTCGCACGGCTCTCCGAATATCGGACGTCCAGCTATGACATCATCCATATATCTAGAAATCTCAGGAATTTGCCTACTATGGAAGCTCTTGGACTTAGATGGATCTTCCTTGCCCTTTTTGGCGAATTGAGAAATGAACTCCCAACCAGATATTTCCATTCTCTCTGTATGCTTGACAATCTTCGGAGCTTTGAGACATAGCCCCTCTCCGATTACTAACAAAACGCCTCCCCTAACTCGGGTTCTAAATGATCCATTCTCGTTTTGTATGTTATTTACTTCCTTGAATCCCGCGCACTCTTGCTTCTCCGTCTCCTCCCCATTGATCATAACCGGGCAGGCTCTTACGATTATCTCCACTTCCTCAGGAGGGGGTTTGTATTGCAATCCAACTCTATACAGGCCGAATTCTTCCTTCACCCTCTCCACCTCACTTGTCGAGGGAGTGTATCTGCCAATTCCTAACTCACGCCTGATCATGTCACCAATCAGCACACACATTGCTTGAGCCGTACCCCCAGCTGCTCTGATCGGGCCACAAAAATCAATCGAAAGGAACTCCGAACCGTCGGAATTATTCAGAATCCTCACAGCTCCAATACCATCTAGTGGCGCTACGAGAACGGCTTCAGTGAGTACCGCTAGACCTACCCTAAGGCCACAATCAATAGCCTCTCTCAGATCTCCGTCACGAGCATGCATCCTCTTCGCAACATCCACTCCAATCTGTATGGACGCACTTTCTCTGTCAGTATTCAACAAAATCTCTCGTAAATCATTTTCAATTTCCAGTCCCTTGAGGTATTCCTCGAGAAGTTTTTCAGTTCTACTAGCCAAATCAGCTGCTCTTGGAATCTCAATCTCAGTACTGAAATCAAGTCCCTTAGCCTTAGCAATTCGTGCAATATCATACACCTCTTGCGTCTTTGTATCTAGCCACTTTTGGTACGATTCTATTTCCAATGATAGCCTCTGCTGATCGTATTGAGAAACCGATCCGATGCTTTCACTCATCCCATAACCCCGCGCGAACGCCCCTCCACAGTGAGGGCCGTCCAAGAACATTGACCGTGTTTAGCCACTTTGAGACGATTTCTCTACCGAACCTTCATGCCAGTCCCACTACCCGGCTTTGGTTAGATATGCAGCAAATTTCACCAGTCGAAGCAAAGCTCAAGCTAATTGAGAGGGTCAGGGAGCTAGCTTATCTCCATTCCCCTGACGATCTGTTTACACTTGCTAGTGGAAGAAAGAGCCCCCATTTCTTCGATATGAAACCAGTAATGATGAACCCTGACTGCGCGCACTTGATTGGAGTACTGATCCATGACTGCATTGACTCTCTCGGGGGAGTCGATGCTGTTGGTGGGCTAGAGCTTGGCGCGGTTCCCCTGGCTGCCATTGCAATCTCGAAGGCTGGCAAAGGCTCCGATATCAGGGGATTCATGGTAAGGAAGGAGCCGAAGGGCAGAGGGGGGCGGAAGACAGGGAACCCTCCGGGAATAGAAGGCTCTACAATAAGATCTGGAGACAGAGTATTGTTACTAGAAGATGTAACTACAACAGGGGGCTCCGCATTGAAGGCTGCTGCAATGCTTGAGTCAATGGGCTGTGAGCTTGTGGCTTGTGTGACAATCCTCGATAGACAAGAAGGGGGCATGGATGCATTTCAGTCAGCGGGAGTAAAGCTGATTCCACTAATCCTAAGGTCTGATGTCACGGGTGATTGATTGGACAAACACATTATCGATCCAGATCGAAATCCATATGATCCTAGCAAACTTCCAAGAAAGGAATACGTTGGAGCTTCTGCTTACTTCGATCTTGATCTTAGGGCAGGAGTGATTCTCGATGTCCAGAAGTTCCCAGAGATGAACAAGCCATCGTACAAAATCCAAGTGGATTTTGGTCCGATTATTGGAAAGCTATGGAGCTCAGCACAGATTACGAACTACGCTCGCCATGATTTGATTGGTAGAATGGTGGTAGGAGCCGTCAACCTAGGTGATAAGACATTACCAACAGGATTTGTATCCCAATTCTTGGTGCTGGGGGCACTCGACCCAGACGGAGTAGTCAGACTACTGGATATTCCCGGAGATGTACTTCCGGGCTCGATGGTTGCCTAGGGAAAAACTAATTCACTAAAATTCCGAAGCTCAGACAATACAAATTTCCAGATCCAATAGTAGTTACACTATTGGACTGTGTGCATCACGCAGGTACATGCCAACCATAGTTAGGATGTCGACAAGCGCTGGAGATATTGATATTGCACTGTATACTGAAGAATGCCCAGAAACAACTGGAAACTTCCTCAAATTAGTAGATGAGGGCTTCTACAACGGACTGCACTTCCACCGTGTAATCAAGAACTTCATGATCCAAGGAGGGTGCCCCAGATCCAAAGATCCATTTGATGGAAGAGCTGGAACTGGTGGCCCGGGCTGGAAGATTGATTGCGAGCCATCAGCACTGGCCAAGAGGCATGATAGACCAGGGTTATTCTCTATGGCTAATGCAGGCCCTAATACAGGGGGCTCGCAATTCTTCCTTACAACTGTCCCAACGCCGTGGTTGGATGGAAATCATGCCATTTTTGGAGAGGTAATTGTGGGCATGGATAATGTATACAAGATTGAGAACTGCGATACCAAGCCAGGAGATAGGCCATATGATCCACAGAAAATTATTAGTGTCACCAGATTAGACAATTAATCGTTGAATAGGAAGCCAATAATTAATTTTATTAATAATTAATAATACGGTATAATATGGCCAAGCACCGCGCTGGTGATCGAAGAATCATCAGCATCAGCATACCCGAGGAAACTGCTAGGAAACTGGATAGAAGAGTAGGCAAGGGAAAATCCAGCGGAAGATCAGCAACAATCGCCAAGATGATCGAGGATGGACTATCAAGAAATATGTCGAATGAACCCTCTTTGGTATCCACAGTACAAAGGTCTGCAAGAGCAGATCCATCCGCATCTAGAACCGAGATCGATACGATGGGGGAAATAGAAGTCCCTGCCGACAGATATTACGGGGCTCAGACTGCGAGATCCCTGATGAACTTCGATATTGGCGACGAAACAATGCCTAGGGCAGTAATCAGAGCATTTGGTGTCTTGAAGATGGCAGCAGCACAAACCAATTCAGAAATCGGAGAGCTGGATGGTGACATTGAGTCACTTATTGTATCTTCATGTAAGGAGGTTATTTCAGGAAGTCTGGATGGCCATTTCCCCCTCAGCGTATGGCAGACAGGATCCGGAACTCAGACCAATATGAATGCCAACGAAGTCATAGCCAACAGGGCGATAGAACTTGCTGGCGGTGAGCTAGGTAGCAAGACGCCTGTACACCCTAACGACCATGTAAACAGAGCTCAATCCAGTAACGATACATTTCCAACAGCCATGCACATTTCATCAGCCGAGCAGATTACAAATGTACTCTTGCCATCCCTTCACTATCTCAGAGAAGCCCTTTCTGCCAAATCGAAGGAGTTCGATCCGATAGTAAAAATCGGTAGGACACACCTCATGGATGCAGTCCCACTCACATTAGGACAGGAATTTTCTGGATATGTCTCTATGTTGGATGCAGATATAAGGAGGATAGAGCTTTCTCTGATTGATCTTTATGAGCTGGCACTTGGGGGGACAGCAGTAGGTACTGGTCTAAACACTCATCCAGACTTCTCAGATTTAGTCGCATCAAAAATTTCAGATCTAACCGGTCTTCCATTCACGAGCGCCCATAATAAATTCTCTCAGATTGCGGCGCACGATGCAATCGTATCCGCATCAGGCGCCTTGAACACCCTTGCCGTATCCTTGATGAAAATCGCTAACGATGTCAGATGGCTAGGTTCCGGACCCAGATGCGGAATAGGTGAGCTGTCCCTTCCTGCCAATGAACCTGGATCAAGTATCATGCCAGGAAAGATCAATCCAACACAGTCGGAGGCTATGACAATGGTATGTTGTCAGGTAATGGGGAGTCACATGTCCATATCGATAGGGGGCAGTCAGGGGAACTTCGAGCTTAACGTATTCAAACCGATGATGATTTACAATCTGCTCCATTCCATTAGGATACTGTCCGATAGTTGCAGATCATTCACCGATAATTGTGTCAAGGGTCTGAAAGCCAACGAAGACAGAATCGCTGAGCATTTGGAGAACTCATTGATGCTAGTTACCGCCCTAAATCCTCACATTGGTTATGATAATGCGGCTAAAATAGCTAAGAATGCCCATGAGAAGAATATAACCCTCAGGGAGAGTGCATTGGAAATGAACGCTCTGACTGAGGAGCAATTCGATGAGTGGGTCAGGCCAGAGCTGATGACAGGTAGAGAGTAGTCACTCATCCGAAAAAAATTGTTTGAGAAGGCCATCAGGGGTGGGAGCAGCAGGGGTTCAGCTTGGGGAAGCTTCCCCCCTGCGTACTCCGCAGGGTCCGGTTCCTCCTAGTCAGACTAGGATTTCCCGGGTAGATGACTATGGGGCCTCTAGGGTCCCTTCGCCTTTTTCTGGACTAAATGGGGTAATATCCCCCTTGAAAGATTGCTCTTCCAATGCCCTCGTCGATTCACTACATGGCTAATATCACCGTTTTGTTCCTCGATCGGTACCGGTCCTCCACAGGTCTCCCTGCTCTTGTTCCCGGTGTGTTTCCCTCCAGCTTTCTTCCCCTTCCTTGCGTCCGGTTTTCTCCACTCTCGTTCCCCACACCCGCTTCCCAGGCTCGTCACCATCTCTGGCTCGTTTCCCTTCTTTCGTGTACCTCTGCAGCATGGTTTTCTGGTACGGTTTGTGTTTTCCCCCCGAAGGGTTCGGTTCCGTTTTCCCCAGCTTCCCCCGTTGCTTGATTCCCCTTCCTTGCGTCTGGTTATTTCCACATCGGTTCTACTGCCGCCTCCTCGTCCACAGACGATTCGACTTTTCCCCGTTCACCTTTCGGATCCCGGTTCTACCTCTCCGACTTTGCGGATTCGGTTGTTGTGGCCCGCGGGTTTGCCGAAGCGCGCCCACACCACTCCCCCGGAGCGGCAAAGTCAACAGGGCAAGCGGCGGCTAATAAATCTTTCGTTCAGTATCACGTTTACAGTGGAAATAAGGGTCTGTAAATGTTAATTTCCACTGTAATTTTTCACTCGCGGAGCTTCCTCAATCGCTCTCTCATGAGAGATGTCCTGTGGTCACTGGTTATCTCCACGCTTCCTTCACCCATTCTTCTACTGAGGAATTGAGCGTTAATCAAGTAAATTCCCCCTCTTTCATCTCCCAGGACTATTGTATCTCCTTCCGAGTCACATTCGACAAGACAGCATTCATGCTCCAATTCCAATATCAATTGACCCCCGGAATCTGCAGAACCGGGAACATCCCTTGCTCTATCTGAACTTGATAGTACTAGCACCCTCTCACCTGTACAGGCCCAATAGGTCTGTCCAATCTCTTCGTCGCCAACGGGTCCCACTGCCATCGCAGTCACTGCCGATCGAGCATCATAGCTCCATTCAAAATTACTTTTGATAAACCCGTTTTCGTATGCTGTAATATTCTCATTGCCCTTGTCTGGGACTAGAATGCAGCAGACTGCGCTTGGCTCTTCGACAATCTTGCTCCACCAAGACGAGCTGATCAGATTTTCACCTTTCACTTCTTCATTCTGGTTGTCCACACAAGTTATCGCCCCGCTGGAATGGCCAAGAATGGCTATTGGGCATTCACCTTCTGTCCTGTAATCTCCACAAACTATCGGCAACCCATCCTCAACCTCGAAATGCTCCAGTTCATCATCATCGATACTTAGAACCCCACACCTGGGTCTTCCCAGGCCCAAGATTACATTCCCGTATGAGAGGCCAATAAACCAGCTTCTCTCCGGAATAACCCATCGCTTTCCCAACTCGCCAGATAGATTAAATCTCCATATCGATGACTCAGTGTAATCTCCGACCTCTATCTCATACACCGATGATGTCGCCCAAATTGAGCCTTCCACGGCTAGAACGTAGTCACTAGCTCCCTCAAGCTCCCTCTTCCAAAGGACAGACCCATCCGAATCATCGATGGCATAGAGCGAAGATGAGGCCGTTACAAACACATGGCCACGACTTCTTGCAATATCGGAAACGGGCCCTTCAATGGATAACCTCCACACCTCTTCCCCCGTCGAAGCTAGCCAACTAATTAGCAAGCCATCCTTAGACCCAGCTACAATAGAACCATCCTTGAGAGATACGGCTGTACAGGAGGCGGACAAATCTCGAGTGAAAGACGAAGCCGCATGAAGGGTCATCGAGACCATGCACCTTCCGGGAGAGCTTGAGATATCGTGCTTTCGCCGATCGACCGATTAAATCTCGTAGAGACGAGCTACCTTTCTCTTCAGGTATTCGACGAAGGCTTCCGGCGAAGGGGGAGATCCACACGCCTCTTCTATCAATTCGGCCGGTTCCAAGATACTTCCTCTACTGTGTACCCTCTCTCTCATCCAATTCAACAATGGCTGAAAATCCCCTCTACTTATCTGAGAATCATGATCGGGGAGGTCTTCTCTTGCAGCTTCAAGCAATTGCGCAGAATACAAGTTTCCTAGGGTGTAGGTAGGGAAGTAACCAATTGCCCCCATTGCCCAGTGAATATCCTGAAGGACACCAGAGGCTCTGTCTTCAGCCCTGACTCCAAGGTATTCCTCATACATGTCGTCCCATTTATCAGGCAAATCGTCGACCTCGAGCTCCCCTGAAATCAGGAGCTTCTCGATCTCGTATCTAATCATTATATGGATATTGTATGTAGCTTCATCAGCCTCTACACGTATCAGACTAGGCTCTATCATATTGACAGACTTCCAGAGTTTTTCAGCATCTATGCCGTCTGTATTCTCAGGGAACTCCTCTTTCCATAAAGGAAGTACCCATTTACAGAACTCATATGAGCGCCCGATCTGATTTTCCCATAGCCTGCTTTGACTTTCGTGGATTCCTAGGCCATTAGCATAGCCAGCGGGCTGGAAATCCAAGTTCCTTGGCCTTCCCTGCTCATAGGTTCCATGACCGGTTTCATGCATCGAACCGTAAAGTGATCCGAATGGATCGTCATCACTGTACCTGGTCGTCCATCTAACATCATCAGGATTTGGACCGCCGCAGAATGGATGGGTCGATGCATCCCTCCTTCCCGCATCAAAGTCAAATCCCATGGCCTCTGAAACCCTCTGACTAAGCCTCTCCTGCCCTTGACGGCTCCATTTATTATCCGTAATCCATGACATATCCAGACTCTCCCCCCTCTGGGTAACGGATCTGATTAGAGGAGCAACCTCATTCCTCAGACCATCAAACAATGGGTCCAAGCGTGCAACTGTCAGTCCCGATTCATAGATATCTAGGAGGGCATCATATCGAAGATTTTCATAACCAAGGTAGTCCGCCTTCTTCCTTGCAAAGTCTATACATTTGGCTAGATCATCTCTGAAAATCGAGAAGTCGTTCTTCTCTCTTGCCTCAGTCCACGATATAAGGGCCTTGGAATTGTGCCTAGCCATTTCGGAGACGAACTCTGTAGGAAGCTTTGTGGCCTTTTCATAGGCCTCTCTGGCCAGTCTAATATTTGCGATCTCAATATCTCTTAAGCCATCAATTCCATCAAGCTCGTCCAATAATTCTCCTATACGTGATGAAGTCTTCTTCTTGTGCGATTCCCTGGAAATCCATGCAATTTGTTCACCTCTCAATGCTGCAGCCTTGGGAGGCATCATGACCTCCTGATCCCACCCGAGAAGGCTTCTGAGCTGTCCCATCAGATCAATATCTTTCAAGATCTCCAGAAGCTCATCGTAAGCATCCATATCCCTTGAGAGGGGCATCCGCTCATAACTTAAGCCATCTTTCTAGGCATTTACGCCCAGAGCGATGCCTAGTGCGATCCCAATTCCATATGAGATTAGACTAACCACTCCCAATATCCCGGCCATTTCAAAGAACCTAGACTTGAATGAGACTCTCTCAACTACAGATGTGTAGAAATTGAAAACAGCCACGATTATCAATCCAATAGTGAAAGTAAACACTAGAGCTGCTTCATATATCTCTAAGCCAATCAAACTCCCGTCTTTTGAGTTCAATATCAAAAACGGAGAAACAAGAAGAATTACGGTAATTAGATAGGATATCCATGTGAAAAATGCCGCTTTGACTGCTGACCCACTCCTTTTCTCAGCTCTGGATGATAGGTACTCAGATGCCCCCATGCTGAAAGCAGCGGCAATCCCAGTAACCAAGCCAGCTAGAGCGACCAAGTCCATGTCCTTGAGTGCAAAAGTAAGGCCAGCTAGGGCGCCAGTCAGCTCAATCAGGGCATCAGACATTCCTAGAACTATACTTCCCGAGTATCGAAGCCTTTCCTCTTCTAACATCGAGATCATCTTCTGCTCGTGCTCCTCCTCCTCATCGGCGATCTCAACTAGCCCCAAACTTCTGTATTCAGATGAAATATCCCTCTCTGTTTCCTCCATCATCATAATGGAGAATGTAAATCCGAAAATCCTAGCTAATATTACATGCTTCATGACCTGAAACTTGTTTGGAGCGACTGCTTTCCCGGTTATCTTTGATATGACTGACTCATGCCTCTCCTCTTCCAGTGCAATCCCCTCAAGGATCGTCCTGTTCACTGGGTCACTCTGCATTTTTGCTAGTCGACGATATACTTCAGCCTCAGTCGACTCCATCTTCTGGAGGGATAGAAGACGTTTCAGGCGCACTTCGTCCATAACATTGCTTAATGTTCAACCCTATTGAACTCATCTAATAGACCGAATCCATCATGTGTCCGAGCATTTCCGACGATACATGCTGCGCCGCAACATGGCGATCATTCTGATCATGATGCTCCTTTCCCCAACTCTTTCCGGGTGTACGGGTTCATCCAGTGAGCGAGATGACAACCTTGAGTATGATCACTGGTTGCTACCTGTGGAGGAAAGATCGGGGGAGTCATACAGAAATGATGACGTGTTCAGTAGAGTTTCAAAAAATGGAACTTTTGGAACGGGGGATGTACAATCAATCTTCGTCCCTGTGCCGGCAATTATGTTGTCTGATGGAGGGGCTGGAATGACTGGAGGGGCCGAAGTTCACCTCGGGTTATGGCTCCCAGTCAAAGAAGGATGTGACTTTACGGCCCCTACAGTCTCAGAAGAATGCAAGGTCCCAGTCATCGCTGAAATCGGGCCATACTATGATGACGGCGATGTCGATGCCCTGACTCCCGCAGATAGACTGGGAAGATTCTTGATTGAGAATTACGTTCAGCACGGATACGGTGTAGCCCAAGTATCTGTCTTTGGAACGGGCCAATCAAATCACTGTATGGATTTAATGGGGCACGATGAACAGGCCGGTATCAGAGCTGCTGTGGACTGGCTTGGGTCTCAGCCATGGTCAAATGGCAAGGTCGGGGCAATCGGAAAGTCGTATGACGGAAGCACTCCATGGAATGCTGCAGCTTCTGGATCAGAATTCTTGGCTACAATCGTTCCGATGTCCGGACTAATAGGCGTCCATGATCTGATGTGGAGAAATGGGAGTATGGAAGCCAGAGGTGCAATAATGCACAATGGAGTTTATGGGTCATTTGGTTTGGATGGAGACACTGGGGATATAGAGAATGTCTGTGAGGGCTATGTGGAGGGATACTATGCAGGTCCAGCAGCATATATGACAGGGGACAATCTAGCTTGGACCGGTTCTGACTATTGGGAAGAACGACATTTCCTGAGTAACGCTCTAGAAGTTTACAATGGATCAATTTACATCATCCATGGCCTACAGGATTGGAATGTCGACCCACACATGGCCTTCCCAGCTCATCAGATGGCAATCGATTCTGGTTTTGATGTCAAGGGCCTTTACGGCCAATGGGCCCACGACTATCCAGACAGAGAAAGTGGCCACTCTGCACTCTCTTCGGGAAGGGGGGCCGAAGCTTATCCGTTCACACTCAGGTGGGACTGGGCGGATGACATGCTTGAGTGGTTTGATTTCTACTTGATGAACAAAGGACCGCAACCTAGGCTAGTAGCTGAAGTACAAGACAATATGGGCGGTTGGAGAGTGGAACAGACATATCCCCCTTTAGAGGTTGATACAATATCGTTTGCTATGGATGAATGTGAAATAGTGGGGGGAAGCGATACTATTACTTCGACTTCCAGCTTGAGAGTTTTGTGTCCGGATTTTGACACCCAAACTAGGATAGTGGGAACTCCAACAATACACCTGGAAGCAACAATATCGCAATTTTCTACCAGCGGACATCTGTTTGTAGAAATGGTACAATCAAGTAACGAAATGCATCTCGGACATGCAGTCATGGATCTTAGATTCCACGAAGGAGGGAATCAAGGAAGCTCCCTCATTCCAGGCTCTACTGTAATTGCCAAGATGGAATTCTTTGGCATGGATGTTGTGGTCCCTGAGGGGGACTCCGTACAATTGATCATTTCTCAGACCGGGGAGGATTATGTTCCTAGCCCTGTATCAACAATGCCTGTCACTCTGTCTATGGGTAGCGAGAGTTCACTTAATCTTCCTTCGGTATTAAGGGGGTGTTCGGATATGTTCCTCCCTCCAATGCATGAGCCTTATCCACAATGCACTGAGTGAAACATCTCCCCGAACTCTTGATGCGTTTGTAGTCCTCGGGAGTATCATGTCAGAGGGCATTCCCCGCGTGAGCGTCCCCGTTATTGACAGAATATTGCTTCATTTGTGGGAACAGGACCATCAGGCCGATCACTACCTAGTGACAAATGAAGTAACACGTCCCGGAATTTCTGAGGTCTGCGCAATGCATCCTCCAAATGTGTCAAGGGCCATGAGGGACCTGATGTCCGAAGGATTCGTTTCTGAACACATGCGCTCGATCAGAGGGGAAGATCGCCGTCAGAAGACGTGGCAACTGACCGATGATGGAAGATCAGTGGCCAGACAAAGAATCTCAAATCTCAGGAGCAATAAGGTCCTATTGAGGGGTAGAGACGGGAAACTATTGGAGATTAGAGCGGACGAGGCTGCTGAGAAACTCGAGACCAGCTTGTCACTTCTGCAGGTTCTGATGCACGCCCAGCATGAGGGGGTATTGAATTTTGGAGATATAAGATTTGGAGCAATAGTATCGTCCCATGAAAAGAAAGTGCCACCCTCCTCGATACTCTCAGGAGCACACTCCACTTACCACAATCGGCCTCCGTCCACTAGATCGTTCCATGGAAGGTCATCGGAGAAGGAGGAGCTTGACAGGTGGCATTCCTCACGAGTTCCTATGTTTGTACTATCAGGAATCGCAGGCTGTGGAAAAACCACTCTAACATCTCATTGGTTGAATGATCTCCTCTCAAACGTACCAGATACAGAAGTGATGTATTACCCCTGTCAGCCATGGGACACTCCTTTGGGGATCGCTACTAGCATCCTTCATAGAATAGGCATAGGGGTCGAAGAGGGAAAGCAAGATCCTTACATGGTCTTGGGGGCTTTGCCCTTGAAGCCAGGTGCTAGAATCGATATTGACACCTACAGAAGGAGATTATGTGCCCATCTACTGGATGATGCAAAACTCGTAAAAGAAAATTGTAGCGAACTGTTAGTCGTACTAGATGATGTTCACAATATAGGCCCTGAAGGCAGCCATCTATTCGGGGCCCTACTTCAAGTCGCAGAAACCACATCTCTTAGGTTGATACTGATTTCCAGAACCAAACTGGCGTTCTATGATACTAGGGATGTCCACACAAGGAAGAGGGTCCATGAGCTGGATCTTTCAGGCCTATCAATGGAAGAGGTTGAGGATTGGATTTCCACTATCGATTTACCAGAAGAGACTGGTGCAGACAAAGTTCACAGCATAACAGGAGGTCATCCATTGGCAGTAGAACTGTTGGAACTATATGGGGAAACACTCCATGATGACTGGATGCGTTTTCTCGATCAGGAGATTCTAGACGTACTACCAATCGAAAGTAGAGAGATTTTGTCAATTTTATCTGTAGCTGATAGGCCGGTGCCATGGCAAGTACTTGCTAGAGCGGCCTCTCATGATGGCCCTCCTCCGGGTGATTTGATCGATAGGGGACTGATGTTGGAACTAGAGGACGGCATGTGGTTGCACGAGGCAATAAGAACGAGGCTTCTCAGAGATGTTGGAAGGCCGCTAGAGGAAAGATTGCGAAGACTTACGGACGCCTCGGACGCCTAGGACATGTGCCTGTCTAGCCAGGAGTCCATTCCCGCCTTCGGCATCGCACCAGTCATCCTATCGACAACCTCTCCATTATTGAAAAGGACGAGAGCCGGAATCCCTCTGACGCCAAACCTTCCCGGACTTACTGGATTAACATCGGTGTTTACCTTGGCAATTGTAATATCTCTCTCCGCAGCAATCTGAGTTAGAACGGGTGCAATCATTTTGCATGGGCCGCACCAAGGTGCCCAAAAATCAACCAAGACCCAATTACCGCTTTTCGTTACCACATCGAAGTCTGAATCGGAAGTATCTATCACTTGTCCCACATGCACACCTATCCTTCTGATAGTGCCCCCTCGTATCAACCTGTGTCTCAATTCTTTGAATACAAGGGATTGAGAACCTAACACTCATCCCGAGACTCAGAGGGACATGGAAGTTACACCTAGCATTCTTACTGCGGACTTCTGCAAACTAGGTGAAACACTCGATGATGCCGTTGCTGCAGGAATAAACTGGATTCATATGGATGTGATGGATGGTAATTGGGTAGTAAACAAGACAATAACCTTTGGACCAGCACTGATCAAGTCTGTCAGAGAAAGACTCGGAAATGACGTGTTCATTGACTGTCATCTGATGATTTCGAATGCTGAGGAGACATGGAATCAGTATGTTGAAGCAGGAGTTGATATGGTGATAGCACATATCGAGGCAGTAGATGATTTTCCAGATTTAATCAGGAAAATACAGAGTACTGGGACTCAGATTGGCTGCGTTCTAAATCCAGACACGCCTGTATCAAAGGTCACTCCCCTGCTCCCCGAGTTGGATTTGGTACTAGTTATGTCCGTGGTACCTGGAAAGGGAGGCCAGTCCTTCATGCCACAGGTGGAGGAGAAAGTCCGAGAACTTAGATCAGCAATTGACATTCAGGAGGAATCAGGAGGAAAGACTCCAATATTGATGATTGATGGGGGAATAAAGCACCATAACGCTGCGATAGTCAGGGACTGGGGAATCGATATAGCGGTAGTAGGTAGTGGGCTGATTAATGAAACCGGCTCTATTTCCCAGAATTTAGAAGAGATTCAAAAGGCACTAGAGGGCGACCAATCAACGCATTGAAATTATACCCCCCCATCCAGCATCATGGTCTCAGAGGAATGGGTTGCTTCCGAAGTCCAGAAAGTCCTGCCAAACTCTTCCGTAGAAGCTACAGATTTACATGGTTCAGGAGATCATTTCCATGTTAGGATAATCTCGGAAGATTTCATTGGAATGAGGCCCCTACAGAGACAGATGCCAATTCTCAAGCACTTCAAGAAATTCTTAGAGGACAATTCAGTTCATGCACTTGACCTGAAATGCATGACTCCTGAACAGGCCGAGGCTCTCGGCGATACCGCATTTGATCCCCACTCGGGAAAGCAAGAATTCTTCGGTATACATGTAAGGAGACCAAAAAAGGAGTGATATGATGAGTGGATTTAATTGGACACCAAGCGAATTACAAGAGATAGTGAATGGAAATGAACTAGTGATTTTCATGAAAGGAACCCCCGAACAGCCACAATGCGGATTCTCAAGTCGTGGAGCTCAGATCGTCAGTGCCTTTGCTAGGGAAGTGGGGCTGGAGGAATTTGCTTGCGTGAACGTCTTATCGGATCCCAGAGCTAGGACAGCTCTCAAAGAATGGTCAGATTTTCCTACCATTCCACAAGTGTTCGTTCATGGGGAATTAATCGGAGGAAGTGATATCGTCCTCGAGATGTTTCAAGACGGTAGCCTTCTAGAGATGTACGAAGCCGGACGTTCGTGAGGGAAGACACTCCGCTGACAGAAGATCGCCGTACGATGCTCATAGCATTGGCGGGCGCGGGAGCTATTTCTTTCGCTCCACTTTTGTATAAATTATCGGAAACTAATCCTGCTACTGGTGCATTCTTTCGTATGGCCTATGCAGTGCCCCTGCTTTTTTTGATAGTATATTTTTCCGGGAAGGCGGAGGTACGTGATACGCAATCAAGGAGACTGACGCTCTTGGCTGGAATAATCATTGCATTTGATTTCCTGGCATATCATAGCGCTATAGACTATGTCGGTACAGGAATCGCTACCTTGATTGGAAACTCCCAGGTTATTATAGTGACACTGGTAAGCTGGAAGCTCCTAGGGGAGCGACCAAATAGATCCATTCTACTATCGTTGCCTGTTGTAATATTGGGACTTGCCTTGATTTCAGGAATATGGGATGGGGAGCCTTATGGTGAAGATCCAACAAGAGGGGTGATAGCAGCAGTTTTGGCAGCTTTCTTCTACTCATCATTCCTGATTCTCTACAGGTATTCTAACAGGCAGATGGCTCCTGCTGCCAATGCCCAGCTCGATGCAACAATAGGCGCAACCATAGGACTTCTTTTACTCAATCTGATGCCACTGGAACCTCTGGGAGTCCAACAGATAAACTTCGAGATAACATGGCCAAGTCACGCTTGGCTCCTAATCCTAGCCTTCACCTGTCAGGTAGCGGGTTGGATAGCAATCACATACGCGCTTCCGCGACTCCCCGGAGCCCATACCTCTTTTGCAGTTCTTATTCAGCCCGTATTGACTATAATTTGGGGTATTTTCCTTCTTGATGAGTCTCCTTCTGCACAGCAGTCAGCTGGTATGATTCTAATTTTTGTAGCAATAATCGCAGTTACAATGTTTGGTGATGCTAAGGCGAAGCCTGAACCAGTTTAGGTGTACAGGGCGAGAGATAATTGCGAAGGGATGGGATGCACTCAGCGAGAACCTATCGGCCCCGTACATAGAGTACTGGAGGTAGGGGATAGATAATCGTTGTCAGGAATAGAGGCAAAAAGCGAGTTTTCTCGGCTTTTTCCAATTAAGATACAGATAGGATTTCTGCTCCGCCTTCCGCGACATATACAGTGTGCTCAAATTGCCCCACATTGCCCCCGTCTTGATCTTTCAACGCAGAATATACCTCTAGGAACCTTATGGATGTCAACTTCTTCACAAGTTGCCCCCATTTCCTTCTTAGCGACTCTTCGTCTTCTTCAGGGAAAGGCTTCTCCAATAGGGGGAAAGCCCATCTCTCTGCGAAAGGTAGTGTGCTATAACGCTCCTCGATGTAATGAGCCAATCTCGCTCCTAATGGCTTCAGCTTTTTCTTTTCCAATGCGCGTCTAATCTTCACGTTACCAGTCACCCTAAGGATGTTAGAGGAATTGTGAGGGCTTACATTTTCTACCATTCCACTGCTACCTGTAGTATTGAATGGCTCTACAGCGTATATGCCCCCCTCTTCTACTGAGCCCTTGAAACTGGGGTTATTCGCACCACAGGCATACATGGGAATGGACACTCCATCGTGAAGACTCCACCTCTCCATTTTGTGACCACATAGATTTGAAATTGGCATGAATCCGTAGTCCTTCGATACTTGTTCTGCGGCAGCCCCAACTACATGCCATGGAGTTCCAGGGTGCATCTTCTCAATCGCGGCATCTCTCGCTTCTCTGGCAGCCTTAATCTGATCAGTATGATTTCCCCCATTCCCCACTTCCAGAGTCATTGCGTTATCTCCCAATGCGCCTTTGATATGTACTCCAACATCCAGCTTAACCAAATCTCCCTTCTCGAAGACCATTTCTCTTTCCCATCCTTCCGGGGGGCTCAGTTGGGAATTGGTTGTGTAATGTGCGGCGAAATCGTTTACTGATATGGTAACGGGAAATGCGGCTTGGCCTCCGTGCCTCCGTATGAACCTCTCAGCTGAATCAATTACATCATTCCAGCTCTTTCCAGCCACAATCTCTCCCTTGATCCCCTCAAGGGTTCTTCTGGCCACATGCCCTGCATCCCTCCATTGCTTCAAATCCGATTCTTCGACCAATCAAAAACCTCCCTTTCTTTGACTAAACCTTCTCTGAGCACCTTCATTCCTGTGGCATCGGGTGTGCCAGTGGAGGATTGCCAAGATATCAAGGTACTGGGTATGCCGCCCCCACAAATACCGCTAACATAAGGGACACTAATATTCGAAGTAGAAAGAGAACGAGCAGCTTTGGATGTATCTAGGTAGGGGGCGCTACCAGATAAATTGGCACTGGTTGCTGTCAGAGGTCCAACCCTTTCGATAAGACTCACCGCCACTTCGTGAGACACCACTCTCAATGCCACTCTATCTCCGCCAAGCCGACTATCAAGACTGCTCTTGGAGTCCAAGACTACGGTGATGGATCCCTTTGGAAAGAAATCCAATAAATCCTCCACTCCTTTGGGAACGTAAGCAATTTCACGTGCCTGCTCTACACTAGAAACTCCCAGACTTACCGGTTGGTCCCTTCCTCTGCCCTTCAATGAATAAAGCAGATCAAGTGCAGAGCTCTCTGGTATACAACCAAGTGCGGGCTGGGTTGAGGTTGGATAGACTGCACAACCTCCTTGACTCAGGACAGATATTGCTTCTTCCATGGAATCTACCTGATATGACGTCTGTTGGCAGGCGGCAGCGAATAGGCGTGTGCCACGATCGAACCCACACTTAGATCTGTATTAGTCTGGTGGGTATGTCTCTGAAAAATTCTAGCAACTTCATAGGCTCCGACGTAGATATTGACAACCGGGACTAGAAAAATAAGCTTTCTAAAAGCCCTTTTGTCCCACATCTCACTGGTCATCTCACTCCCATCTTCAGCAACCACGGCCAGACCCATAGCCCTCTGTCCAAGAGATCTAGAGAACTTAATCCCCGTCAGCCTCCAATAGAGCCAATGTGATGCTAGTAAAACGAAACTGTACGCTAGCGAATGATGCGTCGATGATGTCCAAGTCTCCAGAATCCATACGTTCATCAGCTGAAAATTTGTAACTAGCATCAAAATAGTAGATACTATCACTACATCTATTGCGTAAGAGGTCCCCCTCCTAGTAGCAGAAGCAAGTATTGTCCCCTCAGGAAGATTCCAGTGTTCAGAATTCTTCTCAGCTACTATTGCCCTTGCAATTGAGCCCCCTGAAGGGGATAGAGAAATTGGTGAATCGTGCTCTACCATTGCACTCCCTCATCCCATCCCGATGATGTGCCACGCCTCAAGGTTGTGTTTCCTAGCATGTTCAAGCCAAGCCGACCAATTATCATCTTCTCTCAATGTTGAAGGGTCTCCGATTACTATCAACCCTCTCTTTGCTCTGGTAAGTGCAACATTCAATCTTCTGGGATCAGAAAGGAATCCTACCCTGCCTTCCGAATTGGACCTCACACATGAGAAAATAATCACCTCCTTCTCCCTTCCTTGGTAACCGTCAACCGTCTTTACTTCCAAATTTGAGAGGGACTCTGGGAGAACGTCCCGAATCGCCCTAACCTGTGCAGCATATGGAGTAATGATGCCTATTTCATCCATACCAACCTCTCCGGCATTGATGATGTCTTCAACGATTTTAGCGACCCATGATGCCTCCGTTCTGTTTTCCTTGGAAGCACCGTCAGGCCCTGCCATCTCCCCTCCCTCTATGGGTAAGAATGCAATCGGCCTCTCCCAGTCAGGCCAAAGAATACCCGCAGGGGCGCTCCTCTCAGATTCAGAAACTCCATCCTCCAACTTTCCCGAGTAGAATTGCTGGTTTGGAAATTCAGATATTCCCGGGTGCATACGGTACTGCTTAGACAACAAATGGGGAATTACTCCCATGTCCATTACTCGTTCGAAAAGAGATCTCGACAACCCTCCCTCTGAAGACCTTCTTGAGATTACTGTGGGAGAGAGCTGCCTATGATCTCCGACTAGGACCACCTGTCTCGCTCCACGTACTATTGGAACTAAGGTGGATGGCTCTGTAGCCTGAGTGGCCTCATCAATCAAAACCTGACTAAATCTTCTTCCATCCAAGATTTCGTGTCCAGAACCTATGCACGTGCAACAAAGAACCTGGGCCCTATCGAGGATATCATCTCTCATCTGCCCCTCGATTTTCCTCACTTCCTTCCACCCCCTACTCAGGTCTCTATGGGCGAGCCCCTTCTCCTTGCCACCTCTCATTCCCTTTATTTTCCGACCTAGTTTCTCATTAAGCTCTAGGTGATCAATCAGATCTTTCCTCAGAGGGTGTTTCTCCATAAGTGCGTCCATAGTCGCTTCCCTCAATCCCTCCCTCACCTTTACTGGCTGACCAAGCCTGACTGCCCTCACCCCAAGTTGCAGTAAACCCTCGAGCAAATTATCAACTGCAACATTGGAGTCAGCAACCGCTAAAACTGTTCCAAAATCCTGCTGAGACCACGCTTCGATTATTCTAACCGCTGTGTGTGTCTTCCCCGTTCCCGGAGGCCCCTGTATCAGTGTAAGCCTTTGCTGGACTGCTGCCATGGCCGCTTCTTTCTGCGAATTATTCATCGATGAGTCTAGAGTGAATCTTCTGCCCCTGGAGTTGCCGAGTTGGGGAGGAAGTGATGCAGTTCCCGGAGGATCATGAATAGAGCCAAGAATCAGGTCCCTAAGGGGAACTCCGCCCTCCTCTTGGAAAATCGAATTTAGAGCGTCTCTCATTCTGTCATATGCAACTCTATTTGCTCCTCTATCCATTCTCCAAGAGTCCTTCCTCAGATCAGATGGGGTTTCATTAATTACAATCCTAATCGAATCCCTCCTCCTGTCACTGACTATTGCCTCAATCGGCTTTTCGGATAGTGGATCGCCCCTGCTAAGCATAACAATATCTCCCTGTCTGAACCTATGTTGTCCTAGATCAGACCTACTCCTCTTCCTTAGTTTCACTATCCTCTGATCAAAGAGCCATCCGTCTGGTTTCGCGACCAAGTCAAAAAGAGCTAATCCGTTGGAAACAAGCCTCTCCTTAGGCCAATCTCGAAGCCTTTTTTCAGTAGCAGAGAGCTCGTCGTCAAGCTCCCATCGAATTAATTTCTGATACAGCTCGTGATGATCCTGACTCCTCTTGAAGCGGGCCCTGCGCTCGTCGTCATCCGTCTCCACGCCATGTCGTATGAGAGCCCCCTCATCACCATTCCCTGAGATTTATCTCAATACTAGTGACAGACGGACTACTCATATCCCCGTGAGGATTATACGATGTGTTTAGTGGAGGTGGATACTAGGGGGGGGATGCGTAGGTGTTTGATAGATTCAAATTTAATCGTAAGCCAGTGGAAAATACCATTGAATGCCCTCTTTGCCAAGAGAAGAATCCGGAAGGATCTGAAATTTGTTCTAGATGTTCTTACCAACTCAACCTAGCCTCTCATCAACAGGCCAGTAATGTCAACAAAGAAGAGGCCACAGAACTATTCGACGAACTCCTCTCAGATTTTGAAGAGGATGAAGATGAGGAAGTAGTCGACTGGTCAAGAACAACATTCACCATGGACGATGTAACTATCGATGTCAAACAGTATGGGAAAGACGAATCCGTGGTTACCAAGCAGAAGCCAAGCTTCGCTATGACAGTTGATGCCCCCGAACCAGTAGCAGAAGGAGAAGAAGATGAGGAGTACGAACTAACTCCTGATGATGCTCCAGAGTTCGTAACTAAGTTCGAAGTTCCCGAAGCAGAGGAGGAAAGATTGGAAGAGATATCAGTACAACAGGTGAATCTGGTTCTACCGACCTCAGAGCCACTTGAGGAAGTTGATGTAGTACCAGCAGAGCAGATACCAGAACCGATTCAAACGGAGCCTGTAGGGGAGAAAGAGGAAGAAGTTCCAGAGTCCCCTCTCGAGGGAATAGGAGACCTCCCGGAGCCCCAAGATTTACCCAGTCCACCAATGGACCTCCCTCCCTTGATGGACGTCGAGATAGCCCCCCCAGAAGTCGATGAAGATCAAGAACCCATGCCAATACCTCCTCCTCCAGATTTATCGATGTTAGATTCAATCCCTGTCAGTGAGAAGAAAATCGAGAATTTCTGGCCATGGGCCCAACAGGAAGAATGGTCCGGACGAGACGTCGCCCGAAAGGTCAAGTCTGCTATGGAAGCGGCGAAATCAAAGAATATCGCTCAGGCTACCGTGATGTTAGACGAAGTCGGACCACATCTTGGGGATAGAACGAAGCTAGTATATCCTATTGGAGCACTATTACAGAGGATGGGCAGGCCCCAAGCCGTTGACAGATTACTGGATGCTGCCATTCGGGTTCATCCAGAAGATGAATCAATATTGGCTGCAAAATCGAAGTTGAGGCCTTAATCATAATCCGTAGGTATCATTCGATAGACTCCCGTGCGGAGCACCATGAGGCGAGCCACCAGTTCAATCAGGGTGGATGATGACCTAGTCCTGAGACCGGCAACGAAATTACGTTCCGATGACATTGTCGAGGCCTTCGAGGAGACATGGCCCGAGGTAAATAGGGCGATGCCATGGATTAATCCAGACAATAACCTATCCAATCAGATGTCCGAGTTTCTTTCTGAAACCGAGAGGATGGGCAGGGCCGGGCTACTACATCACTGGGTCATGATTAGGCCATGGGATAATTCCATCTTGGGACTCATTGGCTTCGATCGTGTAACCAGATCAGGCCAGGCAGATTGGAATCTGGGCTACTGGGTTAGAAGCTCAGAACAGAATCATGGTATCGCCAGCAAGTCAATAGAGGCAGTACTAAGATGGATGGGAGAAATTGAGGAGGTTAGTATCGAGCTAAAGGTCGACCCGCTTAACATACCTGGAAAGAGTACTGTAGCAAAGATCGTCAATAAGTGGTCTGGAAGGAGATGCATAGAAGGCGACTCATCGATTACGGTAGCAGGGGCGCGTACCGTGCATGAATGCCACGTCGTTACTGTCGGCCCAAAAGGTCCGGTTAATTGAGCACCATACAATCGAACATTGAATAAACAACCGCTACTCGGAAGTTTGCCCCAAAGGGGCAGGTGATAGCATGACAGGCCCGAAACCGAGGCAACGGTTACCTGACATTGACCCTGAAGAGACAGATGAGTGGCTAGAGTCATTGAGGTCGGTAGTCGATTCCCACGGGGTAGAGAGGGCTAGGATGCTCCTCCATGAATTGATGATAGAGGCTAGTGATTTATCGATCCCGATAAGGCCTCCTTCCAGAACCCCATATCTGAATACTATTTCTCTGGATCAGCAACCACCGTATCCGGGCGATTTGACTGTTGAGAGAAAGATTCAGAATACAATTCTGTGGAATGCAGCGGTTGTAGTATCAGACTCCAATCGAAGAATAGACGGATTAGGGGGGCATATTTCGACATACGCTTCAAGCTCCACTCTATACGAGGTGGGATTCAACCACATTTTCAGAGGCAAGGAGTACAACGGGATTGGCGATGCCATATACATCCAAGGACATGGAAGCCCAGGAATATATGCGAGGGCATTTCTAGAAGGAAGAATATCTCGTGATCAGATGCTTAATTTCAGACAGGAGGCATTCAAAGATGGACTTTCCTCGTACCCCCATCCAAGATTAATGCCCGAATTCTGGGAATACACTACCGTTTCTATGGGACTAGGTCCATTGGGCGCCGTTATGCAAGCAAGGTTCTGGAAGTACCTTCACCAGAGAGGACTTGCAGATACTTCAGAGAGTAGAGTCTTCGCTTTCCTCGGTGATGGAGAGATGGACGAGCCAGAAGCAATCGCTTCGATCGCAATAGCTGGTAGGGAGAATCTCGATAATCTCATAGTAGTAGTAAATTGCAATCTTCAGCGTCTCGACGGTCCTGTTCGTGGTAATTCCAAGATAATTCAGGAGTTAGAAGGACTCTACAGAGGTGCTGGTTGGACCGTAATCAAGGTACTATGGTCTTCAGGGTGGGACCGCATAATGAACGAGGACTCTCTGGGGGTTGTGCTTTCTAGAATCGAAGGAATAAATGATGGCGACTGGCAAAGGATGAGCACCCTTCCTCCTTCTGAATTTAGAAAGGAATTCTTCTCTGGTGATGAGAAGCTATTCAGTTTGGGAGAGGCATTGTCCGACGATGACATAGAGAATCTAAGAAGAGGCGGGCACGATCCTCGCAAAGTATACGCTGCATACAAGGCTGCAGAAGCTGCCGAAGGCCCTGCTGTAATACTTTCTCACACAGTCAAAGGATGGGGAATAGACTCGTTCGAGGGAAGAAACTCAACCCATCAAAAAAAGAAGATGTCAATGGAGGATCTAATTGCCTACCGTGACTCTTTGGAGCTCCCAATAGAGAATGAGGATCTAGAAGAGAGCCCCTTATTCCATCCAGGAGAAGACTCGGAAGAAATCGAGTACATAGTGAAAAGAAGAGAACATCTAGGGGGTTATCTGCCTTCAAGAAAATCCCCAATTATAGGCATAGAGGTGCCGGACGAATCCACCTTTTCTGAATTTGATGAGGGTACCAGAGAAGGGCAACTAGTCTCAACTACGATGGTATTCGTAAGACTGCTGAGAAAACTCCTCAAGTCTGAGATCGGATCTAGAGTAGTCCCTATTATTCCCGATGAAGGAAGGACATTTGGTATGGACCCACTTTTCAGCGAATTCGGAATTTTCTCACAACATGGGCAGAAATACACCCCTGTCGACCACAAGATGCTAATGAATTACAAAGAATCTGAATCAGGACAAATAATTCAGGAGGGTATCGCTGAAGCAACATCCATGGCAACATGGACAGCTTCAGCCACCTCCTACTCTCACTCCTCTTCCCCCACTCTCCCATTCTATACCTTCTACTCTATGTTCGGGTTCCAGAGAACCGCGGATCAAGTATGGGCTGCAGCCGACTCAAGAGCTAGGGGGTTCTTGATGGGGGCAACAGCAGGTAGAACGACACTCAATGGAGAAGGGCTCCAGCATCAAGACGGGCACAGTCTTCTTTTCGCTTCAACAGTTCCCGGCTGTCGTGCTTGGGACCCTGCCTATGCATACGAGCTTGCTACAATAATAAGGCATGGAATTGATGAAATGTGGGGGATGAACAAGGATGTTATCCACTACGTGATGTTGTATAATGAGAATCAACAGCAACCCGCTAAGCCAGACGGATCTGATGAGGGGATAATCAAAGGCGCCTACAAAGTTCAAGGATCCAAAAATCCAAATTCTCGTCATGTGAGAATCTTGGGCTCTGGGCCCATATTGCAATATGCTAGAGATGCAGCATCGATGCTAGAATCCGAGTATGGCATCTCCTCCGATGTTTGGTCGGTCACTTCATACGGAGAGCTCAGGAGGGATGGATTGGAGACGGAGCGTCATAACAGGCTAAACCCCCAATCGCAAGAATCTCCATATGTCTCAGATTGTTTTGGAGATGATACACCAACAATCGCTGTATCAGACTACATCGCAGCGGTTCCTGAGATGATACAGAGATGGGTCGGAGGCAGGTTCACTGTCCTTGGGACTGATGGCTTTGGAAGGTCAGATACTAGAGAGGAACTCAGAAGATTCTTCGAGATTGATACTAGGAGTATAGTTCTAGCAGCACTTTCAACACTCGAGAGAGAGGGAGAATTACCTCAAGGAACAGTAAAGGAAGAATCCAAGAAGATGGGAATTGATACTCACAGGGACGACAAGGCGGCCTAACTATGAGTAAAGCCAAGAGAGCTGTAAAATTAATTTCATGGATTTGGAGAAATAAGATCTTTCTTGCTACCATTGGATCTATAATTTCCAAATTTAGACGTAAATAATGAAATTATCTCACTATCTGTTTAGCCCAGAGAAGGATCATTCAGGGCGTAATTATACGATAGAGCATCCCCGATTCTAACCCAATCAGGTGTAGTGCCATCAATCCAATCATATCTGTGACCAGGTATAAGCCTCCAATCTTCGGGAAGGCTCTTCAGAATATTTTTTGCATGTCGAATGCTACTCCATTGATCTCTCGGGCTGCTTCCAGGCAGATCTACTCTCCCCATTCCATTAGTGAATAGCAGGTCACCTGCATGATATACCCCATGGCCATGGATAGTGACGTGACCGGGGGCATGTCCCGGAGAATGAGTCACCATCAGGGAAATCGATCCAGCTTCCCATTCTACTGATGTATTAGGAGCATTTTTCCAAGTCCTATCGAAGTCAACATTTTCGAATACTACATGATTTATCAGATCCGGAACTCGAGCATCTTCATGCCCCCAAACTTCCACATCAGGATTTAGTTCAATCATCGATGAGTATCCAGCTACATGATCTCTATGGGTGTGAGTGTACAAGAGATGGGTGGGATTGAGGCCCTCTTGAGCTAGTGCGTCAGTCCATCTGACCGAATCGAACGGGTCGACAATTACCACGATTTCATTTTCTCTGTCTATGAATGCAGTATTCATATTCATGTACGCTCCCATCTGAGTGACCCAGACCTCTATCCCATCCCCTACTAGTGCTTTGTCGAACTCCCCGTCTGCTAGCATGTTCTGTCGCAACCCGCCATATCCAATAGCTATGGCGGAAGTGTCTATGGGGGCAGGGTTCAAAATCGCCCCACCTCTAGGAGGTGCGTGGCAAGAATATCCCTAACGAAGCTCTATCCGGAGAGATGGTCGGCGTTGCTGACTCTTCAGCAAGGCGCCTAGTTCCCCTAGGAGTCGAGGTGAGAAAGATGTCGTATGATGCTCATGAAGTCGAGAATAAATGGCAGCGCATATGGGCGGAAGACAGAGTTTTTGAAGTCGAAGTCGATATTTCAAAGCCCAAGTTCTACTGCCTTGAAATGTTTCCATACCCCTCAGGTAATATGCACATGGGACATGTTAGAAACTACTCAATAGGGGATGCGATGGCTAGATTTCAGAGAATGATGGGAAAGAATGTGCTCTACCCCATGGGATACGACTCCTTTGGGATGCCAGCAGAAAATGCCGCAAAGAAGGAATCTGGACATCCTCACACAGTCACAGAGAGAAACATCTCCATGATAAGAGCCGATCAAGAGAGAATGGGATATTCATATGATTGGAGGAGGATGTTCGCAACCTCTACCCCGGAGTATTATCGATGGAATCAAGAGATATTTCTGAAATTCCATGAGGCAGGTCTTGTTGAGAGAAGATTTGCCCCTGTAAACTGGTGCAATGATTGTGACACAGTCTTGGCAAATGAGCAAGTCAAGAATAATCGATGTTGGAGATGCGGCCTTGAGGTAGTGCAGAAAGATATGGCTCAGTGGTTCCTCAAGATGACTATGTATGCCGATGAGCTCTTAGAAGAGCTTGACGAGATAGAATTCCCAGAGAACGTGAAAACCATGCAAAGAAACTGGATTGGACGTTCACAAGGTGCTCACATCAATTTCGAGATAGTCGACTCTGGGTCGGTAATCGGTGCCTTCACTACACGACCAGACACAATTTTTGGAGTAACTTTTGTAACACTTTCTCCCGAACATCCCCTATGTCAAGAGTTAGTATCCGGAACAGAGTATGAAGAAGCATGGACTGAGTTGAGGGATGAATGCTCGAGGATGACCGAATTCGAGAGAATAAACATGCTGAAGGAGAAGAAAGGAGTGCCACTAGGGAAGTTTGCCATCAATCCTCTCAGCGGGGAAGAAGTTCCAATTTATGCTGGAAATTTCGTTGTTGCAAGCTACGGTACCGGAGCAGTAATGGGAGTTCCGGGGCATGATCAGAGGGACTATGACTTCGCGAAGAAGTATGGAATCCCAATTAAGCCGGTCCTCGTAAGAAATAAGGGAGATGTGGCAGAGGAAGAAAATCCAGTATTCGACGGATTGGGTTGGATGGTCAACTCAACCAGGGAAACCTTCGACGGATTGTTTGGCAACGAGGCGAAGGAAGCCGTCATTTCATCCTTGGAGAACGAGGGATCGGGGCATGGCACTATCCAGTATAGGCTCAAGGACTGGCTCTTGAGCCGCCAGAGATTCTGGGGGACCCCAATACCCATGATTCATTGTGATGATTGCGGTGTCGTTCCAGTCAATTCTTCTGACTTGCCAGTTGAGCTTCCTCTTGATGTCAAATTCAGCTGGGAAGACAGTGGAAACCCTCTAGCCTCAAACAACAAATTCCTAGAGGCGACATGTCCAAATTGCGGCAACCAAGCAACCCGTGAAACAGATACAATGGATACCTTTTACGACTCATCTTGGTATTTCATGAGATTTGCAGATTCAAACAATGATTCAGAGCCATTTGCATCACAGAACGTGAATTATTGGTTGGAAGGCGGAGTCGATCTATACATAGGAGGCATAGAGCATGCGGTGATGCATCTCCTTTATGCCCGATTCTTCACTAAGGCCACACGAGATTTGGGAATGAATTTGGTAGGCGAACCCTTTGGCCGCCTTGTATGCCAAGGAATGCTAAACGCCCCCGCGCCTTTCTGTGTCAGTTGTAATTCTGAATATCATGTAGACTATTTTGGCGGGAAGTGCCCCAATTGTGGAAATACACTCAGTACTAGATCAGTAAAAATGGGCAAGTCACTAGGAAATACGATTAGTCCAGGAGATATGGTTGAGAAGTTCGGTGCAGACACCGTACGACTATTCATCCTCTTTGGAGCAAACCCAGAGGCCGGAATGGATTGGTCCGACAGCGCGTTGGAAGCAAATAGTCGTCAAATGAATCAGATCATTGAGGCTTTCAGAAATGCTTCAGATATCGAATCTAAGAGCTGTGAAATGGATGATTGGTTACTTGGTCGTTTACTTGACAATCGCACAAGATGGGTAGACGCGATGAATGATGTAAGCCTTCGAGAAGGTGTTATGATTAGCCACTTTGAAATGCTCTCAGACTGGCAGTGGTACCGAAGAAGAGGTGGATCCGACAAATCCACAATACAACGCTATCTTACAAATTGGGCAGAGATGCTAGCTCCAGCCACTCCCCATATAGCGGAGGAATTCTGGAATTGGCTGGGCGGAGAGGGCTTACTCGCTTCCAATACCCTTTCGAATATTTCCGATCTTTCATCGAGGAACTGGTCGAATATTCTAGCGAGGGAAGAATATTTACGAGATCTGATAGACTCTGCCAGGAATATCAAATCTCTCGCACAGAAGCACTCTGAGACCCCATTAACAAAGATGGTTATACAAACATCACCATCATGGAAATCCGAATTAGCTTGTAATGCTGTTGAGATGTCAATATTGGATTTCGATTTCAAGGAAAAGGGACAGGACTATCTCAAGAATCTACCAATCTTTGAAAATGAAAATCTCAGAGGCGAAATTTTCCAAACTTGGATGTCCCTGACTTCAGGAACAAAGAAGAAGAGGGGCAAGATAAACACATGGTCAGAAGGACAGAAGACTCTAGTGAAGAACCGTTTTGATGAATCATCCACAATAAACAAAAACTCAGATTTTATCGCCAATTCCCTAGGAATAGAAAGTGTGACATCATACAGGGTAGGTGATGGCATGGATGTGGCTGGAAAGGCAAAGGTCTCTTTCCCATTGGAGCCCGGAATCGCATTTATCTGAATCTAGTAAAGGGAAATTTTCAATCAGCCCCCCCTCCTCACATTGACATGGTAGCGGAGGACTTCGGAGAAATCAGCTTCTCAGGAAAACTCAGGCCATCACAGCTTGCTTCTTCTGAAGTTATCAAGAAAGAGCTGGATCGGAACTCTAAGGAATTACTCATCGTAGCCCCTCCTGGATCCGGAAAGACTGTTTTGGGATTATATGTCTGGTCAGATTTAGTCAGACTCCCTACATTGGTTTTGAGCCCCAACTCCGCCATACAGGCCCAATGGGTCGAGAGAGCAAAGGAATTATTCTATCTGGATGGCAGGGAAGGTGATATAGGAACAGACCCAAAGAAGCCAGGCATCCTTACCTCACTTACATACCAGTCAGTCACACTCCCAAAGAGAGGTGGAGATAGCCTAGATGAATCGGCATTGGAATTGTGGATTAGTAGTCTGATGACACCGAACCAGGAAGATGGCTCCGTAGAGGCGGAAGATGAGGAGAGTGCTCAGGCATGGATAGGAGATTTGGAGGAGAAGAATCCGGAATACTACTCTGATAGAATGGGACATTTCAGAAAGAAGGTTAGAGACTCTCTCTCTGAACATGGAAACGCTCTATGGGTCCTCCATGAGTCCTCACAGGACAATCTGAAGAGACTCGCCGAGGTGGGAGTAGGGCTAATCATTCTCGATGAGTGCCATCACCTAATGGACCATTGGGGGAGGGTACTAGTTGAGATTAAGGAATTTCTCGGAAATCCAATAATATTGGGGCTTACTGCCACACCTCCTGACAAAGCTAGCGAATCTTCTTCAAGTAGATATCTGGAACTATTTGGGGAGGTTGACTATGAAGTCCCAGTTCCAGCACTTGTTAGAGATGCCAATCTCGCTCCATACCAGGACTTGGCTTACTTCGTTCGCCCCTCATCTGATGAGCTGAAATACATATCCAATGTTGACAAGGACTTCAACGAACTCCTCGAAGAATTAAGCAGGGGGCCTCAAGATAGAGAAGGAAGAACACCCAGACTTGATGTTTGGCTGGCAAAGGTCCTAGATGGACTAATCTTACCGGGAGGCAAAGCAAAGGATTGGAATGCATTCTATAGAAGGGATCCAAGACTAGCTGATGCGTCTAGAGCATATCTCACAACCAGAAATCTGAGCTTGCCTCCTAATGTCCCCCCTCCTCCTCCTAATCTTGCATCAGCGGGAAGGAGTATGGACATTCTAATTACCGTACTAGATCGATACATCAGGAATGGCCTCATGAGGTCAAAAAGCTTGGATGATCATTCCCTAGCAGAGGAAGCGAAAAGAAAACTGAGGATGACAGGTGTGCAAATTACAGGTAGCGGTCCTAGGCTATGCGCGTCCCCCGTTGGCAGGGTGATGGCATATGCCTCCGCAAAGTACGACGCACTCAGAAATATCCTGACCGCAGAGATGCAGGCACTTGGCCCCGATATTAGAGCTGTGATTGTTACCGACTTCGAGAAGACTTCTGCAACCGCATTAGTAGAGGGAGTTCTGGATGATGATGCTGGCGGAGCAGTGGCAGCTTTCCGAGCTATCCTCGGTACAGAGGATACCGATCGTCTAGATCCAGTTTTAATGACTGGTACTACAGTGCTCGTTGATGATGATTTATTGGAGAGAATATTTCCTAGATTCGAAAAGTGGTCCTTTGAGAGAAATCTGGACATAAAATTCGACTATATTGAGCGAGGTGAGTACTTTGAGATTCGTGGGCGAGGTAAGGATTGGCTACCAAGATATTACACAATGATGATTACGGAACTATTCCAAGAAGGGGTGACAAAATGCATTGTTGGCACAAGGGGCCTTCTTGGAGAAGGATGGGATGCTAGTAGAATAAATGTGCTTATCGACCTTACCACGGTAACAACAAGTATGAGTATCAATCAACTTAGAGGCAGATCTTTCAGACTCGACAAACATTGGCCTGAAAAAGTAGCTAACAACTGGGATATTATATGTCTGGCTGATGAATTCACCAAGGGATTTGATGACTATCTAAGATTCAAGCGCAAGCACAAGCAACTGTATGGAGTATGTGATGATGGAGCTATCGAAAAGGGAGTTGGACACGTCCACGCGGCATTCACCGAGGCTGAGCCCGAAGGTGTGTCCGAAACAATGCAGATATTCAATGAAGAGATGTTGATGAGAGCAATGAACAGACCTAGGACCCGAGATCTTTGGGGTATCGGACAACCTTTCAATGCAGTTCCTAAAGAGGCAATAGAGATCAAAGGTGCATTCGAGGGAGGTTTTCCAATTGCACGTAGAATCGGACTAGCTGGGTGGACCGACGAATCTCTTGTTCAGGCCATATCAAATGTTGTAGCGACTTCATTACAGGCCCTCGGGCACATAGGATATGATGCAAAGGTCGGAGGAGGGAATAGAGGAGGGGGTTGGTTAAGGGCGTACCTAGAAGACGCGACTGAGGAGGAATCGGAGATTTTTGCGGAAGCCATGCAGGAGGTACTCGGGCCTCTTGAAAATCCTAGATATGTAATTCCAAGGGAAGTCAGAGTCATAAGCGAAACATGGTTGAGTGAGATGCTCCCTGAAGTCCTAGCCAAGTTCTTCCGCAAGAAGAGTAACACACTGGCGATGTATCACGCAGTTCCTAAGATATTATGCAGAAACATCGAGGATGCCAAGGTGTTTGAGAAACAGTGGAACTTCAAGGTTAGTCCAGGGGAGGTAGTCTATGGCCACAGCAGGAGCGGAAAGGAAACTGTTAGTACCATCAAGAGGGCAGGCCTGTCACCAAAAACCTCATTCCATCGAAAAAGCGTATTTTTGTGATTATTTTGTGCAATTATTGCAATCTATCCCAGATCCCGCATGATCTGAGCAGAACCTGTTTCGGCATGTGTAGCATCTGAAGTCGAAGGCTGTGACCTCAGCAGAGCAACCGGGGTGGCCGCAATATTCCACATTAGGAGTGGATGAAGAGCCAACATGGGTCCCAGCCTTGAAGGCGTCCGCCTTGGCTCTCGACTCCTTGTCCGAGTCATATCCCTCCTCCCACCAGTCATCACCAACCTCCTCACTAGAATCTCTGGAGTTGTTTTCCTCTTGTAGTCCAAGAATCTTGATTACATAAGGGCTGGATAAAAAACGATTCTCAATACCGTATTGTTCTAATCTACGTTGACCATCCTCTCTGGATCTAATTTCCCCCCCTTTCACCTGTAGGAAATCTATCAGCCTATCATACGAGCGGATGTATCCGGGTGAGAGACTCCGATTCAGATCCAATGGTCTGCGAATCGGATATCCGCGATAATCAGTGGGAGCAGATGTCCTCCCAATCACGGGGGTCTTTCCTTGCTGGAAACCGACGAACAGAAGCATCACGACTATTGGACCAAATGCGGAGAGACACGCATAGAATGCAACCCCTTCCCCGATTCCACTGGATATGAAAAGAGCTAGGAGAAATGCGGGGATAAAAAAGACAAGTTTGTTGTCGGTTCTTTCATCAACATATTTTATTCCCCCCCAAACCCCGCTAAAAAATAAAATAATGAGCATTAATGCAATTTCTAGGCCTGACAAAGCTATCCCTCAAAGGAGTAGCCAAGGCGCTGTCCCGGCGCCTTGGCCGGTGAAGTACCTGAGATTGATGCGTAGCATCTGCAGTCACTGCCCTATCGGGCTCCTTCTCTGGGACATTACGCTCTAGGGGCTCTGAAACATAAACTAAATCCCTTATTCCCCTTCCCCTCGCTTAATTATGTATAAATCACTAGTTTCTGACCACTATTCTCATAGACGCTTCCACACTACCTGAAACTTCCCCTTCTCCCTCCCTAATTGGGAGCCCTAGACGAGAACAGAGCTCCAGATGGGGAGCGGACCATGGGTGTGCACACCTCTCACTTGCCCCATAACCAAGTACAGTCAACGGCTCAACTTCTCCAACCCATTCGCCCTGTGCCATACGGCCGGTGATTCTTACCCATGCATGTTCGAATTTCCGAATATCATGCTCAAATTGATTCAAACCTGCTCCCGATAACCGACTGAGGAGGAAATCACGGGGTATCGCACGAGGCACAATAGCAAGGGCCCTGACTCCATCACTGAGAAAAGCCACAGGCCCAATATCCATCGAATCGAAGATCCCATTTGCCTTCTCCACCGCCTTTTTCATTTCACCCCATTTTTGAGGCAGCCAAACAACAATCGCTGAGCGATCTTTAGTTCCAGAAACATGACTGCTAACCTCTATACTGGTGTATTCAGAACCCTGATCTGAGTGCTTTCCAACATCTTTAGTACTGAATTTTGGCCATTTTATTGTTGGCATCGACAGAGGAGGATTCCTCGGAATCTCAATTGCAGAGGAGTGTCTAGGAATCAAGTCAATCCATTCATCCACTGGAAGATCTAACCAATCTTCCTGCATTATGGTACATTGCCATCCAGTTGCCCCATGAAGTGTTCCTGGGACTCTGATAATCCGACGAGTATCTGCGGTTACTACGGGATCAACAGGAAATCCAGCCTCAATCACCCTCTCCAATAATTCCTTCCGACTCCTACGAACCTCCTGCTCTCTTCTTACTGGATCCGGCTCTGAAAAGAGACTACGATCAGGGTCTCTTGCGATAATGTGGAATCCCTTACTACCCGAAAAGCAGATGTGCTTAATATCCAATTCAGTGTTCTCTAGAAGCCAATCTCTGACTCCTTGAGTCGCTGATCTGGCCTGCTCTAGCTTCGTCTTGCAAAAGGGACGGATATCAATATCGAAGACAACGAGATGATCAAGGAGTATGGGATAAGGCCTTTTTGTATCCTTCAGTCTAGGCAGATTTACTGGATTAATCCATGAAGATGTTGAGACATAAACGTCTGTTGGCATGCATCCACTGAAATCTTGTATCAGCTTCTTTCCTGTAGATATCCTACGTCGCGAAGTTATCCACGGTCCTTTCAGAGATTTCCATCTAAATTGGTGCTGAGATGGTTTTGAAAGCCAAGTGAGGTCTATCTCCCCCATCTCTGAGTAGTGTCTTTCGAGATTTTCCTCAGTCCACATGACAGTCCCCCTATGCCCAAGAAGGGACTCCAGACTTTGTTTTATTCCAAATATGTCGTCATTTGACTCGGTGGGTTCATGGGGCTCACTACTCTCGGAGTATCGTTGAGCGAAGAAAAAGGAGCCAAGGGACGAAGAGGCCGTCGTAGGGATAGACGCCGTTCTGAAGGTATTGACGCCTCTAAACAAAGAGTCCAAGACATGGATTCAGAGTCGATAAAGAGGGCCTTGGGGAGATTCACCGCAGATCCACTTCCCATGGGTTTCCCTCTCGAAATAGATCCTCCTCCAAGAAGAGTAGATGTGAAATGGGAGCTAAACGCAGTTTCAAGGGAGGTCCAAAATAGGACCGGAGAGATAGTTAGCAAGAGAGGAGAATTCGGATTCCTGCCACAAGAAAGAGTAGATGAAATCGCCTCGCAAATCGAAGAACTGCCAATCTCTCTTGAGCAAGCACTCTCTCTTAGGAACGCTTTGAATCAGGAGAAGAGCGTTTACTCTCATCATAAGCTAATGCGTAGATCTAACGAATTGAATCGTAGGTATAATTCAGGAGAGGATGTCATTTCCCTCTCAAAGAGATTTGACGCCCCTCCAGTGAACACATTCAGGGCAATCCTAACAGGAAGAGGATGGTCAAAGAACAGAATCAAGGAGTCGCTCAAGCAACCTTCGAAGATGAAGACGAGGGATAGAGAGCAATTCGAACTAGCAGAGTCAATGGATAGGGTGAGCTCAGTGAACCAGGATGAGACCCACAAGGCATCGATGGTTTTTGAGGATGTCTTGTACCTCTTCTTTGACTCCATAGGAGTCAGATATAGAACTCAGGAGCAACTAATGGCCGAGCAAAAGAAATCGGAGGGGAGGGCCGTAATTACTCCGGACTTACTTATGATCGACGATGTCAGAATAAATGGGGTCCCATGTGCTTGGATAGATGCAAAGCATTTCTTTGGGGCCGATCTGAAGTTTCCCAGGAAGAAAACTCAGAAGCAAGTTGATAGATACGTCGCGGAATACGGGCATGGCGCCATTGTTTACAGGCATGGTTTCTGTTCAGGGTTGAAGATAAACGGTGCTGAGCAACTAGATGCTAGTCCACTTGACCTTACCCTTCTAGACAAATTTCACGAGGAGTCCAACTCATAGAATATTCCCTATTCTGGTTAAAATTGTGGATAATCCCTTCTGATTCAGACTTTTCATTATTGATTCGACATTTCCTAAAGTAGAATTAATACTAGTGGGGACAATCGCAACACTAGTTCCCAACATGCAAAGTAGGGGAGTACTGTTCTCGCCCATTTCAAACTCCTGAATCGAAGCCTCGCATGTCTTCAGAACATTGGCTCTGGCAGGCTCCTCGGAAAGTCCACTGTCTAGTGAAAAGCCCTTTGAGCTACTGACTAAATCGCCCCACCTAGACTCGTCCCAAGTACCCTCAAGAAGGCGTCTCAGATTTTCATTTCCAGAACTTGTTATTGTTGACTTCCAGACCGGGTCTTCAATATACATCGAAGTGTGCTTACTGTACTCGCTATCCCATGCAAGGATAATATCCACATCAGATTTCCAACCGACCGATTTACCGGGCCCACTTTCAAGAAGATGTCCGCTATACGGAGATCCCGGTGTCTTCCGAATAACTACGCCTCCAGCAGCCAAGGCAGTCACATCACCAAGGCCACTGGACCTTTCTCGGTCTATTAGATGAGCAACCAATAGGGATCGTCTCTTACTTTCCTCGTATGGAATTCCAACTGCTCGTTGCAAGGAATCACAGAATGCAATCGAACCAGCAGCCGACATTCCGAAACCCTGTCCAACTGGTAGGCCAAGCTTTACTGTGATGTCCCAGCTATATTCAAGAATCTCTGGAACCATTTTACCGATAACCTGGAGGGCATGGACATACATCTCTGAATCCCCATCATACCCAAGGAAGGAAACCTCGATGCCAACACCCCCTTCGCTTCCTCTGGCTATCACCTCAACTCCGTCTTCCAGACAAATACCAGCCCCTAGGCTACCTTGATATGTTGGCTCAGGAGACTCGTCCTCTACAGTGAAGATGAGGGTGACATGGCCGCCGCTATGTCCACGACCGAGTAGGTCAGGCATAGTAGGTCCCTAGCCGTGAGAGGAAATAATATATCCCGCTCAGAGTACTGCCTTTAGATCGTCCTCGATACCACCGAATCTACTCGAAAGCTCTGATACGGCCATCTCAAAGGCGACCTTTGGATTCATCGAGCCATCGGTCTCGAAGGATAGAATGAACTCTTCAGGAACATCTTCCAGAACTACAGCGTCTTTGAACTCTCTAGACTCTTCTGTTCCAGAGCCCACATGATTCAAGTCGTCCCTCAGTTGATCGACCTTATCGAAGTCCACCAACTTGCCATCCTTGTCGAAGTCGCTGGACTTAATTGCCAATCCTAAGTCCCATAGGATCTTGGATCTGGACTTCGTTTTGATGACACCTATTTGTCTAGGGATGAAGGACACACCACTGACAGGAGACCACTTGACGTGATCTCTTCCTCTGCCCATAACTGCAGTGGCTGAGAATTCTATCATCTGTCCTTGAAACAGCTTAGTGATTGGGATTGATTGATACTTCTTTGAGATGAAACCATCTGCATCACCTAGGAAATTTAAGTCTCCAGCGGTGACCCAAACTCCCTCTTTGGACCCCTTAACCTGACAGTAATAGAGCATTGTACATAGGGCGCACCCTCTGTCTTCTTCAACCATCTCTGCACAATTTGGGCATTCATCTTGGAAGTAGAACTCATCATGCTTAGTTGGTATTGGTATCATAGCCAACCTCTGTGCGATAACCTCGTCTGGAAGAGGCCCATCGGTTTCCCATACTTCGCCATCTTCAACTTCCGTCTTCTTAACGAATCTTACAGTATCTATGGCCATCTTAGGAGTGTCTGCCATAAGCGTCCTCCTAATCGAATTCACAAAAGCCCTATCAGTTTCTTTCAATAGAATCTTTATTTTTTCTTCGTCCTCATAGAGAATCTCTGCCTTAACCATAATTCACACCTCAGACTCGCCTACCCCGGCGACCTCCCTTAGACTTGGTACCATCAGTAGGTATGGGAGTTACATCTTCGATCCTCGTTATCTGCATTCCAGCCCTAGTTAGAGCTCTGATTGCAGAGGTAGCACCAGGAGCACTATGTGATTTGTTTCCACCAGCTCCTCTATACTTCACTATAACCTGATTGAAATCCTTCTCAACGAGCATCTCAGCTATCCTTTCCGCGGCTCTCATTGAGGCAAACGAACTGGATTTCTCCGACCCTCCCTTTGTCACCATTCCTCCAGAAACCTTGCAGATAGTCTCAGATCCAGTGAGATCTGTGGCTGTCATCAACACATTGTTATGTGTTGTGAAGATATGTAGAATTGCCTTGTGAGACATCAATTACCACTCTCCGGGATGGTGTCCTCAACTGTAGGTGCTGTTGCTTCACCGGCCTTGATATCATCAACAAAGGTATCTGCGACCTTTACTGGCCCGCCTACTGTCTCTGCCTCTTCTTCGGATGTATCAACAGTTGCTCTCATCTTCTCTAAATCCTGCCTAAATGGATGATCAGGGTCCTCATACTTCGATCCAGATGTGTATCTCAGTAGCTCCTCTTCATCCCTCAGAACGTGATATCCGGGAACAGTCATCTTCTGCTCGCCGATCGAGATGTGGCCGTGAACAATAAGATTCCTAGCTGCCCTCATTGAGGGTGCTAGACCCTTGTAGTATACTTGTGACTGGAGCCTTCTTGCCAGCATCAGCTCGACATCTATCTGAAGAATGCTATCCAAGCTAGATCCGTCAGAGAGAAGCCCCTTCCTAGTCAGGGAGTTGACTAAATCTTCCTTCTCCCTAGCGTAGTGGCCTTCCGAGGTATCGACCCTCCCAATTAGCTTCATTGCCTGGTTTCTATGCCTTCTGAGAGCTGATTTCTCTCTCCAGATCTCTCTCATTCCACCGACTTTCTTTAGTCCGTACTTGGCCTTCAAAGCATGCTCTTCCTCAATTCTAGCTTGTTTCCAAGGATGTGTAGGTGTTTGTGTCTTAGGTCTTGCAAATTTTGGATCGCCCATCTAATCACCTCACTTCTTCCTCTGAACTCCGAGAGCAGAGCCCTTCCTTCCATTGCTTCGTAGTCTCTGGCCCCTGACCTTATGTCCACTTCTGTGTCTCATTCCTCGATAAGTCTTGATTCCAGCCATCCTAGCTATGTCATCATCCCTGGTCATTTTGACCTCTAGTGCAACAATATGAGCATCCTCATTTGTCTCAAGATCTCTCTGTCTATTCATGAGCCACCAAGGCATTTCAGTCGCGTATGTCCCTATTGATTCTCTGAGCTTTTCTTGCTCTTCGTCGCTTAGGTGCCCCCCAAGCTTACTGCCATCGACACCAGAAAGACGACAAATCATCTCTGCTGTCCTCATCCCAATCCCTTTGATAGAGCACAACCCAACGGAAATCTTCCTGAGCCCGTCTACGTCTGTGTCTGCAATTCTGATGATGTAAGAGAAGTCATCTCCCAGTTGTTTCTCATCTATTCCTGTCATGTACGGTCCTCCCGCGTTCACCGGTCACCCAGTGGCTGTTAAGCATCCGGGCGACCAACCATCCCTATTTGAACCGATTGGAGGACAAAGGGCCCCCTCAATCCTCTCTACAGACTACAAACATGCTGTAATCACCGGTTTCTCGGGAAAGCTCGATATCGACCATGAACGAACGTGAGCCCTCGACCTCCCTCATCGCTTTGTGAAGCCTTCTCTGGAGTTTCGGATGCATCTCCGGATCTAGAGAACATCTCAAAGTAACACTGCCTATCTCTAGCCTAGCAAGAGATGAAGCGATCTGTGCAATTGTATGCTCTTCAGGTGGCGAAAGCCTGTGTTGTACTACCTGTCCCGTTGAGACCACGAAACCTCTGACATCGTCGTCTTCGCTAATTGGCTCAGTATGTATTAGCAGCGGCCTCCTCCCTTCTGTTCTAATCCATGAGTATCCAGAACCATCAGGTATAGCCTTCGAAATCCAATCATCTTGCAAACCACTCTCTAGTACTACCGGGTCAACTATAGTGATCCATGACTCGAATGGAGGGGGCTCGAGTAGCCTTATCCCGATTACTTCATTTTCATCTCCTTCGATTTCGGACATGATATTCTTGGTGCCCATTCTAATACATCTTCTAGGTTGACTGGAAGATAGCGATCCTATCCATAACGATAGCCTATCTACTCGTCCACCCCCACGACTCATCCATTCCCAGGTCCTTGAATACCCGGGAAACACCCTTTCGACTATTTCATCAACCATCGATCTTTGTCCAGAATCAAGTCTGGGGGACAAGTCAAGGAGTATACAGGGGCCTCGTGGACCGAGCTCCAAGTATTGCTTCCAAGAAGATAAGACGGATTCTATGGAAGGCTCCATCTCATCTATGTGGTGCTTCTGAGCATCCCGGGGTCTTGCAGGATCAAGGTGCAACATAGCTACAGGGGGGTGAGCCCTAGTTCCTGATTCTCGAAGGCTCGACCAGAACTCATTCATCACTCCCTCTGAATCAGTGCTATCCCCAATAATCACTCTGTCCATGGATCTCTGGATGTCATCAGAATCAGCAGCCGCAAACATATTTGCCGCACACAAGACAGCCACGTTACCGTCTATTTCCACTCCTAGGGACGGTCTTTTTAGGACATTTGAATATGCGATTAGCTGTAATCCAGAACCCACTGCTGCATCCAATATTATGCCCGGCCCCAATGATGCTGGATCTATCTGATTCGCACGAGCTAGAGCTACTCCCCAAGGTGTAGAAAGCCTGCGCATTTGCTCAGTCAGGTGGAACTCAGGCTCACCCTTTCTGGCCGACTTTGCACCTACTCTATTTTCTGCCTCATTGGCAACCGACTTGGATGGTTTTACAGTTGCATGTGAATTCTCCTCAGACATTCCTCGCCCTCCAATCTACCCCGAAATCGGGGCCCTATCTAGATTAACCTCGAACCTGAGCCAAACATCTTGAAGCTCATGACCATCATTATTCCCATACGCAATTGGGGGAGGAAGGAGAGTAATGTGGGAGGTCCCCGTCTCGACGCCGGGTATTAGTCCCCTATCATCGTCGATATCCAAGCCAATTGTAGACCATCCAAAGCCATCAATCGACCACCAAGGATCTCCAGCATTCTCTGTCCATGTACCGCTGTCTAGCTCTTCTCCAGTATCCGCATTCCAAACAGTATACTCTACTTCGACCCTGTCTCCCTCCTCAATGTGCAATGATCGGGCTTCAATTCCTTGGAATATGCTCACATCGAGCCTAACCTCTGCCGACATAAGTGACACATGTGAAGCGATAATTGATATTTCTCCCTCAGTAATATCCTCAGTCAACTCAATTTCCAAGATTACCGCATCACCTCCAGACATCTCATTGATTAGGTACTGTGTATCTCCCGAAGCCGAAAATAAGACATCTGGGCCCCCAATCTCCAGGAGCAGATCAAGAGTCTGATTTCCCCTATTGTAGATCACAACCGAGGCCCTGTCTCCTTGTCCTTGGTGCTCCCAGTCACATCGAAGCTCTCCGGGATACAGGAAAACCTCATCCTGGGAGGACAGATTATCAGGCCAAGTCCAATCCCCATCTCTTGAGTCACAGGTATCGAAAAGTAAGTCAACCTCCCATGCCCATCTGCCATCCATTTCAATCATCGATTCATCTACGGACTCGAAGGACTCGTCTAACTTTTCCAAGAATCCAACTGCCGAGAAACCTATCCAAATAGACGACAACAGAATTACTAATACTGTAGAAATAGAGAGCAATATTGCAGCTCTGGGAACAGCCATCTCATTGATGCCAAGAGGCACAGGAGGATGCTCAACTTCATCGGGTGTATCCGATATCCAAGACCGCGTCACATTCCTTTTGCCGGGCCCAACTGCCATCAAGGTTGGCCCACTTTGACCTCAATCATCAGGATTAGTCCACAATCAGCTCTTGGCCAGACTATCTTCATTACTTAGTCCCAACCAAGAAATTATTCCAAGCTCGAGTGCTATAATTGACAGACCGATCAAGAATACATGCGGCTGGAAAAGTATGCCGCCGTAGAACACTGCTGAGGTTATTATTGCAACAAGTAAGTCAAACAGCCCCAGAGCCCTCAGAGACTTTCTCAGTTGTAGAATTCCGATAACCCATACTGTAGTGGACAACAAAATAAGGAAAATAGGAATCATAAACGCCAAACCAGAAGCAATAGAACCAACTATTAGGAGGAGGTGTGCGTTGGTTGAGAGCATTCCAGACCATCTATCCCCCTTAGTCAATAGAGTACTTGCCAACATTACTAGCAGGATTATTCCCATCAAGATGTATATCTCACCAGTAATTCCAGAAATGCTATCAGCCCAGCTTCCAATTGAGATCATACTCATCGCCATACCCAATATGGCTATCCCAACAGCATCTGGCAGCTTCCTCCTCCACCCATGATTTATTGAGTATAGAATGGCCACGATTGCAGCTATTCCCGTAGATAGAAGAATCACAGTGAGACTCCTCATTCCTACAGCAATCCCATGCTCGTGCTCTCTGCCCTTATTCTCCCGCAGCTCTCCGATCCAATAGCTAACAAGCACCGCCAAAAGGAGACATAGCTCAAGCCCCAGAAGAGGAATCTCCCATTCCAGAGAATCGCCTGAGAACGGGTCGACCCTAAGCGGCCAAGGCATCGACTCGTACAATATTACTCCCAGAAATCTGTCTGCCAACAATGAGTAGATGAACCAATCTACAGCAATAGGGATCCTGTCAAGCATGTTGTCCTGTTGATATAGAGAAATCAGACACAGCTCCATTATCAGTATTGTAAGAACTCCCATACTGGAGAGGTCCATATTACTGGCCCCTGGTCCCAAAAGAGATGAAATATGCATAGCAACTAGTCCCGAAATACCAATTGCAATGGGCATTTCCATACCGAGAAAGTGAGGCAAATCCAACTCTAATTGCTTAGTTCTGAACCTCGCTATGGCAATCAGAACTGTGACAAAAACCCCAACTCCAAGCAGAAGTACAGGATTCGGTCCTGTTGTCAAACCCAAAACAATTCCAGAAATGAATACGAGTATCATAACTGCAATGACTATGATTGGTTTGTGAGAGATGTCAGATGTGTAAAGCTCCTCGACGTCATCCGTCTCACTCTTTTCCCGACTCTTTCTTCTTGTGGCCATCATCTCAGCCTCTCTCGCATCATATGTTGCCAAATCAGCTCCTTCATTCCCATCATTTGCCTTCTTCAATGCCATAGCTCTTCTTTCGCTCATTTTGGTAACAGTTTTCAGCTCTCGCCGCAACTCACCCTTGGCAACAAGCCAGATCGTAGCTACCATGAACATCAGGATAGATATTGCAAGATATGTGGAATTGCCTTGAACATAAGCTACGGCTATGCAAATAGACATGAGCCAAAGCGATGAAAGTGCGGGTTTAAGCAACTCATCAGTGGAGCCAGATTTGGGAAGATATATTCCAAGTATTGCTGCAGTGGAACATATAGCAACAATAGGCGAATCTAATACTGGTAGGGATGAAAAACCCTCCAAATATGTTGAAATCTCTCTATCGGGGACCATCAGAAGCAGAGCAATCCCCATCGAGCCCATTGAAACAGTGAACATCTCCTTGTCCTGCCTGCCGATTAGGAGATTTGTGACCAATATTATGCATATTAGAATCGAGATATACTCTCCCATTCCATGCCTCCACTGTATTATCATGGCAGTGACAATGATCGTCCCAATCATCATATCCAAACTACCCATCCTGACTCCTCTGAAATGGGCCAATGTGTGCATCCCCCAAAGGGCCCCAACCACCATCAGAAGAGTTAGGGACGTGAATGCTCCAAATTGAGCTAAAAACATGATTGAAACCATGGGAAGCCATAATCCTAAGCTCCACAGTTGCAAGGCTCCTGAGTCTCTTATAGATGCAGAAATCTCTGAAATACCCAAAAATTTCGAAGCTAGATTCACATCTACCTTCCCCATTCTCTCATTGACCAAAATCATCATCACGGAACAGATTAGGAGATAGATTGCCAATGGACCGGGATCCATCTCGATAATGCTTCCAGGGTCTTCCAGATCGTTTGATATGAGGAGGGTTCTAACGGCCTCTTGAATAAATTGCTCCGCAATTATCCATGACCATGGAAGGAGTACAGTAACTCCTGCCAGGGAGGGGGACTTCCTCTTAATGGCCAGAGTTCCGCTACCAATATGAAGAACAGACAACATCCCCAGAAGTAAGGCCCCCCCGTCCCCTCCTGAATCAACTGAATCGGCTGGCACTAGGATTACTAGCAAAGTTAGTACTGCCACAGTACCCATCCACAGTACTCTGTCAGTCACGCTATTTTGATCTCTGAGAATTATCGTTCCGACTGACACGGACCCCACTATCGTGAATATTGAATATTCAGAGACATTGTACAAGTCCGAAAAAGACTGCCCAAAGAGCAAGAAAAACAGAAGAATTAGCGCCACAGCCGAAAGTGGATAAAACACTCTCCCGACAGAAACCCCCCTCACAACCAGATAAGAACCAGAAAAAGCCCCAGTCAATACAGTAACCAATCCCAATGCATATCCCAGATCTCCGCTGTTTGCTGCTACAGTCAGTAATGCGCCCATCAAACCCATTGAGACTGAGACTCCCCAGAGACCAGGACTACCAAGTCCCAGTACGTTCAATCCCTTTGAAAACCAGTTTTCTTCTTTCGCGAAGCGTGTAGCCATGGATGCATTCAGTGCCGTAATTCCTAACAGTAGAACGAATAGGAGCAATGGTCTATCTAATGCCATCACTCGCAGCTCTCCTATCTCGAATCCTTTGGTTGTAGCATGCATCCCTATCCAAAGATTCGAGGATGCTATGCCAAGAGCAGCCAGATTCCCAGATTTTCTGTGAACCGCTAGTCCGTGCACTAGGATAGTGGAGATCAGAATCATCAACGCTACTCCCTCTTGGCCGTATAGGGAGCCCGCTGTGGACCCAATAGCGAGAAGCACCAATGTTGATTGAGCGGCAATAGCATCATGCTCATATCTGTAGGAGGCAGCGATATTGAGGCATACTACGACAATCAAAATAGCGCCTAATCCCTCAACTCCAACAATTCCCCACCTCTGTAATTCTAGAGATAAACCGTAAAGTACCTTCATGGAGATGATGACCCATGTTATTCCCAGAACTCTCAACCTTCGGTCACTCGACCATCTCTCTCCGAAGAAGAAACCAACTACTGCGAGAAAAACCAATGAGAAAGATGCAAGCATTGGTTCGAAAACGAAACCAATTTGAAATCCTATGGCACTGTAAACTAAAATCATGGCTCCCATAAGAATCCAGTTAATGCCCCTCTCACCATCGACAGATATCTCAGTCACTATGTCTGATTCTGGGGCCGATTTTACAGTCCCATCCCTCTCGATAGCCCCCTTGCTCTTCTTGTCTGAGAATGGATCGAAGAGCTCTCCAATGGCCTCATCGACTTCTTCGTTGACTTCACTCCCTACATCGTCCCCGTCGAATAGGGCAGTATCGACAAGGTCCCCGATATCCAACTTGTCACTGATCCTAAATGCCCGTTCTCGGATGATTTCGTCTTCCGAGGCGTCATCCACCATCGTACTGCGTAGAGCATATGAGGGATAATGACATCCCCGATTAATTCATTCTGACATCAGTTCGATTCTGATTCCATCTCTTCCGTAACCCTTGAAGCTAGATGTACTAGTCGGGACCCATGGGGGACCGAGCACTTTCGGGCTCCAGCCCCATGGCACATACTCCATTGTCGGAGCACGGCCTCAATGTGAGGGGCACAGTCCATTGGAATCTAGGGTCGGAAGAATTACACGAAATGGCAGTTTCTAGGAAGGAGGCCAAGTATACATCTCACGGAGTTCTACTAGCGACAACTGGGGAGAGAACGGGAAGATCACCCAATGACCGATTTATTGTCAAAGAACCAGGGCTTGCGGACGATGTCTGGTGGGGACAAGTAAACAGACCAATATCCGCCGAAAAATTTGAGCGACTTTTGGATAAGACTAGGGAGCATCTCAATGGGTGTAGCGACCTTTTTGTGAAAGATGCATTCTGTGGAGCCGATTCTAGACACACCATGCCAGTAAGGCTGGTTACCGAGAAAGCGTGGCACGCAGCTTTCATGCACAACATGTTCGTGAGGGCCTCTGAAGAAGATTTGAGGGAACATGCCCCGGAGTACACAATACTCCATGCCCCAAATCTGAGGGCAGTTCCAAACCAAGATGGCACGAATTCAGGGGTCTTCGTCGTCCTTGCCCTAGATAGGGGACTTGTGATAATTGGCGGGACCCATTATGCAGGTGAGATAAAAAAGGCCATTTTCACTATTATGAATCACATATTACCAGCCAAGGGGCTTCTCCCAATGCACTGCTCGGCGAATACCGACGGAATCAACTCAGCTTTGTTTTTCGGACTTTCCGGAACTGGAAAGACGACTCTTTCCGCAGATCCAGAAAGGGCCCTTGTAGGGGACGATGAACACGGATGGTCAGATGAAGGAGTATTCAACTTCGAAGGTGGATGCTATGCCAAACTAATCAATCTATCAAAGAAGGACGAACCAGCAATTTTCGCCACTACTAGGATGAAAGGTACGATTCTGGAAAACGTAGTGCTTAATGCGGATGGTACGCCAGATTTCACGAATGACTCACTAACTCAGAATACTAGGGGCTCATATCCGATAGAATCCATCGAGAATAGGACACCTGACTCCATGGCTGGCAACCCGAAGAACGTCGTGTTTCTCACATGTGATGCATTCGGCGTCCTTCCCCCACTTTCCAGGCTCACTCCTGAGCAGGCCGCATATCACTTCATATCTGGCTATACCGCTAAAGTCGCTGGCACAGAGATTGGAATAACTGAGCCGCAGGCTACCTTCTCAACATGCTTTGGCGCTCCATTCATGCCGAGACACCCCTCAGTATACGCGGATCTATTGTCAAAGAAAATCAGAGATAACGATGCCAAGTGCTGGCTGATTAACACCGGTTGGGTTGCCGGTGGATATGGTGATAGTAGCAGAATCAAAATCAAGTGGACAAGAGCCCTCCTAAATGCTGCACTGAAGGGAGATCTGGACGACGTTGTCTTCGTTAAAGATCGAAGATTCGGATTCTCAGTTCCAACGACTTGCGAGGGAGTTCCGGACAGCATCCTTCAGCCAAGAGAGACTTGGAATGACAAGAAGAAGTTCGACAACGTGGCAGATCTTCTCGCTCAAATGTTCATCGAGAACTTCGACCAGTACAAAGATGGGTGCAGTGAAGCCGTCATGTCATCTTCTCCAATAGTCCTGGGAAGCGAGTGAGACCCATCTCTGGGCTAACAGCATCCCTCTTCTTTCATCGGGGCGCTGATGAAGGATACCTTGTCCACATGGGGCGTATTCTGAAGCTGCTCATAGACCGCCCTCACATGCGATGCAGTACCCCTGACGTGAACCACGTCTACACACAAATGGCACGAATGTCCTAGCCGACTGCTGTGATGATACGCCGCTACCTCAACAGAATCAGTGCGACTCACCATCAACTTCTGCTCACTCTTCTCCTGATAATGAACGACCAAATGCCCCTCGACAATATGGCCATCATCCATATTCATCAAATCCCCTCTCTGCTGGATCTCCGCAAAGTACATCGATGCATCCCTGAGAAAGCGACTCCGGTTCTGATAGCCCGATTTTTCGATTAGACTTTCGAATGACTCAGCGAATTCCTTGTCAGCACTGAATGAAATTATTCTACTCATAGAACTCCGACAAAGCAATTAGTAATAATAATTTTGAATTATGTAATTATTAGCTTTAATTAAATATGTAATAGCTACCCGAAAGGGTATGAAGAGTGTAGCATACAGGTCAATATTGCTAAGCGTACTAATGATTACATCAAGCCTTGCAGGCTGTCTAGGGGACACTGAAGAAGATAGTACTGATGATACCAATCAAATCGAGGATCCTATCACTGTCTTCGGCTCAGTGATGGTTTCCACATATCACGTTGGTGAGCTGGTAAAGGCAGTAGCCGGAGAACATGTAGAGATCGACTACATGAGCCAGGATAATATCCCTGTGCACGATTACGACCCATCAGCTTCTGATCTAATCAGACTACAACAGGCCGATGTCTTCTTTTATCACGGGTTGAACCTAGAACCTTGGGTTGACTCAGCTTTGGAGTCACTGGGTTCCGATGCACCCCTCTCTTTCATGACGCACAAAATGGCATCCGGAGAAACAACTCTAGATTACCAGTCTCTCTTAGTTGCTGACCTTTGTGAGCTGTTGAACCAAGGACCATTCGAAGCCACCACTCTGGGATCGATGCCGGAAGACCACGACGACCACGACGATGACCACGACGATGACCACGACGATGACCACGACGACGAAGGCGGTATGCAGACTGCAGCGGGCCATGGCGACCACTCAGATGACGATGACCACGATGACCACGATGACCACGATGACCACGATGACCATGAAGGACATGGTCACGCTATGGCTGAGAAGGTAATCCAGAATCCAGAGGCATGCCCGGCTGATACGACCATCCAGGTATTCCACATGGAAGAAGGTGAGCACGTACTAGAGTTCGAGTCAGAGCATGGGGAGGAGTTCAACATGGCGGTTCTAAAGATGCTAGGAGGGCACGCTCATCACCATCATGATCATGGCGACGACCACGATGATGATCACTCGGACGACGGGGATGACCATGGCGACGACCACGATGATGATCACTCGGACGACGAGGATGACCATGGTGACGACCACGATGATGATCACTCGGACGACGAGGATGACCATGGTGAGGGATTGTGTCACAACACCGACACCCATGAGAACTACG